>Ga0315543_1000027_pt1 | contig 187535 bp, 160 predicted proteins | sample SalMarSW160210MG_2_FD_203098 | JGI IMG/M metagenome (GOLD analysis project Ga0315543, IMG submission 203098) | Salt marsh sediment microbial communities from the Plum Island Ecosystem LTER, Massachusetts, United States - Salt Marsh Sediment SW1601-210 ...
ATCCGGGCAGCTGCCCGGATAAACGAACATAAACCTAAGAAAGTGTTACCCATGTAGTCGGCATAAATTGTTACCTATGTACCGGTTGACACATTTTTTCAGTTATGGTGGGGCAACGGCTTTACCCCACTCGGGCAGTTCTCAGGCGCCTCTATTTCGCGTAAAACTTGTGCACGGTAAGCTGTGTATATTTTTGGCCAGGCCTTAGAATTGAGTTGGGAAATTGTGGTTTATTCGGCGAATCAGGGAAACGCTGGGCCTCAAGGCAAAGGCCCGCGTGCTTATTATAGACAATACCTGCCTTGCCTTTTATACTGCCGTCGAGAAAATTGCCCGAGTAGAACTGGATGCCGGGCTCGGTAGTATAAAGCTCCATTACCCGACCGCTCTTCGGCTCATGGACGCGCGCCGCAAATACCAGTTCCTTTCCACCGTTATCCACCACGTAATTGTGGTCATAGCCGCCCCTGACTTTAGCAATGTTTTTACCAACCGCGGTCGGCTCGGTGAAATCCATCGGTGTATCTTTCACAGGTTCGATTTCGCCGATGGGGATGGAAGTTTCGTCCACAGGAGTAAAGCCGCCTGCATTCATCGTAAGAACATGCTCGAGAATACTGCACGAGGCATCGCCGGTAAGATTGAAATAGCCGTGATGGGTCAGGTTGACCGGGCAGGCCTTGCTGGTCAGTGCCTCATAACTTATTTTCAGTTCATCATCATTTGTCAGGGTATAGACAACCGTTACCGACAAATCGCCCGGATAACCTTCTTCGCCGTCCTTGCTATGGTAGGTAAATTCGACAGCGGGCCCTTTCTCTTTTTCAAGCTGCCTGCCTTTCCACACAACCTTGTTAAAACCCTTAAGACCTCCGTGCAAATGATTAGGCCCATCGTTCACGGCAAGTTTATATTCAACGCCGTCGAGCGTGAATCTGCCCTTCGCAATGCGGTTTGCATATCGGCCAGCAGTCACTCCGATATAAGATTTATCGTTGATATAGCCGGCAAGTGTATCGTACCCGAGCGTTATATCAGCCAGTTTACCATCGCGGTCGGGCACCTCAAGGCCGACGAGAATAGCCCCGAAATTTGTAATTCTTGCAATCAGACCATTTTGGTTCGTCAGCGTGTACAAATCTATCTCTTTGCCGTCGGCAGTTTTCCCGAAACTCTCTTTTCTAATGCTCATTTTCAACCTTTCTTCGAATTGAACAGCGTTCTTTCCCTTTACACAGCCACTAAACAATACGCACAAACTCGCAGCCACGCAGATTAAAACACATCCATTATTCATACTCAACCTCTTTTTCGCAAATTCTACATCATCACGTTATCGCTTCAACTAAAATCAAGTATTGAGCACGAAATTCTAAAGTGAGTCCTCCCCATCACTTACTTCACTGGATATCGCTTAAGCCAAAAAAAACCACTCTCCACAGCGTCCGGCTCCGATGTAGCACAGATCCAAAGCCGTGCTGTGGAGAGTGGTCTCAACTCAACTATCAATCCACTAATATCTATTAAACGGCTAATCCTTCAGCCGGCCAACTTTTATGGCTATTGCGTTACAATAACCAGGGCTTTTCACATCTGCCGTCACTCGGCTCGATGCATCGCCACCAGTCAATACCCATATCCTTCATATCTTCGAAACCTATTCTGCAGTTACCGCTTTTATCAGCGGGTTTGTTCCAGCCGAACTTGTAAATCTGTTCACAGGTTTCCGGCGTCCATGGCTTTGCGGCCATTCCTTCCAGGTAGTGGATGAGTACACGCTCCTGTGGCAGGATGTAGCTATATAAGGCAAACTCATCTACCGTACCCTTCAGGCAGTTGTACCGACCGGCAGAAGTGGCTTCAGCACCAATAAGGAATTCCCGGAACTCAGGTCCCAATATGCCGGTAATATTAAGAGACTCGTTGGGCTCCTGCGTACGAGTGTTGAGTAGTGCCCCATCAAGGTAAAACTGCATCACGATAGGCGGGCTGTTCGGCGAGCTGTCATTGACATCGAATGTAGCTACCGCGTGGTGCCAATCGCCGTCAGCAACTCCGGTCTCCTGGCATGGATCGGCATTTTCGTCAAATCCCGGATGCTGAGCCCACATTGCGGCTTCAACTTCTGCAATTCCCTCAACTCCGGCGAATATACCATACGAACTGTAGGTCACCATTACTCTTGAGGATTCACTATTCGACCATGTGCCGTTATTAGAGAACAGCCGTGCCCAACCAAGTTCTCCACCTTCTTGATATGAGTCATATGGGTCCGACCTGAACCACACCTCGACAGAAATATCAGCCGGTGTCAGGGCATAACTGTGAGAATAATCGTCGCCGGTGCCATCGTAGCCCGGGCTGAAGATAACAACGGTCTCAGAGTTAGGCACGCCGTGAAGGTAGACACCCTTGCCAACCTTGCCGGGGGCAAAATATGGGTCTGCCCCAACATAGTTGGCCTCAACGGCAAGGCTGCCATAGTTTACGACGTTGACGTCTTCTGCAATTTCCTCTTCGAACCTGAAGTATATCGAGGGATTATCAGCTATAACTTCATTTGGATAGCCATTCGGCTCGAATATACCCTCATAGGTTACTACTACGTGGTGCCAGGCACCATCGTTGATGTCGGGTGTGGTGGCAAAGAAATCTGTGGTGCCGCCGCCGATTACGCCCACCTGCATTACACCATTAACATCAGCATCGGTCATTGCACCATAGGCTGTCTCAATTTGCCAATCGCCGTTATGTTGGAACAGTCTCGGATAATTGTCATCGAGATGCGTAGACTTCACCCAAACCTCGATTGAGACATTATTATGCGAAAATGACCCGTCGCCATCCCACAGGTCGATGCAGCCCGCATTGCTGTCGCCGCCGAATTTCGCGGCTTTATCGGTGCCGAATACACCTGCCACCTGCATAATGATGTTGCTGTCACTAATGTAAGTGCCGTTCCTCATTACAGCACTACTGGCATCGGGGTAGACGGGTGCATTACTATCACTGTTGGGGTCATTTAAGCGAAAATAAATCAAAGGATTATCAGAGGCAACTTCGGCCGTGTAATTCGGCTCGTCGACTTGGGCAGCTAAATAGTGGTCATTAACATCATCAAGGCTGAGAACACCCTCATAAATGGCAAACTCGTCAAGCGCACCGTCAAGAACATTGTACATACTCCACCTGTTTCCTTCGCTTGCAAGGGTTACACGGTCGTATGTGTAGGTAAGCGCCTGTACAGTGTTGCTTCCCATAAAGGCACCGTCAATGTAGAGTCTCTTTGTGACAGAGAAGCCGGCTAAGGACGGTGCGGCGATAGCCACACACATAACCGCCACAAAGAAAAGAAATAAACATTTATGTCCGCTTCTCATCATGTTTTCTCCTTCCGTATCAATAAATTCTTATAAACGTTTAAACAATCTACCGCTCTTCACATATTCAGTTTCTCGCGAACTATACACGTTCAACAATTCAATGACTGTAGCATTTATTATTTGGAAAGTTCGATGATAAGCGTAAGAAGCTTTCTGACTACTCTTCAGTTACAACATTCAGTATATGCAGTATAACACAAATGTCAAGTAAATTGCAGAGATTTCAGACATTCTGGGCTATTTTGGATATTTACTGGCCTGATAATCAGGTCAAAAAAACCGCACCGAGTAAGTCAATAACAATTCTTTGTTTGTTTTTTACTAATAGAATATCGCTTAAGCCCAAAAAAAAACCATTCTCCACAACGTCTGGCTCCGTTACACCACAAAGCCATGCTGTGGAGAATGGTGTACAATCAATTCGTAATTCACTAATATCTGTTAATCGGCTAATCTTTCAACCGGTCAACTTTTTTTATGGCTATTACGCTATAGTAGCCAAGGTTTCTCACAACTTCCGTCACTCGGCTCGATGCAGCGCCACCAGTCAATACCCATCTCCTTCATATCTTCGAAACCTATTCTACAGTTACCGCTCTTATCAGCAGATTTCTCCCAGCCGAACTTGTAAATCTGCTCACAAGTCTCCGGTACCCACGGCACTCCGGCCATTCCTTCTCTGTAGTGTAAGGCGATACGTTCCGGCGACAGGAGATAGCCGTACAATGCAAACTCATCTACCGTACCCTTCAGGCAGTTGTACCGACCGGCAGAAGTGGCTTCAGCACCAATAAGGAATTCCCGGAACTCAGGTCCCAATACGCCGGTTATAGACTCAGACACATTGGGTTCCATCAAAGTACTGCCCAACAGTGCCCCATCAACGTAAAGCGACATTGTTAAAGGCGGACTGTTTACATCAACATCGTTTACATTGAACATAGCCACTACATGATGCCATTTGTGGTCACCTGGTCCGGTGTCGCACGGGTCGGGGGTATTGGGGTCATATTTTGGGTCTTCAAAATAAAAATACGGACAGTCCCTATCATCGTCTTTCTGGCTTCCGGCGACGATAGAATACCCGTTGCCGGTGAGGTGCGACCGTCCGCCTTCCATGTATCTCCAATTACCATTGTTAGAGTACAAACGGGCCCAGCCTGTTGCTCCACCTTGTTCGTAATCTTCTTGTAACTCGCTTCTGAACCATAACTCGACACTCATATCTCCTGGTGTCAGGGCATAGCTGTGAGAATTGTCGCCGCCGGTGCCATCATAGCCCGGGCTGAAGATACAAATGCATTCCCAACCAGGCGAGCCGCTAAGGTAGCAACCTTTGTCAACCTTACCGGGGGCAAAGTATGGGTCGGGTCCAATATAATTTGCTTCAACGGCAAGACTGCCATAGTTTACAACGTTAACGTCTTCCCCCATTTCCTCCTCGAACCTAAACCATATCAGGGGGTTATCTAAGGATATTTCATTTGGATAGCCGTTCGGCTCGGCTACGGCATCATGATAGGCTACAACTATGTGATGCCAGTTGCCGTCGTTGATGTCAAAACTGTTGACATCAAAAAAGTCCGTACTGCTGCCGCCAATAACACCAATCTGCATCCCATTAACATCGTTAGGTTCGGTCATTACGCCATAGGCCCATTGATTTTGCCATCTGCCGTTATGCTGGAAGAGCCTCGGATGGTCTGTCCCAAGCGCTGTGGACTTAACCCACACCTCGACGGAGCCCTCTTCGAACGAAAGTGCCCGGTCCCTGTCTAAGATGTCGACGCAGCCCTTTGCACTATTACCGGCGAACTTGGCGGCTTTATCGGTTCCATTGAAGATACCCGTCACCTGTGTGATGTTATTACTGATGTAAGTGCCGTTTCTTTGTATCCTGCTGCAGGGGTCGGCGAAAGCAAGCGAGCCATTGGTGGTAATGGGGTCATCTAAGCGTAAATAAAGCAGCGGATTATCGGCTTGCACGGCCTTCACGTAATTTGGCTCGTCATTAGCGTCACCCAAAGCATAGTGGGCCTGTATGGTGCTAAGGGGTAGATTGACGTCATAAATGGCAAACTCGTCAAGCGCCCCATCAAGGTTGTTATACATATTCCTTTTGATTCCTTCGCAGGCAAGGATTACCCGGTCAAACGTGTAAGCAAGGTCGAATGGTGCTTCAACGCTGCCGACATATTGACCGTCAACGTAAAGGGTCTTCGTGACCTTGAATGTAGACGTAGCCATGACCGGCGCGGTAAACGCAACACAAATTACCGCTACTAAGATTTGAAATAAGTATTTCTGTCCACCTCTCATCATGTTTTCTCCTTCCGTATTAAAAAAGTGTCCATTTTAATAATAACTTTTATAGTCACCCACCGCAGGTCACTTCTACTATTCTAAAGAATAATCAACATTATCACTAACTACCTAACTGCTTATTTATACCGCTACCGAAACCAACTTAGCCCTTCCAACCCAAATTTTCTTCGTATTGATTTTCTTTATTTCCTCCTTTTACTTTGGTTAGATAAATTCCGTCCTCCGAGCACCCTGACTCCGCGCACACAGACTTCATATCAAACTTTACATCCAACTTATATTTTATATGCATCGATGGTCGTTTGTCAACAAATAATTGATGCAAAATAGCCTAAATTATCGGAAAAAGTTAGTTTTTCTTTAAAATTCCGACATAATCGACCTCAGCCAAACAAAATACGAAATCCGTCCTTACCACCTGTTTTTATACTGCCAAGCCGTTATTAGCCTATACATAGGGGAAAAAATGAGCATCTTACATCCAAAATCCACTTATTCAGCCCCGGCAAACTGTTCCTATTGCATTTATACTGAGTAAAACTGCTCTTTCACAATTGGGTTGCCTGCTGCGTAATCAGATAATCGCGTCCAATTATCCTGGTGCCTGCTTAGTGCTTTTCTATGAGGAAGAGGAATTCTTTATTGGGTAACTCCGCATCACGTACCCATTCAGATGTCCATCGCATATCCGCCATAACGTTTTTCTTATAGTCAACCTCTATCACTTCTTCTGTTTTCCCACATTTGCGAATCGAATCATTCACCTCGTCGGCAGTAGCTCTCCCACCCGAACTATATGACAGAATTATGTGTCGTGCGCGCGTATTCTTCAAAAGACGTTCGATTGCTTCCACTGCGATAAACCTGCCTGTCTTTCGGTTCCGCCGAAACTCTTCAAAAACAGAGGCGGAAACTCTGTCGGAAGTATCGACTCTTCTTCTTGCTTTTCCAAACAGCGGCGGATTGTCATTCAAACAAATCGTCGTCCAGATATGGTAATAGGAAGCATATCTTACGCGCGAGGGCGGCATCTTCTCGTTATTGGACCCATACGGAGGGTCAAAATATGCCATGTCGCTTTCGGCCTTATCAACAACATTGAAAATATCATCCTGCAGAACCTGGTGCTGATTTTCTGAAATCACGAAGTTGGGAATTTTCAGCAACATCTCATTATAAGACCGGCCCGACCAGCCGTTCAGATATGCTGCATAATGGCCTATCGTGCTGTCAACGGAATCGAGTGCCAACATCAGACTCGTCAACGCAACCGACCGTTCGACTTCGTCTAAGGCAAGTTTATCGATTTCCTCACGAATCGCATCGAGCCTGCGAGTGTTGTGTATCTGCCACGGCCTTTTGAGATTGTCGGCCTGCCTAGCGCTGCCCCCATTCGGCACACCTCCATAGTTTTCAGTAAACCAGCCGTCTTGGCCGGGTAAGGAATTTAGATGCTCAATCAGAGTCCTGTAGTGTTCCCTCGGATGATTGTTAAGCAGATAGCAGGTTGCAAATACCTTCGACCAAATTGCGCTGTCATTTGCGATAACCCTATACCCGCAGCGCGCAAGCGCCTGAGCAACTCTCGTGGTTCCGGAAAAGCCGTCAAGTATGGTCTTAGGTTCCACCTTTCGCGTCAGTTCAAGAATATAAGGCAGCAGTTTCAGCTTAGAACCCGCGTACTTGACACCTTCCGTCGCAGGAGCATCCTTAAATACTTTGAGCTTTCCCATCTTTCGCTTTATACCACACAAACACATCTTCCCTGCCATCCGGCATTATTTTAGTTTTTCAGGATTATTGCAACCAGGATTTTGTTTAGCCCGCCGATTCATTCGGCGGGTTTCCCCCACCAACCCAAAATTTGATTAGCCCACGGCACCGCCGTGGGTTTCTTTTTGTTTAGCCGTCGCCGTTCCGGCCCAGAGCCCCAAGCGTGAGCGCGGGGTCACCGCCGTGGGTTTTTTTGTCTTCACGATAATCTTCGCATACTGATAATAAATCAGGTCCCGTATTGTCTTAACATTCCTATCCGGCATACAATATCACGGTTTTAAAAGTTTATTAAAAGCCGTACTTCTTTCTTCGTAAGTCAAATGCTTTTTTACCCCCCTCCATTATCGTTGTAATAGCATCTCTTATTTCCTTTACATCAATTGAGCCAGTATTCTCAATTTTTCCTTTATTTCTGTTTGTTTCAGACTCATAGTCGCAATGAATAACAAGCTCAGCATCACCATTTACGACTAAATTAGCATCATGGCTGGCAAAAATTATTTGGCGTTTTTGTTTTGCTTGCCAGATACTTCTAATAATTTCCTCAATTACCTTTTTATCCAAATCATCTTCTGGTTGATCAATTAGTAATGGTCCTCTTTCCTCCTGCAGCAGAACTTTTAACAATGCAGTTGCTTGTTGTCCCGCCGAAGCATCTTCAAATGGTATTGCATCTCTGTTTTTTTGATAATAAAATATTGGTAAATCATTAAGACTTGTAAAAGCTATTTCAAACCATTTATCCGGAGAGAATTTTTCTATTACGACACTTTTTGCGGTATTTGTCAATTCCCATGAATTCAGTGGCGGAAATTGTTCTTTGTCTATTATGTCATCAGCTTCCATTTCAGCAAAGTCTCTAAGCTCTTTTATTATTTGAGACCATTTTTCGACAGGACTTTCATCTTTTACAATCGTGTTTCTTAAGCTTTCCCAGCGGTCTTGAAAGATTCTTGCGCCTTTAAGTGCTTCATCTAATTTATTGATAGCGTTTTCGATATCTGCCCCGCGTTTCAGTTCGGCTGTGATTTCCTCCCCTGACTTTTCACTTAACCTTCTACATTGTTCATCTAATAAATTGGCCTTCTGATTATGCAAAGAAACCCAATCATTCAATTTGTTCGTAAATTTATTTTCTGCACTTTCTAAGCTTTTAATCTCTTTCTCTAATTCCTTAATTGTGTTTTCCGTGTTACTTAATGAATCCATTACTTCTTTAAGCTGTTGAATTTTGCCTTTATGAGCCAAAGTTTTTTGGCTTGCATCTTCATATCTTTGCAAGAAATCAGTATGTCCTTTTTTGTAATTCGCAACTAAATCACCTAAACTATTTTTACCCTCGGAAATCTCACCCTTTAATTGTTCTATTGTGATCATAGCTTTCTCAAGCAATTCATCAGCTTTATTGAAGATTGGGGTAACTTCCGGAGTAAACTCTTCTACGCCTTCAGGCAGACTGAGACCAGCAGATATATCTGTATGTAATTCGTCAATAGCCGCCAACATATCGTTTATTTTATTTTCACAAGACTCAACAAGTGCCAAACCATTTTTTCTATGTGGGTATTCTTCGATAATGTTTTTAGTATCTTGATCAATTGTTGGTATTGATCTCTGGATAGCTTCTTTTTGTGATTCCAGTGATTCCTTTTGAGCGATTAGGTCTCTTTTAGTTCTTTCTTTTTGGCGTCTTTGTATTACTTCCTGATACAGATTTCTACATTCAATGCGAAGATTATTTATTTTTTCATCTACTTCTTTGACGAATCCTTGTATTGGTTGAATAATAAATCTTTGTAGTTCCTCTGTTCTGTTGCTAACCGTTGATAATTGTTTTTGGCTATAAGATTGAATTGGGAAGTTCTGCCTAATATACTCTTCGGTTATTTCCTTAGGTCGCCCTCCTTCAACCTGAAGATACTTACTGTTTGTTTCGAAATTATGGACTATTGTTTGATTTGAACCTTCTATAATCCAATGTATCTTGAGAACTGGTTTCAATTTTAATAAAGTATCGTCTATAAATTTTCTTCTTTCTTCAGATAACTTTTGGTCATGTAGGCCGAAACGCAAATATTCGAGAATAGTTGATTTTCCGGTTCCTCGCCCTCCTATCATAGCGTTATATTGTGGATTAAAGTTAATATCTATCTTCCCCATGAAACTACTATTACTAACCTCGATTTTAGAAATGAATTTCGTTGGCAATATTGGTTCACTCTGAGAAATCCGTGATTCTTTTGCTAAACAAGCTTGCCTTAATGCCTCTGCAGTTGGTTGTGCAAATTTGACCCATGTATTTCTCTTGCCCAAATCCGCGAAATTTTCGTGTCTAGAATCAGTTGTTTGAAATACACCAATGGACTTATTACCGTAATTTACATCTGTTCCAATAAATAGATGCTTTTTTTGGTGTTCATCCCAATCCTGTTCAATATATCCGCCTACACAAGGCATCTGTGCAAAATGGTGATTGAAGCCATCTCTAAGGATTGTCTTATAGCCACTGTCGCCAACATGAGGTAGGATTATATATCTTCCTTTTAATCTCCTGCTAGCATATGTACTTATTTTCTTATCTAGTTGTGAAAGGTTCAAATTTATTGGCTCAATTGGAGGCCCATCCTTGTGGTTATCAGAATATGTGTTACCAATTCCGATGGCCTCTAGTAATTCTGCTTGCGTTGTAGGATCTGCGTCTGCGTCTAACAAAATGATACATTGACATGGAACACTTAAGGTAACCTCAATACCAGGAAAAATTATGGGATTTTGTTTTTCTGGTCGGATTAGTATATTATCCCAATTTGGAATCCCAGTGTCATTATTTCCTTCTTGAGCTGCGACCTGAAAATATTTAATAAAGCAAATATCGTGATGGTCTGTTATACCTACAGCTTGAATTCCTAACTCTCGACATTTCGCGATAAATTTTCGAGCGAATAACAATCTTTCTTCATAAGAAACAGGTTTTCCTTCTGGCCAAATTGTTATTCCGTCACCAAACCATGCGGTATCTCTTGGTGAATGAATTTGAAAATCTGTTTTATAAAAATGTGCTCCCTTATCCATGATTCCCCTCTTAAATTATTTGCTTTGCATCCTCCAGTTCGGACCTAATTCACTTACTACGTCCCGATAAATCGGGACTGCGTAATACTGAATGACCCTCATCGCGGCCTCCGGATGCTGCAGCAATATTATGTCTTCTCCCAAAGCTGCTCACATAATTTTACCCCATTTTTCTATATTTACACAACTGAAAATATCGACAATTTTGCTGTTTTTTGAAAATCATCAATACCTGTCCCGAGCAGCGCCGAGGGAATCACTAATCAATTATCAATCGAATGTCCCATCCCCAACCCCCAATCCCTAAACACTGCCCGCCTCGGCAGCTTCGTGTTAAATGGTGAACGGTTAAATAGTTAAATACAAACAGTGTCAATCCGTGTTAATCCGTGTCTAATTATAAATAGTGTCTATTCGTGTTCACCTGTGCCTTAGGTATTCGTGGTTAATTATTCTTGTCTGCATCCCGACACCTCGGGGCTGTACGCTATCCGCTTTTAATCGAAGTCCCGACCCTGCCAGACTCAACTGACGGGCCACGAGGCACGGGCGTCGAGCGACGAGATAACGCCCTTGATTTTCCGCTGCCGAGTCGTTATAAGCATACCACTATAACATTTTAGGAGGTTAAATGATGATGTTACGGCCGAAGTTGAGTATTTTGACCTGGAGTCTTGCAGCTATGTTTCTGTGCCTTCACGGCTGTGGCGAGCAAGGCCGGTCCGCAGCCAAGACCGGAGGAAAGAACCGCGAATTCAAATACGTGGAGATGATAACAAACAAAGGCAGATTTGTGCTCGAGCTTGATGCGCAGCGAGCGCCGGTAACGGTAGCCAACTTTGTGCGGTATGTGGAGGAAGGTTTTTACGACGACTTGATATTTCACAGGATTCTTCCGGGTTTGATAATACAGGGCGGCGGATATAACACATCTATGATGAGCAAACCCACACACGAGCCAATCATTAACGAGTCCCGCAACGGCCTGAAGAATAAACGCGGCACTATATCAATGGCACGGTCAAGGGACCCGAATAGCGCGACCAGTCAGTTCCTTATCAATGCGGTCGATAATCCCACGCTTGATTATGCCGGCGAAGATAAACCCGGCTTTGCGGTTTTCGGCAAAGTTATCGAGGGAATGGATGTAGTCGAAGCAATCGCGAACGCCAAATTAGGGCGGAACGGCCGATTTATGGAGATGCCGACTACACCGATAATCATAAAATCAGCTCGCTTAATTAAATATAAAAATAACAAATAGCCCTCGATACTATGGTGTCTTTCAGGCCGGCGTTTTAGCAGCCGAGCAGCTTTGTGCTTGACCGCGTAAAGCTGCATAACTAAGATAGCTGCACAGTTGGTGATCGGCTGGAGCATCGGCTAATCTAAAAGGTTACCAATATGATTGTTGACTGCCATACGCATATCCGCTGTTCTGTCAAACAGACCGATCGTGCCGAGCACCTGGCCGCTGCCGGCTCGGTTAATGCATGTATAGTACTCGGTTCTCCCGTCGAAGGGACCGATACCAACAAAGAAATTTCCGAATATGTCGAGACCCACAGGGAAAAGATGGTCGGATTTGCGTTCCTGGACCCCTTGCGGGAACGGGTGGGATTCAAGTGTTTAAAGTCTTTACAGGAGGACTTGCATCTTAAAGGCTGCGTCCTTTATAACTGCGAGTGCGGATTCCATCCCGCTCATAGCCGGGCAATGTTTTTTTATGAGTTAGCCGAGGAGCTCGGACTGCCGGTCTTTTTTCATAATACCCCGCCGTTCGCATCGGACGCGGTACTGGATTATGCTCAGCCGTATTTGCTTGACGAAGTCGCGCGTACGTTCGGCTCCCTGAAAATTGTGATAGGCCGGATGGGCAGGCCCTTTATAGACCAGACGCTGTGTATGGTAGAGAAGCACAAAAACGTTTACGCAGATTTAACAATACAGCCGGACAACCTCTGGCAGACTTATAATGAGGTAGTGGCGGCCCACGAGCAGGGGATTATGGACAAATTAATCTTTGGAAGTGGTTTTCCTTTCGCCCAGGCAGGGCCCTGTATTGAAAGGCTGTTGGGCCTGAACAAGTTTTTGGGTGATACGAGCCTGCCGACCATCCCGCAAAGCCGGATTCGCGGTATTATAGAACGGGACAGCCTTGCCATTCTGGGTATAAAAAAATAAGGCCTTAGCACTAATTACAGGGAGGTAGCTCTTATGCCGGAACCCCGACAGGTCGGGGAGCTGCGGGAGAACTGGGGGACGCGAGGGGGATTTGTGCTGGCGGCGGTGGGCTCTGCGGTCGGCCTCGGTAATTTATGGGGATTCCCTTACAAATTGTACAGTTACGGAGGCGGTGCATTTCTTATCCCGTATATTATCGCTTTGCTTCTGGTCGGCATTCCGATGATGGTGCTTGAGTTTAGCCTGGGCCATTACACACAGCGGGCGGCGCCTGAGGCCTTCAAACGCGGCGGCCGACGCTTCGAGCTCGTCGGCTGGTGGAGTATAATATTGGGTTTTGTCATTATAACGTATTACCCGGTCATCCTGGCATATTGCTTTAGCTTTTTGGGATTCAGTATCCAGGGCATATTTACGGGTGGGGAACTGCCGTGGGCGGGAGTCGGCGTCGAAGGTGTTGAAAAGGCAAAAGACTTCTTCTTCAATCAGTACTTGGGTTATCAGAAGGGCGAGGCCCTCGGCGCAATCCGCTGGAACATCGTCTGGCCGCTGATAATCACCTGGTTAGCAATGTACTTCTGCATCTTCAAGGGCGTTCGGCTCGTCGGTCGAATAGTGTGGCTCACCGTCCCTCTGCCGTGGCTGATGCTGCTGATTCTTACAATACGCGGCCTGACACTCGAAGGCAGTATGAAGGGGCTGGCATATTATCTCGACCCGGTCTGGTCGGAGCTCGCAAGGCCGACGACGTGGCGGTTCGCGTTCGGCCAGGTGTTCTTTTCACTCAGCCTTGCATTCGGCGTAATGGTAACATACGCCAGCTTCCTCCACAGACAAAGCGACCTTAATAACAATGCCGCGATTATTGGACTCGCGGATTTTGGCACAAGCTTTGTTGCGGGACTGGCTATTTTCGCAACGCTGGGCGGTATGGCCTACGCGACTGAGGCCGCGGGCAACCCCGTGCCCGTAGAAAAGGTCGTCGATGCCGGGCCGGGCCTTGCGTTCGTGGCATTCCCGTACGCGCTTGCGCAGCTTCCATACTCGGCGTGGTTTAGTTTTGTCTTCTTCTTTGCGCTTGTAACCCTCGGAATCGACTCGGCCTTTTCAATCACCGAATCGATACTCGCCAGCATCGTCGATAAGACCGGCTGGCGGCGAAGCGTAGTCCTGCCTGTGATGAGCGTTGTTGGCCTTGCTATAGGACTGGTTTACGTCACGAAAGGGGGCCTGAACTGGCTTGGCACAATCGACGGCTTTATCAACGGCACGTGGGGGATTGCATTTCTCGGCCTGCTTGAGTGTCTCGTATTAGGCTGGCTCTGGGGTATTGAACGGCTCCGCAAACACGCAAACGTCCGCAGCGACTGGATGCTCGGCAAATGGTGGAGCTACTTTATTCGAATTGTAATTCCGATTATCCTGGGCAGCCTTTTCTTCTGGAGTCTCTATGACGATTTAACACAAGAAAAAGGCTTCTTTATAGACCTGGACGGCAACTGGATACTGCCGAACTGTATCGGCGTGGTGGTCGTTGCCCTTGCGCCCGTCCTTTCAATACTCATCAGTATGGCCAAAGGCAGGGAAGAGCAAATCGAAGAATCCGCCGTGCAGCAACCTACCGAGACTAAAAGAAATCTAAGCGGGCTGGTTGCCCTCGGGCTGGCTGTTGTTGCCGCGGCGCCGCTGATAATTAGTTTGCGAATAGGACAAGATTGTCTGTGCGGCAGGATGCTGGCCAGGATTGGGGCGGTGATGGCAATTATCGCATTGGTTATGAGTATCCGGCTGCTTAAACAATGTAAAGACTCGGTAAGCAGCCTTTGCCGGTTCTCGCGATGGGCGGGCCTTCTCGCCACGCTGGATATCGGCGCCTATATAGCTGTAGTGCTGACGGGCATTACGAAACACGTGGAGACTGAAGAGGTTTTCGTCGAGCACGAGCATCTGACCGGCGTATCTTACGTTATTTTAACGGTGGTCTTTTTGATTATCATTGGCGGCTTAGGCTGGTGTTTTTACCGTGCGCTGCTTGCCGCCAGCAGAGGCGCAGGCGAGCAACTGCCCGAAGATGCCACCGGCGAAGGCGAACCTTCGATTGATAATTGATTAATGATTATTTTAAATAAAAAAGCCAGAAAAAAACGTTGTTCCTATGGGATGCTTACGCGTTGCATCCGGAAGCCCTTCGACTCCGCTCAGGATAAAACGTTTAGCGTGGGGCGGGTAGCGTTTAGGGGGAGAATTTCACTAGGTGTCAATAACACCTAGCGCGGGGGTGTCTCGCCAGTTGAGACTGGCCTTTGTTTTTTACATAATTTGCTGAAGCATCCGGAGGCCGCGATTGGTTCGACAAGCTCACCACAGGGAGGCACATCAAGAGTTACGCAGCCCTTTAAGGGCGTAGTAAGAAGATTAAATCCGAACTGGAGGATGCAAAGCAAATGATTAATATTTCCCTTCGATGATTCTATAGGACTTATCACAAGCAGCAACAGCAACAGTTACCGGCTCGAAATCCATTAACAGACAACCAGATATGGACAAAACATAAGCAAACACAAGCCCAATGGTTACTAATACCCATTTTTTACCTGGACTTAACGGTTTCATTTTTCTCTTTTACCTTCTTCTGAGATTTAGTCTCTCCCTCTCTGCTTTCATTTTATCAAAATTTTTACGAGGATCCTCAAGCCGCTTAACGGGCCAGAAAACAATGTCTTCGACGTATTCATCAGGACATGACGAAGACCATTGGGACGTTGACAAATAAGTATTACCGGTTATCCCACCATCATCCTTAAAATCCTCGCCTACACTATATAACATAAAGTTATCCTCGGTAAGTTTATAGACTAACGGCCTGTCACTGTATGGGTCCATCGGAACAGATTGTAGGTAGCCGCTTGAGACAAGCTTATCAAGCGATTCCGGAAACCGGCCGGTGTTATTTTTACAGCGCAAAATTGCGATTGTGGTAATCAAGGCTTCTGTCTGGACTTTGACCTTGTGATGAAGTTTGAAAAGTCCACGATGACTTGTTACAAGCATTTCCATAAAAAAATTTTCTCGGAGCATTGCATCTATTTTTTCGAAGTAATCCTGCTTGTGAAGCTGCCAGGGATTCTGGGTTTTTAACAACTCGAAAGAAGCAAAAAGCTGTTCAATTTGTTCGACTATCTCGTTCCTAGTTGGACCTATGAAGCAACTCAAATAAACTTTAAAATTATACCATTCGCAGCACATAGCGATGAAGCCTTCAGCCATCCTAAAAGCCAACCTGCCGGTGCCCCTGCCATTGTCTATAAAAGTTCTTTGCACGGCATCATATAAAAAAAGTTTTTCCGCCGTAAAATCAGGAACATAAGCGTCATTATCTAATTCTGCCTGCAATGCGTCCTGAAAAAGTTTCAAATTCCCGTTATCAACCTCGGTACGGTCCAGAATAATAAGGGCATTACACACAGCAATTTGTTTATTACCGAGGCCAACAAGTTGTTCCACTACTGAAGAAGGCGTCCGGGTTTTTTGCCGACCTGCACGACAACAGTCGATAACATTCTCAAACGCAGTTTGTGAGCGGTCTTTCAAAGCAGCCAGCTTTGCATTCCACATATACGCATCGGTTAATTTTCGTAGTGAAGTTAATTCAGGAAATACCATACTAAATGTACTTTTATCTTTTTTGGTCTTTCTTTCTAACCAGTAATAAGGCTTATCTGCTGCTAATTGGAGGTATTCGAAGGCCTGTGAATTTGTGGTGAGCCATTCTTCAAGAAGAGCTTGTTCGGAACTATTGAAATCAGTGGGCCAGTTTATATATGGGTTCCGCAATTCACTGGGCATTTTAACAAACGCATCAAACGCCTTTTGGTAATATGGTGCTGCATTGTTATTCGGGTCATAATCTTCCGGGCGTGACATTTTATTGTACTCAGCAACATAATCGGCTGTAACCTTGGGCTTAGCAGTAAAAAATAAGGTGATTTTAAAAATTAACAGAGAAAATAAAAGCCCAACAGCGGTTATTACCCATTTTTTATTTGGCCTAAAGGGTTTCATTATCTTCCATTATTTTATCTTAATTCTTTGATTCTTTTCCATATATCATCTTCTGAACCATCTTTAGTAATTTCCAAGAATTCTCATATCAACTACTTTGATGTTCTTTCTTCCTTTTCTCAGGGGTGGCCAAAAAACTTCATCGCCTGTGGGGGCTCCTGTAAAGGAGTTCGTACCTTGATAAATTTTTCCACCATCATCCGAAAAATCTGGGCCTACACTGTAAAGCTCAAAGTCATCGTCCAGTTGGTTATATATCAAAGGACCTCGAGAAAATGGGTCGCGTGGTAAATCCTTCAAAAAACCTTCTTTGATAATTTCACCTAAACTAAAAGGATAACGGCTGTGATGTGTGTTAAAATCAAGGATTGCTAGTATAGTGGAAAAAGCTTCCTGCCTCATCTTTACCCTGTGATAAAAAATAGTGAAAGAATGCAAAGGCGGAATAAAGTAGTCACAATATCGCGGCATTTTATTATAATCTTCTTGAAATTCAATATATTGCTGTTCTGCATACCTGACTTTCCACGGTGGTTGCACCACAATATCTTTATAATGAGTAATTATTGAGTCAACACGTGCGCGGACGTCTGATTCAGTGGGGCCCGTAACTGGTATCAGCAAGAAATTTAAGATGCTGGAATTTTCGCAAGGATAAATAAATTCCCTAAAGCGCCCCCAATATAATCTGCCGATACCATTATCCTTGTGTATAAATGCCCGTTGAATTCTGTCATAACAATCAAGTTTTTCAGCTTCAAGTCCAGGAGTATAAGAATCCAACTCAAATTGTTTTTGCCATTGTCTTTGCCATTTAGACAGGTCTGCCGACGGCAACTTATAAACATCAATTATATCTATTGCAGTATCAAGAACACGCTGTCGTTCTAAAAGGCTGCTAATTTGCATCCTTAGAGGATAGTTCGGATTTGAACACTTAATTCCATATCTCCACGCGGTAATCATATCTTCAAGAGTCGATTCGAAGTCACCATCGAAAGCTTCAAGTTTTGCTCGCCAAAAAAGACAATCACGCACCTTGATTTCATTATCGAGACATTTTGATGATCCGCACACACTTCTGCTAGAGTTACGTTTAAGTTCCATCCATATGTAGTTGCTTTCACTTGCTTTTCTGAAAGCATCCAAAGTCTTGGAATTGTCAGCTAACCACTGCTTCAACAGTGATATTTCTGTATCATTCATTTCATGAGGCCAAAGTTCCCACGCTATATTGGCCGGCGCTTTCACATAAAGTTCTGAGGCCTCTATTAGATATTTATGCCCGTCTTTATTAGGGTCATAATCTGAGGGCTTGCTTAAAGCATTTATCTGCGATGAATAATCTATTATAATTTCGGGTTTAGCCGTGAAAAATAAAATGGCTTTCAAAATCAGAATTGACACCATTAAAATAATAACAATTAAAAATGTGCGTCGTTTATTCTTCATTTTCAGTTTCCTTGTTTGGTAAACGTTACCTGGTCATAACCATAATATCGCACTTTGCTAAGAATAAAACTACCCTTGTCATTATGTTTGCTTGCATAATCCTGGGCGTGCCAATAAGTAGTTCCACCGTCTCCTAACTGGTTCCAAATATCATAACTCCACTTTTGCCAATCATCATCCAGCATACCGATAACCGAGTTCCAACTAACAAATAATTGGTCAAGAATAGGGACTTCATCGAAGTTTATCCAGTAGCGCGCCATGTCCGTATATTTGGCTTGAGAGCAGATGTCGAGGTGAGCTATCCTAATTTGATTAGTCCAACCAAGACCGAGGGAACACATAGAATGTACCCTTTTACTTGTTTCCCACTTTCCAGGCAATTCCTCGTATGAGCTTGGGACGTTATTAGGATCACCGTAGTCTGACTTTTTATATGATACAACACTGTGCTTGGAAGAAAAGAAATATTTGCCGGAAAGTTTGAAATTTGTCCTTTGCACTGTTTTTCCACCTTCAGATATGTTCGTACCTCCATGAGAAACCATGTAAACATAACTTATATTCGGCGAAGATAAAACGGAAGCAAAATTTTCCCAGTTACATTGGTTCTTATAAAGTACTACATATGCTATACCTCTGCTTTCGCATACACGTATAATTTCTGCTACAGTTCTTTTTCTACAATTAAAGTGAAATCCTACAAAAGTGGTTTTAGGCAAAAAAATAGCAAATTTATACGAGGTACTTGGTTCGTATTTCTTACTTATGGCCTTTTTCCATATTTCTTCCCAAGATTCAGCACGAATCCCACCTGTGTGTTCTTCAATGACTAAGTCATAGATTTGACCATTAAACATGGTCCCAGGGATTATGAGATTTGGGCTTCCGGAAACTTGTTGCGACCAGACAGCTGAATTGTTCCAATCAACAAGTTTTATTAAAAGTTCGTTTGTGCCCAAGTAAATACCTGAAATCTTAAACGGCTCATTTGGTTCAAAACTACCGCATACAGTCATACAGTTTAATGTGTTGTTGAAATCCACCATGACATTATCAGAAAGGGTGATATGGTCATTAGCATCAACAACAACAGCTTTAAGGGAATGACTACCATTCCTGAAACTAAAGCTATCTATGCTGAGATATCCACCCTCGTCAAAATCCTCTATTTCTCCTATAAATCCTCCATCAATGAAAATGAACGCTTGAGTTGTGTCATAATCAGAGCCTGAGATACCGACATCGATGTATCCGTTGTCTGAGTTTCCGTAAATGTGTATTTCTATATTAGGATCCGCGTCTCCTGTTTGCTTCCATTCATTAGCAAGTAATGCAAAATCTGCAGAATTGACAAGCCCGTCATTATTCAAGTCTGGCTTATCATTAAAGAACCTTTCATCAACCTGTTTTTTCCATTGTTCTGCAAAACTGGCAAAGCTGTGAAAGCTAAAATAACCAAGCCAGTAGTCTGCTATAAAAACCAAATCTCCGAAATCAATAATATTGTCATTATTAAAATCCCAATGCCAAATTGCATAATTCTCTAGGTAATCAAATAACCAAAAGTCTATGAAAAGTGAAAGGTCACTAAAATCAACTGTACGATCGTTGTTGAAGTCGGCTGTCAGTGTTGTCGAACCTGCATTTGAATAATTCCAGTTATTGTAATGAAAGCCAATGTCGGCGACATTGGAATCGGGAGCCCCGTCACTTGACGTGGTTTTACCGAGCAGGTAAGGGGCATCATCGGGAATAGAAGAATTTACATATCCCGTATCTATGAGGTTGCAGTCCTGGAGCAAATGAAAAGGGCAATGTTGATAAGTGTTCACAAAGGGGTCTTCCGCCAGGATTTGAGGGTACACATCATCGAAAGGATTACCGGGATTTTCGATAGCATAATTACCGTAATATCCGTGACAATATCTATAAGCTTCCAACATATAGCCATCCACCTGATTTAACGCATAAAAATAACTTGCGGCAATAAGGTTGTTTCCCATAAGAACCGTCCCTACGTCGTTATAATCCTGAACTCCATGAATCCTTATGCCGCAATCCTGCCCCCAGCCGTAATAAAAATCACCGACTATCGTATTTTGCTCTAATGTTATATGCGTCTCGGTCGTAGGTGGTGCATAAGGGTCGTAAGACTCCATATATACTTCTATGCCGTCGCTGGAACAGTTGATGATTTGATTATTTATAACATCCGTCAAAAATGGGCCTTGCTGAAAAATTCCATCATAACAATACTCTATTTTGTTTCCAAAGAGAGGATGATTCAGTCTGATGCCCTCTATCCAGATTCCCTTTTCTGCAAAAAGGATATAGCAGTAATTTATCCTGCATTCCGGGGAGGCTGAAGCCTCAATCCTAATTGCAAAATCATAATCCTGATGAGATGACTGCGCATCCGAAATAAACATTACACAATCATCAGGAGTACCCTCCGCGATTATCAAGCCGTTATTTCTGGCCTTTATCCACTTGGTACCGCTGGCAAAGGAAACCGTAACCCCCGGCAAAATCCGTAACATAGCATCTTCAACAGTAACCCTTCCATCAACGTGAACATCCTGGTCCCAGACAGTATTGGTGTTTATCGTAACGTTGCCGATGATTTCGATTGGTGCCAAATTCGCTTCTTTAACAGATACTTTTTCTGCTGTTTCAAATGTAGAAACTGCTTCCCATGTAGCTGTTTTACCGATGTTTTTTACTCCAACAATTTTCCTGCCGACAAATTGCTTTTCAATTTTTAAATTCCTGATGGCCTTCTCACGGTCCATTGTGAATGCAGTTTTACCTTTTTCCAGGTCCCTTGGGCAAAATTTGCTGCTTTCTTCCTTCTCGGTTCTCTGATTTTCCCAGTATTGCTCTACGGTTGAACCTTTTTTGAGCAGTTTAAAAATTGGTGAGTTTGCAAAACAGATACCAGAACAAAACAGAAAAATAAAAATTATCCTCTTTGGTACTTTCATCTTTACTTCTTCCTCAATTAAACTCCTGTGTAACTTCGACTGACATTACCCATTGTGTACTCATGGCACAAGTCTATGGATTTCTAGTGCGAAAATTCAATGTATATAAAGTGTCCCCTCTCCTAATCCTTAACAATCAAGAAGCGAATCTTGGACGTTTAATGATGACAAAAAAATTAAAAATATACTTTTAATGGATTATTTGCTTGTGACGATGGGTAAAAGGCGGAGTTTTTAGTGTTAAATTGGGGAAGCCCTTCGACGCGCTACGCTTACTCAGGATAGGCAAAATGCAGCCTATGATGAAGCGTTTTGTTGTTAAGTTGGGGGAATTTATTTGCGACCGCATATATCTACATAGCACAAAATGCGCAGGGGGGTAAGGGCCATTTCGGCAGAAAAATAAAAAAATTCGGAAGTATATACTTGCCACACAAAAGATAGTATAATCATATCTGATATGAATATCACTATAAGTTATACAGGCAAAGATTTATTGAACATTTCGCTTGATTTTGACGAATACTGTGTTATAATTCATTACGAACGAGCGGAGGATATGAGAGAGCAAGCACACCAAATAAGATTTCCATTTGAATCTAATAAAGCTATACAGGCTGTTTTGTGGCTATTACATAGAAATAACGGCTCTATGGATAAACTTCAGCTTGTAAAGCTGTTATTTTATGCAGACCATAAACATCTTATTGAATATGGACGCCCAATTCTGGGGGGAGAATATTTTGTATTGACACACGGCCCCGTTTGTTCTGAGCTTTTAGATATGCTCGATGGTATTCAGCAATCTGGCGTATCTAATTTACCTTTAAAGGCGCGGGGGCAATACGATATTATTGCTACTGAATCACCTGATAGGCAACTTCTTTCAGAATCAGATTTAAATGCTCTTGATGAAATATACCGTGAGTATGGCCATATAGACAAATGGAAACTTAGAGATATGACTCACGAAATGTTGTCGTGTAAAAAAAACGAACTTCAAGGGGGAGAAAAGCGACACGCATTACCTTATGAGGATTTCTTTGAGGATTGTCCCGACGATGAATCAAAAAGGATGCTTCAAGTTATTCTTGATGAACAAGAAGCTTGGGCTGATTTGGTTTAATGGAATTGCCTCCCCATCTTAAATTTCAAGGCATTTTAAAACAAGGACACGCATTTAAAGCAGAAGTTCAACGTGATAAATATTCTCGATATTATTTCGTTCTGAATATAGACCCTCAAACTGATACCGCTTTGGTATTATTTACAAGCACAACAAAATTTGAAGACCATCGAAATTGTGTAGGGGGCGATAATGTTCATATTGTTTTATCGAAAGAGGATTATTCAGAATTTGAAGAATCTTGTTTAATTTGTTGTGACCGTCCTATTGTTATAAACAAGACTAAACTGGAAAATTCTTTAGGCAAGCAACACTACCGGCTTTTGCAACCTCTCCCCTTGCCTGTGCTTAATAAACTACTGCAAGGCGTTTTAAATAGTCCGGTTGTTGCTGGAGACGTCAAAAAAATGGTATTAGGGAGTGGAGATTAACTAATGACAAACTGGCTGATAATATCTTAGTCTTTTACCGTCTGCGTTTTTAATTGCTGCTTTTATACGTTCACCATCATCGACCTTGCGTGTCATCCATCGAAACTCAAACTCTGACAAATACCGGTGCAAGTGCTTTTTTGATACGGCGTGAAAAGTGCCGTAGATACCTCTCTTTAATAAAGCAAAGAGGCTTTCGACTGTATTTGTGGTATCTGTTCCACGTACATATACCTTGTGGCCGTGATGTACTACGCCGTGTCCGCCAGTGAAAACCTTACCTACCCCCTTATAGACCGGAAATTCATCTGTAATAATTCTCGATGACAATTTAACATCCTGCCAGATATTTTCTTTTAGTGTTTTGCTTGTAACGTTAGGAATTACACGCAAGCGGATATTACCATTGCGTTCAACCATTCCCAAGACCGGTGCTTTTTTTGTGCCGCGCCCTCTTTTGTTCTTGCCTTTATATCGGGGCTTGCCGCCAACATAAGTCTCGTCAATTTCTACTTCTCCGCCTAATTTTTCGCTGTAATTTGGCTCGGCCATAGCATATCGGATTCTATGCATTAGGAACAAAGCGGATTTATAGGTGAGATGACATTCTCTACTTATTTGCAAAGCACTAACACCCTTTTTGCTTGAACAGGCCGACCAAAAGGCAAAACACCAGACCCTTAAGGGTATCCGAGAATCTTCCATTATAGTCCCGATTCGGACAGTGAATTGTCGCTTGCACCCGTGACAACGCCATAAAAACCGCTTATTTCGGCCACCATCACTATCTTTAACCATAGCCACGTCTGTATCACCACAGCCCGGGCGCGGACAAGCAGGCATATTACCCCATCTTTGTTTTTCTATAAACTCTACAGCGGCCTTTTCATCAATACAGGCTTTTGGTATTTCCCGAAGAATTTGGCTTTTTGCCTCACCTGATTTTCTTTGTTTCTTTCCCATTACTATTAATTATACCACATCGTATCTGTGCGTCAAGTACAAAATTAAATATTTTTCTTGCAAAATACTTTCAGTAGTCGATAAATATATGTGCCCCTGCTCGGAGTCGAACCGAGATGGCCACGCGGGCCACGACAATCCAAGTGCCGCGTGTCTGCCAAATTTCACCACAGGGGCACGGAAAAAAGGTTAGGCGCAGACATTAAGCCTGCACCTAACCCGTAGAGAGATTTTTCTTGACAGTGGTGGTCCCCGCGGCCATAATATGTAATGTATGTTAATAAGATTTACGGGATTCCGTTCCATTAAAGAATCCTTTCAAGTTTGAGCCAGACGTGTTTACGGCACTGTCTGGCTCAGTTTTTAATATTACTCCAACAAAGGTTGTTTGTTATCATTTTCCTGCTCTTTAAGGCAATATACGCCCCTTTTGAGCCTTACAAATGTCTTTTCGTCTTTTCTTAAAGACGAGGCAATCATAGGGGCAAGTCCATACTTTGATTTTGTCGTTACGCCTTTTATTTCAAGCTTTTTTGCTATGTCTGAAACTTCCATAGCGCGGCCAGTCTCTTTCATTAAAGCCACTACTTGACTGTTAAGTGAATCACCGTTGCGCCTGCGGCTTCTAATAACAGGTTGGCTGTTGGGATTTTCCAGTTGTTTAAGATACGAGAGGATGCCTTCTTGGATACTGAGCTTTACTCTTAGGTCAGCAACTTTCTTCTCGACCTTAGCTACCTGTTCTGATATATTAACCTTCATAATTTAGGACTCCTAAATCAATTTGGCGTGATAATATCATACTTATTTAATCGCGCCAATAGGGAAATTAGGTTTTAAGGAAAAATATTCACTTTTTTTTCAGGGCATTTTATGGGCAAGATGAAAAAGAAACGAGGCCCCAAAGAAGATTACCTAAAAGTTGATGGTAATTGGCAAGAAGCCCTCAAGAAGGCAGTCAAGAAAAAGAAACCTGCCGAGGGCTGGCCGGATGAAGTAAAGAAGGGCCGAAAGAAATAACACTCCTATCAGGGGGTTTCATTCCGTTTTTTCAACTTTTGTGCGTTAAGTACATACTTCCGAAAAATTTTATTCACTTTTACATAAAGACTTAGCTTGTTTCGGACCTATCCCAAAACCATTTTTTTCGCACAAAACGCGCAAGTTCGTTCCTTATTATGGAGGGACGATTTTTTTAAATCGCGTCTCGTAAATCGAGATTTTAGATTCAAGATTTGAGGGGAGAATTAATGCGAGAAGTAAGGATACTGCTGCCGGAAGTGGTTTACAAGGTATGTGTGTGGGTGAAGCTCGGATACCGCAAAATCCGATACGGCTACGCGTTTCGAAGAATAAAGCTTAGACACGAAAAATACGCAATCGTGAGTCCGCAGGATTATGAGCGGCTTGCGAGGCACAAATGGAGCGCTCATAAAGGGGGCAGAACGTTTTATGCAGAGCGATACAGGCCTATAGGCAAAGGCAGGTACAAACATATATTGATGCACAGGGAGGTTTTGAAGGTGGGCAAGGAATACTACGTTGACCACATCAATCACAACGGATTAGATAATCGAAGAGAGAACCTTCGGCCTGCGACGCCGGCACAGAACGCACAGCACAGGCGAAAGTGCAGGACGAAGAAGACCTCGAAATACAGGGGGGTGTACTGGTTTAAGGAGCGGCGGAAATGGGCGGGGCTGATACAAATGGACGGCAGGGGTATACTTCTTGGATATTTTGAAGATGAAAAGGAGGCGGCCAGGGCATATGACCGGGCTGCACGAAAGTATCACGGCGAATTCGCGGAACTAAATTTCGAGCACATGCCGGCTGTTCGCGGATGGCGGAGGGGATTTTCTTTTGTCTACTCTTTTATGTCGAAGAACAATCGCGCCGATTTGCCGTTACGCTAATGGCTTACGCCAGGTTGTATCAGGTCGGTCGGCCTTCGCTGTGGGACGGGCAGGGTATTGCCGCACTGAACGCAGTTTGACTTTTCAAGCCCTCGCTTCCTGCCGCAAACCGGGCATTTTATAACTGGTGTATGATTCAGTCCGAGATATGTCAACAATCCCGCTAAATTAAACGCTCCGATGATGATGAGCCACAAAATCAGCCTGCCCCACGATGTCCTTCTCGACCAGCCGTGCCAAAGCGCAAATGCCATCATCGCGACACTCAATATATAGTTCAGGAAGCTGCAACGCGGCTGAATTTCTGTGATTATTACGGCATATACCTGCACCATACCCATTCCCCTGCGACTGAGCTCGTAGAGGTCATCGCCAAACAGATACCACAGTAAATTGAATACCGGCGGCGTGATTTTACTTACCCATTTTTTGTATATCTCTCTGTGGTCCGGCGGATACGGCGTATCCCAGAGGGGCCTTATCCAATCAAACTGGTTGACAAGTTCCAGTTTGCCGCCGTCGGCAACCTTGTAAAGCTGCAGCGATTGCGGCCGCGGCTTACTGTTGTATTCTCGCTGATACTGTTCCAGGAGCTTATGCGATTGGGGCGGATTGAAGCCTCTTTCATAATATTCCAAAAACACGGCATTGCCGGTGGCCGCGAAATTCACTTTAGACTTCCAATACCCAAACATCTGTGTCGGCCACATTTGCTCAGGCAACTTTACTGTGATTATATGGTTCGACTCGCGCATTATCAGGTGGTGGCTGCGGTCGGCTGTTTCGCAGTCAATCAACGGTCGATACCGAATATCGGAAATATCCCGGTCTTTGGGATTCATCGGCCTCCATTGGTGCCACCGTATGGATTCAATATCAGACTGAGTGCTATTAAAAATCGTTTCGACTTTGTGGCCGCGAAAATCAATCTGGTAAATTCGTCGTTTCGTCAGCCACAGCATCACAACGGCAGAAGGGTCTTTATCTGTCCATGCTGTGAAGCCCTTAAATTCCCCGAACGGCTGTGCCCTCGAAGTTACGAATCCATCGGCCCCCAGGTAACCCATCAGGCCGCCTCCAACTTTATAGCCGGCAAATGCATCTGCTTCAAAATCGTATTGCCACACCTCTTTGACTTCTCCCCCCACCCTTACAGGCACCTCGCAAACGCCAGACATTTCAGGGATCGACGAGAACAATATATTTCTCATCTGTCGCTCGCTAAAAAACTCGTTATATTCTCCTGGCGATAACGGCCAGGCGAGGTACTTAAATGGACGTTCATCGTGAATCCCCTGCCATAAAACATTGCCGTTTACATCCGTGATTTCCTCTTTTATATAATCACCGGTGTCCTGCTCATCTATTCTGCGCACAAGGTGCATCGTTCCATCCGGAAGGAAAAGTTTTTCTGCTCTATGAATCCTCCATTGCTGGTCATCAGGAAATTTTGGTGGCGATGGCTTCTCGTACGTATACTGCCATATCAACTCCGTCACAAGCAACTGCGCGATGAACACAATAAACATAATCAGTAACAGAGTAATAACGGCCTTTGCCAATCGAGAAACATATTCTAAAAGGTTTATTTTCGACATTGTTCAGTTTCCCTTTACTAAAATTCCCTATCCAAAAACGTCTCCCACATCAAACAGAGTAAAACGACAACGGCAATTGCCAACGTAACGAAACTCCTCCAAAGCGACTGTTGTGTAAAGGTAACGATCATCCAGATTGCGAAACCGAGTCCCATCAGTTTGGTCGTATACCAACGTGCCCTGCTCAGGCCTGCAAGGCCGGCCCCCAGATAAAACATAAGCCCAATACCCACCATAAACCAACCATCGCTGAAGAGCCGTTTAGATAGTGGTACCAGTGTATAATTCGGCAAATTAGCACGCCAGAACAGATAGCACCATATCAGACCGATGCCCGTTATTAATGATATAAAGCCTGCGGATATCTTGGCTGCGAGTATCGTTGTTCTCGGGGTCGAACGATGCAAGGTGAAACCCCATAGTCCCGTAAAGTTGGCGACCCAGAATTGGCGGACACTTAGCGCAAGTCCAAGCCCTACAGCCAAAATAAAAACCAATCCACCAATACTACCCATCGGATACTTTACAAGGTTGTAGCTACTAACTCCGGAATATCGCTCCAAAACAGGATAGCGGTACTCCTGCCGATACTCTGGACCGGGCCAAAGCATAAGACTGCCGAGAATCAGCAAAAATGCTGCCGCCGAAACCGCCCAGGGCAGGCACTCACGAAGCTCTTTTTTGAGTAACGAAAAGAATCTCATATTAGATTGACTCCCATTTGAATAGTTTTGTCGAGCCGGCTTGTGCGGTATATTCGATGAACTGGTCCTCAAGATTCATATTCACCGGCTGATAGTCCGAAGCCCCTGCGGAGTTTGCCCATTTGGCAATTTTTTCGTCCGTAGTGCCGACCAGTACAAGCTCAAGCTCGTTTTGGCCGGCCCGATAATGCAGCAGCCCCTCAATATCAGCTTTTGCCGGGGGCGACTGGTCGAAAACAAATCTGACCTTCTTCAACATTTTTCTGAACTGCTCCAGCGAACAATCGGCTCTTATGACGCCCTTATCGATGACCAAAAGCCGGTCAGTGACCCGTTCGACGTCGCCGAGGATATGGCTTGAGAAAAAGATAGTTCTGCCCTGGTTCATAATAAGCTGAATCATTCCTTCCAGAAACTGTCGCCTTATCGCGGCGTCAAGCCCCAGTGTCGGGTCATCCATTATTAAAAGCTCCGGATTAGGGGCCAAGGCAAGGGCAAGCGAAACCTGTGCCCGCTCGCCTGTTGAAAAATGTTTTATCTTTTGTTTTTTCGAGAGCTCGAAGTATTCAATCATATCCCAAAAGAATTTCTCGTCCCACTGGCCGGGGAAAAACGTGCTCTGGAATTTCGCTATCTCGGCGATTGTCATCCAGCGAATAAGCCGATGGCCCTCGGATATGTAGCCGATTAGCTGACGGATTTGTGGCGTAAGGTGCTGTGAATCACAGCCGAGTAATTTTGAAGAACCGGCGGTAGGGTCAAGAAAACCAAGCAGAAGCTTAATTGCTGTTGTCTTACCTGAGCCGTTTCTGCCTATAAAGCCGCAGATGCATCCTCTCGGGATTTTTACGCTCATATTGTCCAGCGCCGGGGTGCTGCCGTAATACTTGGTCAGCCCCTGTGTTTCCAGAATAATGTCAGTCATTTTCGTCTCTCCGACTTTTTGGTTTTCATAAACTTTGCCAGCCGGCCTTTGAACATCGAGATTATCTCTTCGGACCCCAGCCCCAGGTTCAGCGAACGTGCGATGAGTGTGTCCATTCGCTCGGCAAGGATATTAACATCGGTTGCATCTTTGCCTCGCAGCTTAGGGTCGGCGACAAACGTGCCTGAGCCGGTTTTTGTGGTCACCAGGCCGCTTTGCTCGAGGATTGTATATGCGCGTGCGACCGTGTTGGGATTTATGACAAGCTCCGCGGCAAGTTTCCTTACTGCCGGGAGCTTGTCGCCCACGACGAGCTTGCCTTTGGCAATCGTCTCGCCTATCTGCTCGACAATCTGCACATAAATCGGCTCCTCAGAGCCAGGCGTTATCTGTATCCAAAGTGCCATTCGAACCTGCTTTCCACTCGCTCATTTTGCATTTGTTTGTCATTTCAATAGGTCAAAATGTATTAGTACCACTAATACATTATGTACTATAAACCAAAGCAATGCAAGAGCATTTTTTAAAAAATTTGAAATTTTCCGGAATTTTTTGCCTTCTTTCATATTCCGACTTATAATCACAACAATATATCGTTTTGTAGTGTGCGGTAAAGTAGAGGTCAGAATCGGCATGGCCGAATCCGCCGTTTTTGTCGGTATAGGAACGCTCGGGTGGAGGCGCCGATTTAACTGGTACGAGGTGAAAACAATTCGAGAAGAATCAACCTCGGTGCGATATCCGGGTGGATATCAGGGCGGAATCATGCTGGAAGGACAGCAGCGACTCAAGTTCGGCACTAACCTCAATGAGAAGCGCAGATATTTCGTACTAAATACCTTGAAGTATCTGAAAGCGAAGACTCTCTAATATCTATTTCCTTGCGATTTCCGAAAGCGGCACTAAAGTTAATATTCGCAATGGAGGTTGACAGGCTTTAATAAAGTTTATACAGAAGGTATAATTGTTGTTGTGAATAAAAAGGAGAAGCTGAAATGAAATTAAGGATATTTATCTGTTTAGCCGGTGTGCTTTTTAGTACATCAGGATGTACAAAGAGTAACCCTGCCGCCGAGCAGGCGGCCGTTGAAGCGGCACAAGCCTGGCTTGGCATTGTTGACGACGGGCAGCACGCCGAGAGCTGGGAACAAGCTTCCGAGTATTTCAAAAATGCTATTACCCGGGAGAAATGGGAGCAGGCCCTTAGGTCTGTAAGAGCTCCTTTGGGCGCACTAAAGTCCAGAGAGGTCAGGTCCAAAAAATACAGAACTTCCCTGCCGGGCGCTCCAGACGGCCAATACGTGATAATCCAATTTAAAACCTCGTTCGCAAATAAATCATCTGCGGTCGAAACCATCACGCCAATGCTGGAAAAGGACGGAAGCTGGAGAGTCTCAGGCTACAACATCAAATAGCGGGCGGACTACTCGATAAATTCCAGGCCATTTATCTAATTGATGATTGATGAACGATTCATTCGCTTGCGGCGGCAGCAAAGGGAATTTCATTATGGGATAGTGGTATTGGAAAAAAAGAGTGTCTTTCCAAAGGAAAATTTATAAAATACGTGTCGTTAGGTTTTTTTTAAACGGACTGATTTATGACTTTAGATAACAGCAAATCATCCGGACGGCAAAGAACCGAGGAATCCATCAAGCTTCTTATAAAGCTAAGGATGAATCTGCTCAGTGATGATATATCAACCGCAAGGCAGGCGGCTTTGAATCTGTCATGGAAACAGGAGGACGGCCTGGCTATACTCAAAGAGACGTTGTTCGGCGACTATCCGAGAACGGCGAAAAAGGCCGCGGCCTACGGACTGAGGAGTATGAACGGAAGAATGCGAAAAATGGCTTCGGAAGTCCTTGAGCAAGGACTGAAACATCGCGACCGTACTACTCAAGCTGCGTGTGTTAAATCCATAGCCCTGATGAAAGGTCTGGCTTCGGGTAAAGGTTAAGAAACGCGAGTCATTTTCAGGAAAGGAGAAACAGATATGGGCGACAAGGGAAAAAGAGATAAAGGCAAAAGAGAACAACAGAAAAAGGCACAGCTTAGTCCGAAGGAAAAACGAAAACTAAAAAAAGAAAAGAAGAATAAATAATTTCCCGGTGAAGCTGCAGGCCAGCTTTTTACCCCGGTGAATTCTGAGCCTCCTTTGCCCTGGGTACTTGTGCCGCAGGTACTTGTGCCTAATGTAGAAATCCATCCAATTAATTACTAATAATTCTGTATTTTTTTTTAACTACTTCGACTGCGCTTGCAACAGATGCGTTCAGGACGGAGCCAAAAGAAATCCTTTGCATAAAGCAAATCAGCGAATATAATTCAGCTTTCGACTTGCGGCCGAGAACCGAAGATAAATTGTTACCGTGTCGGGTTTGTTTTAATGGCTCTGAAAAACCGGACAGGTGAGTGACAAATATCGCAGGGCCTCCAGAAGCAATATAGGGGAGCAAGATATGAACCAGGCAGAACCTCAGATAAGCGTCGATTACAAAGACGGAGCAACCGTGGTCACGTTCAGGAAAGAGAAAATCCTGGATGATGCAGACATACAAATACTTTCCGAGTCGATGTTCGGACTACTCAAAGATATCCAAAAGGTCAATCTCATACTGGACTTTCACCACGTCGGATTTATGTCCTCAGTGGTCTTAGGGCTTTTAATCAGACTCAGCAAAAAGGTGGCCGAACAAGGCGGCCAGATAAAGCTGTGCGGCATAAATAAGCGGATTTATCAGGCATTTGTGATAACCGGGCTGGACAAGGTCTTTGACATTTATCAAAACGTCGATGATGCATTGAGTGACGCCCTTGCCGGCGGCGAGGCATAGCATTTTCAATCGAGACGCCCGGCAATGTATTCCATCACCGGATTCGGCCGCCGTTTTTGAGAATCCGCGAAATAGATTCATCAAAAAAAGTTTTTCGAGACGATATATCTTATGCCTCCAGAGGCGCAAATTCGTAAGTTGGTAGTTGTTGCCGGAACGGCCTCGGCAACACGAGAAGTTTGTCAGCAGATTTTATCCCAGATTAGAACATATAACTACAGCCAGAACGATATCTTTGCGATTCACCTTGCTTTGGAAGAGGCATTCACAAATGCTGTCAAGCACGGCAACAAGATGGACCCAAATAAGGAGATTAAAGTCGAATATGCTATTATGCAGGACAAAGTTGACATCTCAATAACGGACGAGGGAAACGGTTTTGATTCGGGAAAAGTGCCGGACCCGCGGATAGGCGAGAACCTGTATAAAATAAACGGACGAGGCTTATTCCTGATACAGTCGTATATGAATGAGGTTGATTTTAACAAGGCCGGCAACCGCATACATATGATAAGGTACAAAGACAATATAAGTAATTAACAACTTGCGATATCCGGCTTAACGCGGCGGTTTTCAAAATAGAAAAATTATCAAATAATAAAGTCCAGAAAAATGGAGAAGGGCAAGAATGACAAAATGGATTTTTCCGGCGTTTTTTTTGTGGGGGTTGTGCAATATATCCGGATGCGTATTTGAAGAAGTAGGCGACCCTGCCATTGTTTTCGATTATAGTTCGCATATTACCAGCGTCGAAAAGTTAAAACAGACATCACCTTCCTGCCCGAAATCCGCCCAGGGGACCGAGCTGTTGACAATAGACGTTCCCGATGAGTGGATACCACCGGCCTATTGTGAAAAAAAATGGACGGCGATTGTGCTGCACCACTCGGCCACCGACAAAGGTAACGCCGCTTTCTTCAATAAGGCGCACGAAGGAAGGTGCGATGAAAACGGCATTCGCTGGAAAGGCATCGGGTACGACTTCGTAATCGGCAACGGTACGATGAGCGCAGACGGGCATGTCGAGGTTACTTTCAGGTGGCGACAGCAAATCACCGGCGCACACTGCAGGACGGACCGAAGTAACTGGGCCAACAGGGACGGGATTGGGATTTGTCTGGTGGGCAATTTCGACAAGACCACGCCGAGCCGGTGTCAGATGGACTCACTCGTGCAGCTTGTGCAGTTCCTACAACAACGTTACGGGATTCCAAAAAGCCGAATCTACGGCCACGGCCAGACACCCGGGGCCGGGCCGACCGCCTGTCCTGGCAGGAAATTCCCAATGTGGTGGCTCAAATCCCAGCTTGAGTTCTAATTTATCAATCGACACAGCAATTCGAACAACCAGATTCCCGATTATGCTTACGGCTCAGATATCAATAAGCCGATATATATGATATACGGAATTTCTTATAGAAAAATGACTAATAAAAACTTTTCGATACTGCTTTTTGTTTTACTCGCCATTGCTACTCTACTGCTTTTGAGGTTTTTGCCGGTGGGGATTTGGCCTTGGGTAGAAAACTTTTTAGTAGAAAGGCTGCATCTTTCCAGGCAGACTGTTACAGCGTTTAATATCAGCATATGGATAATAGGAGCTTCACTTATTTTGCTGGTTTGGCTGAAAAAGAAAAAGGCAAGTTAAATGTTATCGAATAAACAGATTGAAGCGATTGAGAAAACCAGGGGAAGCAAGCTTCCTTTAGACGCTCGAATTATAGGATGGTTTGTATTTTATGGCGCGATAACAACACTTATCGTTAGTGTACTTTTAATCATTGGTTTTGGCCAGCCTTTTTCGAGCAGCAGAAAGACTGCGGTTTTTAGTTTGGTGTCAGTAGATACGGAATTATCTTACGGCATATACCTTAGCTGTATTGGATTGGTTAACCTGGTCGCTGGATATGGGATTGCCAAGGGATATAAGTTTGGTTGGTACACAATGTTCATATCATTGATATGTTTTATAATCGACTTGACATTAAGATTAAGTGACGATTTTATAATTATCTTTGTGTGCATTTCAATAAACTTAGCTTTTTTAGTTTGGTTAATCTGGCGGAGACGGTACTACAACATTAGTTGGCAGCGAAAGAACTCGGATTAAATACCGAGATTAAGGCCAAATCAAAAAAACCTTGTGCCAGCAGGGGAGATGGGGTATAATTTTAACGATAATATGATTGCCAGGGGAGCGATAGTCTGGCGCTATTGCTGAGAGGTCCCGATAAAGCGGGATGACCCTAAGAACCTGATCAGGTTAATACCTGCGAAGGGAGGCAGGCTTAAGGTATTTGAGACGCTCCTCTACGGCAGGGGCGTTTTTTTATGGCTATCTGATGAACTGGACAGGGAAAATGGATACGCTGAAAATAAACGGCGCTGAAAAGGAGTTCGCCGAGGGTAAGCTGCCAGGGACGCTCTCGGAGCTTTTAGGCCTGCTGGAAATAAACCAGGCCGCCGTCGTCGCAGAGCTTGACGGCCAAATCATCGAACGCAAAGACTTCGGAGTAACCGGCCTGAAGGCCGGCCAGTCAATCGAGATAATCCGCTTCGTCGGAGGAGGATAAGAATATGGACGAACTGATAATAGCCGGCAAGAAATTCGGTTCCCGCCTGCTTATAGGCACGGGCAAGTTCGCCTCCAACGAGATTATGGCAAAGGCAATCGAGGCCTCGGGCTCACAGATTGTTACCGTCGCGCTTCGAAGGGTGGATATCAATAATACCAAAGACGAGTTTCTTGCAGCAATCGACCGGAAAAAATACCTGCTTTTACCAAACACGTCCGGCGCCCGCGATGCCGGTGAGGCGATGCGTCTTGCGCGTCTTGCCAGGGCGGCGACGGGGATAAACTGGCTCAAACTCGAGGTTACGCCTGACCCGTATTATCTTCTGCCGGACCCGGTCGAGACCTTAAAGGCGGCAGAGGGCCTTATTAAAGAAGGCTTCGTTATTTTGCCGTATATCAACGCCGACCCGGTGCTGGCGAAAAGGCTCGAAGATATAGGGACCGCTACGGTGATGCCGCTTGCCAGTCCTATCGGCTCGAACCAGGGCCTTAGGGCGCGGGCCTCGCTTGAGATAATAATCAGCCAGTCAAACGTTCCCGTCGTTGTCGACGCGGGGCTTGGACTTCCCTCGCACGCAGCCGACGCAATGGAGATGGGCGCGGGCGCCGTTTTGGTAAATACCGCCATCGCCACGGCCGCAGAGCCTGTAAAAATGGCAATCGCCTTTAAGCAGGCCGTCGAGGCCGGACGTCTTGCCTATAACGCCGGCGCGCCGGCGAGAAGTAAAACCGCACAACCGTCCAGCCCGCTAACCGGCTTCCTGACGGATAGGTAAAAGGATGCATGTTATGATAGTAGATAGATTTTCAGATTCTCAGTGGCACGGCCATCTTGGCCGTGTTTTCACGGGCTGGAAGCCCGTGCCACAAAATGACAATTAGCCTTACCCACAAACTCGGCATTTACTAATTGATAAAACATGATTACGGCAGAAAAAACAAACCAGTCAAAAGATATAGAAAAGAGGCTTGCCGAAACTGGACTTGACGGCAACGGCAATTGGCAGGAAATTCTGCTAAACATCAAACCCGCCGATGTTGAAAACGCGCTGTCGCAGCCTGTCGGTTTGTATAATTTGAATAAGCTTGCGGCGCTTATATCACCGGCCGGCGAGAATTACCTCGAGCAGATGGCCCGGCTCGCACATCAGCTAACCCTGCAAAGGTTCGGCAGGACCATACAGCTTTACGCGCCGCTTTATTTATCCAATTACTGCATAAATAGCTGCTTATACTGCGGATATAGCACGGCCAGCAAATGTGAGCGAACCAGACTGACTCTCAAAGAGGCCCTTGAGGAGGCCGAGGTAATCGCATCCGAAGGTTTCCGGCACATCCTGTTAGTAAGCAGCGAGGACAAAGAGTTTATCACGGTAGATTACATGGCAAAGCTTGCGGAAAAACTCAAAAGCAAATTCAGCTCCATATCAATTGAAGTTTATCCAATGAGCCTGGAGCAATACGCCAAGCTTTACCAGGCCGGCATCGATGGCGTTACACTCTACCAGGAAACATATAACCGCAAGGCCTATGCTTATTTTCATCCTACCGGGCCAAAGGCCGATTACAACGAAAGGTTGGCAACCCACGACCGGGTTGCACAGGCTGGGATGCGAAGATTGGGGATTGGGGCCCTGCTTGGCTTAAGTGATTGGCGGATAGAGACGCTGGCTTTGGCTGAGCACGCGCACTTTCTGATGAAGCATTACTGGCAATCGCAGTTTTCTTTTTCTCTGCCGCGGATATGTACCGCTTACAACGTAAACATAAATTACGAAAATCTACTTAGCGACAGGAATCTCGTTCAGATGATGCTGGCCTTGCGGTTGTGCTTTGCCGACGCGGGGATTGTCATTTCCACGCGGGAACGGTCGGAGCTGCGCGACCGGCTTGTCGGGCTCGGTGTAACCAGAATGAGCGCAGGCAGCAAAACAAGCCCCGGCGGATATACCGGCAAAACCCGGGCCGTCAAACAATTCGAGATTGACGACCGGCGCACGCCGGCCGAGGTCGCAGCGATGATTAAATCACAAGCTTTCGAGGCCGTGTGGAAAGACTGGGACGCCGCTTTCGGCCCCGATTAAACGGAAGAGATTTTTTACCTCGCAGACCATTTACAAAATCAACCACCTGCAGGCTGAGGTAAGCGAAAAACATTTACCCAGCCCCTGCGAGAACCAATTTGCGTAATGAAACGATATGGACCAATATTCTGCGGCTTTTGAAGCATAGCGATATTATCCAGCCGATACAAATTGTAGTTTTCACTGCCTGGATTGAGCATTTCGCGAGAGGCCCATACGACATAAATAATATTCTGCTTTTGACACTCCTGCACAAACTGTTCGGGACTTTCGGTTGTGGGAAGGCTGACGAAACTGGCCTCATATTTGGGAGCGAGAATCCTGGGGACCTCCGTGAGATAAAGGGCCATCTTCTCGTCCGGCTCGGCATTCTTAATATACCACTGCGTCAATTGAACAAATTCACTGTACCTTTGTCCATCGCCCAGTGTTCGGACAAGAACAAACTGATTCGAGACTACAACCAAACATAAAAAAAACCAGATAACCAAACTTCGGATTGAACGGGCCTGCCTGTACAGATAAAGGCTCGCTCCGGACAGAAGGCAAACTACTATCACTGCAACCCAGCCAAAAGCCGAAGAGCCCGGACTGGCCGGAGCAATCTCGCTTAAAAAAGGAAGCAGCCGGATAATCCAAACGGCTAATACAACCAAGAAAACCACCTGCAAAACAACAACTATGGCCGGCGGTATTGCCAGTTTACTCTGAATAATTTTCCACAAACCCTGCAAACCCAGGATTGCCAACAAGACCACTATCCAATGTACGGTGGTGTAGTACCTAATGATTGGATAAGGGTACAATGAGTGGAGAATGAAGTAGGGTACAAGAAAAATAAACAGCACTAAAACGTCCCATCGCTTCTTAATCAGGCCGTATATCGAGCCGAACGCAAAGGCGACAAAGGCCAAAATCTTGCTTGTTATCATCAATGCACCAACGGTTCCGGCGGCGGCTTTCGGCGACGCCGATAACAAGGGGTAAAATGCAATCTGCCACAACAGGCCCAGATTTTTTCCCAGGCCGACCCGACCCTCAGTCGACTCGGAAAAAAGCTTCATATAATCATCGGTAAACACATTAAGGTAGTGAGTCATTCCCTGGGACTTCCAGTTCAAGGCTGTACCCAGCATCCAAAGGCCGAGCGGCACACTGGCCAGGGCCGAGAGTAGTAAAGCATTGATACGTTTTCTGCGCTGCTTGTTAGTCAGCACATCAACCACGAACGCGGCCAGAATCAGGGCCGCCCCTTCGTAACGCACCATCGAGGTTATCGAGGCGAACAGATAACTCCAGCGTGAACGGCAGAAAATGAAATAAACGGTCAACAGCACAAAAAACAACAGCGTGGTCTCGGCAATGGGGTCCGTCATAGATTCTATTATCCAGGGATTTATTACTACTATGAAGGCAAGCCAGATTGCCGAACGGCCGATGATTCTTTTGCCGACCAGCCAGAGCATAACAGCAATCAAAGGATGCAATATCGCGTTCAGTAATCTGCCGGCGGTTAATTCCGGTGTCCGACCAACGATGAGATAGCTCAGGATTGTCTGAAGCATACCCAGGACCGGAGTGCGTTTGAAACTTGTGGGCATTTGCAGCGAGAGAATTTGACGGCCGGTCTTGATAAAGGCCGGGAAGTCCGAGGTCGGAACAAGCTTATGGCCGAAGTACAATACGGAATGATATACCCCAAAGGCCAGGAGAATCAAAATTGCGATTATCTCAAAATACCTGTCCCTGCTTGCTTCGTCGAGCAAGTCGATTCGCAGCTTCGGCTGCCGGCGAGATTTCGACTTTGGGCCTTTTGGTCTCACCACTTTTCCTTACAAGCAAGAAAAATCTCTATAGCTTCCGCTGATATTAACACGCCGGGGAGGATGCGGCAAATTCTTTCCGTGTGCAGAGTATACTTACGTTTCGATGATTCGAGGAGGTTTTATCGCGAGTCCGGCCGGGTAAAATTATGTCTTTTGGCTTCTCGATATAGCCGAGTAAGCCGAGACGACCGTTATCGCCAGGGCAATTATCAGCGTTATAGTTGTAAACCAGTAACCCCACGCGGCGCCCTGAACATTAGCCGCCCTAATCGTCAGGGTCCCGATAGCAAAGGACTGAACAAACATCTTTATCTTGCCGGCTATGGTGGCGGCGAAATTCACACCTTTTGCCTCGGCAATATGCCGAAGGACAGTAACAAATACTTCCCGGGCCGTTATAATTCCGGCAACGGACCATCGAATTAAATCCATAGCCGGCGCTGAAAAATCAAAAAGCTTTGGCTCATCTATAATCGCAAAACAAATAAACGCGCCGCAAACAAGCACTTTATCAACAAACGGGTCGAGCATACGTCCGAACTTGCTGGCTACATTCAGCTTTCTCGCGATGTGGCCGTCTATCATATCCGTAATGCCGGCGATAACAAAAATCACAAACGCTATATCCAGAAATAACGGCCGAGACCCGACAGCAACGGCCGGAGAGTAAAGAACCATCCCCAAAAATATGACTGTCAATACCGCCCTGCCAAACGTTAAAATGTTCGGTAATTGCTTTACCATAATCACTAATAAAGTTTACTCCACAACAGCCATAGTTCAAGACTAAATTTGTTCTACGAGAAAATCGTAGCCCTCTGTGCCAACAATTCTTACTTTAGTAAACTCGCCCATCCCGGCTGAACACTTCTCCATTAGGCAAACACCATCGATGTGCGGCGCCTGCCCGTAATACCGCCCCTGTCCACTGCCATCACTATTGACCGCATCGACCAGACAGAGCAGTTCCCTGCCGAGCCAGCGACGCATTTTTGAAAAAACGATTTCCTGCTGGGCGGTCATTACTTCGTCAAACCGCTGCTGCTTGACTTGCCCGGGTACCTGGCCGGGCAGTTGTGATGCGGGCGTGCCGGCCTCCGAATAAAACGTAAAACAGCCAAGGGCGTCAAATTCCGCCCACCGTATGAAATCCAGCATCTCGCGGAACTGGCCGTCCGTCTCGCCGGGAAAACCCACTATCATGGTTGTACGCAAGACAATCTCAGGCACAGCAGCGCGCAGCTTTTCGATAAGTTGCCGGATTTGGTCCTTAGAGCCTTGCCTGCGCATATTTTTCAGGATTTCATTGTTTACGTGTTGAAGCGGTATATCGAGATATTTTACAACTTTTGGGATGCCCGCAATGGTCTCAATCAACGAGTCACTCACCTGTGTGGGGTAAAGGTACATAAGCCGAATCCACTTCAGCCCATCGAGTTCGGCCAGTTCTCTGGCAAGCATATCCAATGTATTACCGTTTTTCAGGTCCCTGCCGTAAGAGGTGCTGTCCTGCGCGACTAAAATTAACTCAACGGCTCCATAATCAATCAATTCCCTCGCTTCGGCCAAGAGCATTTTCGGCGGTTTACTCCTGAACGGTCCGCGAATTGCCGGCACGGTACAAAATGAGCACCTGTGATTACAACCCTCGGCGATTCGTAAGTATGCCCAATGCCCGGGCGTAAGAAGCATCCTGCCTTTGTCATTGTGCACGCCCTGAACAGGGCCATCGAGGTAAACCTTCTGATGACTATCTACCAAAGCTTTCTTGATAATTGACGCAATGTTATCCCGCTGCTCCAGGCCCATTATTACATCAATACCTTCAGCCTCTGAAAAAAGCTCTTCACCCAGCCGTTGCGGCAGACAACCGGCGACGATTACTTTGCCCACCTTGCCTGTTTTCTTATACTTTACTGCTTCTTCGATGACCTCAAGGGCTTCGGCCTTCGCAGGCTCAATGAATCCACAGGTATTAATCACAATAACATCAGCCCCATCGAGCTCAGGGGTTATTACGAAACCTGCCTGTCCAATATGGGCCAACATCTTTTCACTATCCACCATATTCTTGGGACAGCCCAGTGCAACAAAACCCACCGTTACCACATTCTTACTCCGCTTTTTAGCCATACCCGGAAACAATAACATAAAAGGTTAGCACTGTCACCATATTCTGAGTTGAATCCCGGAAGGGGCGAACAAATTAAAATTGAGTACAAACAATAGGATTGACAGTCTCGGATTATTGCGTTATCCTGCCAAGCGCCAGGTGGTTTTCAGGGACAAATTAACCGTTGAAAGGAACTGATATGAGCAACATATTAGGCTTTTTCCGGGTTGGCGAAGTAGGATTCTACCTACTGATTCTCTGCCTAATAGCAGATGTCGTACTCTACATCCTGTACCGCAAACAACAGTTGTAATTTCCCACAGGAAATCAAAGGCGGCACCAGAATGCAATTACCCTCGCCGGGTGGGCACAGCAGTCTTACAGTATCTCGACCTCAGTATCGTGAGGCAGTCTTTCGAGCGGGCAGCCCGTGCATTTGGGCCTTGGCCTGCAGAATTCCTTGCCCACTCGCACCAACAGGGCATGATATTCATTAAATAACCGAGTCTCCTGCGGCAAATTACCCTGGAAAAATTCCCTTAGCGATTCATAATCGATACCCGGCTCAATAAGCCTGTGCCTTACAGCCACCCGTGCGGTATAAGCATCAATAACAAAAACAGATTTTTCGAAGGCATAAAGTAAAATCGAATCCGCAGTCTCCGGCCCGATACCATTAATCGACAAAAGCTTTTCGCGCAGGCTCTGGGTATCAAGCTTTTGCATCTCTGACAAACTGCCATCAAAATCCCCAACGAGGCAATTTATAAAATTCTTCAGTCGTTTCGCTTTAAGATTATAGTAGCCTGCCGGACGAATAAGCTGCGCCAAATCAGGCACATTAATATCGTAAAGTCTGCGGACGCTTAAAGACTTCGCGTTTTTAAGGTTCCCAATCGCCTTTTCCACATTCTTCCAGTTTGCATTCTGCGTCAAAACAGCCCCGGCAATAATTTCCAGCACACTTTGGCCGGGCCACCAATGCTGGGGGCCAAAACGCCCATAAAGCAGCTCGTAAATCTCTGTCAAAATCTGTTGTGTCATTATACTAACATCCGCACTTTGAGTCTTGTAATCGCGATCACTTTCAAGTACACTTGCGAAAATACTTAAGACAAAATATATGGACAAAAGGATTTGTAGTCTAACTGTGTAACTATGCCCAAAAGCACAGACAGTAACAGAAGAAGTCAACCCTTAGCTTTTCCTCAGGGCACTTACCTCGAACGTACCTCCCGTCCACTTTACGCGCTAATGTTCCTGCTCCCCTTTTTAATATTCTACGAGTTCGGCACAATCTTTCTCAATAGCGAAAGCCTGTTTCAAGACCAAAGACGTATCGTTGCATTCGTATGGCTGCAGAGTTTTACCGAGTACCTTGGTTTCAGCAACCTTGTGGCTTTCATCATTACTCCTCTGCTTGTTGTAATCATTCTGCTTATTCTGCAAATTACTTCCCGAAAAAGCTGGCGGTTTCGCTTCGGCGACATATTGCCCATGGCCGTTGAATGCCTTCTGCTGGCCATACCTTTGATACTCCTGAACTTCCTTCTCAACAGGCCGGTACCACCCCAGGACGCAATAGCCGCCGGCAACTCTACTGTTGTTGCATCCCACATTCAGCCTATTCAGTTTCTCGAAAACAATACACAAACCACTGCACACACTACGTCCGTCGAGCAAATCTCCGACAGCGGCCTGCTGGCCGATATCGTAAACGCAGTCGGCGCGGGAATCTATGAAGAACTTGTTTTTCGCCTGATTCTTATCTGCCTTCTGATGCTGTTCTTCCAAAATATTTTATCCTTCAGCCGGAAAAACTCCATCATTCTTTCGGTTATTATTGCCGCTGCTTTGTTTAGCGCGCACCATCATATTATTTATATTAACGGCCAGCTTTTCCGTGTGGCTGCATTTAGCTGGCCTCAGTTTATCTTCAGAACCATCGCCGGTGTATACTTCGCCATCCTCTTCGCAGTCCGCGGCTTCGGTATCACCGCCGGAACCCACGCCTCTTACAACATCATTGCCGCCCTGGTCAATCTGGCTTTAGTAACATCTCATAACTTTGGCCTCAATTAAACCGCCGATCCGAACTTTTCAAACGATTCCTGCAAATTCAATAAATTTTTCTCCTGAACGTTACTCTTTTCAACTACCGCTTTTGCAGGATAATAGTCCGATAAGGCCGGATATCGGTCTTTTCAGTACTGATATTCTCCTTGAAACTGGACGGTTGTTTGTGGTATAATTATACTGAACTTGGAAGGACTTTACGGCATTTGATTAAGGCATATTATACTTATGGAAACTCCAAGAGCAAATGTAGCTGTCAGTGAGCTTATTTTCTCATTATATCAAAGATCTTTACATCCGGAGCTGTTCAGCATCTTCGAGAAACGACATCTGAGAACCGAAAAGTATGAAGTAACAATATGGGTTACCGACTGCTCACATGTCGTCAGTGTCTTTGCAAAACAGACCTGCCTAAGTGAGCTGATAAGCACTCCCAGCCAGCCTCTGCCAAAACGTTGTTTGATTGAGCGCTTTCAGTTCCGCGGACAGCGTTCCCATAAATGCACACTAAGCCAGGGCATCAGTTATGTGACCGACTTCCAAGTTGAAAAAATGAGTGCAAATCTCTACCGGCAGAGTCATTATGACCTCGAACGTTTTGCCCGCAATCGTGGTATGTTCATCAACTTCTCTCCCAAGTCCGACAACGGACTTGAACCGTTTAGCTATATCGATTTCGAGGCAAGGCGCTCAGAACTGCACATACATGCTTTCCACGCTTACCCCGACCAGCTAACCATTATCAAAACGCAATCTCTGTTTGATATATATTAATCCACTACTATTCCGTCTGCAGCGAACGCTGTCTGAGGATGTCTATTTTCCCCCGAATCTCCTGGGCCATTCTGCTGTTAGGAAAATCCCGAATTATCTGTTCACCCGTTTCTAAGGCCTCAGCCCATTGTTCATCCGTAACCGCAAGCGAAAACTTAACACCGAGATTATGCAGCTTGGTTCGGAAAACGTCTTTGGCAGATTCCTGCAGTGCCAGCCCCTCATTAGGAGTCAAATACAAATCCAGCTCCTTCAAAATCTCCAGACTTCTGTCCGTTTCACGTCTCTTGACCATTTCATCCCAGGCTGCAAGCAATTCTTTCTTGCGTTGTTCCTTCCTATCAAGCAGTCGCTGACGAAGCACACTGCCCCTTTCCGGCTCGTCAAATGTCTCAACAAGCCTGTCTATCTGCGCACTTGCCTTGGCCCATTGACATTGTTCAAAAAGCTTCTCGATGTGGGCTGTAAACTGGTTTACCCGCTCCTCTTCGCTGGCATCACGATACTTGTCTGCTTCAAGACGAAGCTGCTCGGCCAGGTCACTGTAACCGGGCTGCCGTCCGATTTCTCCAATTATCCTGTACGTGCTTTCAAAGTCCTGCTGATGGAGTCTCTCTTTGACTATTTCAGTCAATGCCTGGCGGTCCGTCTCGCCGAAAACAATTGTTTTGGCTGTCTCACTGAGACGAACAGCTTGATTCAACTGGCCAAGCACCAGACGGTTCTTATTAAGCAGTGAGATAATACTGCCGAGCTCTTCGGATTGGCCTTTGAGTATGTTGATATTCTCATAAGTCAGCAAAAGAACCGCAAAGATTATGGCCAACACCGACGCCGTGAAAACCCCGGCGCCGAACGCACAGAGAACAAGAGGCAGCCCCGTCAATTCCACTTTCTTCGTAAAAAGCATTATAGCCACCCCGACCGCCGCCAACAGCAGCGCCGCGGCCATCATACAAACCACAAGAATATGCCATTTGAATCGCACCAAAGACTCTTCTATGTCAAGCTTCATAATAATCCTCGCTTAAAAATTCAAATCTCCTTCTGTATCAACATACTAACATAATAAGTTCGCTGATAACACCTGTCAATTGTTTACAAACCTGGTTGCGAATTTGGCTTCCCCAAAACTTTCAAGACCTAATAATCCGCTGCAACTTAATAGGTTGGTGTCCCGCCTAAAGTCGGAACTATGCTATTGCAAAGAGCCCGGCCGAGGCCGTTGAATTCAACCTTGTGGCTGCTGTGGCAACGCACGTCTTTATCTTTTTGATGGGAAGCTGCTTACCGATAATACCGGTCGATGCGACAAGGACGTTGTGAGGGTCGGTTTCAATTAATCCGGCTGTTTCGCTGCACATCTTTATCGCATTTTTCATACCTGCCTGGCCTGTGCAGGCGTTTGCGTTTCCGGAATTGACGACGACCGCGAAGATTTTATTGCTTTTTATATGTTTTTTGCTGACCTGTACCGCTGCCGAGGGGAGCTCGTTGGTCGTAAAGACCGCCGCTGCCTTTGCGCCACCCGGGCAAAGGAGCAGTCCCAAATCGTATTTGCCGGATTTTTTAATGCCGCAGTGCATACCCGTCGCCAGAAATCCCTTTGCCGCCGTGATTGTATTATTTGCCATTTGTTTTCTCCATCTGTCATTCCTGCGAAAGCAGGAATCTACTCAACTTCCAAAATTCTAATATAAACACCAAGAATAGTCCATTGCTGAAACAAAAAAGAGCTTTACATTTCCACGGAGTGTTATAATATTTTATCTACCGTTTTCCGTTTGAATAGCTGAAGTGGCAATGAAATAATAGCTAAGAACAGGTGTCGTCGCTATTTACTCCAGATGGAGGCTGCATAGATGGAAGGGCTAATCGGATTAGTGATAATAGCAGTAGCAGTGATGCTGGGGCTAATCTTAAGACGAGCCTTAGCTATGCGTGAAAACCTTAAGCAAAAGGTATTTCGCGGCTGCTTTATTTTCATGGTTTCTATAGCCGGGATATGTGCGATATTTGTATCTATAGAATTAGTCCCAAAAGCTTTTGGGCTTTTATGGCTGGCAGCTCGTGATATCGCACAGGTTCCAGAGAAAGTCGCCCGTACAGTTGTTGAGGATCGTCCAATTACAGTGACAGGCAAGGACTTAGAAAGAGAGGGAGTCACCGTCTTGGGAGTGATTGTTGCCTTTGTAAACCTCTCTATAGTGGTACTTATGTGGGGGGCAACCGGCCTCTTTTTATATGGCGCAATTGTAGGTCTTGATGACTTTGCAGATCTATTTCACTGATTCTAAGTGGTTTCAGGAAAGTTTTTAGAAGTGACCAGTCACGTCGTCCGGTTTATGACGCTAAAAACGGCCATTTTTACAATATCTCAAGGAACCGCGCCTCCACAACATCAAAAGACTTAGGTAAAACCGCTTAGTGCCGTTTACATTAAATAAGTTTCACTTTTGTTGAGTCTGGTTATTGCGATATCTGACATATTTATTCAAGGCCATTTTAATTTACCTTTAGCTTCTATAAAAAATAAATACGGTGAGCAACCTATATTAAAGACTCGTTCTATTTTTCGATTGGGGGCCTTTTAAAAATTTTTTGGACCGTTTGATAGTTGTCACGCAGATACCGGAGGTTCAAAATCAGCCATTTGGACAAATAGAGAGATAAATGTGAACAGCCAGCCTTTTTCATATCTGGATTGCTTATTTAAAGCCAAACCACCTCTTTAAGAACGTGTCGAATCCAGGGATTGTTCTGCTCTTGCGTTTTTTCTATTTCTTCGCTGGTGTAGGGAAAAACGTCGCAGCAGATTGAGAGATTGTCGGGGAGAAAATCTGGGATTCTGTCCAGGAAGCGTTTGCTGTTTTGCTTTAGAATTATCAGCAAATCTACATCGCTTGCCGGGCCGTATGTTTCGTTAGCGTAAGAGCCGAAATAACCAATCCGTTCCACTTCCGGGTGTTTTTGTTTGAGGTTTTTCGCATAATCTTTTAACTGACGCAAGACCTTGGCCTTGTCAGCGAACACAACCTTCACAGAATTCGATGATCTCTCGCGCATTTGTAATGGCTTCCTCGGAATCTTTTTTGGTGTAATAGTCACCCGGGGCTCCGGAGTCAAAGCCGTTGGGGTAACGTGTAGGGATATAATGCTTGTCCAGAGCTTTGGCCGCATCTAACAGCGGTTCCGGGACAGGGATCATCTTGCCGAGGTTTCCTAACAGGCCGTAAACCGAGTGCCCCCAACCTTCGCCGTGCATGTGTAGGAACACTGCCTTAACGGCCTTTTCAGCCGATTGCTGAGCGCTGAAACAGGACCATTCAAAGTCACTGTCTTTACAGGCATTTGCCGCGTGGTTTAAATCCCGTTTGGCCTGGGCCAACCAATCTCCCGACCTATCTGACATTTTTCTATTCCTTTCTGAATAGGTTCCCGCTTCTCCTCTTAATTTGAGTCATTATAAATCTAAATGGCTGTATTAACCAGCCTTTTTATTATCGGAGCAGTTGGTTTTCAAAGCCGAGTAGTGATTTTTGAGCGCTCATCCCTGATAATCTTCGGGTTGCTGGTCAGGATTCCGCTCATTGCCTGGTCTCTAAAAGGTCCGGAGGCATCATAGAATTCTTTGCTCAGGTCAACCGTATCAAACATTATGCCCGGCCTATGCTGCCTAAGCTGAGCGACGATTATGCCGTCCGGCTGGATAAAGCAGGATGGGTACGACTGGTAATAGGCGCTGGAATTAGTCATACTAACCCAGAAATAATTCGTTGCCGCTCTGCACTGCATCGTCTGTCGCATAATGTCGATGTGAATGGTTCGGCCTTTCTGTCGTGCATTATAAAACGACTGAAAAATACAGTCCACCCCGGCCTTTTTCAGCTCGCGATAAAGCTCCGGAAAACGCAAGTCGTAGCAAATCAGAAGTGCGCACCTGACTTTGTTAATAGTGAAAATTACAAAGTGGTTGCCGGGCGTGTAATACTGCAAATCGCAGGGCATACAGAACCTCTTATCATACCGGTCGGCGATTTTGCCCTTTGGATTTATAAGGTAAAGGCTGTTATGGGGCTTATTCGGCCAGGTCAATGGATGGCTGCTGCCGAGTACGACCCAGAGCGATAGCTCCGAAGCCAGGCGCATAATTTTTTGTGTTTCAGCCCGCAGATGCCGCCAGTCGTACCGGTCAAATGATTCAAAATCAACCGGTGCGTAACCACTCAGCGCGCACTCTGAAAAATGGACGATGTGGGCCTTTCCTTTCCGGGCCCGCTTCATAAACGAGCGGATCTGCTCGGCGTTTCGGTTTATCGAGCCGGACACCGCAAACTGACAGGTTGCTATTTTTAAACACTCTTTAGCCACAGAGTTTTCCCTTTTTTATTTTAAGCCACAGAGATAGCAGATTTGTTTAGTTTTGTTTTCTTCAGCCATCTCTATTCTCTCGGTTAAGATTTTTTTAAGAAATAACTTGGCCTTTATAATTATTTTTCTCTGTGTTCTCTATAGTAATAAAGGTATTCTCTTAGTCTGAAAGGGTTTTTAACAAGTCAGTAGCTTTCACTTCAACGAATTCAACGTTTTAGCTAAATGTATCTTTCCTTCAAGGCTTTCCTCCATAATTTCATCGCTGAAGACCCCCGCCGCCAATGCTTTTTTCAAAACACTGTCGTATACTGCGAGGCGTTTTTTATAGGGCAAGTTCTCGCTTTTTGCGAGCTCGTGTTCAAATTTTTCGAATTTTTCTCTGTTTTCTATCACGGCGAGCCTGTTCCTCGATTATTCTGTAAATAATATATTTTATATTTTAGCTATGCCAGACCAAGGATTTCATCGAGGCTGCAAATGATATTCATATTCCGGATGGCCTGGCCGGAGGCGCCTTTTACCAGATTATCAATTGCTGAGAGGCAAATAACTTTGCCCTTTGTGACGGTAGCATAAACGTGGCAGTAATTCGTCCCGGCTATTTCCTTTTATTGAAGCGCCGACTGCAAACTGACAGGTTGCTATTTTCAACATATCGGCAGATTAATACTCAATCCATACCACGTCAAACTAAAATAGCTGGTTAGATTTTATTTTTGGTTTAACGGCATCGACCCATAGCCAACCATTATGGATTGGAGCATGCTCGGGTATTTTAGGTGTTCTTTCAAAATATTTAATTTGAAAACCAGCCCGTTGAACCTCTGACAGAAAATCCTGTTCTTCCGAAAGATAATAATATGGAACATTATCATGGTACAAACAGTGAGTCTTCGGGTCAAAATAGCTCTGCTTGTTTAAATCCGGAGGGGAAGTGAATTTTGTGTTGAAAAGGTTGGCTCCTCCCAGAAAATAACCCCCTTGCTTTAGAATATGGAAAATATTAGCCAGGCATTTTTTTCTGTCGGCACCAATAATACAATGAAGAGTCTCCCCGTCAAAAATAAAATCAAAGTAGTTATCAGGATAATCGTCTAACTCCACAACATTGCCAATTTTAAAATCAGCTGTTGTATTTGCTGACGCCATTTTCTCCTTTGCCCATCGAATAGCTTCGGGAACGAGGTCAATACCGTGGGCTTCGAATCCTTTTTTAGCCATAAACAAGGTAATATTTCCGGCTCCACAGCCTAATTCAAGAAACCTGCTGTTCTTTTGTAAAGGATTCCGAGCCAGAAAACTATTGACTCTTTCCTCTTTTGCTTTATAGCTGTCTTCGTCGGCCCATCCAATTTCACCGTTGTCTTTACGCTTGATGTATCGCTCCGCCCAATCCTTCCGATTAGAATAATCTATTTCCACACGGCTTCCTCTAAAAATGTATCCCTATGATGAGATACTATGCAAGGCCCGTCGTTTCATCGAGGCCGCAAATGATATTCATATTCTGGATGGCCTGGCCGGAGGCGCCTTTTACCAGATTATCAATCGCTGAGAAGCAAATGACTTTGCCCTTGGCGACTGCCGCGTACACGTGGCAGTAATTTGTCCCGGCCACGTCCTTAACAGCAGGGGCCCGGTCCAGAACACGCACGAAATGCTCCGAGTGATAAAAATTACGATAAAGCTCAAGCAGTTTATCATTGCTTAGCTCTTTTGTCGGCTCACAATAGACCGTTGAGAGAATCCCTCTATCGAAAGGCCCGACGTGAGGTTGAAACAAAATATTGACATCGGTATTGGCGATTTGGCCGGCGATTTGCTCTATCTCCGGCATATGCCGATGGGAGCCGATTGCGTATGCAAAAAAGTTTTCATTCATATTGGGAAAGTGGAATCTCGAAGACGGATTTCGCCCGGCCCCGGAAACGCTGGTTACCGAGTTGACGATAATGGAGTTTGTTTTTACCAGGCCGTTTTTCAAAAGTGGCGCCATGGCAAGGGCCGCTCCCGTAGGATAGCAGCCGGGATTGGCAACCAGCTTGGCCGGCTTTATCTGCTCGCGGAACAACTCCGGCAGCCCGAAGGCGGCGTGCGGCAGATTCTGTTTATCGGTGTGTTTGACATTGTAAAACTTCTCGTAAACGGCTATGTCTTTCAGGCGGTAATCGGCACTGAAATCAATCACCTTAAGGCCTGTATCCAGCAGCTTTGGTACAAAGCCCATCGAGACTTTGTGCGGCAGGCAACAAAGCACTATATCCGTCAGCTCAGCCAGTTTGTTAAAGTCCAGCGGCTCGATGTGCAAATCACATCGGCCCTTAAACTGTCCGAAGACATCAGCAAGCACTCCACATTCTTCCGGCAGGGCGGTCAAATAAACCGGCTTTGCCTCCGGGTGACGTAAAAGAATCTCGATTGACTCCGCACCGGTATATCCGCTTGCGCCGATAATCGCAACTCGTAGCATTGTGAATTCCTTTCCTGTTAAAAATATCAGCTAAGAATATCAGTTTACTTTTAAGCGGTCAAGACTTCCTGCCGGCCAAAACAGTCGCACAGGACCCAACGACCAGCATCGACCCCAACAGACAGAAAAATGTAAGAGCCTCACCGAATATCACAACGCCGGCTATAAAGCAAAGTACAGGGTCGAGTAAAAGAAGCAATGAACCGATTTTAACCGGTACGTATTTCATTCCCTGTGTCATTAATAACTGGCCGACGGTGATACTTGCTCCCATACAAAGGAGGATAAAGACCGCCTTTGGCCCGACGACTATATCGCCCCTGAAAGCCGGTATTATGACCAGCCACATACCGACTACACACTGGGAAAAATAAATCGCCAGTGAGTCATCAGTATCGTGGAGCTTACGTATGCAATTTAAAGCTACTCCTGCAATTACGGCTCCCAAAACCGCCAAAAGCTCATATCTGCCAAAGACCAGTAATGTAAAATCCTGACCTTTTTCATAAGCGATAAAGTATAGTCCCAACAGAGCAGTCAAAACAGCGGCTATATTAATTACGCGCAGCCGTTCCTTCAGGAAAATCGCACCGAAAATGCTCGCGAAGATGGGGTACGAGCTTACCAGAACCATTCCCTTGCCGAGACCAAGTTTAGTAATGGACAATATCACTATACAGACGCCTGTGCCGCCCGCAAGGCCGCGCAAAAACAGTAGTTTCTTATTATTAAAAACAAGCTTTACCCGCCCCGACATTGCAGCCGAAGCAATCAGACACAGCCCAATGGCGAATCGAAAAAAAGCCAGCTTATATACGCCAATATATGAACCGAACTTAATCAAAGAGCCGGCCACACAAAAAAATCCGCACGCCGAAAATATCAAAGCTGCTCCTTTTGTTTTATGCTCCAATCTTGACATCGAAATATACTCCATAAAAAAAGCCACCGGAAATTCCAGTGGCTCTTTGAAAAGTCTAAAGATTTGTAATTATCGTTTGGAGAACTGGAATCTCCGCCTTGCACCTCTTTGCCCGTATTTCTTTCTCTCTTTCATCCTCGGGTCCCGGGTGAGGTAACCGCCGCTACGCAGGGCCGGCAGATAATTTTCATCATAACTCTTCAGGGCCCTTGCTATACCAAGCATAACCGCACCGGCCTGGCCGGAAGGACCACCGCCTTTGACGTTCGCAAAGACGTCAAATGACTTGTCCGCCTCGACTGCCTGTAACGGTGCCAGGATGGCCTTTCTATCCTGCTCCTGGGTGAAATACTCATCCAGCTTACGATTATTTATGGCTAATTTCCCTTCGCCGGGACGTATCCTTACACGGGCAATAGCCATTTTTCTTCTGCCTGTCCCCCAGGAGTATTCGGATTTTGCAGCATTTTTCTGTACTGTTTGTTTTGCCATCAGGCTATTTTCCTCAAATTTTTACAATTCAACTTTTTCCGGCCTTTGGGCAGTATGATTGTGCTCCGGACCGCGATAAACCTTTAATTTCTTAAGCATTTGTCGACCGAGCCTGGTTTTCGGCAGCATCCGCCTTACGGCCAGTTCAATTACTTTTTCCGGCTTTCTTGCCAGCATTTCCTTGAAGCTGACATACTTGTGGCCGCCGGGAAAGTGAGTGTAATAATCGTATTGTTTGCTCTCGGCTTTTCTCCCGGTAACTTTTATCTTCTCGGCATTTATAACCACAATATAGTCGCCCGTATCCACGTGTGGTGTATAGGTCGGCTTGGTCTTACCCATCAGAACCATCGCCACTTTCGCGGCCAATCGACCCAGAATAGCATTATCGGCATCGACGAGAAGCCATCTGCGCTCGAGACGCTCTTTTTTTGCCATAAAACTCTTCATAACTAAATATTCCCGCAAACGTCAAAAAGATAAAAGTATATGAATTTTACCGAAGCTGTCAAACTCTTTTTTCCGGTAAAAAAGCCCACCTGAGAATACAATCACTTTTCACCGGCCCCGGATGGGATTAGTGAGGTCTCAATATAAGGCTTGCCGGCTTTGTATAACTCGAGCCGTCGGCTGAGCAGCTCTGCCTGCCTCTGCTCTCCTGAGGACAAGGCCAACTGCAAGGCCCTTTCTGCGGTCTCGAGAGCCTCGTTAAACCGGCCGGCTGCCGCATAAGCGGCCGCCAGAGCATCCAACTGCGGGGACTTTTCATAACCAGTCAGTTCACAGGCACGCTGGGCCAGTCGAACCGCTTCGGCAGGATTACGAATCCCGGCATCAGGATGAGTGGCCAGGAGCCAGCCGAGGTTGTGAAGTATCTGATAATCGTTCGGCCTGATTTCCAGCAGCTTTTTCCAGCAGTCGGTGGTTTCGGTAAACCTGCCTTGTTTATAGAATGCTATTGCAAGATTATTATACAGCGCCGGGTTATTCGGTTCACTCCGCAATAGTTCACTCCAATGTCCAATCGCTTTATCAAAATTACCATGCTGAGCAAACTGCTCAGCCATCAGGTATCTTAGATGCCTCCGGATCTCCGGCTGGTCAACGGTTAGCTGCAACGCTTTATTCCAGTGTGCAATTGCTTCATCGAACCTTCCCTTGTGTGCCAGTGCCTTTCCAAGATTCATCAACAAGACTGCATGCTCAGGCATTTTCTGCAGGGCCCTGGTGTAGTGGTCAATGGCGAGGTCAACATCACCTTTATCGTAAAACAAGTTGCCCAAATCCAGATGGAACTGAGGTTGGTTGGGCTCTATGCGAACGGCCTCGCTTAGATATGCGATAGCCTTATCTGTTTTTCCCTCTTCATATAATACTTTTTTGAGATTTTCCAGCACATCAACCTGGTTCGGCTTCAGCCGCAACGACTCAGCCCAATGTATAGCGGCCTCTTCGAAATTACCTTGAAGGCTCAGAGCATTTCCGAGATCGCGGTGTGCATCGGCGTAGTCGGCTTTAAGCTGTATTGCTCGGTGATAATGGCTGATTGCCTCGTCAGGCTTGCCTTGAGATTGAAGGGCATTGGCGAAATTGAGGTGTAAGAGGGCGTTCTCGCCGTCTATTCTCAGCGCCTCTTGATACTCCTTGGTCGCTTCCTCAAAATTGCCCTGCAATTGCAGGGCAGCGGCCAGATTGTTATGAACCAGAGCATCATCAGCCTTGTATCGCAGAGCCTGATGATAGTGCTGGATTGCCTCCTCAATCTTTCCTTGCGATTGAAGAGCGATACCCATATTGTAATGTGCATCACCTGCGGTCGGCTGGACTCGAAGCACTTTTGTGAGCCGAAGAACCGCCTCGTTATAATCCTGCAGCTCCAGTGCGATGTTGGCCAGGATAAAGTTGGCTCTGTAAGAATCCGGACGCTGCTGAAGCATCTGTTCACACATACTTCGGGCTTCATCGTATCTTTTGTTAGGCAGAAGATCCCTCGCCATTCTGTCAGAGGAATAAAAACCTATTAAATCTTTGGGGTCTTCCTTGCTCGGGTCAATCTCAAATTCCTCCCTGATCCTACCAGCAACATAACCAAGCGACTCGAGGCGTTTTAGCGACTGGCGATCTAATTCTAATTTACTCTCGGAATCCCCCCTGTGAAGATGCTCCTGGAGAATCCGCTTTAAGCTGTTCCGCAGTCTGTTGGCCTGGCTGGACTGCTGAGTTATCAGATTGTTATATTCCTTGGGGTCTTCGATCAAATCGTAAAGTTCCGAACGCGTGGTGTGTATGTATTTGAACCGGTTGGTGACCACACCGAGTAAAGGATTAGCATCATATTTCGTTGGCAGGAAGCTTTGGCAGTACAAGTATCTATCCTGTCCGGGTGGGAGTTTCCCGTGGAAGTAAGGCGAGATGTCCTCGCCCCGCACATGCACAGGTGTATCGAGGCCGAGGAAGCCGCAAATCGTCGGGACTATATCAACAAGACCCACAAGCTCATTTATTACTTTCGGCTTTTTTTGGCCTGGCAACTTGAAAATTAAGGGAATATGGATGGCACTTTGATAAATAAAATAGCTGTGTGTTTTCTCGCCGTGTTCATTACGCATCTCACCGTGGTCGCTGGTAATGATAACCAGGCTCGAATCGTATAGCTTCAACTCTTTCAATCGGTCGATGACCTGGCCAACACAGTGGTCGGCATAGGCGATTTCCCCCGCGTAAAAATCAGGCTTAAACAAAGAGGCGAACGGCTCGGGCGGTTGATATGTAGCGTGGGGGTCATAGTAATGCATGAAAAGAAAGAATGGCTCGTCTCGATGGTCTTCAAGCCACTTCAGCGCGTAACGGTTTACCTCTGCGCCCCTTCGCTCAATAATTCCTATCGTATTTAGTTCCTCATCGAAACGATCATTATATGTATCGAATCCCTGCGCAAGGCCAAATTGGGATTGCAATATGTAAGAGCCGATGAAGGCGCCGGTTGCGAAACCGTTACGGCCCAGTATTTCGGCAAGGGTCTCGGCAGACTGGCCCAGTTTGTAATCCTCATTGTCGTGCACACCGTGAAAAGGCGGGATGGTGCCGGTTAGCATAGTGCTGTGACTTGGTAACGTCAACGGCGTGGGCGCGACGGCGTTTTGAAACAAAAAAGCCTCCTCAGCAATGCTGTCGATACACGGTGTAGTTAAACGCGGGCAGCCGTAACAACTTAAATGGTCAGCCCGGCAGGTGTCGATGCTGACCAGGATGATATTACGCGGCCGCCTTCGCGACAGGACTGGTCGTATCAATAACCACACGGCAGCGATGACAAAAACCAAAACCACCGGCCCCAATATACGAGGCCATTGGCGAGAAGTTTTTTTCTTTTCAGCCATTTCAACTTGATAGGACCAACGCGTTTCTATTCACCCGTGTTTGCTTCGGTACTCATCAGCCGGCGCGTTTAATCGTCTCTATAATTCCCTTCACACCGCTTACATCGAGCCTGTCCGGGACAATACTATTAAAATCTCCTCTTATCAGCAAGAAAGCTGTCCGCTGCTCGTGCTTGCCGGTAAATATGGGCTTGTCGGTCAAGTTATGTGACGTTAGTTTTGCCTTTAGATTAAAGCCTTTCGTCGGAAGTAGAAGCAAATCCGGCGCTTGTTCCAAAAAAGGACCCGAATAAAGCTGCTCCTTCCTGTATATTTGTGCTATCACTTTTTTGCCGTCGACTTCGAGCAGGCTGAAAAGCTGCTCGAGGTCCCGCAAAATTTTTTCTCTGTCGGTTTTTTCTACACTGCCGGCGGGATACTTCTCTCTTGAATTCAGGTAAATCCTGGCCGGGTCAAGGGCAAAGGCCTTTGTGCCGCGCTCAATGCCTTCCAGGGTCGGTTCGGCGGTGTTTGCCAATTTCAGAAAACCCTCCTGTTTCAGTAAGTGAGGGATATAAACATCTTTTTCGAGCAATTCGAATCCATGGTCGGAGATCATAACCAGCAAGTCATCGTCACTAATTTCCTCGCTGACCCGACCGATGACTTCGTCGATTTTACGAAAGTGCTCAAGGAAATTGTCGTGATATCGGTGCTGTTTATCTTCATAAGCCTGCCATAGAAAATGCATAAGTCTGTCTGTGCCGGTGAAGATAAGGACAAAAAGCTGCCAGTTTTGGCTTTCCCATAGATAGCGATAGGCCCTGATTCTTGCCTGGAGTGTCTTATCAAGGTCGGCCAGGAACAAATCCAGAGAGCGATGGCCCAGGAGAGAATCGACATCGAGCCGATAATCAAATCCACTCAATGTCCCGACCAAATCCCTCGGCCAGACACTTTTTTCTATGTCGATTGAGACAAAGCCGGAGATATGCACACCGTTCATTTCGCGAACCGGGTAAGTTGCGGGAACGTTAATTATAACCGCCTTCTGGTGCCATTCGTCCCAAAACGTCGGCGCCTTCAGGTCGGCATAATTCGGGAACCTTATACGGTAAGAATTTGCAGCCAGGTCGGTAAAGCCGAAGATACCGTGTTCACCGGGATTCCTGCCCGTAATCATCGACGACCACGCAACTGATGAAATCTCCGGGATGCTGGAGTGCATTTTTCTGAAAGTCCCGGCGGAAATGAGCGCCTTGGTGTGAGGCATTATACCGGTATCGGCCAGGTCCCTGAGCAAATCGAAGGGTACGCCATCCATGCCTATTATTACTGTTCTTGACTTTGACATAATTTAATTAACGGCGGTGATGATACCACCAGCGCAAATATTCTGGTCCCTTACCAACACAAACCTTCCCAACTCTGCCACATCATTGAATTCCTTGATGGCCAGAGGCTTTTTGGCGCTGACCACCACTTCGCCCACTTCAAGATTCTTCAACAACTCAGCATCTTCTTCAGTCACCTGTAATGTCGATGAATCGATTCTTTTTTTGATTTGCTCCATCTTACAGGTTGTCTCCTGCGTGGCACAGCGGATAATTAGCTTTTCTTCCTTTTTAAAATCAGCCTTTGAAAGCCAGAAAATAGTGGCGTGAAATTTGTCGGTCAAAGCAGGCTCCCTGCCCAGTAAGCAGACTACATCTCCTCTGTTAAGGAATAGTGGCTCTTCGGTAGTTATGCCGATACTTTGGCCTGCACAGGCTCGAACCGGCTCCTCGAGAAACTTCTCGATGGAGTGTACTTTTGTTGTTTGGCCGCTCGGTAAAATTTTTACCTCATCCGCCTGTGTGATTATGCCGGACTCAACTCGTCCGACGAAAATCCTTTTGTCATCCACTTTGTACGCATCCTGAATCGGGAAAAGAAGCAGTTTGTCCTCGGCGTGCTCCTTGTTCCTGAGTGTATCAAGCGTCTCCAGGAAGCAAGGCCCTTCGTACCAGGCCATCTTATCAGATTTCTTCGCAATGTTTTCACCTTCCAGCGCACAAATCGGAACATACAATTGTGGATGGATATCAATAGATTCCAGAAATTTCGCTACGTCGGCTCTTACCTGGTTAAACCTTTGCTCGGAGTACTCGACGAGGTCCATTTTATTCAGGACTACCACCACCTGGCCAAGCCCAAGAAGTGAGAGTATGTAGGCGTGGCGTCTGGTTTGCTCCTGGACGCCTTCCTTCGCATCAACAATAAGAACCGCCGCTTCGGCCTGCGAGGCGCCGGTGGCCATATTCTTGACAAACTCTACGTGGCCCGGCGCATCGATGATTACATATTGCCTTCTGCCGGTCTTAAAGAAAACCTGCGTCGTATCGATAGTAACACCCTGCTGCCGTTCCTCTTCGAGATGGTCCAGCAGATACGCGAATTCGGTCTGCCGACCGAGGTCTTTGGAAGTTTTCTTTATCTCCTCAATCTTGTCGGGATGCAGGGAATTTGTGTCGTAAAGGAGCCTTCCAATAAGTGTGCTTTTCCCATGGTCAACGTGACCAACAATAACAAAACTAAGTGCTTCCATTTGAACCCTCAGATTAAAACTAATCCCTAAAAATCACATATAGCCAAGCGCTCGCAGCTTCTGCATCATATAGGCAGCTTCTTTGTCCTGTGCTCGGCCGCTTCTTTCGGAAACCGTTGTAGTCTTTAGTTCCTCAACTATCTTCTCTATAGTATCGGCATTGGAATCGACAGGATTGCAGCAGGTATGACAGCCGATACTTCGGTAGCGCTTTCCATCCTTGGCAAAATACAGGCTGGTGACGGGAAGATTTTCTTTTTGTACATACTCCCAGACGTCAACCTCCCGCCAGCCCAATAGCGGATGAACCCGCATATGTTCCTCCTCTGCAGCCTTGGTTTTATACTGCTCCCACAGTTCCGGCGGCTGGTTCTTGTAATCCCATTCAAAATCTTCGTCTCTCGGAGAGAAAATCCTCTCTTTAGCCCTGATGCCGTGCTCGTCTCGTCTTATGGCCAAGTACAAAGCCCTGAATTTATACTTGGCAATCGCCTGTTTCAGCGCATTGGTTTTCAGCTCCGTACAGCACTGCAGCGCGCCTTTTTTGGGATTCATACCATTGTCGATTGCCTCATTGTTCCTTGCAACTATCAGATTCAGCCCCCATTCCTTCACATATTTGTCCCGAAATTCATAAATCTCCTTGAATTTGAAGCTCGTGTCGATATGCATAACAGGGAAGGGGATTTGGCCGAAAAAGGCTTTCCTTATCAGCCACAGCAGACAGGTTGAGTCCTTCCCGATTGACCACATCATAGCCACCTTCCTGAACTCGCTGTAGGCTTCCCTGATAATAAAAATGCTTTGGCTCTCCAACTTCTCCAGATGAGATAAGGTTGAACTGTTTGTAGACATAATTATCTTTATCCTCTAAAAACACGGTTAAGAACATACTATTATATGTTTTTTTGCCCCTCTGTCCACAAAAAATATGGTACTTGTTCCTGCCGATTTCTTAGGTCGGTCTAAACCAGGTTTTTCTTAACTTATTTCGCAGCAATATCGTGAAAAATGGTTTTTTTTAGGACATTGAATCGTATATAATTTCATAGATTACCCGAAAGGGTGGACTTTTTAGCCACTCAGCCGATATTAAGATAAACAAAACTAACATAAAAGGGCATATAAATGTGTGGAATAGTTGCTTATTTGGGCAGAAAGCCGGCTCAGCCCATCCTGCTCGAAGGACTTAAACGACTGGAATATCGGGGTTATGATTCGGCCGGTGTGGCACTTCTGGGGAGTGGCAAAATCAGAGTCACAAAGACCAGCGGAAGAATCAAGGCCCTGGAACAAATTCTTGATAAAACCGATACCAACGAGATGCTCGGCCTCGGACACACGCGCTGGGCTACACACGGCGCACCAACCAAAACCAACGCACACCCACACCTGGACTACACCGGCAAGATTGCCGTGGTCCACAACGGTATTATTGAAAATTATAGCACACTGAAAATATGGCTGCAAAACGAAGGAGTTAGTTTTTCCACTGAAACAGATACAGAAGTTATTGCCAATCTCATAGGATACTTCTATTCAAAAAACGATGAAGACGAGAAATCTGCGGGGCAGAACAAATTCGAGCAAGCGGTACAGCAGGCCTTACGAGAGCTGCACGGCACTTATGGGCTGGCCATAATCTGCTCCGACTTTCCCGATATGGTCATTGGCGCCAAAAAGGGAAGCCCTTTGATTTTAGGAGTAGGTGAGGACGAATATATTCTTGCCTCCGATGCCTCGGCGATTGTCGAGCACACAACTCAGGCAATTTATCTTTCCGACGGCGAGACAGTAACCGTCAATCCTCAGGGATTCCATACAAAGACAATTAACAACATCTCCGTTACCAAAGACCTCGAACAAATTGAGTTTTCTCTCGAACAGATTGAACTCGGCGACTTCCCACACCATATGCTCAAGGAGATATTCGAGCAACCCCGCGCCCTGAGTACCTGTATGGGCGGTCGAATTGACAGCCAAAATTCAAAAATCATACTCGGCGGCATTGCTGAGCACTTACGCGAACTTACCCGCACCAAACATCTCATCCTGACCGCCTGCGGCACAGCTTTCCACGCAAGCCTTGTCGGTGAATTTTTGTTCGAACAAATGGCGCGAATTCCAACAGAAACAGAATACGCCAGCGAATTCCGATACCGCAATCCAATTATCGAGAACGACACCGTAGTTATATCAATAAGCCAGTCCGGCGAGACCATCGACACACTTGCCGCGGTCGAGGAAGCTAAAGAACGTGGCGCAACAGTACTTGGTATCGTCAATGTAGTCGGCTCGTCAATTGCCAGGAGCACCGACGCAGGCGTATACCTGCACGTTGGACCGGAAATAGGCGTTGCCAGCACAAAGGCTTTCACCGCCCAGGTTGCCGTACTGGCAATGCTGGCGATTGAGCTGGGCCGAAGAAAACATATCAGCAGTGAATTGGCCTCATCGTATATCACCGAGCTTGAGGCTATACCCGAGAAGATAGAACGCGTGCTGCAGCAGATGGAAAATATAAAGCAGATTGCCGAGGCCAACATCAACAGGGAAAATTGGCTGTTTCTTGGTCGAGGCTTCAATTATCCGGTTGCGCTTGAAGGCGCTTTGAAGCTGAAAGAGATAAGCTATATTCACGCTGAAGGTCTGCCGGCCGCAGAAATGAAGCATGGGCCTATTGCACTTGTTACTAAAGATATGCCCGCTGTTTTCATAGCCACCAAGGGTCCTCAATACAGCAAAATAATCGGCAATATTGAGGAAGTGCGGGCCCGAGGCGGCAGGACTATCATTGTAGCGACCAAGGGCGACGAGAAAATTAAGCAGTATGCCAACCACTTAATTACTGTGCCTGATTCACCCGAACCGCTGCAGCCGATGCTGACGGTAGTGCCGCTGCAGCTTTTGGCTTATCACGCCGCCGTTCTGCGGGGCCACGACGTTGACAAACCACGCAACCTCGCAAAAAGCGTAACAGTCGAATAGATTTGTAGACGTTTTTTGTAGGTTGATTATGACCTTCTGGAGCCAAGTGAGCGTCTTACGGTCGGCCCGGATTTTGCAGACTTGTTCGTCCTGGTCTGCAGAATTTTCACGGCTTTCTCGACGTCCGCCACTTTCAGAATCCCCGTAGTTCGCCCCCCTTTGGCGCCGGCGGTGCAGTATGCGTAAGCGATATTTATATGATGTTTTGCCAGCTTCTCAGCCACCTCAGCAAGCGCACCGGGTTGATTTGATAAGTTCACGCAAAGGACCTTTGTCTCCCTGAAGGGCATATTCAGTCTTTTCATAACCTTTCTGGCCTGCTCCGGAGCGGTGGTAACAATCCTCATAACACCCTGTTCCACCGAGTCCGTCAAAGTCATCGCTATAACGTTGATTTTCGCCTGCGCAAACTCACCCAGGACCCGGGCCAGCACCCCTGGCTTATTAACCATAAAAACCGAAAATTGTATTTCAGTGCTCATAATTTTATCCCTCCCACAAATTCAACTCTCACGCCGTACTTATACTTTTCAGCGCGCTTTGCCTGTCCGGAAAAAACTCAAAAATCTTATCGAGATTCGTTATTTTGAAAACTCTGTGCAATTGCGGATTTATGCCGCTTATCACCACACGTCCGTCATAGTCCTTTAACCTCCGCCATATATCCATAAGCAATCCGAGGGTCTGGGAGGTGAAGAACTTAACTTGATGGAAATCAACAACAATTTTTCTCGGGTAGTTCTCTTTTATGAATTTTGTCACTTTTTCCGATGCCGCCAGGACCTCATCCACTCCACTTATACTGGCAGCACTGAAAATAACAAAGGTAACATCTTCATTAGTGGTTATATCTACTATCTGTTTCTCGTCCATTCAGACACACACTCCGTCGCGGCAGGGCCGCACTTTCCACACGCTCCGGTTCCTCCATAATTCTCATTACTCTATTCAAATTATATCCCCGATAATCCTCACGGGCGACATTATTTTCGATTTTGTTTTACCCCTCAGATTTCCAGCAAGCTACCAAATGCCGGCCTATTTTGCCCTTTTGTTCCAGTTTTTGTACCTGCCGACTACATCGTGGCTCTGCAAGAGGGCATCTGGGATGAAAAGGGCAGCCGGCAGGGGGTCTGGCTGCATCGGGCATCTCGCCGCCAAGCTTGGTCCGGCCACCGCGCGAGGCCGGCTCAACCTGCGGAATAGCCGAGATAAGAGCCCGGCTGTAGGGATGAAGCGGATTTTCGTAAAGCTCCTGTCCGCCGGCGTACTCCACTATTTTGCCCAGATACATAACAGCCACAAAATCACTGACATACTCCACGACCGCCAGGTCGTGGGCGATAAATAAATACGTCAAGCCGAAATCCTTCTGCAAATCCTTCAGCAAATTGAGAATCTGTGACTGAATCGAAACATCGAGGGCACTGACCGGCTCATCGCAAATCACAAGTTTCGGATTCAACGCTAATGCCCGTGCCATACCGATTCTTTGCCGCTGGCCACCCGAAAATTCGTGAGGATAGCGATTTATATGGTCGGCTGAGAGCCCGACTCTCTGCAGCAGCCACGCCACGCGGTCGCCCAGTTCGCTGCCTTTCGCGGCCTTGTGAACCTTCAAAGGCTCAGCCACAATACCGCCCACCGTCATACGTGGATTAAGCGAGCCGTACGGGTCCTGGAAGATTACGGAAATATCCCCGCGAAGCTTTCGCAGGTCTTCGCCCCGGGTCTGAAGGACATCGACGTGGTTAAAGGTGATTTTGCCGGCCGTCGCCGGCACCAACCGCACGATGGTCCTGACGACGGTCGTCTTGCCGCAGCCGCTCTCTCCCACAAGACCCAATGTTTGGCCGGGCTGGATATTGAAGCTGACGCCGTCGACTGCCTTGACATGGCCGACCGTGCGGCGAAGCAGACCCTTCCTTATCGGGAAATAGGTCTTCAAATCCTCGACTTCAAGCAAATTATTGTTTGTTTCCGTCATAAAAAACCACAAAGTTTTTGATTACAGCTTTGTAACGCTTCACAATTTTTCTTCGTATCCCGGTGCATACCAGCACGCGACAGACCTACCTTTCGTTACTTCTCTTAACTGCGGCTCGACCGTCCGGCACCTTTCGTCATTGAAGCCTATCGGGCAGCGGGGATGAAATTTGCAGCCGGCCGGAAAATGCAAAGGCTCAGGAACTGTGCCGGGAATTACGGGCAGCCGTTTGGCTTTAAAACCCAATTGCGGTAAAGATTTCAGCAGCCCTTGTGTATAAGGATGCAGCGGCTGCGCAAAAAGTGAGTCGCAATTGCTCTGCTCCACGATTCTTGAGGCATACATCACGGCCACGTCATCCGCCCGCTCAGCGACTACGCCTAAATCGTGTGTAATCAACAAAATGCTCATCTCGCTGTGCTTTTGCAGTTCACCGAGAAGGTCGAGAATCTGGGCCTGTATAGTTACATCCAGGGCCGTTGTCGGCTCATCCGCGATTAATAACGAGGGCCTGCAACTGACCGCCATCGCAATCATAATCCGCTGCCGCATTCCTCCTGAGAGCTGGTGAGGGTAGTCACTAATACGTTGTTTCGCACCGGCGATACCGACTTCCTTGAGAATCCGAACGGCGGCGGTCCGGGCGCGAGGGCTGCTTAAATCCTGATGCAGTTTTATCGCCTCGGTGATTTGATTGCCGACGGTGAAGACCGGATTCAGGCTGGTCATCGGCTCCTGAAAAATCATAGCGATTTTATTGCCGCGGATTTCGCGCATCTGCTTGTCACTCAGCTCGAGCAGATTTTGTCCGTCGAAGATTATCCTTCCTCCTACAATTCGGCCGGGCGGAGCCGGTATCAAACGCATAATTGAAAGGGCGGTAACACTCTTGCCACAGCCGCTTTCGCCAACCAGGGCAAAAGTCTTCTGGCGTGGTATCCTGAAGCTGACATCCTGCACCGCCTTTGCCACGCCTTCTTCAGTGAAAAAGTGCGTCGAAAGATTCTCGATTGAAAGTAATGTTTCGTTGTCAGCCATAAATTTACTGAGTCCTCAGTTTCGGGTCGAGCGAATCGCGAAGGGCGTCACCGAAAATATTCAAAGCCAGGGATATGAAAAATATGGCGATTGTGGCCGCGAGCATTTGCCACCAGACGCCGCGGGAAAGCTCAATCCTTGCGTCGTTTATCATTGCGCCCCAGCTTGGCCGATGCGCTTCGCCGAAGCCAAGGAAGCTTAAAATAACCTCGGCGTGGATGAACGCCACGAAACGCAGCGAAAAATCAATAATGACCAAGTGAAAAACGTTCGGTATCAGATGTTTGAGTATTATTCGGCCTTTACTGCAGCCGTAACTTCTTGCGGCCAGGATGTATTCACGGTCTTTATGCTTGATGACCTCGCCGCGAATCAGCCGGCAGATTCCGACCCAACTGGTAAGGCCGATAGCTAAGTAAACGGCGGCAATCCCCGTAAGCTTGTGGCCGAAAAGAGTTTTATCACGCAGCACAACAGCAAAGGCCAGAATCAGCAATATATACGGAATTGAACTTAAGGTCGAATACACCCAAACAATGATTTCATCGACAAAACCGCGGAAATAACCAGCGATAGCACCAAGCGGTATGCCGATGGCCAGAGAGATAAACGAGGCACAAAGCGCGACCGTTAGGGAAATTTTTGCGCCGTACAGGGTCTTTCTGAAGACCGATTGGCCGAATATATCGGTGCCGAATATGTTTTGTGCGCTGGGCTTCTGATAGGACTCGCCAACCTGCTCGGACCACTTTATGGGCCCGACCTGCCAGTCGAAAAACTCCGCCAAATACATAAACGCCGTCAGGGCAAAATACAGCAGGACAATGCAGAAACATACCATTGCCAGTTTGCGCTTACGCAGCCTTCTTAGCCCGTCGGCCCAGGGGCTTCGGCCCTTAGCCGGCTGCGCCTTACCTGCACCTGTGGCATAAGCTGTAATTGTGCTTTTCTGCTCACTCAAGAGAGACCCTCGGGTCAACCAGTGCGTAGCATACATCCGTTATAAGATTGAAGATGACAAAAAGTATGGCACTTATATAAGTCATAGCATTTATTACGCGAAAGTCCCGCGAGCCAATTGCCTCAATCATAAGATACCCCAGGCCCGGGATACCAAAGAATCGTTCCAATAAAAGTGAGCCGAGGAACAGGAACGGTATCGCCAGAACCACCCGAGTAATAATAGGTATCATCGCGTTTTTCAGGACGTGCTTGAATAAAACACGCCTTGCAGTCAATCCCTTCGCGAAGGCGGTGCGAACATAATCGCTGCGCATTTCATCGAGCATCACCGTGCGATAAAACCGCAGGTTCGAGCCAAGGCCTGAGACAATCCCGATAATTACGGGCAGTGCCACATACTGCACCGGCGATAAGTCGGGCGAAAAAAACACAGGAAAAAGGCCCCATTTGTAGGCGAGAAAATACTGGCCGAAAAGAATGTAACTTAAATATGGTATGCTCATCCCCGCTACACAAATTACAACCGCCGTCGTATCCCATCTTGAGCCGCGGACAAAAGCAACAACCAGTGATAGACTGATGGAGATGGTAAGCAGTCCGAAGAACATCGGCACAGTGAGTGATAATGACGGAAATATGCCGCGTTTGATTTTAGCGATGACCGGCTCACGGTCATAGGCCCTGCCGAAGTTGAAGGTAACGGCATTCTTCAGGTGGTTTATAAACTGGCTGTCCCGGGAAAAAAACAACGGCTTGTCGAATCCGTATTCTTTTCGAATCTCTTCGATGGTTTCTTTTGACGCGGCCTTGCCCGCAATTTCCGCTGAGACATCACCGCCGACCACATTGAACAGAGTGAAAGTAACTAACAAAACGCCGAATATGATTGGTATGGTGTATAAGAGCCTTCTTATAATATACGTAGTCATCTTCCGCCTTCATAAGCTGCTCGTTTAGCCTGGTCTATCCTGCGATACTTTGACAGCCCGTAACCAAAGGCGTGTGGCTCATAATTGTGGACCCAGTCATGATAAAGCACGAACGCGACTCCGTGAAGCATAAAGACGGCCGGGCAGTCCTTTACAACTATTCTCTCGGCTTTACGATACAGCTCGGTACGTTTTGGGCTATCCTGCATAACTGCCGCCTTCTCGTATATTCTGTCAAACTTCGGATTTGAGTAATTGAAATTGTTCGAGCCGGGCGAGGCGTTCTTGCTATAGAAAAGCTGCAGGAAATTCTCGGCGTCCGGATAGTCGGCAATCCAGCCGAGGGAAAATACTTGAGCGCTTTTAGATTTGATTTTATCCTGAAAAGTCGGCCAGTCCATATATTCCACCTCAATTTTAATGCCGACCTGTTCAAGATTATTGCGTATAAACTGGCCTATTTGTCTGAATACAGTGTCGGTACCGGGCAACGAAAGCTTAAGTACGGGTAGCTCACTGCCGTAAATTTTTTCGGCCTCTTCGATAAGTTGCCTGGCCTTTTCGGGATTATAACCTGTCTCTGCCGCCTCTCTAATAGCGGGGTCATAGGCTTTCATCAACGGCGGTATAAAACCATAAGCAACCTCGCCCCTATTATTGGTGAACAGTTCTATATATTTCTCGCGGTCGACGGCACAACTTATAGCCTGCCTTAGAGGCTTATTAACGCCAACGACCGGGTCCTCCATATTAAAGCCAAGCCAGTACGTACTCGGGTCGCGGAATATTTCCAGATGGATATTGCGTCCCCTCATTTCGGGAGTTAATTTGCGCTGCGGGTCAATCGCCTGGCTGAAATTATCCTTAGGTATGCCGGAAGCATCGATTTTGCCGCGTAAGAACTGCAGCCAGCGGGGCTGGTCCTCCTGGATAATCATCCAGTTTATCTTGTCAATCAAAGGCATATCCCTGCCGGCATCGGCCAGCATCCCCTTTTTGAGGTCTTCATTTTCGCCTTCGACCGGATATTTTTCACCCCGCCAGTTTGGATTCCTGATTAGTTCAAGGTAACTACCCCGGTGCCAGACTTTAAGCGTAAACGGCCCCGTGCCGACCGGGTTGTTAATGATGTCTTTCCCATAGTACTCAGTGGCCTCTCTGGCCACAGGTGTTGTCGGCTGGTGGGCAAGCAGATAGGTTATCTGGGGCCAGGGCTTCTTAAGCTTTATTACAAGAGTGTAATCATCGGGGCATTGCAGCCCTTCAACCTGACGTGAATAATCAACATCTTCTGCTTTCTTACAAGCCTTTGTATATTCGCGAAACTCGTCAAGACCTACGATTTTTTTATCGAATATCCACCAGTTTTTGCTGAGGTATTTAATATCCGCGATTCTCTTCCAGGCATAGATAAAGTCGGCCGTCTTAAGCTCTCTGCCTTTGCCGCTCTCGAAACAGGCATCGTCCGCAAAATAAACACCTTGTTTTATTCTTATAGTATATTCCAGACCATCCCTGCTAACCTGCGGCATACCCTCGGCAAGCTGCGGAATTAATTCATAAGGTCTTTTCAGATAATGGTACTGATAAAGACATTCGAAAATCTGGCTTGCCACCACCGCCGATGTTGTATCACCGATATCTCCAGGGTCAAGTCCCCGGATTTTAGCACCTAAGGCGCTGTGGAGAGTGATTTGATTCGGCTCAGATTTTGAGGGTGAACGGCCGCATCCTGCGAGGATTAACAACGCCGCTATGAGCGTTACCGATGCGAGTTTCCGTGCAAAATCCATTCTGAAACGGCCTCTCTTACTCGGCTCCGCCACAAGCTTAACCGGCGGCGAGCCATCCAACAGCCAGATGAATCCTTAGTTTTATTGTGCCCCTTCGGGCCGAGGAGGCAGGATACGAGGAACTAACCGCCTGTTGCCGTCAGGGTTTTGCCCATAATCGAAATCCAGGGCCTGAACGAGTCGGCCGATACTGTTCTCATTGCCGAACAGCGAGTTATGCTCATCGAGTAAAGCAGATGACCTGTCCTTTTCGACAGCGGTTTTGATTGTTGACTGGCTAATTCCCGTAAGCTTAACGATACACTTCTGCTCGACATCCACCAACATCGAGGCTAACTGTTGTTTCTGATTATCATCCAAAAGAGTCTGCTCATCCATAGCTTTAATATACCTTTGCATTGCAAAGGAATATAACTGCGCAAATCGGCGGCAAACATCGGCTTTCCCTTCGCGCTGTGAAATAATAACATCGCACAGGAACTCCAAAACCTTATTATCCAAAAGTTCAGTATCGACCGTCCAGCTCTCATACTTTCGTATTCGATTATCCGCTATTTCCAAAAGCAACTCTCTGCCTTCAGGAGTTTTCAGGTTTCCGGCAAAGTCAACAATCAGCGAAAGAATTTCCGGGCAATTTTCTTTGGTAAGCCGGTCCTTGAGCCTCTGCGCGATCTCTTCTACGAGTTCCGAATTATCCTCGGCGACTGAATTCAACTTCGCGGCTATGACGGGATTGGTTACAGCGTGGACCGCCCAATAACGAACGGCAGTATTTTCTTCATCCAGCATGCCGGCCGCCAGCTTCGCCAATCGCAAATCCTCCATACTATCCAGCAGAACCATCAGGTTTAGCCGTATCTGCCCGGCACGTTGCTGTGATGCAAACTCCCTGGTTTTTTCGAAAGCATCCTTCAGATACTCGGCGGCTGATGCAAAAAATTGCTGGGCATACTGCTCCTCGGCGCTGATAGTGCCGGAGCTGCTGCGGGAGAGAATGACACTGCGGGCAATTGATACAGAGCTAAAGTCGGTAGTTTGGAGCAATTCCTGTATGGCTTCGTTGACAAAGGTATCGATAATCTCGAAATCCGCCGAACCGAGAACCTCTTTCCTGCGGACTTCATCAATTTGTGCAGTGTCCACGGCAAGGACATTTGAACCAACTAACAGCAATAATATTAAAAAAGAACAAATTGCACATCTCTGGATGTTAATCATTTACAAAAATCCCAAAAAATAGCCCGTCCCCGCCTTATCTCGGCAATTTACAGTACTTAGAATACATTCGTATGCCGTTTTTGTCAAGCTAATTTGAGGATTGCCTGGGAGAGACAGAAGGGCTAAAATGATTATTCTTGAACTTGTGAAGGCAACTTATCTATGAAAGGGACTTTACCGAAAGATTGAAGTGTATCGAAAAAAGTGATAGTATGAGGTGTTTGTATCTTATTAACCAATTTAGTTTTTTCACGGTGTTATTATGGGAACTCGGCTTTATATTTTTATCTTAACAATCATGGGTTTGTGTATTATATACGGCTGTAATGATAAAAGCCCAATTACTGACCGGCGGGTCAAAACCAGGCAGGACCAAGAACCTAATGAGGCCGTAGAAGCTGCCTTATTACCGGACGTTAACGACAGGCCCCAAAGCAAAACAGCCCCGCCGGCCACCTTCAATAAGAATCTGGCGGAACTCTTAAACTCCTATGTTGATGATAAAGGGATGGTTGACTATAAAAAACTAAGGCCGAAAAGATTGGAACTGATACAGGTACTGAGGGAATTTGACCAACTGGACCCAAAAGAATACGACTCATGGCCTGAGACGGAAAAAATCTCGTTCTGGATAAACGCCTACAACCTTTGCATGTTAAAAGTTGTTATTAACAACTATCCGATTAAGGCCTCGCGTTATATGACCCTTTTCTACCCGGCAAACAGTATCCGGCAGATTTCGAAGCCGTGGTCCAACTACGAATTCGGCATAATGCAGGTCAAATATACCCTGCGTGAAATCGACCGGCAAATTCTGTCAAGGCAGTTTGATGAGCCGAGAGTATTCTTCGCACTGTCATACGCAAGCATGGACAGCCCGCCTTTGCGTAACGAACCATATACAGGCCCCAAACTCGACAAACAATTAGACGAACAGGTCAGAAATTTCATCAAAAACACACGAGGATTCAAAATCGACAGGGAGGAAAAAGAAATCTATCTATCAGTACTATTCAAATGGTATTCGCGTGTCCTGGCCAGAAAATTTAGTACCAACAAGAAATTCACTGACCGGCAGCCGGACATTCGGACAGCCTTGAATTTCATCAGCAATTATATTTCGAGAACAGACAGAGATTATCTGGAAAGAAAGGTCTACTCAGTTAAGTATATAAAGTATGACTGGGCACTGAATGAGTAATAGTCCAGCCGGATTTTTTACAAGAACGAAAAAACGATGGCACTTTTTAGTGTTATTTCGTAAGATTAATAGTTTACAGGAGGAATAAAAGATGTCAAAAAATCGCACCACCGGTAAAAGTAATCGTAACCAAAGAAAATCTTTGTTCACAAGCGAATCAGTTACAATGGGCCATCCCGACAAGGTTGCCGACCATATCTCTGATGCCATACTTGATGCCTGTCTGGCACAGGACCGGACAAGCAGGGTTGCTTGCGAGACGTTGGTTAAGGACGATATGGTTGTAGTAGCGGGGGAAATAACAACAAAAGCGGAACTGGACATACCACTTATCGTTCGAGATACGATAAAAAAAATAGGTTATAACGACCCCGAGCTGGGATTTAGTTCCGACAGTTGCGCTGTGCTGGTATCGCTGGGCAAACAGAGCCCGGATATTTCGCAGGGCGTCACTGAAGGTGCCGGATTGCACAAGGAGCAGGGAGCGGGTGACCAGGGTCTTATGTTCGGTTATGCATGCAGGGAGACGACGCAGCTTATGCCGATGCCTATTCAGCTCGCTCACGCGATTACAATACGGCTGGAAAAAATGCGACAGACTAAAAAGCTGCCGTGGCTTCGTCCCGACGGCAAAAGCCAGGTGACGGTTGAATATCACAACGGAAAGCCTGCGCGCATTCACACCGTAGTCGTATCGACACATCACTCACCTAAGATTGAATACCGGAAATTACAAAAGGAGATAGTCGACAAAGTTGTAAGGCCGGTTCTGCCGAAAAAGCTTGTAGACAAAAAAACAGTTTTCCATATTAATCCGACCGGCAAATTTATCATAGGCGGGCCCAAGGGCGATTGCGGACTGACCGGCAGAAAAATAATCGTCGATACCTACGGCGGCAGAGGCTGTCACGGCGGCGGCGCCTTCAGCGGAAAAGACCCCAGCAAAGTTGACCGTACCGCCAGCTATATGGCCCGATACATAGCAAAGAATGTAGTCGCAGCGGGGCTGGCCGATTCGTGTGAGCTGCAGTTGTCCTATGCGATAGGAGTTGCGCAGCCTATTTCAGTACTGGTAGATACCGAGGGCACAGCGAAGGTTAGCGAAAAAATCATAGAAGAAATTATCCCGGAGATTTTCCCGCTAACGCCGAAAGGAATGATTAGGCATCTTAAGCTTAATCGGCCCATATTTGCTCAGACCTCTCACGGCGGGCACTTCGGACGGAATGGCACCGACTTTACGTGGGAAAAAACCGATGCAGCAGCTAAATTACGTAGAGCGGCAGGCCTGAAGCCCAAACGCAAAAAGTAACCTAAATCATATAGGTATCCCGACTCGTCGGGACCAGCTAACGACGAAGGTAAAAGCTGCCCCTTATATCTCAAAGACGGGAAATGGAGGATAATTTCCCGTATGCCCCCGACTCGTCGGGGCACAAGCCGGTCTAAGGAATAAACCGGACTACCGGAACAAAATGCTGCTGCCGCTTTATTTGCTGGTCCCACACAATGATACCAACTCCTTTTATTTTCGGTTCCGGTTTGATGGACTCTAAATGAAACTCTCTGGGATATTTTATGATAAGCCGGATGCGACTATCTCCATTCAAAATATATTTCAATTGAAATACATACAGGCCGGATTCGACCTGTATTAATCCTTCCTGCCGTGCTATTATAGTCAGTCGACTGGTTTCAGGGCTAAGCTGGTCATAGTCTATTGTAATTAAATCGCTGTCCCCAATCGGCCATTGGTCAAAAGGAATGTCAGAACCATCTTCATCGATTACCGAGAGCACATTACCATTGACCAACATATTGAACGAATTTGCATCCGGCCTTTTTCCCGGGACAGACCGACTTAGGTGGGCGATTACATCAAGCTCCCGGCCGAGGATTACAAACGACTCAGAAAGCGTATCAGCCTGTGGCGTCTCTCTGTAGATTACGTCTTGGCGCAAAACAGACAATTGACCCAATCCTGAATTATCTATGAGAAAATCTTCTGCTGTTTCCTCCAATATATTACCACTTAAAACCGAACCATCCTTCAAATAGAGGATATCTGCAGCAGCAGTTTGCCCTAAAAATAGTGCAAAGCAAATTAACAGCAAAAACAAATGTACGAATTTATACTGAATTTTATTGCAATATGTCCTGTTTTCCATAGCTCTGCTCCCGATATATTTACACTAAACGTGTTTACCATTATCCTCCAAAGGTCATTGAATAAAGCCGAAGCTTTCGATAATCCTGTCGAAATCCTTTTCCAGAACCTTAAAATCGTCCGGCTCAATACACTGACAAAGAATCAAATAATACTTGCCGTCGCGGATAAGCGTAACCTCCTTAACATAAAACTGCCCTAATCCTTCGAGATAATACTTATGAACTGACTCGATTCCCGGCGTTCCACTAATTGTTATATCTTTTCGTGATGATTCGGAAAAATTCTGAGTTATCTCTTTCACAGCATTGAGTCTTTGTGTAAAGATGTCGTTAAGCTTATCTGTGGGCTTCAACCCTTTCGCCGCGAGAAGCCTTGCGATAGACCTGCCTTTGATATATTGCATCTCCACTAAATGGGCAGGATTAGGACTGGTGCGAACTTCCCATCCTGCAGGGGCCGCAATGAAGCAGTTATATTCCTTCGAAGAATAGACTCGGCCGGTCACTGAGCCTTTGGCCTGCTCAGCGGCCACGGCTTCCTGGCGCGTCAGTTCCTCGTCGACAGGCAACATACTAAGGCTTTTTATGATAGCCTCGAACCGGGGGAGTAATGAGTCAAATTTTTCCGGGCCAATAGCATCACAAACAAAGAAGTAAAGCATCGGGCTATCCGAGAAATAGGCTCGCATACGTTTGCGTTTCGCAACATCCTTTTCCTTCGGCTCGAATTCCGTGATAAGCTTATAACCTTTCATATCAGCTAACGATACGGGGCCCTGTTCATGAATGGCATATTCGACCGACTCTCGCTTCTCCATAGCCGTATCCGCCTCCACTCCCTTTTGTGCCGTTGTGGTATCATCCGGCCCGAGCTTAAGCGGCAGCTGGACAAGGCCCATCATAACCTTTGATTCGAGGTCGGGGGCCAGTATCGTAATAGATTCCGGCGTCAGACCCCGTAATAACCATACCCCCTTCAGCGGAGTCCATCCTTCAGGGATATTCAGAGAAAACTTGCCTTTATTACTTTTATACACACCGGTTTTTACATCGAAGTCATCGGAATCCAACTGCTCATAAAAACCGCTGATAAGAAGCTTCTCCTTGTAAGGCTTAAATACATACAAGATATTACTTTCATCCTTTTTTTCGCCTCTTATCTTTACATCAGAAACCCAGGCAGCTATTTTCTCCTCATATACAGCAATTCTCTGAATGCTATATTCGATTCCAAACGGCTCTTCTTTTTCAAACTCACGCCGCAATCCGTGTTTCAAAAACTCTTTCGGCGGCTCCTCGCAGCCCGGATGAAGAAGCTTTAACATTCCATTAATATCCTTTTGTTTATATCTCGTATTCCAGGACTCAATCACATCGCGCACCTTTTGTTCCATTTGCGGTGTAACCTTTTGAGAAGATGCGAATCCTGTCATTGTAAAGATAAAAGCCGCGAAAGTTGTAAAAACTAATGCCAAATGTTTAATCCGAAACATAATGTTTCCTCCTTACAAACTTTGGTTAATGAAATTTAGTTTTTCCGGTTGAGGTGTTGTTTCAACCGGTATAACACCGGGCGCACCTAAAATGATGACAAGAGAAGTCGGAGCAGCTTCAGGGCTTACTCCAAAAAAGTATATCCCTTCTTTACCGCCATATTGAACCTGAACAGCTTCAGGTCGAACAGAGACGGGATACGATTTCTGTCTACCTGTATGGGAAAATTCTATTCCCTGAAGAATTGTTTTGTCGGTTTCGGCCACGATACTTTCAGAATCCCGGTAGATACTAAGCCTTGTTATATTCAAGAAAAGTGAGACTGCCAGTATGATAAAAACCGCGGCTGCTACACCTACCGGGACTCTGATTCGATGGATAACCAAAGCGGGCAGTCGATTCCAGAGGCCGAAACGTCTTGTTTTTTTATCGCTTCCTAATTGAGCAATTTGTGTCATTACACCAGCGGTGATATTTCGTTTTAAGTCCGGAACGCTCCACTGATTCAACTGGTCCGACAAGCCTTTTGCCTGCTTGAAGTACTCCCGACACTCGGGGCACTGCTGGATATGGTCATACATCAAACCGCTTTTTATCTCTTCCCTGAACTGACGCTCTGACAATCCATCGATGTATTCCTGAACCTGCCGACATAATAGCTTTCTGTGTTCCATTTGAATCGCTCCTGTTTATCTAATCTGACCGGTTCCATTGAGAAACTTAATAAGCATTTGCTTTGCACGGGCCACACGCGACTTTGCCGTTCCTTCATTGCAGTGCAACACTTGTGCTATCTCGTTATAACCCATCTCCTCATAATATCGTAAAACCAAGGCGCTGCGAAACGGCTCAAACAGCTCTTCCACAGCCATTGAAATGCGCGCCGCATTCTCTTTTTGCAGGGTCGTTTGTTGTGGATTAGCCAGTCTCTTATCAGGTAAATCATTCATAGCTTTATCTTTGAATTCTTTCTTGTAAGCATCCTTCTTTTTCCTGCGCATTAAGTCGATGCAATGATGCCGTGCAATCGTAAACAACCATGTGGAAAAGCAAGCTCCCGGGAGGTGTTTAAAGTCATTTATGCTCTGATAAACTTTTAAGAAAATTTCCTGCACTATATCTTCCGGCTCCAGGTCAACCGTACCGCAGCCCAGGCGATATACATAAGCAAACAGCGGTCGTTCGTATCTCTGGACCAGCTTGGCAAAAGCTGCCACATTTCCATTCTGGCACTCGGAGAGAATTTCTTTTGAGATTTCCTTCATCTTCCGCTCAATTTATCAATCAGGCACTCATTAAAGCAAAACGTAAAAGACTCTGAATGGTTCCCGATAAAATAAAATTTTCATGGCTGCCGGCCCCAATATAGACCGTTAGAACACGGTTTTCAACACACTTAAACTCAACGCACCTTAGGTTTTCTTATTCGGTCAATATGATGCTATATGCTTCATTCACCAGAACCATCAGAGAAGAAAGGAGCAGGAGCCAACAGGCTGCCTATTTTTCAAACGCCGAGCATACATAGATGAATGCAGGAGGAAAATTGAAGGGCATGAATTTCATTTTGACATCCGAAAAATAATTCCTCAGCTCCTTCGTCATCAGGGGGGTATATTGCAATTGTATATACCTCCTCGATTTACTTGCTATATCAAGAATTTTATCCCTTTTAGACTTTGCAAACAACATAAGCGGCAGGCCGGATACAATACACTCTAAAGAATCGATATACTGCTCACAATTCCCTGCATCATCATTGACTACTTTTAGTCTGGAGTCATCCATTCCTTGCAGGGATTTACAAAAACTTGGATTTGTCTCAAAACATACTAAATGACCTTCTTCAGGCAACTGCTTCAGAATCTCTAAAGTTACAGGGCCAATCCCTGGGCCAAATTCGATAATATTAACACTCCCGTTGATTTGATAAGCGATTTCTTTAGCAAGAAACTTAGTGCTTGGAGTAAATGTCCCAATCTCATGAGGGTGCTTGAGAAATTCATAAATAAATAACGCACTTATCATTCTATACCTTTAAAATTTACAAGCGAATTGTTTTCAATAAATCACCAATCGAAGCTACCAAAATCCGCTCTTTTATTTCCAGCAACATAATAATAAAAAAGAATCAGCACGTTAAAAACACAACTTTGATATAAAATCTTCGGTTGTTTTTGCAGGATTGCCCGAGTTATCCCGACGGGCGAGACTAATAGTCCCACCACCCAACCTCCGGCCGCCTGATTTAAAAGTACATAGCCTAAAAAACTTTTATCGCTGGAAGATATTGCGTATATGAATCCAGGAAATTTTACTCCCAACTGTGAAGAACACAAAGAGGTTTTTTCAGTGCTTGAACAAAGTTTTTGGAAATACTTTCAGGCCATATCGTCTTTTCTCGGCAACCTTATCGCTTGTTTTCTCACCACCCCGGGAAAGAAAAAAAGAAAATTATGTTGCACAATCAGGTCAATGCAACATAATGAAGATTTTAAGAACCTAACGCCAGCCGTGAATAAGGAGAAGTTGGCAATGGGCCCCATACTGTACAGTCTTATCAAACTTCAGAGCGTAGAGAACCGCCTGCGAGCAGTCAAGGCAAAATTGTCCAGATGCAGACGAAACGTCATTCTACAGGAAAATCAGGTAAGAAACCTGCAAAATATCCTTGAGGCCAAAAAAGAAGAGTTGACGCTAATGCGCGTTCAGGTCGACCGGCTTGAGCTGGAACTAAAGAGCCGGGACGAGACTATAGCGAAACTTCGTGCAGCGCTGAACATGGCCAAGACGAATAAGGAATACGCAGCGGTCTTGATGCAACTTAATACAAACAAGGCAGATAACGCAAAAATTGAGAATCAGATACTGGACCTGATGAACAGTATAGATGCGGACAAAGCAGAGTGCACAAACATCCAGTCACAAATCGAGGAACAGAAACAAAAACTGACTCAGGTTCGTGCAGAAGCTGAAAGTTCTGCAAGCAAGTATGAACTTGAGATGGCTGAGATTCAGGCCGAATGGGAGAAACTGGCCGAGAAGATACCTCCGGAGCCGTTGCGTGTGTTCAAACGCGTTGCCGAGACGTATGACGGCGAAGCATTGGCCATAGCAGAACGCCAGGACGAGCGAGTCGACGCATATTCCTGCGGTGGGTGTTTTATGGGATTGACCATAGAGACCGCGAACATGCTTATGACCAAAGACGATATAATCCGCTGTCCTAATTGTACACGTATCCTCGTTCTTAAGACATCGGAGAGTTGAGCCGTTGCCGGAGCAGATAACTATTTATACAGACGGGGGAAGCAGGGGGAATCCCGGACCGTCAGCGGCCGCATATGTTATCTTGGATGAGAGAAACCATCGGCTCGAAGCACGGGGATTTTATCTGGGTCAGGCCACAAACAACTTTGCGGAATATACCGCCCTGCTGCGGGGACTGCAAAGAGCAAAGCAAATAAAGGCAAAACGGGTGACGGTACGCAGCGACAGCGAACTGCTTGTCCGGCAGATTAATGGAGAATACAAAGTCAAAAACACCGCCCTTCAAAATCTCCACAGCCAAAGCCTCACACTTCTCGAGCAGTTTTCAGACTGGCAGGTCAAACATATTGCACGAGAGAAGAACAAGGAAGCAGATAAGTTAGTAAATAGGGCTATCAATTTGCAAAGAGATACACAGAACGAAGACCAAAAGCCACCGAAGCGAGGCAGACCTTTACGGCTCGGAGTCTTAATAAGCGGCGGGGGAACGACGTTGATGAACATCCTCGAATATATCGACACAGGCAAACTAAACGCCAAAGTTGCCGTTGTAATAAGCTCACGCGCAACCGTAAGCGGCGTTGAAAAAGCAAAGAAAGCCGGGTTAGAAGTGAAAATTGTTCGTAAAAAAGACTACCCCGACATCAATGAATTCAGCAGGCGAATCGAAGAAGAGCTCGATGCTGCGAAAGTCGACCTTGTCGTCCAGGGCGGCTGGCTCTGCTTGTGGCAGATTCCGAAACAGTACGAGAACCGTGTTATGAACATTCACCCGGCCCTTTTGCCGAGCTTCGGCGGGCAGGGAATGTGGGGACATCATGTTCACGAAGCGGTCTTAAAAGCAGGATGCAAGGTTAGCGGCTGCACGGTACATTTTTGTACAAACGAATACGACAAGGGACCAATAATTGTGCAAAGATGCTGTAAGGTCGAGCAGGGCGACACCGCTGATAGCCTTGCTGCAAGACTTTTCGAACAGGAATGCCTGGCATATCCGGAGGCAATACAGCTATTCGCCGAGGGCAGAATTTCAGTGCAGGATTATATTACGCAAATAAAAAAATGAAAAGCGTTTAAGACGTGAGCCGATGAATAAACGACAGAAATCATTGGTGCTGAATATTATCCTGGTATTGGCGATTACGACGGCGTTCATCGTGCTAATGATTAACGTCAAAGACCTGCTTAATAAAAAAGAGGCGATGCGGGCAATGCAAATAGTCGGACAGGAGGTGCTGAGTTATCGTAAACAATATGGCTCTCTGCCGCCGGAGTCATACCTTGCTCGCCTTAAAGAACAATTCGTACGTCTGGGTAAATTACATTATCGTGCGCAGTGGATCGGCTTCGATTCGGAGCCGAATACGATACTTGCATACACTAAACACGATTTTCACTCGTTAGCGGCAAGTGAAGGTTATGTTGTTCTTCGCCTGGATGGCCGAGTTGAGTGGATGGACACAAAGCAGTTCGAAACACTACTTACAAAACATCAAACCTCGGGGGAACTCGATATCTTACAGGAATAACTATCTATGAGGATAGCTCCTCAGGAGGAAACCTTCAAAGACGAAACAGGAAAATTCAGCTATTTGTTCCGTTCAGACCGCGCTGCAATGTGCTTGTCTTTTTCAGGTTGTTTTTGCTCTTCGATAAACACACCTTCAAATTTGAGGTGCTCTTCGTCAAGGACATCAATCTTTATAAGATTCTTGCCCTTAAATTCAGCCCGCAGTAAAGCCTCAGAAAGCGGGTCTTCTATGTAATGCTCGATCGCTCTTCGTAAGGGTCTGGCGCCGAACTCAGGATTATAACCCTTATCAATGAGGAACTCCTTCGTCCGCTCGGCGGGCTCAAGCTTCAGGCCGTGTTCTGTAAGCCGCTTGAAAACTTTAGCCAGCTCGTATTCAACAATCGTCTGCAGATCCTCCCTTGTAAGCGCGTGGAAGACTATTATCTCATCGAGACGGTTAAGGAACTCGGGCCTAAAGTGCCGCTCGACCTCTTTATTAAGCATTTCCTTCATTTTTTCATAGTTTGCCTCTGCGGTACGTTTGCCGAATCCGAAGCCTGCCTGGTTCTTAATCAAATCAGCACCGATATTACTGGTCATAATGAGGATAATATTTTTGAAGTCTACGTTTCTGCCGAAGCTATCGGTCAATCGGCCTTCTTCCATAATCTGCAGTAGCATGTTGTAGACATCGGGATGTGCCTTCTCAACCTCGTCAAGCAGAAGCACTGCATACGGCCTTCTCCTGACTCTCTCGGTCAGTTGACCGCCTTCCTCATAACCGACATATCCCGGAGGCGCGCCGACGAGCCGGCTGACATTGTGTTTCTCCATATACTCGCTCATATCAAGCTGCATTAGTGCATCTTCGTCACCGAACATAAATTCGGCCAGGGCCCTTCCAAGAAGGGTTTTGCCCACGCCGCTTGGACCGAGGAAGATGAAACTACCCATAGGTCTGTTCGGGTCTTTCAGGCCGCTTCGGCTTCTTCGGACGGCCTTCGCGACGGCGTTTATGGCCTCGTCCTGTGAAACAACGCGCTTGTGCAGCTCCACTTCAAGTTCGAGCAATCTTTGAGCTTCTTCCTTTTCCAGCCTCGTCAGCGGCACACCTGTCATCTTGCTGACGACTTCTGCTATAACTTCGTGATCCACCTTGCCGATGGCCTTTTTGTTGTCCTCATACCACTTTCTCTGCAAAGTCGCTTTTTTGTCCAGCAGTTTTTGTGCCTCATCTCTCAGGGACGCTGCGCGCTCGTAGTCGGCTTCTTTAACGGCCTGGTCTTTCTGGAGCTGGAGTTTCTCAACATCCTCTTCGATTTTCGTCAGGTTGGGCGGCCTCGTCGTATTCTTCAACCGTACTCTTGCCCCAGCCTCATCGATAACATCAATAGCCTTATCCGGCAGACACCTGCCGGTGATGTACCTTCTGGACAGCTCGACCGCCTGGTAGAGGGCCTCCTCGGTGAATTTGACTCTGTGGTGTTCTTCGTAACGGTCGCGCAGCCCCCTTAGGATATCGAGCGTCTCTTCTCTTGTAGGCGGTTCCACAATAATCGTCTGAAATCGTCTTTCGAGTGCTCCATCCTTCTCGATGTATTTTCTGTACTCATCAAGGGTAGTAGCTCCGATACATTGTACTTCGCCCCGTGACAGGGCCGGTTTCAATACGTTCGAGGCATCAATAGCCCCTTCTGCACCGCCGGCTCCGACCAAAGTATGTAATTCATCAACAAAAAGTATAACATTTCCGGCCCTTCTGACTTCATTGATGACCGCCTTTATTCTTTCCTCGAATTGGCCTCTGTATTTTGTGCCTGCGACCATCATAGCCAGGTCAAGGACGACTATTCGTTTATTCTCAAGAAGCTCAGGAACCTTCTTGTTAATCGTCTGTTGGGCCAAACCCTCCACGATAGCTGTTTTCCCTACTCCTGCTTCACCAAGAAGAACGGGATTGTTTTTTGTGCGTCTGCAGAGTATCTGAATGAGTCTTTCGATTTCATTTGTTCTGCCAATTACCGGATCAAGCTCCTGCTTTGCGGCAAGTTCGGTAAGGTCACGCCCAAAGCTGTCAAGAGCCGGGGTCTTACTCTTTTGCTTTTGCACAGTAGGTGGACTAACTTTCATTCCCAGGCCTGAATAATTATTCTCCACACCTGCACCTAACAGATTGAGAACTTCCTGTCGTACGTCTTCGAGCTTTAGGCCTATATTCATAAGAACCTGAGCAGCAACACCTTCTGTTTCTCTAAGCAGGCCTAATAGTAAGTGTTCAGTTCCAACATAATTATGGTTCAGTGCTCGTGCTTCTTCTATAGCAAACTCGACGACTTTTTTGGCCCTTGGTGTTTGAGGTAATTTTCCCATTGTGACCATATCCGGCCCGCTTTTTACAAGCTTTTCTACTTCGAGTCTTAGCTTCTTTATATCAACATCGAGATTCTTTAACACATTTGCCCCAACTCCACTTCCTTCTTTAACAAGTCCGAGCAGTATATGCTCGGTGCCGATATATTCGTGATTAAACCTCTGGGCCTCCTGGTTGGCCAGTGCCATTACTTTTCGTGCTCTGTCAGTAAACCGCTCGAACATATTTTCCTCATTTTGAAACTATGTTATACTTAACTTCTTCCGTCGTATCCAACCTTATAACAATTGTATCACACTTTTCGCTTCTGTCAAATCTGACAGTTATTTAAATGTCTATTCTTCTTTTTATATTTCTTCTGGATAACTTTTGTTCGTTTTACATTCCCACTTTTTAAGAATTCAACCTTTAATTCTTTACTTTTTAGGGCTTTATTTTACACCGACTATATCGACAAAATATTGCTGCTACTTTTCTATAAGTCGTTGGAAAATCAAAGTTAAAGTGTTTAATACCAGAATAGGCTTGTTTTAAATGTGGCTCTTTTTAACTAAGCATTTTTTTGCCACATATCTGATTTCAAGAGAAGATTTTTAGTTACTCTCCTCCAACATCTTTCTCAAATATGTATTTTCTCTTCTTGTTGCTTCCAGGTCAAACAATAGATACTTAATGCTTACCCGGAGGTAATCCAGTGATTCTTGTAGGCGGTCAACGCTGTTTTTTAGTTGTTTGTGGCATTCTTGGGTTTGCTTAGCTAAATTTATTAGCTTCTTTTTATTCGGTGACGGGATTGAACCTATTTCTTCTACTAATTCTCTAAGTTTGCTTTCAAAAGCAGCCTCATTCATCTTTACCCTCTCTCCCCATAACTTATTTTATAACTTTTCTTTTTCCTCTTCCTTTTACGTTAAACTTTATAGCAAAAACTGTACCAAAATGCGTTTTTAATGCTTTTATGGCCGATTTTTCGTTTAAATTATCTTCTTTGGTCCAATATCAATCTTTTTTTATATGGTGTAAAGAATAACTATTGTATTGATTTTTTAACTATGTTTCATTTTTTCAACACTGATGAAATAAACTTCTTTTTTTTAATTGATTTATCTTATTTTTTTCTTTTTATTTCGTCTTCGTTGATTTTAGTAAACACATCTATACATTCGATATTCTTTTTTTCTGTTTATAAATCAAAATTTTGCATCTATGTTTTATACAAGACTATTAATAATTATTATTGCGATATATAAATTTATTATTATACTTAATGTAACTTACATGTCAGTATAATCACATCTATATATCCATAGTGTCGATATTGTCCTTTGTTTTCTTATTCTCTTACAAAATCTTTTAACCCATAAAAATTATAACTACAAATACACCTTATCACCCTTTTTACGTTCTACCAATCATTATGAAATTATTAAGCAAATTGTTGATTTCATTCCAGACGTGCTTTTAAGCTTGTCAGAACCATAATTACGAACCATCTTTAGCATATTGTTACATATGTCAAATTGTTTATAATGACATTTTCTCAGTTTTTATGTTTAAGATAACTGATTATATCATGATTCAAAGCTTGTATATTCTCTTCAGCCAGCAAGCACAATATTATCTACATACTGAAATACTTCACATGCCTTGCTATAACCTCGTTGATTCCTTAAGTCGAGATCGACTCAACTCTATAAAAAACGTTTTACTAAACAACAAATAGGAAACTTTTGCCAACGCAAAAAACCATTGTTTGCTTATATAACGCCCAAAAAGCCTTTCTTGAGGCTATTTGTCATTGTGTCTTGTAACGGCAAGCGCGCTTTTACAATTACTGAGATAAGCCCTTTAAGCCTATTCAAACAAAGAATGAAACTCCCTCTCACAAGAAAACTGTTAATAATCAGACCTGTTCAAGTATAACGATAACACTGCTACAAGCTCCTATACTTAAGTATAATTTCATAAAAACAACAAAAAGCAAATTCGGTTATCCTGCAAAAAATCTAACTGCTACCCGCAAATAGCATGGAGTATTTGACTTTTTTTGCAGGATACTAACTGAGGCTCGATATTGTTTCACGTGAAATTTAATCATCTGGAAAAATTTTGTTGTGGTATTACTAAACCATTTTTGCTAAATATACCGATTAAATTTTATGTTGTAAAAATTTTTTTCTCTTTATTTGTCAGAAAATATTTAAAACATTAGAGGGATTAATGAAGGAGCTTATAAATGAATCCTAAATCAAAGGAAAAACCAAAACGACTCGGCAGGGGCCTTGAATCCCTTTTAGGTCCGATAATATCTAATAAATCTAATGGTATACGAGATATTGGCGACACAGAAAAGCCTTTATCTTTCCCGCCAGATGTTTCTTTAGCCCAGTCCCTACAGCATCTATCCATCGATTCAATAATGCAAAACCCGTATCAGCCACGTAGTCCAATTAATGATGCTGATTTAAGCGGACTTGTCGACTCTATCAGAACTAACGGCATCGTTCAGCCGGTGATTGTACGACCTATGGGAGATAAGTATCAACTTATAGCAGGTGAACGCCGACTGCGAGCTTCGGTGCTTGCCGGTCTGGATAATATCCCTGCATTGGTTCGAGATGCAAGTGAAGAGGAGATGCTTGAGCTTGCGCTCATAGAGAATATCCACCGCAGCGACCTGAATGCTATAGAGCGAGCTGAGGGTTATTTAGTTTATATTAACAGATTTTCGCTAACCCAAGCCAAGGCAGCAGAACGTCTTGGCGAGGACCGTTCAGTTATTGCAAATCATCTGCGACTACTCGAACTGCCTCAAGAGGTCAAAGATATGCTCATTGACCGTCGATTGAGTATGGGGCACGCACGTGCACTCCTTGGTCTGGTGACAGACGAGATACGCCGCCAGATTGCCAACCAGGCAGTGGCAAAACATATGAGCGTAAGGGAGGTTGAACGCCTTGTTCGGCGAAAACTCGCCAGCTCGCCTGAAACAGGCCCGCAGTATACCAAAGCAGCGCATATTATCGACCTTGAGCGAAAACTCAGTAGCGAGCTTGGCACAAAAGTTGCGATTTCAGTCCGGAAGGGCGGCCAAAAGGGAAAAATCATTATAGACTTCTTTTCGATTGACGAGTTTGAGAGGATAACCGAGAAAATGGGGCTTGAAACGGTCGGCGAGACGTAAAATGGGTCCCTGGGCCGCTTATGCGGGGCACGCAATAAACAGATATTCCGTCAATAATTTAGCTCTGCTTCTCAAAGATTTTTCGACAAAGAGCGGGCATTGCAAATAGGAAGGCATGAAATTGCGATACTGAGTGATGTTATGTTATTTAATCCTCCGTGACGGAATGCTCATCAGGGATGCTTCACGAGATACGAGAGGTTATCTCATCACCCAGTGTTTTTCCGTGAATCTCAATTCCTGTGCGTCACGCTGCACCGGGTCACCGCCGATTTTATACTTCAATTCCAGGCTTTTACGTAAAAGGACCCGCACAGGCCGGCCTCGCCCATCCTTTTTCAAGGGATGGTCTATCGCTGCCGTTTCGTTGCTAAGGCCCGCTATAAACAGTGATACCCCCTTCGCTTTCGTGTCGAAGTCAGGCCATATAATTGCTATATCCCTGGCGTTGTCCTGCCCCTGTAAAACTTTATTATCCGCATTTTCAAGCGATTCGAGAAATGGATATTTTCCCTGATGCCGTAATCGAATCCGTTCGAAAACCTCACCTCTGACGTCCTTGCCGGCAGGAATAATCTGGAAGCTGTCCGTCATTAATTCGCATCTCGGATAAAGACTCACCTCCCGGCCGGTGTGGTTCGTTAGCGTCAGGATAATATACCAGAACCTTCTGACCTTGTTCTCTCCCGGCAGCTCAGCTATAATTTGTTGAGGATGCTCGTAGATTACATCAAGCGTCCACTCATTCGCACGTGGGACCGCCGCCGGCTTGGGGGCTGCAAAGCAAACTACAGCCACTGCACAGACTAAAAACAAGAACCAAAATCCCCTCATTCAACCATTCCTCACAAATTATCTGTCAGCACACAAGCTTAAGCTATCCATAGATTTTACACTAAATCCTCCAAATTTCCAAGAATATTTTTTACCGGCTCGATATTATAACTACCCCTTGCCCACGCCGTGAATTTGAGCTATTGTATCCTATGTATTGGTTTTTCGCAAAAAGACGGGGCAGTTTATGGTCCATGAACAAAAACAATTGCTCGAGCAAATTAAAAATTTAAGTGAATTGCGCGACCAGTCTGCATTGAAAGCCCTGCTTGCCGAGCAACGTGACAGTGACATAGCGGAGGTTGTTGAGCTTCTGGACAATGAGCAGCGGCGCGAGGTTTTCAACGCAATGGACATAGCCACCTCGGCCGGCGTTCTCGAGAAAGTTGATGAAGCAACCCGCGCGGAGTTATTCGAACTGCTTGGGAATAAGGAATTTGCCGAGCTTGTTTCTGAGCTTGGGCCCGACGACGCCGCCGACATACTTGCCGAGCTGCCGGCCGAAGAAAGCCAGAAGCTCCTTGAGAATATGAGCCCGGCAGCCTCAGCTCGCATCAAGGAATTAATGCGCTACAGTGAGGACTCGGCCGGCGGGATTATGGACCCGGTGCTGATTAGCGTCCGCGATGATGCCACCGTCGCTGAGGCGGTACGTAAAATCCGGGCGGCACAGATTGATGAAGACTTTTATTCCATCTACGTCGTTGATAAGGCGGGCCGATTCCTCGGCGACGTCCGTATCCGCTTTCTCCTGACTGCGCCAGAAGAGACGCTGATAATGGACCTGCTCAATGAAGACTGCATTTCCGTTACCGCCGAGACCGACCAGGAAAAAGTGCGAAATATCTTTAATAAAAACGACCTTATCGTCGCGCCCGTCCTTGATAAGACCGGCAGGCTCGCCGGCAGAATCACCGCCGACAGGATTATCGAGGTCGCCCAGGAAGAGGCCGCTGAGGACGTCTACGCTATGGCCGGCACCGACGCCGATGAGCTTGATAGAATATCAGTCCTGCACGCAGCGCGCGTCCGAATGACCTGGCTTTTGCCCTGCCTTGCCGGCACCGCTGTTACCGCAATCGTCCTGTTGTTGTTCAAGGACATCTTTCTGCAAAAGGAAATTTTTTACATATATGCCACGGTTGTCGCATTCGCACCTATGATAGCGGCCATAAGTGGAAACGCCGGCCTGCAGACATCCGCCATCGTTGTTTGCGGCCTGGCCACGGGCGACCTTGCCGCCCTTAGACTCGGCCAAGTCTTTTTCCGGGAAGTGCGGGTCGCTTTGCTCGTAGCATTGAGCTGCGGGCTGATAGGGGGCCTGGCCTGTGCACTGTTGCCTCAACTGCTGGATGGCTCCACTGCCGTAGCGGCCGGCCCGGTAGCCGGTTCTCTGGCACCGGTGGAATTCTCGAATCACATTCGGATTGTCTTTGCTTTTGTAATTGCGATGTTTTCTGCCATTATGGTCTCGACGACATTAGGCTTGTTTTTGCCATTTTTATTCAGGCGAATCCACATCGACCCGGCCATCAGCTCCGGCCCGCTTGTAACGACCGCCAACGATTCCATCAGCGTAGCGATATATATGAGCCTCGCCCTGCTGCTCATTTAGATAAACTAAAACCACCAGCGCCGACCAATTTGCCGAAGATTCGATAAACCCCCTGAGTATTAAAGATGAATAGCCTGTGAACCCGAGTGTTTTAATATGAACCGATGAACACTAAACTTGTGACTTCAGGTTGAAGAAAAGCAATACAAGAAGAAAGAGCCCGCCGGGAAATAAAGAAATACCTAACAAAATGCCAAACCAGGAACGGCGTATTTCTTTTCTCATAAGAGATATGTTCTCATCAGGAGCGGTTTTAGACGGCAAAACGTTCTCAATAAAACGCAGGCCGCTCCAGTTTCCTCCGAAAAAGGAGACCGACTCCCGCCCGGAAAGATTCAAAAAATGTTTCTTGATATATGAATCATGCTTGTAACACAGCATTGTACATCTGACCATAAAGAAAAACCATGTGCCAATAACTATTACAGCCGCACAATATAACAATGTTGCTATGTTATTCGTTTCTTCCATACTTAAAGCTTTCTGTGACTAAGAATCCTTTAAAGTGTAAGGATGGTTTTTTTCAATAAGCTTGGACACAAAAAAAACCCTCAGCTATCTCTATTTCGGCTTATAAACTCCCGGGCAATAAAGAATTTATTCAATAAAGTAATGATTCTGTCAAATTACGCAATCAAATGGGCGCATAAGTTTAATAATCATTCGATTTGTAGTGTAGATATGGGCTTTTTCGTTTTTTATTTTTCGCTGCTGCCTATCTCGAGCAATATCACCGGCAAATCCCCAACAATATCAACAATGTACTTACGAGCCGTCGTAGTCTGGCCGTCGCTTGACTGCTTCCATACCTGGTTACCTACCGGGTCGTATTTTATACTTATGGATTTATTGCCACTCTGCCCACTGCGCAGCCGGCCATCCCAGTTATACACAAACTCGCTCGTGCCCATTTTGAATTTTTAAAAGAACGTAAGTCTACTTTTTCCGTCAATCAAACTTATGTAATTCATTAGGGTTAATCCCTTCTATTTGTAAGGAATGGTCTATTAAGGAGGCTGGTGTAGGATTTCGTGTACTCCTTCTCGGACCCTTTAAAACAAGATGTTTGGAGGTATACCAATTACCGGCAATATATGTAAAGGGTTTTGCAGCATCGATTTCATCGCCGTGTAAATCATTTGGATTATCTCCATTCAATGAGTAAGCCACTCCTGGTCCAGACGGGAGAATGTGATTTGCATTTTTAAAAAAAAGAATAATATTATTAACCCTCTGTAACTGATAACACATAATGCCATTCAATTTACTCGCAAGAGGTCTTGCATCACGAGTTAGTTGATAGTATTCTTCTTTTGTGATATCTCCTAGATCGTTGAACCCGTGAAAGTCAGCTACAGGATTATATGCTACCCTATGCTTTGGTAACACCCACCCACCCCAGTAGATAATTATGTCGTCATATTCTTCATGGCTTCTAACAAAGCTAATACATTCGTTATAAACAGATAAACTTTTCGCTGTAAGAACAGGAGGGGTGTAAACATAGGGTAGTATTCTACTAATGAAAGTTGGAATAAAGATTAGTAATAAGGTAACGAGAAAAATTGGTATTATGCGAAGTATTGCAGGTAATCCTTCACGCCAACAAAGATAGAATGTAATACAAGTTGATATCGAGATGGCAATAAGGATTAATACCATACGTAAAGAGGGAGATAAAATAAGAATCGACAAAATAAAAGTCAATCCAGCGCTAAGGATTGCCACTATTGGAAGAAGAATACACGCCCATTTCTGTTTCATTTGCCTATACTGGTAAAGGCACGCCCCTGACAGCATAGCAGTCACGGAAGGAAATGCATAAAAGTAGAATACTACTACCACTCCAAGTAAGAATCCATTAACAAGAAGCTCGTCCCAATTTAGCATGACCAATAAGAACACGATAGCGCTCAAAGCTATCACCAATATTGTTATTATTCTCTTGTCGCAATCTTCCTTCCCTTCAGACATATTCTAAGCCCCTTGTTTAAACTTTTTGTATTTCTTTATCCATCCACTTATACTATCTTTGGTTAGTCTTTAAAAAAGATCAAAGTCCATCATAAAAGACGTTGCCCAGCATATTGTCTCCATTTGTTTCAGGCGATAACGATCCAGACTATTTACAAAACTATTGTGAGTATCTCCACTCAACAAGCCGGCGATGCCAAACCATAAGGAATCACTTAATTCTATGTTAGTATCTAACGCACCCTTTGTTATCCAGTACTGGCTTCCAACCTCCTCAGCAATTGGACGTTTCGACTCTCCTTCTATCCACTCTCCACCAGCATAATAAATGCCCACAGCACGGGCTGCAGCTTCCCCTCTCATACCGTAGTTATAATATGTTGTATATCCAGCTAAGTAGTTACCGAACTGTGGTCCCTCTAAAGGAAGAGCCGCCGAGGCTATCCTAAACGTATCCCCAAACCAACGATTACTATGCTTGAAATCGTAAACGCCATGAAAACCAGGACCTAATATTCCAAACGCAATTTGTGGCCCAATGATGCGATTTGTCCCCACCAAAAGTGTGGCACGATCGATTATATCCTGGGTTTCCTCAAGTGTATAGTCTCGTAAACGCAAACCAGAAGGATCTATTCTATTAATTGGCTCATTTATGCAATAAAGATACGGATGCAGAGTGAGTGGCTCGCTGAATTTGCCGAAGACGGGGTCTCTTGAGTTAAACCTGCGGTTATAAGGGGCATACATACGGGCTCGCATATAATACCAGCTAATCTCAGGGTCATACCATTGACCAGTGAATCTGAATGGATTGGATACCGTCTCCTCGCATTCCTGTACAAGCTCTTGGCCGAACGGCTGGTACGTATAGGTGTTTACAACATAGCCGTCAGTGTCAATAATCTCCCTTACACTGCCCAACCGGTCATGTAGATAGAAATACTTATTGTCTGTCGCAGGTGCACCATCGTGCTGGGCGATTATCTGGCTGTTGGCATAGATATAGGTCTTTTCGATGGTGGTGCCATCGCCGGCATCTATCTCGAGCAATATCACCGGCAAATCCCCGATACCTGTGGCACAAGCGATATCAACTATGTACTTACGGCTCGATGTGAATGAGGTTTTGGATTCCGTATTGCTGGGCAATCTGCGCATCAATCCGGTCAAGATTCTCGCGGGGAATAACCACGACGGGATTGTCGTTTTCGAACTGGATGACGTGATATTTCGAGTCGCTATTTAGCTGCTTTGCTTCGATTATATCTTTGATGCAAGTTATATCTTTGCCGTTGAACTTGCTGACAACGATGTTGCTCAGGCCATGGTAGCCCAGATTGACCATAGCGGGCAGGACATAGCTCAGTATCACAATATCCTTTCGCTCGTTGGTCGGCTTATAGGCAAGGTCGCGATAGTAATGATATACATGAGGGTCGGCCTTGCCGGCCCAGCCTTCACCCCTGGCCGAGAGATAATCGCGCGTCAGTTTTTGCAGGATGAAACCGCCGATTATCACGTACTGCGGCTGTTTGTCGTATTCGTAATAAGGCACAAGCATCTCGGATGCCTTGAAGTTGGCGGCCTTGACTTTCAATTGCTGTTTTTTGCCGTCACGCCAGATTTCAAAGCCGATTGTCTCGCCGACCTTGCTGCTTGTAATGAGGTGCTGAAACGATATTAGCCCGAATTTCGGGTGTTTGAATCTGCCGTGCGCGTCGATAGATATTCTGTCTATTTCAAGTATGACATCGGCCCGCTGAAGCTCGTCGCTGCCTGTGCCGAGGTTATAAACGTCACTTACATAAATGCCGTTCCGCAGCGATTCGGGCATCTTAAGATAACGCCTTCTTGTCGGGTCAATCAAACGCCCAGCGGTGAAGCCGGATGCGGGAAATCCTTCGTACCGGCCCTGGGCGGTATCAGCAAGAAAATGATTTATCACTTCAGCGCTAATCAGGCCCGTTTCCTTTTCGTCCGACCAGCATGCTATCCCGATTGCCTTTTTTCCGAGTAAGTACACTTGTCCCGAGCTTGTTCGCTGCGATGCGTTGCTGACTATGTAATTCAGAAATCGTGCATAAGAACGGGAGGATTTTAAGACTTCGGCACGGTCAATAAAACCCCGTCCGCTCAAGGCTTGCCCTTTATAGGAGAACCAGTAAGATTCAACTTCGGCCCCCTTTTTAAAAGACGTGCTGAATTTTATCGGCACCAGCGGCTCGGTCAGCTCGTTCGGGTCCAGTTTCAAAAGGCACAGGTCGCTTTCGTAATCGACAACCTCCACTTTGGCGGGGATGTATTCGTTTCGGCCCTCTACACGTATGTTTATGAATGTCGCATCCGGAATATTGTAGGCGGTGGTAAGGACCTTATATGGGCCGATGGCACAGCCATACATAGACTTTTCCTGGACGTCGGTCTGCTTCCAGGGCCGAAACTGGTCATACGAGTAAGATGATACCTTTACATAGACAAGGGATTCTTTGAGTTTCTCGGCCATCTTCTCGCCAGCGGACGCCGCCGAGAAGCAAAAAGAGCCGGCGCAGAATAAACAAAGGTATTTCAGAGCCGCTTTCATTCTCAAAATCGTCCCTCCGCTCGCATTTCAGCCGGTATCTGGTATCTTTTCAGTATTGGCTCGTGACGCGCCAAGGCCTCGGCCGCATCGATAACCAAAGGTTTGTCTATGCCCATAAATTTTATGACGCAAAAGCCGTCCCCGGCTTGTCGGGACCTGCAGGACTCTGCAACGTCAACAAGGCTATATACGGCGGTGCCGTTGACGGTCTCGAGGACCCGGTTCTTGTAACCGCTGCAGTATGAATTGACCTTGTCCGGCATAATTTCCGAGAGCACGACATATCCTAAACGCTGCCGTTCGGTATGAATCTGCTGTGAATAAGTGAACAAATATCGCAAATAGAACGGCACGTCGCTCAGCCATGTCGGCCCCCAGTTCTCGAGGAAATTTCGCGTCAGCGGCACAAACGTCAGCCCGGCAAATACCACATAGCCCGGTGCCTGGTCAAAGCTGCGGGCATACTCCAGGACCGGCCGATTAAGGGCGATGGTTATACTTTCGCGTTTCATTTGGCCTTCTCGAAAGAACGTTACTTCCACCGGTTCACCAATCTGCTTTTGCTCGATAACCTCGCCCATACGCAAAGTCAGGCCGTAAATTTTTACCATTCCGTCATCATCGACGTTGTAATCATCAAGGCGTGTGATAACATCACCCGGCTGAAGCACCTCTTCGGAGGACGAATTCATCGTAGTCCCGAGAACCACGATGCCATCCTGGTCCTGCGGCACTTTAAGGTAGTCCTTGTATCCGACATTATGCAGGCCCCGGTAGTACGAAAAACCAAGCGAACCGTAACTGTCATAACGCCCATCATTGACATCATCCAGAAAATGCTCAATGACTGTGGTCGGAATCATATAGCCGATGTTCTCGGCCATCCTAATCCCCTGAAACGCCACACCGACTACCTTGCCGTTCTGCATAACCGGCCCGCCGCTGTTTCCGGGATTTATGGCCGCGTCAGTTTGTATCACAAGGTGCGCATCGGCCCCCGTGTGGCTGTAGACGTCCATCTGGATTCGCGATACCACCCCTTCCGTCACCGATATATGCTGGCCGCCCATAGGAAAACCGTGAGTAGAAACGGTCGAATTCACTTTGGGAATGCCGCCGATTTCCAGCGGCCTTGTGCCTTCAAAAAAGCTCTGGTCAAACACCTGCAAAATGGCCAGGTCGCAGTCGTGACCGATAAATTCCACCATTGCCGGGTATCGCCTCGCATAGTTCTGCTTTTTTAGCTCGACGTACTTGATGTTGCTGACATTGTGGGCGTTGGTAAGAATTCTGTTTCCGTCAATGACAAAACCTGAGCCCACACCCTGTATCATCGCGGTCTGCTTCCACGGCGTGATATAGTCAAAGTCCTGCTGGACGCAGCGAATCAGAACCACCGACTGCTCAATACTGTACTCCTCCCCGTCAGGGGTTCTTAGGACATCCTCGGCTGTAGCTACGTTATGCGCCCATATACTAAGCACAATAAAAAGCAGACACGCCGCCCACAAGCCGGTCGATTTATTCCTTAAAATGCTCATACTGCGTCACCACATAAATCCATTGGAAGAATACCAACCACTTCCTTACTCTCCCAGCGGACTCCACTTGATTTCCAAATCATCAATGTAGAAGTTAACGTCCGCCGCCGGTCCCTCAACATATAAGTTAAAACCCTCCAAATATCCAGTGATATCTGGCGTAAAGCTGCCTGAGAGCTGCACCCACTGGTCGTTGTTTGCGGTAGCCTCGCTGACGACGGTGTAGTGGGTCCCGCTGCCGTCGGCTTGCTGGATTGTCATTTTCACATATCCGCTGTCCGCGTTATCCAGCTTCACCCACGCCGAGATTTGATAAGTATGGCCGTCCTTGAGCACGTCAATCAAATCCCGTACCGGCCCCTGCCAGGTTTCGGTCCTTTCTGTCATATATCCGCTGTAATCACCACTATGAGCCGTGGTTTCGGAAGATGTTAGGTCACCTTCCCATACGGTCCATCCATCGGTAGTTCCATCCTCAAAATCCGGGTTCAGCAAATCACCCAGCATCTCTTCAGCCGCAACTTCATCTACAACCTTGATGAAAGCCCGATTAAGAAAACCCTCCCATCCAAAAAGTGTTTTCCCCCCGTCCACAAGTTCCAGCTTCGATTTCGGCAGTGGAAAAACGTTTTGCCCGACCTGAGCCTTGACCGTAAAAAACTTTTGCTCACCCGGCCCAAAGAGTACCTCGCTCCGGCCCGCATACCAATCGTTCTTTCCCGACTCGATTGTTGCTACTGCTTTTACCTGCTTATTAGTTGGATTTTTCAGACCAACCTCTATCTCCAGCTCACCTTCTTCCGGCAGGCTCTCAAACGGCCGCACGATTAAAGAATTCTCAAGGGCTTGTACTTTTTCCGCCGTAACGCAATCCGGCGACAATCGCCCTTCCGCTGTAACGACACCGAAGCTGCTCGAAGAGCCTTTAACTGTAACATCCAGTAAGTGAAAAAAGCCGCCTGCCAGCTCGTAAGGCGCGGTTTCCGCCCCGGCCCCGCCGGTAATAACGTAACGAACGCCGTCTCTCGTGGGATACAACGTATATTGATGCCAGTGGCCCGCGAAAACCGTATCTACACCGTACTTCGCCAATAGCGGATGCACCTGTTCATTCCACCGATTTCCCTCGGTCCACAGTGGCTTGTGCAGGAAAACAAATATCCGCCCGGCGTTTTCGGCCCCGGCCAGATCATTCTTTAGCCATTCAATCTGACTACTGGTAATTATATTTGTTTCACCTACAATCTCCGAGCTCAAGGCGATGAAATGGCAATCCTTATGGTCCCACGAAAAGTATTCAGGGCCGTATCTATTTTGCCAAATATTCCGGCTTTGCTCATCCCACACATCGTGATTACCAACAATGAGATACACAGGCATTTCAAAGTTTTTACACACCTCGTCAAAGGCATCCCACATTTCGTTTATAAGATTCGAATCGTCCGTGTAGCCGTATATCAGGTCACCTCCTATGACCACAAAATCCGGCTTCAACGCGTTGGCCCGTTTGATATTTTCCCTGAAGTACTTGTTTTGAGTTATGGTATCGTCTCCATTCCACCAGGGCCGATTATCTCCCATAACCACGAAATTAAATCCCTTGACATCCTCTGCCTGTACCTGTGGTACAATCTTCTGCGGTCCCGTCGTCTCGCAGCCGCTGAATAAAACACAAACAAGCAGCATCATTATAATTTTTTTCATATTCTCTTCTCCCGCGGCCCAAACTCAGGCCATCTATTCAATAACTTCTTTTTTTCTGTTTTACGCTGCTTTTCTACGGCGGCATTTATCGCCGACTGTTTTTAATGCTTAAAGTGGCGTTTTCCCGTAAAGACCATCGCGATGCCGTGCTTCTCGGCAGTCGCTATGACCTCATCATCTTTTTTCGAGCCGCCCGGCTGAACTATGCAGGCCACGCCAGCCTTGGCGGCATTTTCAACGTTGTCAGGGAACGGGAAAAAGGCATCCGAGGCCATCACGCAACCTTTTGCTTCTTCGCCGGCCATCTTAAACGCTATAAGGCCGGACTCAACCCTGTTCATCTGACCGGCGCCCACACCGATGATTCTTTTATCTTTTGCCAGCACGATTGTATTGCTTTTTACGTGCTTGCCCACAATCCAGGCAAGCCGCAGGTCTTCAACTTGCTTTTCACTCGGCCTGTCTTTTGTCGGATAGCTAAGCACGTCCGGCTCCCACGCAACCAAATCCCTTTTCTGCAAAAGCAGTCCACCGACAATACACCTCACATCGTACTCAGCCGCATCGATTTTGACCCTGTCGATGGGCCCTGTTTCCATCAGCCGAACATTCTGGCCCCAGGATTTCAGCGTCCTGATTGTCTTTATCGCATCGTCGTCATACTCGGGCGCGATAATCACTTCCGCAAAGAAACCACTCGCTCCCTTCGCCTTGCCGAACCGGCTGAATGATTCCATAATTGTCGTTGCCAGCTTGGCATCAACCTTTCTATTCAACGCGACAATACTGCCGAAAGCGCTTACCACATCACCCTCATAAGCCTTTTGGTAGGCAACCTGGATATCGTTGTCAACCGCACAGCCGCAGGGATTCAGATGTTTCACGACAACCGCGGCAGGCTCGCTGAATTCCTTAACCAGCTCAAAGGCAGCGTTGACATCCAGCAGATTATTAAAGCTGATTCCCTTACCCCCTTCAAGCAGCCTGGCGTTTCCTATGCACGTCTCACCACTGGCCGGCAGCTTATAAAAAGCCGCGCTTTGATGGGGATTTTCACCATAGCGCAAATCATTTTCTTTCGTTAATGCCATCGAAACCCGGCACGGATATTCAACACTTGCCTTCTGGTTGAGATATTTGGAAATGGCCGTGTCGTAGCAGGCGGTAAGACCAAAGGCAATCCTTGCGAATTCGCTTCGCGTCTGTTCGCTTATTGCCCCCTTATTCTTTTGCATCTCGGCGATTACCTGCTCATACTGAGATGGGCTTGTAACAACCGTAACATACTTATTATTTTTCGCGGCCGAGCGAATCATACTCGGTCCGCCGATGTCGATATTTTCTATCGCCTCCTCGAGCTTGCAGCCCGGCTTGGCGACAGTCTGCTCGAACGGGTACAGGTTTATGCAGACCATATCAATCGGCTCGATATTATGCTCTTTTAATGCCTGAGCATGTTCAGCCTTTTCCCGCAGCGCCAGCAGACCGCCGTGAATTTTGGGGTGCAGGGTCTTGACGCGCCCGTCCATCATCTCCGGAAAGCCGGTAACAGAATCAACACTTACGACGGGAATCCCCGCATCGGCAATTTTCTTTGCCGTCCCGCCCGTGCTGATTATCTTTACGCCCATCTGTGCCAGGCTCTGTGCTAACTCAACGATTCCGTTCTTGTCTGAAACACTAATCAGTGCCACTTTAATCTTAACATCCATTTTACTCGTCTCTCCTAAAAAAGTTTTCACCGTCTAAAATACAAGATGTAACAAACAACTCTGCGCCTTGTGTTGCTTCAGGGCGCAGAGACTTGACCAGCATCCAAATTTCTTCGTTTTTGTCATTGTTTTTATCTGGTCGGTTTCAGGCAGGCGAGTCTGCCCAAACCGTCACCGATATAAATGTGTGAGTCAGGGCTACCTGAGACGTATATTGAGACGCCTGCAAGATTAACTGAATACAATTTTTTGCCGGTCCGGTTATCCACTACAACAATAGCATTATCATTTGTCATTACATAAGCCTTTTCACCTGCCTCAGTCAGCAAATCTACGCCCTCGTTTAATTGCCAGATTTGTTTGCCGCTTTCTTTATCGATTGCGTACAGGCCGTGACGACGGGCATACTGATAAACTTTTCTTTCAGTTACCCGGACCGTGCTAACAAGTTTTGCGCCCGTGTGAAATTTCGATATCATCTTGCCGGTTTTGGCATTTAGCTGATAGAGGTTCGTATCTCGGCTGCTCACAAACACAGACCCATCATCGGCAACGAGCCGTGCTGCTTCGGTACCGGCCGTGTTAAACTGCCACTTGCGAATCGGCGCGCCCGGCAAGATACTGACTACGTTACCTTCTTCAGTGGAGAAAACCACGTATTTGTCATCTGTGACAACTGAAGTTATCATAGAATCGTTATCCGCGGCGACCTGAAATTCTTCAAGCTTGCTTTCGGCATCGAAGATGTGCAGACGTCGGTCGCTGCCGGCGACGTAAACGTACTTCGCATTTCGCACGATGGGCACGGCTACTGTAAACGTAAAGTGCTTTGAGTTGACAACCCGGCCGAACTCAGTATCTATTTGCAGCAGCTTATTGCCTGCGGTGAAAAACAAATCATTTTCGAAAAGCTGCGGCCTAAAGACGGAAAGACCCTTTGATGCAAGAAGTTTCCCGAACCTGATTCTGCCGTCCCTCTTATTCAGGCCGTACAGATAATTCTGGTTCGTAAGTGCGTAAATGCTATCACCTCGGACAAACAGACACCCAAGGCGTTCCGGCCTATCCAGGGCCAGGTTACTTTCCCACACAACAGTTAATCTTGCCCGCTCAAGCAATTCTGCCTGGACAAGCGGCGCTGGCTGCTGCTTACTCGGCCGTACTTGTTTCGAATAAAGCCATTGCGGCGACGTGCACAATATAAAAATGATGACCCCCAAACAAAATCTGTCTCGAAACATTTTATGTATCCTTTATAAAAAACTGGAAGAAACAGAGCCTCCGATTAAGCGAAAAACTACATTAACTACAAAACCCGATGCCGTCTTTCAATATCGAGCCTGCCTTTTCATCTCAGGATTTACAACGGCTAAACGGCTTTTGCCGTGTTAGTCCTATGGACTCCTGACGGAGAGCCAAGTCAATCTTCCATGTTCACAAAGTCTGTCAAATCGACACTGTGCTGCCTCTCAAAAGCCTGCATTTGCTCTATTCTCTCTATGTCGTCTTTGATGCGGCTGGCGAGTTTGAAAATATAAGGCTTGCCGGCAAGGCGATTCTTCAAATCCTCGAGCATCGGCTCCCAACTGCCCTCATATAGCTGACCCTTGAGAATAACCAGCATACGGTGCTCTCTCGTGAGCGTTTTGACAAAATCCTGAACCGCCTGATTAGTAACCGAATCCCTGCTTTTATCGTTATATGAGCCCGGCTCTGCCATTTACAACCTCGCTCGGCCAAATCCTAAAGCCCTGTCAGTGGGATTTCAACAAAAAAATACCAAATGCGGAAAATGCGAAAAACAATCTAAAGCTCGATAAAGCACTAAATCCGGCGGCTATTTCAGCCGCCTGTCGTCACAGTCAGCATCTTGTATGCCGCCGCTATCGCCAGTAATATAAATGCAACTCGAACAACATCTCGTGGAAGCGTGTGTGTCAGGCGCCCCCCAAAAAAACCGCCCACTGCCGCTGTTGGAATAACAACCGCAGCAATCCTGACAGAGTCCATTATTTCGATATTATGGCCGCCAAGGGTCAGGTTTTTATACAAGGCCCCAATCAAAGAAATGGAAATTATTGTAGCCGCGGAATTTGCAATCGCCCTTCGCAACGGCATCCTGAGCAGAAGTTGCTGCAGCGGCACGCAGATAGCACCGCCCCCCATTCCTAAAAGTCCCGCTCCCAGGCCTGTCACAAACCCGCTTAGAATTGTCAATGGCATCGACCGGCGAACGTCCGAAACCGTTCGGGCCGCAGTACCGTTTACAGAACGTACTAACCGAAAGCAGTTATAAACCACAACATAAATCAGAAATATTCCGAACAACCTCGCAAGAAGATAACTCTTTCCACTTGCAAAAAAGGCGCTGTTGCTCAAAGCTACACCAGCCAATACTCCCACAACCGCCGCCGGTATCAGCAATTTAATTATATCCCCCATCAAGGCATTGGCCTTCCTGTGGGACAGCGCCGACGAAGTCGCCACAAAAAAGTTACATATCATTGCCGAGGCCTGATATAAATGCTGATTCTCTCCCCACAGCAAAACCAGAGCAGGAATCATCACGACCGAGCCGCCAATGCCCAACAACCCCCCGTAAAGCCCCATCAGAACACCAATCGCCGCTAAAATTAAATGGTCCATCATTCCAAATCTAAGTCGACTGAATTTCTCACCACCGGCACGTCATTTAACCTTCAGCCGAAAAGCTCCCTGAATTTCTCCGCGATGTCCGGCTTCTCACAAAGCGTCTGGCCAATCAAAACAGCACGAGCCCCCGCCGAGATTATCATTTCGACGTCCTGGCGGCTCTTTATCCCACTCTCGGTAACCAGCTCAGTTTTATTGTCAATCAACTCCGCCAACCGTACCGTTGTATTTACGTCAACCTTCATCGTCTTCAAGTTACGGTTGTTAATGCCAATCAGGTTGTAGTGTTTCTTTGGGAATCCTATCATGCTTCGGACCGTTAAAAGTGTATCGGCGTCGTGAATTTCCACCAGAGAGGTCAACGTAAGCTCCGCCGCTAATATCATTAAATCGATAAGCTCGCCCGGTTTCAGCGCCTCGGCAATAAGCAGAATCGCATCCGCCCCCGCCAGCCGCGACTCATAAACCTGCCACTGGTCTATGATGAAATCCTTGCGCAATACTGGCAGGGCCACCGCCTCTTTGATTTGACTTAGGTACTCAAGCCGGCCCTGAAAGTACTTCTCATCCGTAAGAACACTAATCGCGTCCGCCCCACATCTTTCGTAAATTTCCGCAATCTTTACCGGCTCGAAATCTTCCCGAATCATCCCCGCCGACGGCGAGGCCTTCTTTACCTCGGCAATCACGTTAATGCCTCGCCGGTTCGGTTTCGTAACCGCCTTGTAAAAATTACGGCACTTCTCCAGACTCTGCGCCCGTGCTTTTAGCTGCGCAAAATCAACCTGGCTTTTTCGCTGCTCTACCTCAGCCCGCTTGTCGGCAATAATCTTATCTAATATTGTCACCGGCTAATAAACTCCTGAAAATATCCACAGCGAGAAGGCAGCTCATTCTGAGACTTTAACATACAACATCCGTAACTGGTGCAGTGCTCCATTGAGTATCTCGGCTTCCTGCTCGCTGAGGTTGCCCTTTGTCTTTGCCTCCAGCGCCTCCAGCACATCAATATGATACTTGGCTAATTCCAGGTCCGGTTCTTTCTTCTCCTGCCCTTCCGGCGCTAATGCTCCAATTGCAAACAATGCCTGCGTAGCCAGCATACTAACCAGTCCTGCAAAATCACCTGTCGGCAGGGGGCCCCGGCGTTTCTCCTTCACCTGCTTCTGCTTCTGCCGTTCTGCGCTCTCCTGAGCCATCATAACTTCCTTTTCCTTACGTGCCTGCTCTTTCCAGTCTTCATCGATTATTATCTTTTCCTGTTCTTTCTTTTCCTCTTCCACAGTAACAGACCCTCCGTCTGGTTCCTACTTTACTTTTCGCCGATACTTTTTCATACTCCTGTCAATATCCCGCCTGAGCTCTCGTCGTTCGATTTGTTTACGCTTGTCATATTTTCTCTTGCCTTTCGCCAGTCCCAGCTCGATTTTTGCCAGACCTCGCGCGTTAAAAAATATCCGCAGAGGAACTAACGTAAAGCCTCGTTGCTCGAGCTTGCTTGTTATCTTTTTTATCTGTCGTTTGTGCAGCAGTAACTTCCTCTTCCTCTCCGGCGGATGGTTATGAATACTCGCCTGTGGGTACGGTGATATTTTACTGCCCACCAGCCAGCACTGGCCTTCTCTTATCTGGGCATACGCCCCATCCAACTCCGCCTGCCTGGCCCGCAACGATTTAACCTCTGTACCCAACAGCACAAGGCCCGCCTCTATTTTCTCCGTTATCTCGTAATCGCGGAAGGCCTTCTTGTTGACTATTTGCCCTTGTGCAGGCCTTTTTTTGCCTGAACCTTTTGCCATTCATTGTATAATACCAACAAAACCAGCCTTTGCAAGATAAGTGATTTCAGATGCCTGCCCCTATAGTGCAGGATACAAAACACGCTATTTACGCAGCCCCGATTTATCGGGAAAGAATTATTACACCCACACTAATCAGTAATTTTGCAACGAAGCGCATAGTCAGGCCTTCCACACATACAGCCCTTCCCCCCAGCGCACCCTGAAGCGGAATAAAAACGTCGAGACAGCTCCCGCCCGCCGTTTGCCCACCGGGCCGGCGCAAGGCAAGTTTCGGCCGTGCCTACTTTATGAATCTGATACTGACCGGATAGCGATAGGCTTCGCCACTGTTCGACTTGACGCTTGCAACGATACAAAACACAAGGTCCGCAATAAACACCGCAGGAACCAGGGCAAATCCTATGCAAACAAAAATCAACACGGGAGTTAGAACAGAAGCAACTGCAAAGGCAATTGCCACCGTAATCTGAAAGTTCAATGCCTCCTTGCCCTGGTTGTCTATGAATGCGTCCTCATCTTTCTTGACAAGCCAGATGATAAGCGGACCTACAAAGCATGTAAAAAGGCCCAGCAGGTGACACCACATCGCCCACATCCGCGCCTCCTTTGTGGTCTCCTGCGGCGGCTGCTGTTCGGCACCCTCGGACTCCGCGGCGCCTTCGCCACCTTTTACTTCCTCATCGCCCGCCACATCTTCCGGGTTTTCGTTTTTCTTGTCCATTGGCTCTTCCCCTAATTGTCGTTATTAATTATCTGCCGGCAGCAAAGCCGGCAAAAACTTCCAATTTTCTACCCAATCTGCAAATACCAGTCAAGAACAATTCCTATATGTCCGGGACAATACCTGCGGGCCGGATGCTGGATACCGCACAATACTGCCTTGAATCTGTTGTCAGATGCAGTTCCGATGGGCTATAATAGATTTGTGGAGCGAGCTTCTTATAGAATAATTGATGCCAACTTCAACCGGGCCCGTGAGGCAGCTCGGCTGATTGAGGAATTCTGCAGGTTTGCCCTAAATTCCGCCCAGCTTAGCTCACGGGCCAAAAAGCTTCGACATGAGCTTTGTACGGCGATTGCCCGGCTAAACACCGCCAGATTAATCACCGCGCGAGATACGCCCGGAGACGTGGGGACGGATATAAAAGTCCAGGGGCAATTACAACGGGCCGAACTGAGGGATTGTGTGACGGCGGCGTGCAAACGCCTTACCGAGGCGCTTCGAGCACTGGCCGAAATCACCCGCACGGTGGACCCAAAGACTGCCGAGAGCATTGAAAAACTGAGATATTCGGCCTACACACTCGAAAAGGACGTCCTCATCTGTAGCGAAGTGAGAGAAAAGTTTAAATCGGTCAGCCTTTATGTGATAATCACCACTGATTTACCAGTTGATGTTGTCTACCTGGCAAGCAATTGCATTGCCGGCGGGGCGGACTGCATCCAACTTCGAGCTAAAGCTATGAACGACGACAGTGTCTTTGCCCTGGCGGTTGAATTAACTAAAATGTGCCGTGATGCCGGTGTGCTTTGCATAATAAACGACAGAGTTGATATCGCGGCAGCAGCCGGTGCCGACGGGGTACACTTAGGCCAGAGGGACCTGCCTCTGCGTGAGGCGAGAAAACTCGAGTTGACGCCGCTGATTCTGGGAAAAAGCACACATTCACCTGCCGAATTGGATACCGCAATTGCTCAAGGCGCTGATTATGTCTCACTTGGTCCGGTTTTTGTTACCGATACGAAACCGGATACCCCAGCGGTTGGGCTGGATTTCGTAAAGCAAGGCGCGGCACAAGCTGATGCTGCGGGGATAGGCAGCGTCGCGATTGGTGGAATTAAGCTTGAGAGTATTGATAACGTTCTAAGGACCGGCGTAAAAACAATTGCAGTCTGCTCAGCGGTATGCAATAGCCGTGAACCCAAACAGGTATGTCGATTATTGAAACACAGATTAATTGATGCTGATAATTAGTATCTCCCCTGCTGATAAGAAATTATGGTCTTTTTTGCTATTCGCTAAAATACGATTTTCTACAAGTTATCCACGAAACAAGGTCTATCCTGCCCATCTTAGCCCGAAGGTTGGATTCAAGAGTGAATAACGGCTAAAAGCAACCGACCGGTAGGTATAGCAGGGCTAATCGGTTATAAGGTGTACACAAGTATATTAATAAAAGGAAGTTGCGCACAATAAAAAAAGAGATGAGAGTAATCAGCTCACCTGTAAAAAACCTTGACCATTTTGACATGGATGACGGGTAGTCTGGACTTAGCAAACCTCTCAAGCCGATATATACGTTATTAACAAGTTATCCACACGGCTTAGACGGCCATACTTATGCCGGATTTGGGATACAAGACAGCAGGTAAAAAATCCCGAATCCTACATTTTGTCATTTTACGCACAAGCTCTTGTGGTGTTATAGATTGCAGAGCTACAACAATTTGGGTGTTGAAAAAGAATCGAAAAAAATGTATAAGTTCCCTCTTGTAGTAGTTCTGAAAAATACCGGGATAAATACATTTCTCAATGCTGGAAAATTAATATCGTTGAAGATTTTAATAAATTCATTTCTGTAAGGAATTATTAATGACCAAGCCGTTTATTGTCATCGGTGAATCCATCCACGCTTCGATTCTCCAGACTGGGCAGATAATGAAACACCTGTACGAATCCGGTCCCGATGCCTACAAACAACCGAGTCGGGAACTTGACTACATCAGGAACCTGATTACTTCCCAAGTCGACCAGGGCGCCGACTATATCGCCGTTAACGTCGATGCTTTCGGTGAGGCAAAACCCCAGACAGCGTTAGATATGATGCTTGAATATATCACACTCGTTCGCAAGTGGAGTAAAGGCATCGCAGTTTGCATCGATAGTAGTGACCAGAATACTCTAATCGCAGGTTTAAAGCATTGGTACGGCGGCGATGAGTCGGGGGTAAAGCAGCCGTTAGTTAATTCGATTAAACTACACACAATGCAAGAAATGATGGAACTGAAGAAAGACTATGATTATGCGTTTGTCGGCATGCTGATTAGTGAAAAGAAGGCCGGTGAGCAAGACGGCTCCGGATCGGTTGAGCAATTGTACTCCTTAGCCCGGAAGATGTTCGAGCAGGCAATCAACTCTGGTTTCAAAGCAGATGAGTTATTCTTCGACCCCGGCGCTTTCCCGCTGGCAATAGATATGCCGATGGAGCCCGGCCAGTCGGGATACACCTATCGGGCATTCGAGACGATTAAAAAAATCAAAAGCGACCCGGCAATGAAATCCGCCCATTGCATATTGGGAGTTAGCAACGCAGTCCGCGACCTGCCGGGGCGGAAAATCGGCCTAGCCAGAGCCTACGTTGCAAAGGCAATGGAGTATGGTCTTGATGCCGGCATAGTTAATCCCACACATCATCTTAACGAACGCAATGCCGACCCAAAGCTTCTTGAATTGGTCGATGCCTACGCTAAGATAGACGGCACAGCCGAGGCAATAAACCGGGTGATGCTGCTTATGACCCAGTTCTGCCAGGCCGCAAGAAAACCAAAAGCATAAGCTATACACTGAGCCAAACCTGAGCCCTTGTGCCTGCTTTGTAAAATTCTGTGTTTGCAATGTCCAATTTGGTTAACATAGGCAATTTGTTTTTTTTGTGCCGGCCACAGAAAATCTTCATTCTAAATAACCTTTTCTTTTATGAGCCTGGAAACGCTGACAGAATACTACAATGGGGAAATTAACATCCTTTAACGGCCCTGCTGCGAACTGCCTTGTTCGTCTCGGCGTACTAAATAGGGTAAACAAGCAGCACTTGTTGTTAAAGTGTTGCTTGTTTTTGACCGATAAACAAATACGGAAAGAGTTTTCTCCCCTCCGGAAAACATCGGGTAATCCGCACGGGTTCTCGATGTTTTCTTTTTTTTATCCCCTGCTGTTCTAATCCAGCCAGCCTGTAAACCGCATCTGCCCCCATAAAAGGATTCGCCCCATTAGGCCTTCTCAGGCCCAATGGGGCGGTGTCCGCGGGGTTTCCCACTTAAAGCAGGAAACTTACCCTTGTTATGACAAGCCCACAGACACGGATTAGTTACAATACTTGACTTTTATCATATAATACCTAAAATAGTCAAGTCAAAATTTCAAAAAATCTATTTCCGTAGAGGATAGATGATGACTGCTTACACACTTGGTCTGGATATCGGTTCAAAAAGCATAGGATGGGCACTGCTCGATGAAAAAGAAAACAAAATTATAAATCTGGGTGTGAGGGTATTTCCAGAGGGAGTAGACAGAGATACAAAAGGGCTGGAAAAGTCAAAAAACGCCACGCGGAGAGAAGCACGAACGGCTAGGCGAAATCATCAAAGGCGTAATCTGCGAAAGGAACAATTATTAAGAACTTTGCAAGCAGAAAAATTACTACCATTGGGCAATTCGGGACTGAAATCTCTTTTTCACACAAACCCATACAAGCTACGCAAAAAGGCGCTGGATGAGAAGCTGGATCCATACGAATTTGGCAGGATACTTTATCACTTAAGCCAGCGAAGGGGTTTTAAGAGTAATCGTAAAACCGGTAAAACCAAAGAAGATGGATTTATCATTAAAGGCGCGAATGCCCTGCAAAAAGAAATGGACGACAAAAATGCCCGGACAATAGGTGAGTATTTTGCAGGACTAAATCCGGACGAAAAGCGGATACGGGGGCAATATACATTCCGTTCAATGTACGAGAAAGAATTTGATTTACTGTGGACAAAGCAGACGGAATTTTATCCGGATATACTGACCGAAGATTTACAAAAGAAAGTTCGTGATGAGATTATATTTTACCAACGGCCGATGAAATGGAACCCTGAAACGATAGGAAATTGCGAGTTAGAGTCAGGGGAGAAACGCTGTCCACGTGGGGATTGGTATGCGCGAAGGTTTCGCTTGTTGCAGGATGTGAATAACCTGATTATTCAAAATTCTGATGGCTCTGAAAGAAATCTGAATGATGAGCAAATGAAAGGAAAAAGAGAAAAATTACTTTCAGAGTTAAGCAAAAAAAAAGATATAACCTTTGACAAGATCCGCAAATTATTAGGGCTTATAAAGACCCAGAAGTTCAATGCCGAATACAAAATAGGCAGAAGTGGCAAGCATGTCAAATCGTTAAAAGGCGATACTTTTACCGCTGGTATGAGGAGCAAGAATGTCTTTGGAGTTAAGCGATGGGATGCTATGGATGAGCATGAGAAAATGAATCTTAACAAGTGGCTTATTGAACTTGAGGATGACCAGCTTAGAGAAAAGCTACGAGCGAAATATGGTTTTACTGATAATCAGATAGAGGCTGCTTTGAAGATATCGGTGCCACAGGGGTATATGAGCTTCTCGAAGAAGGCGATAGTAAGTTTACTTGAATTTATGGAGCAAGGAGCCCTCACAAGCGAGGCGATAGCCCAAGCGTATCCTAACAGAAAAGCAACAAGCGAAGAAAACAAAGGCCTTGACAGGCTGCGCCCTCCGGAGAGTTTACGTAATCCAATCGTTAATAAAGCGATGTTTGAGCTTCGCAAAGTGGTTAATGCCATTGTGAGAGAATATGGGAAACCAGCAAAGATTAAAATTGAAATGGCAAGAGATGTGCAAGGCAGCAAAAGGCAAAGAGAGGAATTGCACTGGAAGATATTTGAAAATGAAAAGAGAAACGAGGAAGCACGCAAACGCCTAAGAGAGGATATAGGGATAAGAAATCCCAGAAGGGACGATGTCATCAAATATAACCTATGGGTGGAATGTGGAAAAAGATGTCCATATACGGGCAGGCAAATTTCACAGGCGGCATTGTTTGGTCCAAACCCCGAATTTCAAATAGAGCATATTCTGCCTTATGACCGGAGCTTAGACGATAGCTATATGAACAAAACGCTGTGTGCAGTTCGAGAGAATATCCATATTAAAAGAGATCAAACACCATACGAAACATATGGTCATCACCCAGAGCGATACGAGCAAATAAAGCAAAACATAAAACATTTGCCGTGGCCGAAGCGACGGAAATTTCTTCAGAAAGAAATAGATTTGGACCAAAGCATCACCAGAGAGCTTAATGACACCAGATATATCTGCAAAGAGGTAGTTCGATACCTTAAAAAACTTGGTGTATATGTAAGGGGGACAAAGGGTAAAATTACAGGGGAGTTGCGGCACCAATGGGGCCTAGACGGAGTTTTTGACGAACTTGAGACCAAGCGTAATGATGACCATCGTCGGCATGCCGTAGATGCGGTTATTGTAGGAGTTACGGAGAATGAACATTTACGCAAGCTGGCAAGAAGCAAATATTCGGTAACCGGTGCAAGATTTGAGCCGCCTTGGCCGGATTTTAGAGAGGGTATTAGAGAGAAAGTAAAGCAGATAAACGTTTCGCACCGCATGCAGCGGAAGGTTTCAGGGAAGTTGCATGAGGAGACAAACTACGGGATGACCGGCAAGAAAGATGAAAAGGGGCAGGAGTATTTTGTATATCGCAAAAAGATTGAGGATCTGACGGTACCAATGATAGAGAAAATAGTGGACCCCGTAGTTAGAGATATTGTCAAGCAGCGGCTTACTAAAAAAGGAATCGATTTGTCAAAAAGAGGAAAGATACCAAAAGAAGTTTGGAAAGAACCCCTGTATATGAAAACAACAATAAGTGATAATAAAATTACAATTAAGAAAATTAGAGTGCAAGAGGTATTTAACAATATGATTGTGATGAATGATATACAGGGTAGACCTTATCGCGCTGTAGCACCTGGTAGCAATCATCACGTGGAGATATGGGAATATACTGAGGGGCCGAAGAAGGGCAAACGTGATGCAGAGGTTGTAAGTATGTTTGAGGTGGTTAATCGAAGTCGGCGAGGGGAGGAAGTGGTTAACCGAGAGCATGGTGTAGCAATGCGGTTCGTATGTTCGCTTGCGATCAACGATATGGTGATGTTATCAAATAATTATGGGGAAATGGACTTGTTTAGAGTTCAGAAAATGAATGTAAACAAGCAGGTCTATTTCAGACACCATACGGCTTCTCAGATTGACGACGATACGACGGTCATTCGAAAGCAGGCGAATCTTTTCGATGGGTATAAAGTAACTGTTGATCCTTTGGGACGTGTCTGGCCGGCAAATGATTAAGCGGTGATATTGGACGAAAGCGGAAAAGCCAGTACCTGATATAGCCGATATGGAAGAGGCAGGTTTGGGGCTATATCGGGGCCGGCGGGATGATAAAAAAAATCATCGAAATCTCAGAATCGGGGCGGAGATTATCAGTTAGATACGGACAACTGCTCATCAAAAATAAAGATGGCGAGGCATCGAGCATACCCTGTGAGGATGTGGGGGTTTTGCTGGTTGACCATCAGGGAGTAAGTTATACACATTCGGTCTTTACGGAACTACTAAGGTACGGCGCAGCAATAGTGCTGTGCAGCGGCAATCACCACCCGACGGGAATGCTCCTGCCGCTTGAAACTAACTCCCTTCAGTCCGAGCGCTTCGCACAGCAGATAAGTGCAAAACTTCCGGTGAAAAAGCAACTCTGGAAGCAGATTGTAAAAGCAAAAATCAAACACCAGGCAAAACTTGTTCGCAACGATACAGTTACTTACAAAGCCCTTATGGCTTTGCGTGACAGGGTTCGCTCAGGCGACCCCGACAACATCGAAGCAAGGGCAAGCAGAAAATTCTGGCCTGCATATCTGCAGGACATGGCTTCGACAGGCTCGCCACAGGTACAATTCCGCAGAGACATTAACGGCTCACCCCCAAACAATCTACTCAATTATGGATATATGGTTATGCGTGCGGCCGTGGCGCGGGCACTCTGCTCGGCGGGACTCCTGCCGGCCCTCGGAATTCACCACCATAATCGTTACAATGCCTTTTGTCTTGCCGATGATGTGCTCGAGCCATTCCGTGGTTTTGTGGAATCAAAGGTCAGACAGATATGCGAATGTGAAGGGGCTATTCAAGAATTAGACCAACCGACCAAGGCAAAGCTTTTGGAAGTGCTCTACGAGCCGGTGACCATAGCAGGTTTTAAGGGGCCTTTAATGGTGGGAATGCATCGAACGGCAGCCTCGTTACAGCGATGCTTTGCCGGTGAGCAGAAACACCTGGATTTACCAAAAATATGATTATATCGGGATACAGAGCCGTGTGGATTTTTGCTATGTTCGACCTGCCGACGGATACGAAGAAGGCAAGAAAAGATTATACTTACTTCAGGAAAAATCTTCTCAAAAACGGCTTCAGTATGTTACAATACTCCGTGTATGTAAGGCATTGTGCGAGCGAGGAAAATGCAGACGTCCACTACAATAGGGTCAGGAATTTTTTGCCTCCTGATGGTGAAGTTCGCCTGGTTACTATCACCGATAAACAGTTCGCAAGAATGCAGACTTTCTGGGGAAAAATGCGAAAGCCAGCCCCTTTACAACCCCAACAGCTCGAATTATTCTAACGAAGCTCGCACGCAAGCCCTTGCAAAACAAGAACTTGCGTGCGAGCTATTGTAACTAATCCATGCCTGAGAGCAAGTCACAACATTCTTGTGTGTAATTTCAGCTCTATAGGTATTGTAACTAATCCATGCCTGAGAGCAAGTCACAACGATATATCCCGAACATCCCGTACTACTAAATTGTAACTAATCCATGCCTGAGAGCAAGTCACAACTCGATTCGACTAATATCGTATAACTGCAAATTGTAACTAATCCATGCCTGAGAGCAAGTCACAACTCGTGCCGGGCAAACCATGCGAAGGTACGGATTGTAACTAATCCATGCCTGAGAGCAAGTCACAACCGGCTCGGTCGTGTTGAAAATGTACATTGATTGTAACTAATCCATGCCTGAGAGCAAGTCACAACTAAAATGTATAGGCCAACCCTGAATGGGAATTGTAACTAATCCATGCCTGAGAGCAAGTCACAACCCCTCTTGATATGCGTCCCAGCCGGTGATTATTGTAACTAATCCATGCCTGAGAGCAAGTCACAACCAAACAATGATTTCCCAAAGTCCGCCAACAATTGTAACTAATCCATGCCTGAGAGCAAGTCACAACGAAGGAAAGTGAATAACGCTCTCCTCTCGTATTGTAACTAATCCATGCCTGAGAGCAAGTCACAACGCAGAGCCCGGCTTATAAAAGCAAAAAGAATTGTAACTAATCCATGCCTGAGAGCAAGTCACAACTCGCTTAGAGCAATGACCAGGTGGGCGAAATTGTAACTAATCCATGCCTGAGAGCAAGTCACAACGAACCCGATGCTATTCTTTGCTGTAGTCCAATTGTAACTAATCCATGCCTGAGAGCAAGTCACAACCGGCGGCGGCCTTACCAATTGCACGACCCAATTGTAACTAATCCATGCCTGAGAGCAAGTCACAACCCGCAGCGGCCTTACCGATTGCATGCCCCAATTGTAACTAATCCATGCCTGAGAGCAAGTCACAACCGAGTGCGCTGCAGTCGGACTCATCACAGAATTGTAACTAATCCATGCCTGAGAGCAAGTCACAACGCCTTGTGCTGCGTCTGTTACCGGAAAATAATTGTAACTAATCCATGCCTGAGAGCAAGTCACAACGACTAAAGTGGGATATAAAAGAGCTTCAAAATTGTAACTAATCCATGCCTGAGAGCAAGTCACAACTACGCTGATGTTTATCACATTCCATCCACTATTGTAACTAATCCATGCCTGAGAGCAAGTCACAACACCAAGCCAGTTTTTAGTAGCGTCAAACTCAATTGTAACTAATCCATGCCTGAGAGCAAGTCACAACTACGCTGATGTTTATCACATTCCATCCACTATTGTAACTAATCCATGCCTGAGAGCAAGTCACAACTGCAGACGGCGAAGACCGAACGGCTTGAGCATTGTAACTAATCCATGCCTGAGAGCAAGTCACAACATAACCGTCGGCAGCGTTGTGTTTGCTGTAATTGTAACTAATCCATGCCTGAGAGCAAGTCACAACGTTCGGGCGAAAGACCCATTAATGCCTGCTATTGTAACTAATCCATGCCTGAGAGCAAGTCACAACACGGAATTGCTGAGTATAGAGGTCGATAAGATTGTAACTAATCCATGCCTGAGAGCAAGCCACAACTATGTGACACTTTCAGCCAAATGCCTAACTGTACATGGCAGATTTACGATACCGTATTCATCAATTAACCTGGTAAAAAGTGTTCCTCGCCTGCCGGCTGATTCGAGTGAATCTTTCGAGGCTATCTCAACGGCCAGCTTCAAAGGTGGACCGACACGCCGGTCAGGAACAGGTATTGTCATTCTGACGAGATTATCATCGATGAATTCATTCTTTCTGTCCCAGGTTAGTATTCTTTTCGTTCCATCGCGATTTGTCAATTGCATTGAAATATTGGCCAAACTCATACGCTCAGCAGCCAAACATACAGCCTGCCACCACTGGTCAAAATTCCCGGCCTGCAGCAAACAAAGCTGCACCTTTTCAAACTCCTCTATCTCTCTTTTTATCTGACTGGTCAGAGCATATTTTTTCTGAATACCCCTGATTGTCTCCAGCAGGCAAACCGAGCCAACAACTCTGAATGCAAGCACGATAAGCAAAACAATACAAACAAAAACTATTATGCTCTGCACATTTCGAGTCAAAAGCATAAACATCCCGAGGCCGGACGTTAGTAAAGTCATCACATAAGCAATAATTATCACGTGGCGTTGTTTGAATCCTAACGCCAGTAATCTGTGGTGAAAATGGTCTTTATCAGGGGAAAAAACCGACCTTCGATTTAGAAACCTCCGGAGCATACTAAAAAGGGTGTCAAAAATCGGGATACCCAGAACCAGAATCGGCAAAGTAAGAGCCACTAAGGCATTGGACTTTGCATTGAATAAAACACTTGCAGATGCGAGAGTAAAGCCCAGGAACAGGCTGCCACAGTCACCCATAAATATTTTTGCAGGATTGATATTATAAAACAAAAAACCGATCAGCGCGCCAAGAAGCGCCAGCATCATTACCGCCATAGCAGACTGATGAAAGTAAACTGAAAGTACCACCATAACACCGCAGGCGATTGCAGCGATGCCTGCCGCCAAACCATCAAGCCCATCAATAAAATTGACGGCATTTGTAATGCCCACAATCCAGATAATAGTCAAAGGCCAGGAAAATATGCCGAAGTTAAGAACAAACCAGCCAGAAAAAGTAACAGAGCTTATACGTATCCCAAAAAGACACACAACAATTGCCGCGATAAACTGACAAATCAGCTTAAACCTTGCCCTTAAACCTCTAATATCATCAATCAATCCTATTAAAAACATAAACGAAGCCGAACAAAGCAAAACTATGACCCTGGTTTGAGAGGCCTGTAAATTATCTACGCCCAAAATATCCGAAAGCAACAATGCGAATACAGTTAAGAATATCGAAGGCAAAAAAATCGCCACACCACCGAGACGAGGCACCGGCCGAATATGAATTTTCCTTACATCGGGCGAATCCGTTACACTAAACTTAAAGGCAATCTTAATCAAAACCGGAGTTGCCAAAACAGCCAATAAAAATGACCCAAGAAATGTAAAAAAATAAGTATCCATCATCTTATTTTCAAAATTAACACCAGATTTTAAGGGCTAATATCAACAGATTCAAAACTTTCAGCCAAAACGCCGGGCTCTACTGAAAGCCTGGCGATAAGCTCCCTGGCCGCCTGGAAATCCGGCCGAAATCTCAGACATATCCTTGCTTCGTGCATTGCATCTGATTTTCGCCCCATCTGGGCAAGCAACTGGGCCAATGAAAACCTCCAGTTTACCTGGCTATAATCAAGTGCCAGGGCGCTTCGATAACATCTCTCAGCCAGCTCGTTACTTTTGTACTTGCGATACAGACCCGCCAAGGATGCAAAAGCCCAGGCCGGGGTGTCGGGTATTGAACATTTATCCTCAAGGAGGCTCTTCGCCTTTGCATCTATCTCCTCGACTAAATGCTCGTAGCTGGTGTTTCCCGCCAGCTTCCTGCTTACATAATTAAGTCTCCTGGGTTCTTCGCCGGCGAGAGTCACAGCTAAATCAATCCTGTCAAGACCGTCAATGTACATATCGGCGATGCTGTTAAAAGAGCCGCTATCAAGGCGAACAACTCTGTCGAACTTTTCAATTGACTGGTCTATTTCCCCTTCTTCTACATCCAGACAACCGGCAACAAAACAAGCTGCCGCGTCGCAGGGAGCCAAAGAAAAACCCTTTCTTATGTTCTCGGCGCCGAGAGCCTCCCCAAGGACAGATTTCTCAATCTGGCCAAGAACACAATAAGTCGGGCCATAGGTCGGGCAAACAACGCAGGCCCTGCGTAGTTGCTTCACAATATCCCGTACGACCGGCATCGAATCCTCGGCGATTAGCGCTTCACCGGTCTGGGGGTTGGTTTGCCGGCTTACCGACCGCCATCTGTAAACATTAAGCCAATATAGATAATTTACATTCCTCGGCTGATAATTCGACGCCCTGGAAGCAAAAGAAATCAGGTTTGCATACTCTGCATCTCCCGACAAGTCGGGATTCCAGTTTTTCTCAACAAGACTTCGTTCAATCTCAAGAACCTTTCGCCAATTTGACTCGGCAAGGCGCGCTTTATCCGCAGAAACAAGTGACCACAACCAAATTCCGGATATCAATATAAGAACCATCAGACGCACCGACCTGGAGTTTACGAATAAGTTTATCCCTTGTGCCGTTTCTTTATTTTGTCTCGTATCCGCCACGGCGGATAAATATGACAAAGATATAAGTAAGGCGCAAAACACAGCGGACAAAAATGCGTTTGCGGGAATATGCTGGCCAAAATCACTCAAACTATGAATAAGAATTGCCAACAATCCAAATCCAAGACCATAAGCGGCAAAACGGATGCTCGAGCCGGGCTGTTTTATATTTCGTACATAATTTCTCCACACAACCACACCCAAAAATACCAAGGCCGCTAAACCAATCAGGCCCGTTTCCTCCATAGCCTGGGCATACTCATTTTCTGCGTGCGTGGCCAACGCGGTTATATACGAGCGGTCAAACATAGGATACACTACTGAATGTGTCCCAAGCCCGGTTCCGAGCACGGGAAAGCGCGCAAAAGCAGAAGTTAAATCCTTAAGAATCTGCCATCGGCACTCATACTCCTGCAAGTTATAAAGGCTGGCAAGGCGTTCATAAACCACATCAAAACCTATATAAAGAACACAGCTAAACGCAATAAGTGCCATAAGAACCATCATCCAGGCCCCTCTCCTGAGTGAATGCCTCCGTGAAAGCATTAGTACCGTAAAGGCAAAAGCGATAAGCATACCGACAATACCGCCACGAGTAAGAGAAATAAAAATAGTCGTCAAACCGACAACAATCACTCCTACAAGCAGCCACAAACTCCCTGAGTCAGCGGAACCCAAATAAACGAACACATCAGAAGGTACAAAATGTTTTGATTTAAACTGTTCATGTAACTTCACCATAACCAGGCCAAGGGCCGCTCCAATTGACAAATTCATAAACTGGCCGTAATGACTGTGGTTAATAAAAGGGCCTGCTTTAACGCCGCTGTATTTGGTAGCAACCAGCCAATAAATTTTCCCATTCCAAAAAAGATACTGGGCCAACGCAAGAAGACAGATAAAACCACCAATTAATGCAATAAACATAAGCAATTTTTTAATCTGGACCGGCCTGCGGTATACATTAACAACAACCACAAAAACCGCTAAAATTGCCAATAACAAACGAAGGTCGTGTAAAGTTGCGTTCGGATACAGGCTTAAAGGCATAAACCCAAACGGCCCCTCGGCATCTGGAATGCCGCTTAAAAGCTCTCCTCTCAGCGATACAGTACCAGGTGAGATTATCCTTAGAAAGGCACAAGGCAAAGGAATAAGCTGCAAAACAACAACAAATAAAAATATCCCCGCAGGCAAATACGCCCACGTCCAGATGATTTTTTCTTTGGGATGATATATGAGCTTAAGTAAAAAACAGATGACGATAGCACCCGTCAATGCAACAACAATTTCCTCGCCCCATGCATACACCGCTCCAAATGCAAGAGGCATAAAAACAAGAAGGCCGACCAGCAGCCACTCAATAACCTTATCAAATCGGCTTATTTGAAAATCCGTATTGTCATAAGATAAAGATAGCATATGTATCTTCACGCTTTCAATCGACCACGATACGAAAAACTCTTTAGCTCATCACCCTCTAATACTCTCAAAGGATTTTCAATACAAACCAGTCTTGCGACAGACCCGCCCAGCTTAGCGCTTATGCACTGAAAAGCACTATCCATCCGCGGCCTTCGGCTGTGCAGGTTATGAGAATCCGTTGCTACAAGCAGTGCCAAGCCAGACTCCAACAACTGCCATGCAATTTTCTTAGGGACAGGCCCAAAATCCCCAAGTAAACTGGCGGCCGTTATCTGCAGAAAAGTACCGTTATCAAGCCATCTAAGTAATATATCACGGCGCCTTGGAAGAACAGGATGCCGTTCCGGATGTGATATAATTGCCCTGATCCCCAGAGATGAAAGTTCAAAAAGCAACGGTTCGATATCTATAAAAATCTCGGCAGGCAGTTCGAGAAGGATATATTCTCCGCCATCAGCAAGTGTAAGTATTCTGTCTTCGTTAAGTAATCGGCAAATTCTCTCATCAACACGAACATCGCCGCCCGGCAAAACCGTTAGCTCTACACCGTTATTCTTCAACTGCTCATTAAGACTACAAACACTTTCTCTTATTTTTTGAGCATCATTGAAACAATCAAACCGGCCAAGCTGATGTGGTGTTGCAATGACAGTTTTTATACCGTCGTCAACTAAAGCCCGGCAAAGCGCCAATCCTTCCGGCAACGTCCCCGGGCCGTCATCTATCCCCGGAATACAGTGGCAATGAATATCAATATAATGATTATTCCTGAACGCCCCCACATAAGCCCCCATCTGGAAGTTAAAGTCAACTAACTTCCCAACAATTCATCGCACATTCACGCCAAAACATCTAATAACAAGCTTCCACACAGGCAACTTAAACGTAAGCAGCCTGCTCCTCAGGAGCCTGTTTAGGTTCCTGCTTATCTCTCTTCCTGCTGTAGCCGTAGCCATAGTATCCATATCGATAATACCCGTAGCCACGATAATAACCATATCGGCCAGTTCCTAATGGGACGCCGTTTACAATTGCTCCCAATATCCTCGCCCCGACATTGACCAGGCTGTCTCGTGCATGTTGACTAAGGCGCTTCGTTGACTTTTCAGCCCTGAGTACGAGCAGTGTGATGTCGCAAACGGCCCCAAGAATCTGGCTGTCTGCAACAGGCATCACCGGGGGTGAGTCTATAAGTATCCGGTCATATCTCTCTGAAAGCTGGCTCAATAAATCTATAAAGGCGCTACTATTGAGCAACTCGGAAGGATTCGGCACTTCCTGTCCACAGGCAAGGATATCAAGCCCCTCTACAGAACCTGACTGTATAGCCTCTTCAGCAGAAAGACTGCCGGAAAGCACATTTGACAGACCATTTTCAGCACTGATTTCGAAAATCTTGTTTTGCACAGGTCTTCGAAAATCACCATCGATAACAAGCGTTTTTTGACCGGCTTGCGCCATAGCAATACCGAGGTTACTGACGAGGGTGCTCTTGCCATCGCCCGGCGCGGGAGAGGTAACAACAATCGTCTTTGCCTGTCCATCAGGCACACCAAAAAACACCGATGTACGTATTGTCCTGTATGCCTCCGCTACGATAGATGTAGGCTTGAGGAGCACCTGTGTGCCCCGCTGCACAATAGCTTTTCGTTCCAATTCTTTTCTTCTGTCCGCAGAGCTGGAAGGGCCAAAATCGGCTCTTTTTGCTCGCTTACGATGTTTAGTGACAGATGTTGAAGCGGCCCCGGCCCGATGAGCATCGCTAAAACTAAACATAGAATCAACATCCGTGGAATCATTTCCGTCGCTCCGAGATATGTCAGATGATATGGCCTCCTTGACAGCTCTACGCACCTTATCCATAACTGGCTGAAGCCTTAACTGCATCCTCTTTGTGAAAGTCGAAATCTCTGCATATCTGTTCCTGCTTCCGTGAGGTTTCTCAGGCCGGACATCGAAACGCTTTGATGTGTCTTTGGAGAAACAGGCACACATAACCGCATAAGGGCCCCTGATAACCTTAGCAATAAGGGGTTTAAACCCGAACCAGGCTTTATGTCCGTGAGCGGTAATTCCTTTATCCTGTGTCATCGACGGAACAACACCGAGAACCGGAATTCTAAGAACGGAGGATATTTCCTTTGCAGAACATAACTTGTAATCCCGCCAATCTCGGAACAATCCTACAAAGAAGCCGAAAGCAAGGCCCAGCACTAATGCCACAGCCATCACTTTGGCCTTTTGCGGCTTTGAAGGAAAATCTTCCGGACGGGCAACCTCTAAAATACTTATATTCAGCGCCCCTGTATCTTCGGTAACATTAAGCTCTTTGATGCGATTATCAAGAATCTCACAAATTCTTTCTGAACGGTTCAATTCAGACTTAAGCACTGAAAACTCGGCGGCTTTAACGCCGACATTTTGAGCCTCTTTCTCCTGGTTTTGATATGAACTCAGGAGCTGCTTCTTTCTCAGCTCGGCCGCAATCCATCCCTGCCGCATCGCTTCAATATAGCTCTCAACGAATTTCTTCTCATACTCGGCAAGCTTTTCCTTGATGTGGTCAATCCTTGCGCGAGTCGCCTTGATGGAGGGATGGCTTTGGGTGCAAAAACGCATGGCGTGTTTAAGTTCAATCTCAAGGTCTGCCAATTCCTCGCGCAGACGAACTTCTTCATTCGTCGGAGCCATTTGCATTGAAGTACGGGGATTTTGCGCCATTGCGAACTGTCTTACTTTAGCAGGATCATTTGACATGCCCGTCGCAGCCTCATAATTCACCTTTGCATCGACAGCTTCCAACTGTGTCTCTGTAAGGGCCTCCGACAATTTAGCCAACCTTTGAAAGGCAATATGTCCCTCGGCGTTGTCAGAAAAAATAACACCACTGTCTCGTGTAAAATCAACCATCTTCCCAAGTTGCTTTGAAAGTTCCTCATCACGCTTAATCTTCTCCTTCTGAAGCAATCTCACAACTTCAGATACTGTGCTGCGTTTGCGTTTGGAGTGATACTCCACATACGAATCCACTACGGCATTCACGATCTGGGCCGCCTCGGCTGAATAGGGAGAATCAAAGGATGCAGTAATAATATCATCCTTCTTGCCGACCGTAACCTCGAGATTCTTCTTTATATACGCCACCGGATTATCGATATTTCTGAAGGTTTTCAGTTTTCGTACCTCCCCATCCTTTACCACTTCAGAAACAATCGGCGTTGAGGTTACAAGCTCACTCTGAGTATGCAGGTAGTTTTTTGACTGTGTCATAAATCCTTCATACTCAGAGATAATTTTAGGCCCGCTCTGCTCGACATAAACTCTTGCTGTGCTCGTGTAAATCGGGGTGGCTTTTAAAAGATAGAAAAATGCAATAACCAAAAATATTATCGTTGTTAATAAAATAGCCCATCTGTGCCGTAAAAATACTTCGAGTAAACTTTCATGGGGCAAGACTTCGTCATATTCACTATTTTGTTGAAAATTGGTTTGTCTGGAATTCAAATCATCATTCATCCCTGTGTTGAATTGTCTGCCCATTATACATCTCCATTTTGATTATAATTCTTATAAATCATCCGTTTGAAAACTAGCGCCAACACTTATACGAAAAATATCAGACAAGAACATATTAGCCCTTGTTCGAGGTGTAATTTCTACGGATACAATATCGCCCGGCCTTATCAAAACATTCGCGGAATCTGCCAGGCTCTTCTTGTCGATTTTGAAGAGGACAGAAACTACTTTACCTGCTGAATCACGCCTGTGTATTTTTACATAACGCGGGTCCGCGACCATATTAGTACCCCCGGCAAAGGCCAGCGCATCCATCAAACTGTAGCGAACATTAAGCGGATAAGAAAAAACGCCGGGCTTGTTAACAAGCCCCGTCACAGTGAAACTCCTTTCCTGAACATGCTCCTCAATTTTACAAACTACGGCTGGTTTGGTAACAAGATATTTCGGAAAATAAGCTTCCGCCACGAGTTCTTCTATCTCGGCAAGTGTCCTTCCAGCAACATTAATCTCGCCCACTATCGGCATCGCGATAGTTCCGGGATCGCTCACTCGACACAAATAAGACTCAATGGCCTGAAAAACATCGGAAGATTCCAAGGAAGGAGTTCTCAAAATAGCAGGCATCTGAAACTCAAGTACATCACCGGGAACCACTCGGTACGGCCCAATTCGAATTTCAGCTCTACCTAAGTTGCCCTCCATGTAACCGCCCGAAGTACTTTGCCCCGCAATTTCAAATCGCCTTACTTGTTGTGCATCAGACGGCACCATTTCAGCACAGCCCGGCGTAAGAATCAATAAGAACAAAATTGCATATATAAAAACAATACTTCTAAGCTGATAGCCTTTGAATAATCTGTCCATTAGTTAATCCCCTAATTTCCCGCCCAATCGTTGCATACGAACTATTCGTACTAACCACTCTAATCGGCATTCTGGAAAGGCAAATAACCAGAGTATCGATGGTTTCTGCCCTCCAAAACCCTGGTGTTATAATATAACTTCATCATTGATTTACAAATTGTCGGCCCTTAACGCCGACAACTGACAAAATCATTGACTCTACTTACCAAAAAGTGGTATAATATCACCAACGCATATTAGGAGGGTGGGTACGAAAATCTCGTCGGTCCAATTCACAAGAGATATTCCCCGTGTGCCGCGAGTGCGCCTGTATTCACTCATACAAGATTCGGTTTGCACATGCCGACCATTTATTTCCATATCTCGAATCACTTTGATTGTTGTATTGCTCTCAATCACGAGCTTGTATGCAGGCTGCTCATACTCTCCTGATAACCAGATAAACGGGAATCTTCATACGTATTCGGTAAAAGGATTACAAGGAAACGATACTATCCCGGATTCCTGGTGGGAAATAGAAGGCCGAATAGAGCAGGAAAAAATATGTAGAGTCAGGTTCCATGACCTTTATCACAAAAATTTTTATATGGTCGTTGAGGGCCAGGTTGGACAGAGCTTAAAAAAATACCCCGTGATATTAGACACGGGCGCATCACAATCCATAATCGTCGAAGAAGCCCACGTTTCAGCCCACAATCTGCCAATTTATTCAAAGGATAACGATATAATCAACTCCACTGGCAAAAGTTTCGGCCTTTGCTACCTGCCTGAGTTAAACATAGGCGAAATAACACTTTCTAATTTGCCGGGCCTGTATCTAAAGCGAAAAAACTCGTTTAATCTGCTGGAATTATTAGCTCCAAGAAAAAAAGTCGTCATTGTCGGGCTGCAGACACTTATGAAATTTAAATATATCCTGTTTGACAATCCCCAAAAGGAAGTAGAGCTTTCAAAGGAACATTTATTCAGGCCGAAAGAACGCAACTTATGGACACGATATTCTTTTGAGATAGAACGGGACCTGGGAGGAAATGCATTTCTTTTCATAACGGTTCCTATTGCCGGAGAAGAGATTACTTTACAGCTTGATACGGGCAACGGCCGGAGTCTGGCGATTAAAGAAGAACTATGGGGAAAATTATCTGACAGCCTCGGTTATATTAAGCTCGCCAAAGACAAAGATTTATACCCCTATATTGGAAACCTCGTTTGCAAAAGGGGGATTATTCCGCAAGTCAAAGTCGGTGATTTAACCGTACGTGACGCAAAGATTTCGGTCTTTCCAGATGACAGCCCGCTTGTAGAAGATTGCGAGGGTTTGCTTGGAATGCAGTGTTTCCAGGATACGACAATCGTTCTTGACTTCGAACGGAATCTGATGTGGGTCAAGAACACAGACAAACAAGTCTAATTTCTCTGCTGCCCCGCTACACAACCAAACGATAACACGCCCTCCTCCTTAAAGCTGTGTACACGCTCGCTTATTGTGATGGGCTGCGCGAGCTGCTTGAGCTGCTCGAACTACCGGCCGCTATGGCAACGGTTCCACCAGCTATGGCAGCACCTTCCACCAGTCCGATACCCATAAAAGTCGGTGCAACGGCAATCTTCATACTCGCTACTCCGGGCACATCTCTTGCCAGAACCTTGCTAACAGACATAGCGTCCACCGTCTTCGGCGATCCCAGGCCTTGACGTTTAACAACCTGAGAGGTTGGCATAAAAACCGTTGCAACCGGATTGGCAGCCCCTTCGCAGGCCGTTGCCGTACACACATTAGCTACCTGCGCGACATACAAACCTTGAGACTGAGCCCAGTAAGGCAGCACTGTCTTTTCCTTAACCTCAAGACCTTTTTCCTTTAAGCCGAGGTCTTTGGTAAATTTCCCGAAATCCCTGCCCAGGCCACTCAGGTCAACAGGATTTCCCTTGGCATCCGTCTTATATGTCGCAACCTCATTCCGTAAATTTTCTTTAAAACCGTTGATTTTGGTTACAGCATTAAAAATGGATATGCTCATATAAATCTCTTCTATTTCCGTATCAAACAGATAAACAGCACCCGTACTGCACCGAACAGAGCCCTTATCTCCATCGCTTTCGATAATACTGAAATTGAAAGGCTCCGAAACAGCCTTGACCGCTATTAACTCTCCCAGTAAATCCGATTTCAGTTGTATGGCCTTTAAAGTCATCTTTAATTCGCCGGGCAGTACCTTATCAACACCCGAGAGGTTGAAGGATTGCTGCCATGTCTGACCAATATTTTCCCTGGTTATCTTCTTTAATGAGTCGACGCACGCATTATTAATCTTAGCCAAAAAAGCCACGTCCGATTCATCGGTTGATAAACCTCTGGTTCTCTTGTCGATAATAAAGGAAAATTCTTTGGGAACAGATAATCTTCCTGCGCCTAAACTTTTCCCCGCCAAATCAACGCTTTTTGCAGAAAGAGAGTAAAGCACCTGCTGGTCTGACAATGGACTTTCGCTAACAGTGAATATCATTTCCTCCTGATTCCGGAATTGACCTTTGCCGCTATATTCTACGTTCGATATCATCTTGAAATGCTTAACCTTTCCATCTCCTTCGTCAGCAATGACTTGCGCAGATATAGCCAATGTTATACACAACACCATCACCGGGAAAGAAAATCGCCGAAGTCGTAAAATTTCCGGGAACTTACTATTTCCAAAAACCATGATATGCCCCCTTTCAAGAAAACAGTTTTTCCTTAATATGAAATACGTTTTAGCAAATTATCGGATTTACTAAAACACAACTTAACCAGGGTATTCCTTGTTAAGAAGCTCGAAAAACCTTGCAGCAGATATGAACGGCTTTAACTACAAAAGGTCATTTAGTCAATCCGGGTTTTGCCTTGGGCGTCCCATAGGAAGACCCGGAATCAAGAACTATAAAACTGGATTCCCGCTCCTTCGACCTTGCTCAGGACAGGTTTCGCGGGAATGACAACAAATGACAGTGGCGTAAGCCATGCTGTGCATTTTTTTAGAAATGGCAATAGGAATGAGCTGCTCTCGTGTATTATTAATTCAGGCACAGGCAGGTGTCAGCCCCTCACTAATCGCATATTTGACAAGTTCTGCTATGCCTTTAGCCCCAACCTTTTTCATAACTTGGCTGCGGTGCCATTCAACCGTTTTAACACTAACAAATATCTCCTTAGCAATGGCCTTAGTGGTTTTACCTTCTGCTATCAACTGAAGCACTTCGCGCTCCCTGGAAGTTAACAACGAATAAGCCGAATTATCCTTTCCCTCCACCCGATGTATATATCCCTGAACAACCATTTCACTTATTTGCGGACTGAGGTATGTCTGGTTGGATACAACAGCACGAATGGCAGAAACAAGCTCCTGAAAGTCAGACTGCTTCGGCACAAAGCCGGATGCCCCGGCTTTAAGCATTTCACGCACCGAGCGCCTATCCGCATACTCCGACAATGCAATTACCTTAACGTTCGGTACTTCCTGTATAATCTTACGCGCGGCTTCGACGCCGTTCAGACTCGGCATAAAAACACTCATAATAACGACATCCGGCTTCAATTCTTTTACCACGTCAATAGCCGACCGGCCGTCCCCGGCCTCTCCAACAACTTCCATACCAAATTCTTTATCCAGCAAACAGCTAAGTCCCTGCCGCACCATTTTGTGATTATCCGCCACTATAATCCTTGCCCCCATACTAATCTCCTTTGGATTAGTGAAATATATAGAACTTGTGACTCGCTGAAAAAAAGCTTACAGACAAATCAGATTAAACCACGCCCCATTACGAAGACTGTCCTTCATCTACTATATCGTTATAAAACAGACTTCTCCAATAGCATATTTTGTTTATATCCGAATAAATTATCAATAAATATATTCTCATCCCGACCCTATCTTTTTCCCTGTTTTTCGTACTAAAAAAGGGATTTTTTGAGAAAATTACAAAAGATTTTCATTTTTTCTGAATCTTGCCCTTGACTTTTATGTTACACGTGTAACAATATATATGTTACAGTTGTAACTTTTAGGAGATGACTCTATGGAAGACAGGCCGAAAATATCAGACGCTGAATGGCAGGTTATGCGTGTATTGTGGCGAAAATCGCCGTTGACCGTTAAGGAGGTGATTAAAATCCTGTCTAAGAAAACTGCTTGGAAACCTGAGACCATAAGGACCCTTATCAATCGGCTGACAAAAAAGAAAGCCATCGGCTTCGAGAAGAAAGGCAGGCGTCATTACTTCTTTCCCTTGCTGCGCGAGCAAGAATGTATAAAGGCCGATGCTGAATCTTTTGTCGCTCGCGCGGGAACGGCGATACTCAAGCCGATACTGGCGGCGTTCATCGAAAAGGAACAATTGTCAGATGAGGAAATCGAAGAGCTTCAGCGGATTCTGGATAAGAAAGGCGGGGCAGAGTAATGGAATCTTTTGTTACAGAATTGTCCTGGTTTTTCAGGTGGCTGCTGGTCTCAACGATGCAGGTAAGCGTTTTAGTTTGCCTTATACTCACAGTGAAAGCTGTGGTGCGCGGGCGGTTAGCCGTTCGCTGGCATTACTGGTTGTGGCTGCTTTTGCTGGCACGTATGGTTATACCATGGGCTCCTGAGAGTAATTTTAGTGTTTTTACATGGGTAACACAGGCAAAAAATATCGTCGCTGAGCAGACCGAGAAAGTAACACCACAAATAAGGCAGGCCATAACAACAAAAGCAAGCTTCCTTTCACGCGATCAGGAATCAGTCGCGCCTGCAGAAGCAATGCCACAGACAACTCGGTTAACTGCCGGCACAAAAGCGAATTCTTTTGAAGTTATTCATATATTATCTTTGCTTTGGCTCGGTGTTGCACTGGCCCTGGGTATTTTCGCATTGGCGTGCAACTTCAAACTATGGAGGATTATCAAATCAAAGAGGCCGCTAACTGCAGGAAGGATTCTCAACTTACTGGAAGACTGTAAGGCCCAGATGAACGTACGGACAATTTTAGGGATTGTTGTAACCGACAGGGTCAAAAGCCCGGCTCTTTTCGGCGTTGTTCGGCCGAGGTTGCTGCTGCCTGAAGGGATGCTTGAAAAGCTGGATAGAGAACAGCTGCGTTATGTTTTTCTCCATGAACTCGGTCACCTCAAACGCCACGACGTTTATCTTGGCTGGCTGATGGTCATTCTGCAGATACTGCACTGGTTCAATCCGCTGGTATGGCTGGCATTCGGCCGAATGCGGGCGGATAGGGAACTGGCCTGTGACGGACTGGTACTCTCAGCCATAGGTACGGGCGAATCGCAGACGTACGGCCAGACGCTGGTCAATATTTTTAAGGGCTTTTCCGGATTGCAGTACGCCCCGGGAATAGCAGGGATACTGGAAAATAAATCACAGTTGAAAAGGAGAATTACAATGATTGCACAATTTCAAAAAGGCTCGTACCAATGGTCAATGTTAGCGGTTGTTCTCTTGGCGGTGTTAGGTGGTGTGGCTTTAACAAATGCAGAAAAAGCAAATAACTTATCTGACATAAATGCTAAAGTAGACCAGCTGGACATCAACAAGGCAGTCCTTGATGATGTTATTGAGGTTTTTGGTGAGCCGCTAAAATATATATGGGGTCAGGAAACCATACCGAGAGAGAAAATTCCTACAGACCGTTATTGCATGGTATATCCGCGTGGCTTCTCGATTTTTATGCTTCAGGACTCCATAGCTGAACTGAGATTTGAATCACCTGAAGCTGGATATGTTTTCCACGATGAAATTTACGTGGGCTCTTCCCTTGATGAAGTACTGGCTGTCTTGGGTGAACCTGCCAAGACTGTCGAAGGTGAGCCGATTGACTGGGTAAATGTAGATAGAGTTTTATATTTGGACTTTGAAGGTGAGGAAGGACGTTGCTATTATCAACGGCCGGATTGGAACGTGAGGATGTTCTTTGTTAATTACAAGGTAACTGCCTTATACGTAACAAGTAACAGAAGTCCCGACAACAAAGAAAAGCTTCGCGAAGAGGACCTTCCATCGACCAGCTCCATTAACGAAGAAGGGCATATCGTCGATAAAGTCGATTATCCCTTTGTAAACGACCCGGAAGTGATAGGTTGCTGGGAAACGGTGGGTATTGTAAAAAATATCGAAGATTTCGACCCCGATAGAACAAGCAGGCGGCGAGACTTCTTCCTTAAAGAATTATTCATATTTGAAAACGGCGGAACCAGCTTTGCCTTTTCCTGGACAAAAGGACTGATCCTTCATTTGAGCAGCAAAAGGGCTTCAAAGTATATGATAGAAGAAATAGACGGCGCGACATATATGTTTTTCGAATGGAAGAGTGGTGATTATAGTATTTACCATATAAAGCCTAAGTTGTGTGTTTTAAAGAAAGTGCCGGGTAAAGTATATGTTGAAACCAGAACTTTTGATAAAGTCGACTACCCATTTGTCAACGACCCCGAAGCTATCGGGACATGGGAAGCAATAGACTATGTCGAAACGCCTGAACAGTTTGACCCCCGCAACAGACAATGGCCGGGAGGCGAATTATTTATCAAAGAACATATAATTTACTCAGACGGCCAAATGTTTCAATTCTTAAACAGTCAGGCCCTCCGGGACCAGCAAATGGAGATAAAAAAACTGAGCGAATCGTTTCTTAAAGAGCTTGGTGTAAACCCTGACGGGCAAATGTCTGAGATACTGAATAAGAGTTTATCCGAGATTGAACAGGCCTCGGTAAAAGCTTCTGGCGAATCATTCCTGAAGGAACTTTCTGTCGATGGGAATATGAAGCTCTCTGAGTTCCTGAGGACAGATGGGGCCTACCTCAAGCAAGCTAAAGAAAAAGGGCTCAGCGAATCGTTACTCTCCCGGACCTTTGAGCCGGAAACCAGGATACATGAAACCATAAATACCATGATTAACGAAATATCCAAAATCCGGCTGGTCTGGACAAAAGGACTGATTATTAGTCCGGCAGGCAGGACTGCATCCAGGTATTACATTCAGGAAATAGAAGGCTCGACTTATATGTTTTATGAATGGAAAAGCGGCGATTATACGCGTAGACAAATGAAGCCTAAGTACTATGTTTTAAAAAAGAAGTAATTCAATATGAATTAAATCCGTCGACCAATTAGGTTTCCTTAAATAACCGCAGTATGTTTATCGCAGCCTGTGCAGGTGGTAGGCCGTCAACTGACTCAGGTAATCACGTTTGGTATCCAGCAGCCAAGGCCCCCTCCACTGGCGAGTTCTCCAGTCTATCGAGAGCTGCTTATCGAACCTTTTCATTATCGCCTTAAGTTCACAGCGTCTGAGAACCATTTCTCGAATCTCTTCAAGAAAAGGTCTTATCATTACCCGGACTTCTTCGGCGGCTGCAAGGATTTCGGAACTCTCGATGTGCTTATTCAACTCGTCCTCAACCACTTTTCGGATATAACCGGGTCGCGTAACCTCAAGGGCGTGCAGCTCGGTAGTTATTCTTCCGTTGTATCTGGTAAATTTAAACTTTCGGCCCGGATTGTCGGGCATCGGGATACCCGGCAGCCTGAACTGCTTGCACTGGTGTCTGTTTAACATTAACGGCCGGAGCTTTATGTCGATTTGCCGGTTCAGCTTATACTGCCGTGTAAGAAATTCTATCTTCCTGGACACACTTACCGGCATAGTCTCCCCGGCAGGGTCAAAATCACTGATGTAGAATACACGGACGGGTTTACTGCTGCGGCGAATTCGCCTAATAAACTGCCAGACAGCCGTTAACGACAACTCACCCAGGGTTGTAATGATACGAATATTGTATTTCTTGCTTATCGGCCGAATCAAATCTGCCGCAGTGGACTTTTCCACCCAAATTTCAATATGATAAGGCATTAGCTTGCTTAATATGAGATTCATTTGATTACGACACAAACTTTCTACTGACCTGCTGACCAGTTTATCCCACTGGCTGGGGCTGTCAAAGCCGACCTGTCCGTCCGGCAGGCAAACATATCCGTCTGCGGAGACGGCCTTCGCAGTGCTCCAGCGGTCGACAAAAATATCATAAGGAAGGATTTGAAGGTAACGCGCATATTTACAGGCATCGCAAAGGAACTTCCAGTCGGAACTTGTGTTTTGATAGACTTGCCCATTGGGTTTGACGTGCTGGGGCTGAGCGAGCGCAAAATAGTGTAGTCTCCTGATGTGAACTTTCCTCGGCCTGTTCATAATAACGTAAAGTTTCCTGGCCCACTCCGCTGCGGCATAATGTGACTTCGAACCGATGTAAAACGGGTCGTTAACCTGCGTCAGGACGAGCATATCTTTTGCCTTTTTGCCGGTTTTTGTTGCCAGTTGCTTAATTGCCCAGCGTACTTTCATTTGCCAGCTCTCCAACTACAATAATACCCGAGGCCAGGCTGACACGGTCACAGCATCCGCTTGCCTTAAAAAGGCAAACCCGGCTTTCGGGTATTAGTTTATACTTTTTCGTTAGCATTGCTGTGATTTCGTCAAACATAATTTAGAACAACACAGATGAAAACGAGAACAATAAGGTATGGCACAGTGACAACCTTGTGTCATTGAAAATAAAAAACCGGTGGCCTTACACATTTCCACCGGTTTGCGACTCGGATTTTGAGGCTCCGGAACGGCAAGCCTCAAATCAAATCCATCCCTATCAGCGTAATTCCTGATCAATCCAGTTAAGTAACTCTTTCAAGTCGTCAATTGTGATATCTCCCATATGCGCGATACGGAATGTTTGTTCCTTGAGTTTGCCGTAGCCGTTGCCGAAGATTGTGTTGTGCTTCTCCTGGAGAGACTTTATCACCTCTGCAACATTAATGCCGCGGGTATTCTTAATCGTTGTCAGCGTGTTCGAAGCATATTTTTCTTCACAGAAAAGGACAAATTTCTCCCTCGCCCAGCCTCTAACAAACTCAGCCATATCTTTATGTCTTTCCCAGACATTTTCCATACCCTCTTTAACCAGTCTGGAGCACTGATAATTCAGGGCCATAATATGGGGAATGGCCGGGGTTGTCGGGGTTTGGTCCTTCTGGGCGGATTTGGCAAATTGCTGAAAGTCGAAATAATAACCTCGGTTGGGCACTTTCTGACTCTTCTCCATTGCCCTGTTACTTACTGCAAAAACCGCCAGGCCGGGCGGAATCGCAAAGGCTTTCTGAACAGAGGCGAAGGCAACATCCCAGCCAAGCTTATCAAAATGCATAGGCAGCCCGACCATAGCACTTACCGCATCGACAAAGACCAGCACATCGGGATACTTTTTCTTCATCATTTCACTAATTTCATAAACCGGATTCGTAAGGCCGGTGCTTGTCTCGTTATACACTAATGTAATCGCGGCATATTTTCCGGTTTTAAGTTTCTCATCAATCAGTTCCGCCGTTACAGCCTTACCCCAGTCCACTTTAAGCTCATCGACATTGCGTCCGCAGCTTTTAGCCACGCCGGCCCATTTGTCGCTGAACGCACCACACATTGTGCAAAGAACGGTTTCATCAAACCCGACGCAGTTGCGTATGCTCGCCTCCCAGATACCCGAAGCACTGGAGGTGCTTAGAAAAATGTTCTGCTGCGTAAACAGAATCCTTTTCAGCATATCCACCGTCTCGGCACATAACTGTGAGAATTCCTTGCCGCGATGGCCCAAAGTGTAACGCGAAAGCTGTTCCAGCACCTCCGGCAGGACATGTACCGGCCCGGGAATGAACAACTTTGGTGGATTTTTCCAATCGGTCATTGTTTGACTCCTAAAGTTTATTCAGCCTTTCATCTTCAGCCGGCGATTTTATGCATCGCCAAACCAGTAAAAATCTTCGGGTAAAAAAAAGTTGACTTTTGCGGCATTTTTTCACCATTCGAAGCTACGGCCCAGACCTGTTCAATCCTGGCCGGGTTCATAAAAAATATCGCCTGTCTTTGGCCGCTGTCAACCTTGTCAATTGATTCGGTGATTGCATTACCAAGCTCAGATATATACTCGATATTAGTTTGACTGGCTATGGCTTCCTCTGTGATACCCAGGATTTTTTGCAGAACAAGCCTATGCAAAATTGAGACATTCAACCGGCCCAATGCCCGGCTGCATTCCTCGATTGCCTGTAGCGCCTGTACATCTTTCAGCATAGCGGTATAGAAAGCCCCATTTCCGGTGTAAATACCGAACGTGATTTCGCCCTGCGCGAACCGGGCCTTTAAGTGTTCAAAGGCCTGCTCCTTTGCAACTCGCTTTTGCTCCGACAAGTCGGGGTTAAACTTAAACTCGGTAATCTCGAAGTTATCTTTCAGATTTGCGAGCAACTTTTTGATATCGAAATTTTTCAGGTTTTTCAGAACGCGATGCACCGGCAGGATTATCAGTCCCTCGTTATGTATATTAACGAATGTCATCATACGATATTGCGCCTCAGGCCTGCGGGTCTGTTTGTAAAAGTCCAGGGCCGTCTCGTACCGGTGATGTCCATCAGCAATTATAACCTGCTTATCCGTCATCATATCGCTAATGGCCTGTATGTCCGGTGGATTTGTTATCTTAAATAATCTATGGCGAACACCATCACCGTCAACGAAATCGACTGCCGCAGGTTGTTCGAGGATCTTTTTTATAATCCCGTCAGCAATTTTCTCCCGGTCATCGTAGAGCATAAAAATCTGCCCAAACTGTGCCTGGGTGGCCTGCATAAGATTGAGCCTGTCGGCCTTTGGCTCGTTCATTGTTCTTTCATGCGGCCAGACGCCGGCACCAAGCTCTTCCAGCCTGCCCAGCGCCACAAACCCGCTGCGGTAATACGAGCGACCATCGAGGACAAAATCCTGCACATAGGGGTAAATTGCCTCAACCTGTTCGGTCCTCAGGGCACCTTTTCCAATCCATTCCTTAAAAAGCCGGGCTGCGCGTGTATATTGGTTATCAGTCGCTGTGTCCTGTGGGCTTATTTTTCCCTTTGTTACACGGACAATATTATATTCGCTGCTGTTATAAAGCTGCTCCTGCTGCCGGGCATTGATGACATCATAAGGCGGAGCAAAACATCGACCAACCTCGCCTACGACGGAGGCATCGAAACTCAACGCCTTAAACGCTTTAACTTCCATTCAGAACCACTCCTGAACCTTAATTGACTACATTTCCGGAACCGCAGAAGCATTAGAGCGGGATAACATACCAGAAACCACAGGCAATGTCAAAGAAGCCTTCATAACATACTAATTTACCCCCTGCTTTGGGCCGTTTTCAGGCTGAGGTTAATGGAAAGGTATTAGCTGCAATTGAAGAACCTTTTTAGTCCGAGTTGTGAGCTTAGTTTCTTCACAGGCCCTTATAGGCGCAAGCCAGATAATTTTTTCCTCGTCGGCTATCACAAAAAGTCCATCGCGTGACTCCTGAGGCAGGCGTGCGGCCGAGACAAACTTTCCCACCCGTTTTTTACCGGGCTGGCCCATCGGCCAAAAACGGTCACCGGCCTGCCGAGGACGCGCAACCAACGGCAGGTGTATCCTGTCCAGGTCAAAACACTCGATATACTCTGTCTTACTTTTTTTAAATTTCTCGAGCTTCAGGCTCCGAGCGTCGATAATTCTCGCTTCAATCTGGTAATCAGCAAACCTCGTTCTCCGTAAGTCCTCTAAGTGCCGTAAGGTATCCTGTGGAGGACGCCTCACGGCGGAGTCCCCAGGACTGCCGGGGATTTCTAAAGATATACTTTGACGTTGCGTTTGTGGCTGCTTCGAAGTTAATTTTTCGAAAATTAAATTTTCACATTCTGTTCGGACGCAAAAACCACCAGGCAGCAGGATTTCCTTGCCGGTGACATTCCCGCAAGCCAGTTGAATAATTCTACTATAGTGCCGGGCTGTTAAGTCTCGTTCGCCGCTGCCAATTTCCGTCAGGCAATGCCGAGCCAATTCGACCTTCACGGGTTCAGGTTGAGTTGAGAAAATTCGTCTATTCAATATAATGGTATCCTTTTCCCGGCTTACAGTAACCTCTGGCCAAAGCTTCTCTACCCGCCGGCAAAGTAAAGCATAAAACCTGCGGCTATTCTCAGCCAGCTCGGCCAGGTTTTCTATTAGCGAGCCGATGCAGTCTTTTTGCAACTCAGGCAACAGAACGTGACGAATATAATTTCTCGTGTAGCTCAAATCCTGGTTTGTATGGTCCTTCCTCCAGTCGATCTTTTTTTCTCGCAGATACTGCACAATCTGCTCTCTTGTCGCGCACAGCATCGGCCGGACAAAGGCCAGATTTCGGGGAAAGTTTGTTCTGGGTCGGATGCCGGCAAGGCCGCGAAACCCGGTGCCGCGAAGAAGTCGGTGCACAACGGTCTCGGCATTATCGTTCTTGTGATGGGCGGTGGCGACCAAAGAAAAGCCGGTAGTTTCAGCAATTTCAAGCAAAGCCTGGATACGTAACCTGCGAGCGGCGGTTTCAATAGAGAGTTTATTTGACCGGGCAAAGCGATAAACATCGATTCGCCTGACGGTTACGGGCAAATTGAGCTTATGCGCCTGCCCGACAACGAATTTTTCATCGGCATCGGCCGCAACACCCCTTAGCTGGTGATTAACATGCGCGACGGACAACTCCATCCTGAGCAGGCCGGCTGTCCTTAATGAATGAAGCACATACATAAGGGCGAGTGAATCGGCGCCGCCTGAAACGGCCAGGACAACTTGCCCGCCGGGAGGAAGAAGCTGACCGGACTTTACAAAATCCATAACGATATTTTCAAGAATCGGCTGCATTTTTTTGTGCATAGAAAAACGCGGGCCTATCACTGTGACAGGCCCGCGGCCGGATTCGTTCGAGACTTCAACTTTGTTTAAATTACTTCTCGGCCTGTTTTTGAAGACCGGCCAGATCACGAATTCTTCTTTCAACATAATTCTTATACTGTGGATGTCTATTGATCTCTATCTCCATTGCCTGTTGGTACAATGGCAGAGCGTCTATCCTGTTCCTCAGATATTTGTCAAGAACATATGCCGTCTTAAACCGGGCCGGATAAGTTGTCTCCGGGTCCCACTGATATGCGCGGTTGTAATAAACAGCCGCTATCGAATACTCCTTAAAATGCTCATAGATTTCACCTGCCCTGAAGGCCGCGTCGTCTATCTTATCACTGGACGGATACTTTGTTATCAATTGATTAAATTTGTCCAGGGCGGTACGCAGCTTTTTTTCATCGACAAAAAGCATCAGTTCCTTCGCCTTGCCGCAAGAGTTTAACGCTTCATTAAATAGTTTGTCGGCATCTGGAATAGATTTGGTGGCCCGAAGGTCTGGTCCAGCGATCTCGGCTTCGAAAAGATATCGATACTGTGCTATAGCGGCCATACCATCAAATTCTTTTTTAGCCCATGTCAGTTTCATATGATTACCGGCTTTCGAATAGTAATCCACCAGCGATGCAAGAGCCTGACGATAGGCCTGACGATTGGCAGTAAGCTGCTCGACAATGTCTATCTCACCTGATTTCACAATTGTCTTTATCGGTGCCGATGCCGGCGATACTTCTAATGGGGGAACAAAATAAGTCTCTTCTCTGGGTGGCCTATAGCATCCGACCTGCACAGTCACCAGCACGACAAAAGTTACAAATAAAAGTATCCTTGCCATTTCGGCCTCCTTTCAAACTTGGGTTGTAGTTAGCTAACCAGATAGTAAAACATTAACCATTTATAACGTTCTGTCAAGTATTAAGCTGAAAAATGAATCCATTAAAAAAACTGCCATTGTACCCCGTAATAAGGGTCTATATAGCCCACTCACAGGTAGTTTATCATACCAAACCGCCAAAAAAAAGAAAAAAGGTGGGGTGCCACCCGTCTATCTTTCCGCCTTATGCCTTATCAGGAATATACTCAATTAAATCACCCGGGCTGCAGTTTAAGGCTTTGCACAGACTATTCAAAGTGGAAAACCGAACCGCCCTTGCCTTGTTTGTCTTCAGAATCGAGAGATTGTTCACCGCCAGCCCTGTAGCCTCAGCCAGGTCCTTTAGTTTCATCCGCCGGTCTAAAAGCACATAATCCAATCGAATTTTAATCATTTCTCTTCCTCCTTTAGACCAGTGTCTTCGATTCTTCGATTACGGGCAGCAATCGATGCAATATCATACCAATCCCGACCAGAAGCAGGACTTTTGCCAGAGACGGTCCCAGTAACGGCTGCACTAATAGAATCCGGGCCGACTCTGACATTTCCGAGATTGCGAGAAGCCTAAAATTTACACACCAGAGGCTGGCGCCGAAGACCTTTACGGCACCGAAGGCCCTTAGAATCACAAAGAAGGCATAGATGTAGCACAATTTGTCTGTCATTCGCAGGATAAGACGTGGCTTGGCATCAGGGCGGAGCAAATAATCCAAGAGGCCCCCGACAGCAAAGGCCAGAAAGCCGGGAATAACAAAGTCGTAAGTAAAGCTATAAGCAATGTAAAGCAAAATATCGATATGCTGTTCATCAGTTTCAGGGACCTCAATTACATTTCTTGTAACTATCGCAAAAAACCAGACAATCCCTCCTAAAATCAAAAACCAGCCGATGACACGGGCAACAATCCCGTATAGCCGTAAAAGTCGTGAGTTTCTTTCGATGAATTCATTCATAACTCAAAACCTCCTTTTTATCTTGCTTTATTTAACCTAACATCGTGTAAATATAAATGATAATCGTGTAATATTCAATGAAATTATAAGTTTTTTGTGAAATTTTATATGATTTATTATTTTCAACGGCTTGTTTTTTACGTAACTCGATGTGTTAAAAGCAGTTACATTACCACTGAGCCTCATGATAAGGGCCGATGTAGCCCTCCTTTTTGGGCTTCGGACGGGCCTTCAGGATGGCCTCTGCAATGGCAATATCGCTTTTCCGGGTAATCTTGATATTGGACTGGTCGGTCTGAACAATCGCCACCTCGCGGCCCAGGGCCTCGATAAGCTGTGAATCATCGCTGATTTTGCTTTTATCGAGATTTTTTAGATTGGCGTAGGCCTCTTTCAACAGCGAGGACTCGAAGACCTGAGGAGTCTGTGCCTCATACAGGCCGGCTCGGTCGACGGTCTGGATTATGGTTTGGTTTTCTACCTTCTTCAGTGTTGCTACGACCGGACAGGCCAGAATCGCGGCCCCTGTTTTTTCCGCAGCGTTTAGAACCTCATCGAGCCACTCTTTTTTCAGGCAACATCTGACGGCATCGTGCACAGCTATAAGTTCAACTTCAGGTTTGATATGTTCCAGGGCGTTTGCGACGGTTTCGAATCGCTCGCTGCCGCCGAAACAAATTTTGACGCCGTGAAAGCTCAAATTCGGTCCCCACTTGACCTTTACCAGTTCTTCATCATCAGGCCCGATAGCCAGCAAGACTTGTTTAACGTCGTCGCGGTTGGCAAATAGTTCGACGCTTCGCATGAAGACCGCCCTGCCCGCTACATCAACGAACGGCTTATTCCTTTTTCCGCCGAACCGGCGGCTCGCACCAGCCGCACAAATAATTGCAGCAATACTTTTACTCACAGCTAAAGCCCTGTTTAAACTCTTGCTTCTATATTAACGTATAATCCGTCCTGAAAGCCGAATAAAAAAGTGATTTATCACTAAAGGGCAAAATACTATTTAGCCTTTAGCTTCTCTATCATCTCGTTCACTTCTTCCTCACCGTCTTTGTAGAACTTCTCTTCGTCGGGTGCAAGGTGCTTAAGCAGTCTCAAAAATTCACCCGCGTGGACGCGCTCTTCATCGGCGATATCCACCAGAACGTCCTTTGCTAATTCCTCGTCGGTCGACTCAGCTAACTGCATGTAGAGCTGAACAGCTTCGTATTCAGCCGAGACCATAAATCTTATGCCCCGAATCAACTCGGCTTTCGTGACTTTTCGTTCGGCCTTCATACCTGAAAATGGATTTCCAAACTCCGGCATAATAAACTCCTTTCCAAACTTTTCCTATCCCGCCGCCCTTTACCTTTGCGTCCAAGGCCGCGCTAAGGGACACATACTATTACAGCAACTTTGCGGACATATCATCGAAATCTCTTCAATTAAGTACAGGATAAACAATCACCGGCCGTTGTCAACACCCGCGGCCAGCAGCTTCTCCAGCACTTCAGCGCTTTCATCCCCACTTGAGTAATAATTCTGCTTAATAACCTTACCTTCTTTATCAATCAATACCATTGTGGGGAAGCCATTAATACCATAGGCTGCCGTTGTCGCTCCCGAAACTATCTTTTTTATTCCCTCAACCTTACAGTCCCCACCTCCGTCCAACGCGACAGGTATCATTTTGCCATTCCAATATCTTATGTTCAATTCTTCAATCTCCTGTTCAAATCCCTCTACCGAATTGTACGAATCATCGTGAATGCCGATAATGACCAAGCCTTTGTCGTGGTACTTCTCATGCAAGTCAATCAACTCCGGCATCATCCTAATGCACGGACCGCACATCCTCCAGAAAACCAGCAAAACAACCTTTCCTCGAAGGCTGGCTAAATTCATCGGTTTGCCGTTTATCCACCTCTTTATCTGCCGCAATTCCGGTGCCTGTTTTCCAGCCAGATGTATCAGATGGTCTGCCGGTTGGTCAAAATCTATCTCCAATTCCCCTTGCCCGGTCTCGATCCTGACCCGCTCTTCTTTATATAGTCTGGTTCCATGCGCCTCTAATCTATACCTGCCGTTCGGAAGAAAAAACTCAAATTCTCCCTTTTGGCTCACACACGACAGATACGACCTGTCAATCTCGCTACGAATATGGACGTTCGTCCAGTTCATTTTCTGTCTCACATTTGTTAATTCTGTACTTTTAATTTTACCGTAAACCCTGCTTGCCGGTTCCAGCTTTAGTTCCACCACTTTGTCGAGGTCGCTGGTTTTCACAACCACAAAGCCGGCCAGTTTATCCTCATAAAGGCCGTACAGCCCGGCGCTTTCCCATCCCCTGTTAAATAATTTCGATTCAGGCAAACGGGCCAGTCCCTTCTCATCACAAACATATAACTCTTCTTCACTGTTCGGTTCTCTGTCATTAACAAAAACATTCTTATAGATTTTAGCGCCTGGTAATGCCTTCCCGTCCGGCCCAACAACCTTCAAAACAACCTGTTTAACCGAGGCGCCCGGGCCCAGCAGCTCCTCCAACATCTCAATGTCCCAACAGCCCCCGTAAGGCACTTCAACAACCTTGCCTTCTTTGTCAATCAGAACCATCGTCGGCCAGCCCTGTATGCCGTAGGCTGCTGTGGTTGCCCCCGAAGCCGTCCGTTTTGTCCCTTCAATCTTACATCTCCCGCCTCCATCCAGCGCAATAACAAATGGTATCTCTCTGCCATTCCAGTGTTTTTTGCTGAGTTTTTCAATCTCTTCTTTTAATTCCTTCATCGAATTCCACGAATCATCGTGGATACCGATGATAACCAGACCTTTATCGTGATACTTCTCGTGCAGGTCAATCAGCCCCGGTACTCCCCCAACGCACGGGCCGCACCATGTCCCCCAGAAATCCAACAAGACGACCTTGCCGCGAAGGTCTGCCAATTTTATTGGTTCACTGTTTATCCACCCCTTTACCTGCTGCAATTCAGGCGCCTCTTTTCCAATCAGATGTGCCAGCCGGTCTGCCGGCAGGTCAAAATTTATCTCCAGCTCTTTCTGCCCGGCTTTGACCTCGATATCCTCTTCTTTCTCATATAATCTCGTCCCATACGCATCTAACGTATATTTGCCGTCCGGCAAAAGAAACTCAAATTCTCCCCTTTGGCTCGAATATGATAGCGGACTGTCATACGTGCCATAAAGGTAAACGTACACATTTGTCAATTCCACCTTCTGGCCCAGGTTATTCAGTTCTTTGCTGTCCAGTTTGCCATAAACCCGGCACACCGGCGTCAGCTTCAACTCCACCTTTTTGTTGAGGTCATCTGCGCTGACTTTCACAAAACCGGCAAGTTCATCCTCGTAAAGTCCATAAAGTACGAGACCCTCCTTTCGTTGCCACTTGGAATGAAATACTTCGTCCTCAGGCAAACAGATTATGCCTTTCTTATCGCAGACATATTCCTTGTCATCGCTTCTCCGCAGCTTATCATCTACTGAATAGCGTCGATAGATTTTGGCGCCTACTAATGCTTCCCCGCTCGATCCAACGACCTTTAGAACAATCTGATTACGCCGCGAAGTATAAGGAGTGTAATAAGAAATCACTACACCACAGAGCAGCAGCAGGACTGCAATAATAATTAACTTCCTGCTCCATGAATATGATTGGCTTTTTGATACCATAATTTAGGCCCCTGCCTGATACAAAACAATTTGTGCATCTGCCGGTACTTTTATGCCATTACAAACACCGACAGCAGAAACGCCTAAAATTCTATTCCTTGCCTGGCCTTAACACCATTGTCAAACGGATGCTTGACGTTCTTCATTTCCGTAACAAGGTCGGCCGCAGCAATCAATTCTTCTGTTGCGCCTCGGCCGGTCAGGACAATCTCCACGCGCGTGTCTCGTTTTTTAATGAGTTTTTCGATGTCCTCAAACTCAGCCAGACCACTCGAGAGACAAAATACAATCTCATCGAGTATTAACACATCATAAAACCTTTTCTCTGCCGTTTCCGCCAACTGTTCAAGGGCCCGGCCAATCGCGGCCCTCATATCAGCAACCGCTTCGGAGTCCTCGAAGGATTTAGCCATATCCCAGGGCAAATCCAGCGCCTCAACTCTTATCCGCACAGCCCCTAATTTCAGGGCGAATCGCTCGCCTATATCAAGTTCCGGCGGTTTTAGAAACTGGTAAATCAGGACCTTATTGTTCTGGCCGGCCGCACGCAGCGCCAGGCCGAATGCTGCTGTGCTCTTGCCCTTGCCGTCACCTGTATAAACCTGCACAAGGCCTTTTTCAAGCATAGCCGTATATTAGCCAGGCATTCTTCATTATTCAACCCCGATTAATCGGGGCTGGCAATTCCTCAACAAAAATAATATAATCCGAGAAATCAAAAGGCCGGTTCTTCACATTGCTTAATTGAACAAGGATGTAAAGAATATAACTAAACTACCACTGTTTGCGAAAGGAGATGCGAATGCGTGGATTAAAAATTTGTCTGTGGATAGCCGCTATAGGATGTCTGCTGAGTGTAATTGGAATGATTCTGCCCTTCTCAACATGGGAATCTATTGCCAAATTCTTTGGTATGGAATTACTTCCAACCTCACCGCCGGTCCTCTATGTATTACGCGTAATGTCGGCCACATACGCTGTGGTGGGCGTGTTTTTTATCATTCTTGCCCTCCAACCAATGGATTACGGTATTATGGTGCCTTTCTCGGGCCTGGGTGCGTTTGTCATAGGCAATGTCTGTATGATAACGGGATTCGTAGAGAAAATGCCTAACTTATGGTTTCTTGGCGATGGCTTAAGCTGCATGGTGATTGGCCTTTTGATACTTATGTTCTGGCAAAAGGCACAAAAGGCAAACTCTGAAAAACCGACAACGTCATAATAAACAGTTAAGATGTGCTGCCCCGACGAGTCGGGGTAAGCAGGAAAAGGGAAGTGTTCCTCAAAGAGTCTCTTGTTTTGTAAAGCCCGGCATTTACGCCCTGCGTTTGCGCAGTAGCCAACAGCCGCCAAGGCCCAAAAGGCAAATCGTCGTCGGCTCAGGAATAGTGGCTATCCAGGCTTCAGTCTGGCCGCTTGGATTTATGCCATAGCCGACAAGCGTCAGGCCGTCGTCTGATATACCGTTGCACGATTCAAGCGCCCAGCCGGTCAAGTCGATTCCGAGGCCGGTCAGCACATCGGAAACGCTTTGCATACCGAAAACAGAATCCCAGATAAACGCGTCCCTGCCTGAAACAGAATAACCTTCTCCCACAATAATCGACCCGTCCGCCGAGACAGCGAGCGCATCGCTGCCGTCTCCGCCGTTCAGATACCCCAGTCCGGCCATAAGGTCGCCCTCCCAGCGAAACGCCTCCAAATCGGGGTCATTATAATCACCGGCTCCAACGATTACCAAACCGTTCGCTGAGATAGCGCGTACTCGGCTGCTGGACCCACCGGACAGATATCCTAACGGGGTCATTACACCGCCTTCCCACCGAAACGCCTGCATATATGCTTTGTCAGAGCCACTGTTACCAGCAACTACCAAGCCGTCGGCGGACACACCCCATGCCTCGCTTGCAACCGCTCCGGGCAGAACACTCAACGGGGTCATTACACCGCTTTCCCAACGAAATGCCTCTATGGGATAAAGACTCTCGCTCACACCAACCACTACGGAGCCGTTATCGGAAACATCTGTAGCCCAGCTATTCCCACCGAGTGTTCCAAGACCGCTCATAGTACCACCCTGCCGGCGGAACGCCTCCCACACCGCACCGGTCGTACTTACTCCCACGACTACGGAGCCGTCAGCGGATGTACTCCACGCCTCACTCGCAACTCCTCCGGCCAGATAACCCAACGGAGTCATTGTTCCACCTTCCCAGCTAAACGCCTGAACATACTGCGGGTCCGGCCCGCTGCGTCCGACAACTACCGACCCATCGGCGGAAACACCGGATGCCTCGGTGTAGACTCCACCGGCCAGATGACCAAGGCCCTGGAAGCTGATTAGCTGTGCCAATGAAGGATTGGCAAGACCGGCTATGGTTAATGAAATTACGACAAGTCTGATTCTCGAAGGATATGATAGCTTCATCTTTCTATATCTCCTGAAACAGTTCCCTTGGTTACACTGAAAGAAGAGTCTTCAAAAACATTGAATGAGTAGAAAAACACTTACGAAAAAAACAGGAATCGGCGTGTTTTCCTCTAACTCCCCCTCTCCATCTTATGAACCAAACATTATAACACAGATTCGCCCATATTTCAAGAGCAAAAATGCAGAATTCAGCAATTCTTTGCCTTTTTTTTGGTATAACTTTCTTAAAACTCCTCATTTTTTGCTGAAAAGCCGTATTACTCACCAAAAAGCCAATAGCCCCAAAAGTTATATCTGACCTGTCGTACGGTTTCAGTAATGAGAGATTGAACGCTTGCTTATTACTCTTTTCCGGCAAAAGGTAAATCGAGCCGCTTGACAAAATTGAATAGTACGACTAATCATAGCTTAACGCAGGTAACCGGCAGACAGGTACTTCTACAAGAGGTGAACCTATGCAATACAGTCAGTTAGGACGCACGGGCTGGAAAGTTTCCGCCGTAAGCTTTGGCGGCTGGGCAATTGGTGGAACGTGGGGGCCGGTCGAAGACAGCGAATCAATGAAGGCGCTGCACCGGGCTATTGAGCTTGGCGTTAATTTCTTCGATACCGCCGACGTTTACGGCGACGGCCATAGCGAACAACTGCTTGCGCAACTGCGCAAAGAGAGCAGTGAAACCATATACATCGCCACCAAAGCAGGGCGAAGATTAAATCCACACACCGCGCAGGGCTATAATCGCGAAAACCTCACGGCCTTCGTGGAGCGAAATCTAAAGAATCTGAAGACTGACACAATTGACTTGCTGCAGCTGCACTGCCCGCCCGCGAAAGTTTACGATATGCCGGAGGTTTTTGGAATCCTTGATGAAATGGTCGAAGCCGGCAAAATCCGCTATTATGGCGTAAGCGTCGAAAAAATCGAAGAGGCGCTCAAGGCAATAGAATATCCCAACGTGCAAACCGTACAAATTATCTTTAATATGTTTCGGCACCGGCCGGCCGAGATTTTGTTCGAGCAGGCAAAAAAACGTAAAGTCGGCATTCTGGCGCGCGTGCCGCTGGCTTCCGGGATGCTCACGGGAAAACTAAAACCGGATACCGCCTTTGCGCCCGACGACCATCGGACCTTTAATCGGCTCGGCCAGGCCTTCGACCGCGGCGAAACCTTCTCAGGTGTCGATTATCAAATCGGCCTGCAGGCCGTTGAAGAGCTAAAAGAAGTCTGTCCTGCCGAAACGACTATGGCTCAGTTCGCACTGCGATGGATTTTAATGTTCGATGCCGTAACCTGCGCCATCCCCGGCGCCAAGCGCCCCTCGCAGGTCGAACAAAACTGCGCCGCGGCAGACCTGCCGACTCTTTCCAGCGAGACTATGGCTAAGGTGCGCACAATCTACGACCGCCATATCCGTGAATTAGTACACCACTGCTGGTAAACTTAACTTCAACCGACTAAAATGATTCCGCATACTTATCGCTTAGTTTTAATTAACCGAGATTAAGGTGATATGAAGATAGTCATCGCAATGGACTCATTTAAAGGCAGCTTAACAGCACAGGAGGCCTGCCGGATTGTGGCTAAGGGATTCGTATCCGTTCTGCCTGATTTAGAGATTGTGGCCCGACCGATGGCGGACGGCGGTGAAGGTACGGCACAAACTATGATTGCGGCTCGCGGCGGCAAGTGGATAGCGGCCACGGTTACAGGCCCGCTGCCGGGGATGCGCGTCGAAGCAGGCTTCGCATTCTTTGAAGATAACCAGACGGCTCTCGTGGAAATGGCGACAGCAAGCGGAATGCAATTGCTCTCGGCCGAGCAATTGAATCCATTGAAAACGACAACTTACGGCACGGGCCAACTGATTAAGGCCGCTGCCGATTACGGCGCAAAGCGGATATTGCTGGCGGTCGGCGGAAGTGCAACGGTAGACGGCGGTGTGGGAGCAGCAATGGCTCTCGGATGGCGTTTCCTCGACGAAGATGGTCATCACCTCGGACTTGGAGGCGGCGAAATTGAGCGCATCTGTAAAATAATCAAGCCGGAAGGATTAAACCTGCCGGAAATATGTGTTCTTTGCGATGTAAACAATCCACTCTGCGGCAGTAATGGCGCGGCAAGGATTTTTGCCCCGCAAAAGGGCGCGACGCCTGAAATGGTCGAGCGACTTGAAGAAGGACTGAGACATTTAGCGAACCTGGTCAGCGAGCAACTCGGTTTTGATATTGCGAATATGCCGGGCGGCGGTGCGGCGGGAGGTCTTGCCGCTGGTGCGGCAGCCTTTATGAATGCCTCGCTTGTGCCTGGAATAGAAACTGTTATCGAAGCGAGCGGTTTGCGAGAGGATATTAAGGATGCCGACTGGGTGATTACCGGCGAGGGAAAATTCGATAAACAGTCGCTGCACGGCAAGGTCGTTTCCGGAATTGCCGAACTGGCAAACGAAACACAGGTAAAAGTAGGAGTAATAGCGGGCAGTATGGAACTGGACGATGAGCAATGGCAACAATTGGGAATCGCCGACGTGGCTGTCATTCGCACAAGGCAAATGAGCCTGGATTATGCGATTAATCATTGCAAAGAATTGTTGTGTAAAAAAGCCGAGGAATTCGCCCGAAGGCATTTCGCGCCCTAATTGTAAACCGCATCGCATTTTTCTTAAATTCTGCTTCGGAGATTAGTGGTGACACAGAGAATATTACTGGTGAATCCGCCTGTTTACGATTTCAGCGCATACGATTTCTGGCTAAAGCCATACGGCCTTTTAACAGTCGCCGGATTTCTTCGTGGAAAAGCCGACCTGCTTCTGTTCGATTACCTGGACCGTATGCACCCCGCGGTTCCGAAAGACCAAAAACTTCGCTGTGACCAATGGGGCAGGGGCGAATACTATTCGCAGAAGATTGAAAGGCCAAGCTGCTTCTCACATATTCCACGTTACTACCACAGGTTTGGATTGCCCGGAAAAGAATTTGAAAGTTTTTTAAGCAGGCAGAATGACTTTGATTGTGCGTTAATCCAAACCGGGATGACTTACTGGTATCCGGGCGTAAGAGAAACCATCGAAGTGATTAAAAAATTTTGCCCGGCAGCTAAAATCGTTCTCGGCGGTATATACACAACGCTGTGCCCGGAACATGCTGAATCTCTCGGAGCGGATTTGGTTGTTGAAGATTCCAATTTGCAGGAATTGTGGCGGTTATTGAATCTCTGGCCAGAACTCAAGCAGCTACCGTTCTGGGAAGGATATGAAAAACTTCCCGTGGGAGTTTTGAAACTAACGGACGGCTGTCCATTCCAGTGTACTTATTGCGCCGTACATAAGTTTTATCACGATTTCAAGCCACGACCCTTGCAGCGGTCGTTACGCGAGCTTGAATTCCTTGTGGCCCGCGGTGCCGGGAACATATCGTTTTACGATGACGCTTTACTTTATAAAGCACAGGAAATTTTGGTTCCATTTTTGCGCGAGGTGATTAAGCGAAAAGTGCGCGTCAATTTTCACACACCGAATGCGCTGCACCCTCGTTACATTTCCGAGCCCGTAGCCAAGCTAATGCTCGAAGCGGGTTTCAAAACTTTTTACCTCGGCTTCGAGAGCTGCTCTGAGAAGTGGCATCAGCAGACCGGCTCGAAGGTTTCCCCTGCCGAGCTTGACGAGGCAGTCAGGATTTTGCTTCGTGCCGGAGCCAGGCCGGAGCAAATCACGGCATATCAAATGCTGGCTCATCCACGTTCAAACGCGCAGGACGTCGAGACATCGATGCATTTTGCTCACAATCTTGGTATCCGGGTTATGCTGGCTGAGTTTTCACCTGTGCCACACACACCTGACGGCCAAGCCTGCCAACAATGGGTTGATATTGACGAGCCGTTATGGCATAACAAGACCGCGTTTCCTATCGTGCTTCTGGGACAGAAAGAAGTCAATCGCTTAAAGGACCTGACCCGGCGCGGCAACCGAAAATGCGGCACCAAATAAACAGCACTCAATAAAAACCGCAAGCATTGCTAAACGCTGATAAGCCTTAGCGTTAACAGGAAAATTTCACTTGTGGTTACCGAGAAAGTGTGTTACAATTTCGATAATCCATTGGTTGACTTGTCGGCAGTGTATTAAAATGAGGGCCTATGTGGAGTAACATGCAAGGAGTAGTTTTTAGAGGATTAGTTCTCATCGGACTGGCGCGGGGCTTTGAGTTTGAAACGGTTAAACTGCCGTTTAATCCTATCAAGCTCGCGGGCCTTGTGATTTGGGTTTACCTGTGCATTTACTTCGTTCAACACGTTGAGTTCAGTGCTCTGGTACCGAAAAAACACAAGGGGCTGGCGAACGTCGCCACACTATTGCTGGGCCCTATACTCCTGCTGGCCTTGTTTTTCATTAACCTCACAAGAAGATACATAGAAAGTGGACGGGGATTAGCAACGTTCCTCAAGCGTGAAGCTATAAATGCCGTCGAGAGCATAAAAACCCATAGATTCGTCGGTTCCAGAGGTAGTTCCTCGGTCGTCCTGCTTGACCCGTCAGGCAAAAGTCTCTCCGAGGTATATGGGAAAGAAAAGCGCATTCGCGAAAGAGTTACTATCACGACACGAATTATTTCGGACGCCATAGGACACGAGGCCAGTGACATTCTTATAGACCCGAGAGACACTGCCAGCTATGCAATCAGATACAGAGTAGATGGTGTTCTAAGGGAAATTCAACAGATCAATGTGGATACGGCCAACGTCGTTGTCAACAGCATCAAGGCCATCTCCGGTATGGACATATCCGAGAAGCGCAGGCCGCAAGACGGGGGCTTTACCGCCAAGCTATCCGAGAGGACAATGTCATTTCGTGTCGCCAGCGCGGGGGCCCTGAACGGCGAGAAGCTGGCTATAAGGGTACTTGGTAATTTAGCCGGTGTGCTTTCTCTAAATCAAGTGGGCCTGTCGCAGAAACAATTCTCGACTCTTGAAGGTTCGATTGTAAAGCCCGCAGGAATGATTCTTCTATGCGGCCCCGCCGGCAGCGGCAAGACCACAACTCTATACGCTATGCTCGACTCGATTGACTTCTACACGCGAAATGTAGTTATGGTAGAGGACCCTATCGAGTATGTGCTGCCGCATGCAAGCCAGATTGAAATCAATCCGAAGGCGGGCATTACCTTTGCAAAAGCCCTGCGAAGCATTCTTCGACAGGACCCGGACGTTATCTGTGTCGGCGAGATACGAGATGAGGAGACCGCCGATATTGCTATGCGGGCTGCGCAGACGGGCCATCTTGTCCTGGCCACGATGCACGGCGGCAACCACATATCGTCTCTTGTGCGACTGCTGGACCTTGGCATAACTACGTTGTTGTTATCAGCGGCCCTTAACATTGTCATCTCACAAAGGCTGGTGCGGCTGTTATGCAAAAATTGTAAAACGCCGGCACAATTGACGGGCGAGCAGGCCGAGCGTTATCGCAGATTCGGCGTTAACCCGGCGAAAATCCACCGGGCAAACGGGTGCGACAAATGCCACGGTACAGGCTATAAAGGCAGAATAGGCATCTTTGACATACTGGTTATGGACAATGTCTTAAAAGACAAAATCTTAGGCAACGAACTTTCCATTGCCAAGCTCAAGCAGTATCGAGGCAAAAGGGCTATGAGCAACCTCAGGCATGAAGGAATGAAAAAAGTTTACGCCAGCTTAACTACCTTCGAAGAGGTTGATAGAGTAACAAACGACTAAGCGGGTAGTGATATGGTCCTATTGGCAGGTATAACATTCAGTCTGGTTTTTGCGGCCGTTTTAATAAAAAAAGGCTTGTACATCGGCTGGGTGAGGCTGGTCAACACTGTCTTCGCAATTTATCTATCAATATTCCTGACGCCGAGCATCAGTCGCTGCTCTGATTCCATCTCCGATATGAAATACGGCTATCCTCTGTGTTTGACAATAATTGCCGTTGTATTATTTCTGGTTCTGCACGGTCTTACGGTCACGTTTTTTACCGGCATATTCAAAGTCACATTTCCAAAAACTCTCAATACAGCCGGTGCGGCGGTACTGAGCTTCGTCTGCGGGCTGCTCGTATGGAGTTTTGCGTGCTTTGTTTTTCTGCTCACGCCGGTCCCACACCATCCACTTGCCCAGGGGTTCGAATTGCCCGCACAACTGGTCCAAAACTCAGTGCCGCCCCTGCGGTTAACCTGCGGATTTGTTAATATCTGCTCCTTCCAGGGTAAGCAAGCCGATGCATCCAAGGTACTTGACTCACTACTCTACGTTGAAAGTGAGCCACGTCATAAGGACAGGCCCCGGATTAAAGATGCGCTGCCGGCCGAGGCAAACGAAGTAGTTTACGGTGGTCATTCGTTATTGAAAACCTGCAAACGGCACGACTCTTAGCTTTGCAAGCCTTTCTGCCTCTCGTTTAATAGCCCGGTATTTTCGAATCGTCCAGACCTTCGTAACTCGGCGTCTCGTCCACAAGCCGGCTTATTTCAAAAAGGCTAACCTCGTTTTTCGAAAGAGTAAACTTCAAATCGACAAGGCTGCCCTCTGCCCTGGCACGCCGGACTTCCAGGCCGGGCACTGCAGCGTGCTGAAGCGCTCTTGCCTGCTGCCTGCCGGGGAATCTCGGCCGGCCCATCTGGCGCCAGACGTTCCAGGCGTTGCCTTTTTCCTCGCTGACCGTGCAGCGCTTAATAAAAACTTCGGGTGAGTTTACCGGAATTTGCAGGTCGAATTTACGCTCAAAGCCGGTCCCTTTCTCCTTGACGTCGTTCCAGGCCACAAAAGCAATCGAATCATCCCGCCTTGTAACCATAATATGCTCATCACGGTAAAGCAGCTCGTTACCAAGTGCCGCAAAAAAGGCATAAAGATGGAACGTGGGCTTTAAGATACCGTTGAGCGCCACCAGTCCGAAGCCTCCGTGAAACTGCGACTTTGGCACATCCCCTTCGGCAAAAACGTCACTAAACGTCCAATAGGCGAACGAGTCAACATAATCACCGCCCTCGCTGAGTGTCCTGGCGAGATACGCGGCGTTATATGCCGTATCGTGCAAAGGACACATCGGGCTGTACGACGTATTATACTCTGTTATATGCAGCGGCAAGTCGGGGAAGGGCGAGTCCTTGATAACCTGCCGTGTTTGTTTGAACTGGCGCAAAAGCTCGTTAGGCTCCGGCACATCCTGGTACGTAACGTGCGGGAAATACTCCGGCTTCTTGCCGCAGTAAGCATGATGTGCGACAAAATCGACCGGCACCTTTTCCTTCTCGCACATCCGAAGCAGTGCCGTTATCCAGTCGGTCGTAGCGGGACTGGTTGCCGGGCCGCCCACGGGAATCCCGGCATCAACCTCTTTTATCGCCGTCGCAGTCTCGCGATATAATCTAAAATACTCCGCCTGGTCGGCATCCTTCCAAAAGAAATGAAGGTTCGGCTCATTCCAAACCTCGAACGGCCAGCGCCTGACCTCGTCGATGCCGTAGCGGGATACTAAGTGCCCGACAAAGTTTTTGATTAGCCCCCGCCACATACCGTAATCCCTCGGCGGCGTAACATTGCCCTGCCAGTAAAAGACTGTCTGCTCGCCGCCGGCAAGGTCGCCGGGCATAAAGCCGAGTTCGACAAAGGGGCGTATGCCCTGTTCGAGAAACGAATCATAAATCCTGTCGATGTACGTGTAGTTATAAAAGGGCTCTTTGAATTGCTTCGAGTGATGCCCGTGACGAAGCTGCGCTCGGTAAAGCCCCATGCCGTCACTAAGTATGCCGTGCCCGCGTATATAATCGAAGCCGATTGCCTCCTGGACTATCTCCAGCAGGTCCTGGTATTCTTTCTCGAGCGCAAGGCCCATATGCCCGCTCCCCACGCACCGCCGCCAGTTATCCGCAAATTTCGCCCCTTTCGCGTCAGCCGGTATTGTAATCTTCGCCATTAATTTTGCCTCCTCTTATCACTCATCACCCATTCACAAGGTCTCATTTTGTCATTCCCGCGGAATTTATCCTCAGGGGAGCGGGAACCTGGCATTTACCTTGGCATTGTGATTTTACACGAACATCCCTCTACCAGAAAGGTTTTTTAAAAATCCCACCTTAAATAATCAATTATCAATAATCGATAATCTATTGTTACACCCTCCTATATAATTGCAATTAACTTTCATTACTCGCCACGGCGCAGTCACTTGACGAAGCCGGGTCATTCCTGCAACGCCGACGGCCGCAGCAACCTCCATACGTCAAACATTGCATTCCAATCTTCCCTTGCTTTTTAGCGAAAGCTGTGAGTAAAATAAACTTGTAAGCGGTTTCGCTCCTGTATATTACATGATAAAAGCAAAGACAGTAATTGTTATATTGGTAATGATGACAGGGTGTTCTAATGCACCTTCAAATCCGACACCGTCGGATAAGTCTGCATTATTGGCAGAACCATCAGGGAAAAAACCCATAGCTCTACAAGCTGCAGATGTAAGTCAGGTATCAGCACAGCAGTTCACATCTATATTGGTGGTTTCCCCATGCTGCACACACTACAAGAAATTCCTCGGCTATGAAAATAGCCTGGCCTATCTTGAAGTAGGGCAAAGAAGGAATGAAAAGTTGAACAAAGAGATATATTGCACGCCAATAAATGACTTGCCGAAACATGTGATAGATTCACTTGAATCGATGGCAAAGCAGTAAAGCTTAATAACGAACGTTTATAAACCTCTGCAAAACAATCAATAATCGATAATCAATTGTTTTACACTCTCCCCTGATTGCAATTATCTTTATCAGAAGCGTTAAGTAGTTATTACCTGCAATTCGGACTCCAATTTCCCTGAGGCTCCCGATTTCGGAGCGCAGCTAAGATCCCGACCCCTCGGGGTATCGGGGTCATCGCGACCTTCAGGATGCAAAAACAAGCATTCCATAGTGAAAACTGCATTATGTTTCCTCTTTATGGTGCCTGATGGATCTATCGCGGCGCACCGGTAACCACTGTGGGCTTAAACGCCTCAACGAAATGGGCATTTTACATTAATTGAATTCTCACACAGAGTACCTCGCCATACTGCGTCGACTATGGAATAGTCAGCCAAGTCAATCACATCATCGCAGTTAACATCACAATCACGAAGCGTATATAAACCGGCGGAGCCGTTTCGCCAGAAGGCATTGACTATCGAACGGTCCGCCACATCAACGAAGCCATCGTTATCCACATCGCCGAGAAGGGCTATTCCGAATTGTCCCTCTAAGACGCAGACGTTGCCGTAATCATCACCAATAACGGTGACCTTAATCGTAATTGGCTGGCCGGAATCGGATATGCCATTGGTTTCATCGCAGCAGGGCGCTGCGAAGCTGCAGAATACATCCTTGGCCTGACCACCTGCAATTATTGTCGGCGGCACATTCACATCATCCGGCAGGATAAACTCCCACGCGTACGTGTAGCTGTTATTGTCCATCGGGTCGCCAAAATACATAATACTCGCTGTCAAACTGGAATCATTAACGTCCGGCCGGTTTTGATACATCCACTGGTGGTCTAAATTAAAATCACCGATGTAAATCAGCGTAGGCAATCTTAACCAGTCTTTTGCAAGCTCAGCATAATCTTTGAAATCAACAGAATTATCACCCAACGGCGATGGGTATATATCAGCGCCGGGAAAAGCCGGTACATTAAGCCAGCGCTGGATTAACAGCTTCAGGTCAAATAAATCAACCTTACTGTCAAAATTCATATCACCAGGAAAGCTGCTCTTAGGCCGTATTAAAGCTATACTATAATTACTACCGGCCCCGATTGCTATGCACTCATAGCCGTCCGGTGGAGCGAACTCCTCCGCTGGGCCATTGTGGTCCCACTCAACGAGATTGCCGTTTTCTCGTAAACAAAGGCTACGATAATCACCTGCGGCAATTGCAACAAAATCATTACCATCTGGTACGTAGGTATACCCACCCCAGCTTATTACGCTTCCATCGTTCTTTAATGCAAGATTGTGATAACCACCTGCATCAATTGCTACAAAATCATTACCATCTGGTGCTGCTGATTGGCCACTATAGTTACTTCCCCAGCATAAGATACTTCCATCTTCCTTTAATGCAATGCTGTGATGGCCGCCGGCGGAAACAGCAGTGAAATCATTGCCTTCGGGCACATTGATTTCTCCGTAGTAATTCCTTCCCCAGCCAACAATACTGCCGTCGTCTTTTAATGCCAAGCTGTGACATGCAGATTCTAAAATCCCGCCCGCTGCAATCGCGACATAATCATTTCCCGCCGGCGGTGTCGCCTGACCATAATAATCATTGCCCCAACCGACAATACTTCCGCCTGTCTTCAGGGCAAGGGCATGATAATCACCGGCAGCAACAGCCACAAAATCATTTCCCTCAGGCACATCTGTTAGTCCATAATTCGTTTCCCACCAGCCTTCCAGGCTGCCGTCATATTTTAAGAAAATCCCAAAATCCATACCTGCGGCGATATCGACATAATTATTGTCCTGAGGAAAAAAAGCCTGTCCACTTAGATTGCTTCCCCAGCCGATAATAGTACCATCCTGTTCTAAAGCTAAGTTATGCCATGAACCCGCAGCTATTGCAATAAAATCGTTCCCATCCGGCACATCATCTACCTGTCCGCCTTGGTTATTACCCCATGCAACAACTATACCATCCGATTTAAGTGCAAGACTATGATAACTACCGGCATCTATTGCGATAAAGTCATTTCCATCTGGTAATGTAATTTGTCCATAGTTATTTCTACCCCAGCCAACAATGGTTCCATCACTTTTTAACGCAAGGGCGTGGTAATCACCGGCGGCTATGGCAACAAAGTCATTGCCTTCGGGTGGCATTGTTTCTCCATAGCTGTTGTAACCCCAGCCTGTTATTGTGCCGTCCTTCTTTAGGGCAATGCTGAATAAAAGTCCTGTATCTACTGCTGAATAATCATTACTATCTGGAATTGATAACTGACCATGAGAATTGCTTCCCCATCCGACAATATTACCATCTGCCGTCAGGGCAAGACTTTGGTTAAAGCTTGCCGCAATAGCTATAAAATCGTTTCCATCCGGTACATCTGTTTGCCCATTACTATTCCAGCCCCAGCCGATTATACTGCCATCTTCCTTCAAGGCTATACTATGTCCCTGACCACCGGTAACAGCGGTAAAATCATTTCCATCAGGGGGTGTGGCTTTGCCATGATAGTTGTCTCCCCAACCGATTATCCTTCCAGCCTGATTGATAGCAAAACTGTGATACCAGCCTGCACCTATGGCCTTGATATTAACAAGCTCTTCATCTGCTGTTTTTATATCACCCCAGGATATTATCTTTGCGCCAAACGAACACGAACAGCAAAATAGAAGGATAATTGGAATAAGAGTAATGGAGATATAGAATTTCTTCATGTGTCCTCCTATAGCGACTTCATTATATATAATACACCATTATAGACAAAAAACACTAAAATATCAACCAAATAATCAAGTACACCGACCTTATTGCCGTGGTATTCGTAAATGTACCGGTATATCGGCGTGTTTGAATGAACATCGGGTAGCATCACTCCCGCCAACCTCCCAGCCGGACTATTATTGAATCACCGCTTCGCCCTTATGAGTTGAATTAAATTCTTTTTACCGCCTGCGGTTCGGATTTCAATTTACCTAAGGCTCCCGATTTATCGGGACGCGTCGAAGGACCGCAATACTTGTCTGCATCCCGACACACAAAGGCTGTGCCTATTCTACCATTTATAACCAGTTACCAATTACCCATACGCTGTCCGCCGTACGCCAATTCAACTGAGCCCAAAAACGCCCTCGAAATAAACCCTTTGACACCCGGCTGGACATCCGTTAGAATCTTGGGCTGGTTTGTGTCTATTAGTTCCGATGTCTTTTGAAACAATGAAAGGAAATGAAAATGGCTGAATATTTTCCCGAAGTGAAAAAGATAAAATATGAGGGACCCGACTCGAAAAATCCCCTTGCGTTCAAGCATTATAATCCGGAAGAGGTCATACTTGGCAAAACTATGGCCGAGCACCTGCGTTTCTCAGTATGCTACTGGCACACCTTCAAAGCTCTAGGAACGGACCAGTTCGGCGGCGAAACTATCATTCGCAATTACAATGACTCGTCCGACCCGATGAAGGTCGCGGATATGACCCTTGAAGCGGCCTTCGAGCTGTTCACCAAGTTAGGTGTTAATTTTTGGTGCTTCCACGACAGAGACATTGCACCTGAGGCGGATAATTTAGCTGAGACCAACAAGCGCCTCGACAAAATAGTGGAAAAAGCCAAGAAGCTCCAGGCTGATACCGGAATGAAGCTGCTTTGGGGCACAACCAACGCTTTTTCTCATCGCCGGTTCATGGCGGGCGCAGGCACCAACCCGTCACCGGAGGTCTTTGCCTATGCGGCAAGTCAGGTTAAGAAAGCTATGGAGATAACAAACGAGCTGGGAGGACAGGGTTATGTCTTCTGGGGCGGGCGCGAAGGTTACGATACACTGCTCAACACCGATATGAAAATGGAACTGGACCATTTGGCTTTGCTTCTGCAAATGGCGGTCGACCACAAGAAGAAGATAGGCTTCAAAGGCCAGTTTTACATAGAGCCCAAGCCGAAGGAGCCAACGAAGCACCAGTATGATTTTGACGCAGGAAACTGTTTCGCGTTTTTGCAGAAATATAATCTACTCGATCACTATAAGCTAAATATTGAGTCCAACCACGCCACTCTGGCCAGCCATGATTTTTGTCATGAACTGGCATTTTGCGCCGCCAACGGCATACTCGGTTCGGTCGACGCCAACCGGGGCGACCTGCTTCTTGGATGGGATACGGACCAGTTCCCGAACGACATTTATGAAACAACAATGGCTATGTACATTATTCTCAAAAGCGGCGGTTTGACTACCGGCGGCCTCAACTTCGACGCGCATGTCAGACGTCAATCAATAGAGCCGATTGACCTGTTTTATGCTCACATAGGTGCAATGGATATCTTCGCAAGAGGTTTGAAAAACGCTGCAAAAATCATCCAGGACAAGACGTTCGACAATGCCGTCGCGGAGCGTTACAAAGGTTGGAGCGGAGAGCTCGGTTCTAAAATTGAAAAACGACAGGCCGGATTTGAGGAGCTTGAAGCTTACATTCTTAAACACGGTGAGCCGAAGCTTCAGAGTGGTCGACAGGAGCTGCTCGAAAACCTCCTGAATGATTATATCTAAATCGAACCTATTTAGGTTGTGCTACAAAATCAAAAACAATGGTTGAGGTGAGGAATCGATTGCGACTCCAAGCATGATATATCATATTGAAGCTCCCAAAGATCACTATGAGTCATGCGAGGATGATCCAAAAAATTATGAATTTCTCCACGAAGCTGGCGGAGAATATATAACTCTTGGTTCGTATGATTTCCTAATCGCCCAGGCAAGGTACTTTGCATGACCACATCTCACATACGAGACCTTGGCTGCAACTATTGCTCACGAGAACGCCCACAACACTTTGACAATGGCTACGGCCCTTGGGCACTTGAAGCTCCATATCAAGATAATTCTGGAGCTTACACCAAAGATCCCACCTGCCGACAAACCTGCCAAGGCGCTTCGAATGTACCTTGGTATCATTATCGAATCCAGCAAATACGCTCAGGAAACTGCCGCTACTATGTCGGCATACACTGCCCTCAGGGGATCCTATGGGCCGGCGGTTGCCGACCAATATCTCAAACGACTTAAACGTCCATCTCCCTACACAACATTTGTAGATCCTGCCATTGATCTCTTCAGTAAGCACAGTGTCCCCTACCAGCATTGGGGCGGATACATGATGTTTCTCGCCTCTCTCGCAATGAACACCGACATCAACCACGGCACACACATAAACGGAATGAACGTCGCCATCGCCGGCCTTATTCAGCAGGCAAAATTCGCACGCTGGAAAGGCCATGATATGCAGCCAAGGGCATACGACAACGTCGAGCAGGCAATCGACAGGGTCGTGCGAAGTGTGCTCATCTGGGAGGCCTGTGAGAATGCCGCCAGAGAGCTGGACACAAAGGCGCTAATGGGCGTACTTGCCAAACGCGAAACAGCCAAGGCCGAGGATATGATGAGAGCCGCTGTAGTTAGCGCCCAAAAGCATTTTGATAAAATGTACAAGTAGGCTTTAGCCTGTTTGTTTTGTCTTTTCAGTAAGCTGATAAAGAAGAGGCTGGCTGTTTCTCAGTCAGCCTTTTTGTTTAACCTCCTGTCTGTCACTCTTGCCCGTACTTTATGGAAGTCTCAAGGCTATACCAAAATCATAACCGGCGTCGATATCATCAATGTAAACCGCCTCAGGCGGAGCCGGCCTTTCAAAATAATCAAACGGAAAATCACCAAACGGCCAATCCCAGTCGAATGCCTTGCCGTCACAAGTAAACGCCACAATATGGTCGCTGCCGGCGGCGATGGCCACAAAATCGTTACTATCAGGCTGGCGATAGTGATAACGTGGAATATCAGGTTGTATCCAGTCGCCTCCACCCCAGCTTATAAGCATATCATCATCTCTCATCAAAAAGCTGTAATTCTCACCTGCGGCAACGGCCGTATGCACCTTGCCTGCTGCACCTCCATAAATCCTGGTCTGGCCGTGATTGTTATTTCCCCATGCCTTGACAACGCCGTCGGACTGCACTGCCAGGCTGTGATAATCGCCTGCGGTTATCGCTACGAAGTCGTTGCCGTCCGGCTTGTCCGTGATTTGATTTACGTTATCTCGGCCCCATACAACTATCTCGCCAGCCGAGGTCAGTGCGACGCTGTGGAAAATGCCAGCGGAAATATCAATATAATCGTTGCCGGGCGGAACGTTGCATTCCCCGTGCGTATCATACCCCCAGCCGCCCAGTGAACCGTCCGACCTTATCGCCAGGCAGTGCCTTTTACCCGCAGCGACAGCGATAAAATCATTGCTGTCCGGCACGCCGCTTATCTGGCCGTAGTCATCACGGCCCCACACAACTACCGGATATCCCGGCCGAAAAACAGCAACAGCCAAAGCGTTCGGGTCGCAGGGGTCCGTCTCAGTCGGATTCTCGCAGATATCGCCCCTGTAAACCAGAGTGTATGCCGCTGCATCAGCCGGCTTTGTAAACGTTGCCGTTACTGGAGTGTTATAATCCAGGACGCTGCCCGGCCCCCAGCCTGAAACCACAAAATCATTCACATCAGCCCTATCACCATTTGTTTTGTCCCAATACAGTTCGAAATCCCCGCCCTTCAGGACCTGCGGAACGCCTGAGTTATTCGAGTCGTTGATGATTGTTAATATCACGATATTGGGGTCGGCCCAGTTCGGCTCAACACTCAGCCGACCGCGGAAAAAGTAATTAATCAGCCCCGTTGCATAATCAATCGTCCGAGGAATGGTTATCTTGCCATAATCATCAAAGACAGTCTTTCCAAGTATACACCAAGCCTTATCCAGATGGTCGTGGACCAAGTGATGCTGTGACATAGTTTTCCGAGCCAAATAATCCACTCCATAGCCATATAAATACGTACGACCAGACTCAACTTTTGTGTTGCAATGGATACGCATGGGATTAAGAAAATAATAAAGGCTATTAGTATCAGAAATAAATATCGTGCTAAAGGACAAGAACTGATAGTTTGTCACTTCTGCCAATCCCCAGGTATCAGGTGGTGAAACGCCTTCACCAAGGTAATCATTATGGTTCCTGGTATCAGTATCGAAGTAATCAGCTGTCTTGTTATAAACTTTAGCTGTGGGCGTCCACTCAGATGAAACCCATCTTTCTAATGAGCCGTTACTCGAAATCATTTTCTCTACCCAGGACTCGAATGGATTATTATAATCTTTACGTTTTCGATAATGAGCGAAGAGGAAGTCATTTCTTGCATGTGCTGGCACGCCAATATCTTCAACCATATGCAAAACACAACCCAGAGACAAAAAAGCCTCAGCTAATAATTCCTCTCGATTGCTCTCGCTGGGATTCGTGAGTGAATCATAAAACTTACTTCTGGCATCTGTCCAAGATTGGTCGTTAATTGTAGGATTCTTTTCCGCAGTTCCATTTATTGCCCAAGTCGCAGCCGATTCGCCGGTAAAATCATATTTCCAAGCAGGGGCATATTTCTTCCACTCGGGATGGTCCGTCTTGTTGTCCAAGCCAGCGTTCCGCTTTGAATCGTGAAAATGGTGCCGTGCCCTACGAGGATACTTTGAACCGTCTTCGTCTTCGATTGTACTTCCTATTTTAGTCCATTCTAATATAGTTCTGGTAGTTTTATCAGGATTTGCTTCGCCTTCTTTTATTCGTTTCTTTATATCTGTTGGAAAATCCCAATTTAATTCCGTTGATATTCCATCATCCAAACCCAACTGTGTTTTTAAAAAACCATCTATCAATGATGCGCTAATCGCTTTATCTGTTAATGCAGGGTGTGTTTTCTTGTTCCCCCATCCATATAGCTTTTCACAGACACTGAGAAATATACTCAAAGCTAACATTATTATTAGAATCTTTCTCATATTGTTTAAGCCTAATAAACTTCAAAAACTAAGTAATATTACTTCACCTCACTTATTTTTAAGTTGTCTTGTCTTTTCTTTTTCAAAATAAATAAGATTAAAGGAATAGTGACACATAAAGGTACAGTATTAAACAAAATGCCACGAAATATGCTGCCGTCAACAAAATAACATGTTACATTAAGAATAAACAAGCATACTATAACCGAATCGAAGAGGAGACAAAACAATGTTAAACACGAAATTAGCCTACGTCTTAACTCCCGAGAGATAGACCACGCAAGTACCGACAACAGAACGGCAGTATGACTTAGCAAAATGCCTATAGTACAGTAAATAAGTGATTGGGCAAAAGCTCCCCAAGACTCTTCGGTTGGATGCGTAGTTAGTAAAAGAGCCCACAGGCCTAATAATCCCGTGGTGATAGATGTAACACACAGAGTTACACTCCAATAAATTAATTTTCTCTTTCTGAAAATTAAAGCGCCGATTACCACAGAGACTAAAAATACAACAATTCCAACAATGCAATGAAACATATCTTCCGAAAATCCGTAAATGCCCAAATCATAATAGCTTTTTTCTCTTACAAGAATGAATAGCTCTATAATACCCAATGATATTAGAACGGAACCAATTATTCGCTTTCTTTCCAAAATCCAAAACTCCCTATTCTGCGAAAAGCTACTTATTTTATTTTTTTAAAAATATATGTAAAATTTTCATTGTAATTTCAAAAGCACATTTGAAAATCAAGAAATTAGAATTTGCTGATTTTCCAGTCACCGTCGTCATCCAAGGTGAAAACAACTGGATAGAACAGTGTGTTGGTACTGTTGCTAATCTCGTATATTGCTATACCTCCATCTATAGACTCTAATGATAATTCTCCCATGTCATTTACCATATTCTGCAATTTGCCAATGTTTTCGTTAAATATAGCTTTATAATCATCCGCAACAAAATCAACAAAATAAGTAATCGCCTCATCTATGTTGCCTGCTGCTAGTGCTGCTTTGAAAGATTCGAAAATATCTTCGGGCCGGGAACCTGATAGCCAACAATAACAGAGGTCTTCGAGGTCATAGAAATCAATCATGCTGCTATCATCAAAGTCACAGTATGAGTCCCAGTTTATATCATTGGTATCACTTAGCCAAGCATCAGCAAACCTCACAAAATCAGCGAAATCGATTATACCACTTGGGGCAATATCAATCTTTTCACACTTCCATTGTTCAGTTAACCAGTGATAAGCAAAATATGCTAGGTCGTCTGAATTGACGATGCCACCTTCATCAAAATCCCCTTGTAGGCCTGTCCCTGTTTTGAACCAATTTAAAGCCAACTCTGTGTAATCTGTAAAGTCGACCAAACCGTCGGCATTCAGATCCGGCGAAGGGTAATCTTGGGCATAAAGATAATCCAAAATAGAAAAGAGGGTTACTACGATAACTAATATTGCTGAACTTCTTGTGGGCATAGCATACAGTCCCCTAAATAATCTTGTTCCTAACACTGAATTATACTTCTAAAACAACCAAATAAACAACTTGTTGTAGAATTTTTTCTGAATTTATATATATTCATCCTTCCCTTTTAGACAAAAACTGGTAATTGGTGCATTCAGCCAAACCCCAGTTACCAGGTGGTGAAACATCGCCACCGAGGTAATCGTTAGGGTCCCTGGTATCAGCATCGAAATATTTAGTTAATTTGTCAAAAACAACCGGCCCGGAGCCAGCCCAGGGGCACTGCCCACCATTGGCCTCAACCTGCTCTTCGACCCACGTTTCTAACGGATTGCCCTTGTCATACCAAGACCGGTAATGTCCAAACAGAAAATCGTTCCTTGCATGTGCGGGTACACCCATATCCTCCAAAAGATGCAACACGTGTCCCAGATTCAGAAATGTCTTAGCCAGAGATTCCTCACGCGCAGATTCACTGCTTTCAGTAAGCGCCTTATAAAATTCTTCTCGTGTCTTACCCCAGTAATGATTGTTTGTTGTAGGTTTCTTCTCGGCTGTTCCTACTGCTGCCCAATGTAGGGCGGATTCGCCGGTAAGATCAAAGCCGGTTTTGGTACATGCATAATCCTGCCAGTTGGGATGGTCAGTTTGATTATCTAAACCGGCGTTGCGAATTGGGTCATGAAAATGGTGCCGAGGTCGAATAGGCCAATAACGGCCATCTTCGTCTTCAATTATACTGCCCATACGAAGCCAATCTAAAATACTTCGAGTTGTTTTGTCTGGCTCAGCCTTCCCCATGCGTTCCTTTATATCCGATGGAAAGTCCCAGTATAATTGCGCAGATAGCCCATCATCAAAACCTAATTGGATTTTTAAATAATCATTGAGTATTGCTGAACTAATCGCCTTCTCTGTTATTGCAGGGTGTGTAAATTCATTTCCGAAACCGTATAAAATTGGGCATAAAAACAAGCACATTAGCAAGTAAAATGATATCACAGAAACGTTTCTTCTCAGGTATTTCATAGATTTTACCCCTCAAATCAACAAGGACACTCTTAAGAAAGCATCACTTACCACATTCTGCTCCAAGTATATATTAAATACAAATCGGTTACCGCAACTGCTGATAAAGTAATCAAAACAGAGGTTACAATCGACTTGATTCTAAAGCTCTTCAAAGGCAAAACTTTAATCAGAACCATCCACATTGTGTTCAAAACCACAATTAAAATAATAGCCGTCCTTGGGGAAACTATGCGCCAAGGCAAATCATACTCCTTGCCAAATATAAAAAAGACAATACCCATGTAAAACGCCAGTGATAATATCACCGTCAAAATGATATCCCATAAGCGTTGCTTCATTTTAATTCTCCTAAATTTTGCTTTGTTTTATTATCCAAGCCAGCATTTCGAATGGGGTCATGAAAGTGATGTCTTGGTCGAATAGATGGGAGTATAATGCGACCATCTTCATCTTCAATATTACTGCCTGTTTTCATCCATTCTAATACAGTTCGAGTTGTTTCTTCAGGTTTTACGCCACCTGCTTTTATCCGCTTTTTTACATCCAAGTAAGATGAAAAATCCCAATTCAATGAGGTTTGTATCCCGTCAGTCAAGCCCATTTGTCTCTTCAGGTAGCCGTCTATAACTGACATACCGGCTGCTTTCTCTGTTAAAGCCGGGTGTGTTGCTTTGTTTCCGAAGCCGTATGCAAATGTGCAGAATCCCAAAGATACGCTAAGGAATAATATCCCTATCTGAACTTGCCTCAGCATGATTTGCGGACTCCTTTAGACCAAAAAACTTACATTTATGTTGAACCTACCACCTGAACATTCTCATTATATTTAATAACAACCAACACGTTAGTATAGAGGCAGATAAGGAAAATACTAATAAAGACGGGATTCTAAGTATTATTCCGGATTCTGACCTTGGACGATTACGTGATCTCTTTCTAATAATCCAGAAGACATCGAAACCGAGTACGATAAAGAGACCTAATGGCCCAAAAAACCAAACTGGCATATAAGAAGCGATTGGAAAATATAAAAACCAAATTGTTCCAAGATAAATCGCTATTGCTAATATCACAAGGATAAAAATCTCAAAGCAGCTTACCGGCTTTTTTTGTTCGTTGTCTTGCATTGGTTATTCTCCTTGCCAGCGTTTAGCCATTAATCAGAAATTGTATATTTTCCAGTTTCCCTGTTCATCCTGAATAAAAATAACCGGGAAAAGATATGTCTCCGAACCGGCCTGATGTAGCATTTCGTATTTCACTTTTCCTGCCTCTTGCGAATCCAGAATCAAGTCGCCCATACCGGCTGCATAATCCGGCAGGTTCGGCTCAATTATCTGAAATATTTCGGCATATCTGTCTCTCGATACCTCCGCTATGAAAGTAAGGGCCTCGTCGACATCACCGGCTAACAGCGCCTGTTTGAATGCTTCCCAGACGCACAAAGGGCGAGAGCCCTTTAGCCAGCATTCCGCCAGCACATACAAATCGTTGTAATCCACCGAATTGCTGTCATCGAAGTCACCAGCAAATCCTTCGCCCGTCTCCAGCCAGTTTTGCGCCAATTTAGCCACATCCTCAAAGCCGATTATCCCGTCGCTGTTAAAGTCTGCTGATTGGCACTGCTGATATTCGCTGTATTCAGCAAGCCAGTACCAGCAAAAAATAATCAGGTCGTATGTATCTACAGTGCCGCTGTCATCAAGGTCTCCCTGAAGCTTGGTTCCGATTTGCCGCCAGTTGCCTGCTAATATTACAAAGTCACCGAGGTCAACTATATCGTCATTGTTTAGGTTCGGAACGTTCGGCTCCGGTATGCCGAGAGGGAAAGCAAGTCCTGAAACTGCAAGACAGATGGCCCCCGTAAGCACAACAACTTTACGAATGCTCATAATTTCCCCTCCTGTCCGGGCCTTAATTAGGTTAGTGTATAATTCATACCATAGCACAGGATAATATCAATATATATTTTCACAATATACAAAACCAAACCGGCTGCGGGAAATAATAATCGGCGCCATGATTTTTCCTGAAGACGGTAATGACTTGTTAAGATAAATAGATGTCTTTGCTTTATGCTTCAATCATCGGGACATCGGGCCTGTGAGCTGTCACTACCGGTGGAATATGTTCTATTACCCGCATTGATTTCCATTTGCCGCCCAGAAATCGCGCTAGAAAAACCAGCGCCAGCACACACACATAAACCGTCAGAAAGCTCCAGACGACCTTCAGCCCCAGGCCCATTCGGACGCATATATACGTCGGAATTATAAACATCACCCAGCTAAGAGACACCGACAATATCATCACGAACCGCGTATCGCCCGCGCCTCGAAGCGCCGCCGTAAAAATGATGTTGCCGGTATCGAACAGGCAATAGAACGCCACGAAGCGAATCAGCATAATCACCACAGGCCTTAACCGGGCAAATTCGGCCGCATCCGCCTGCGCGGCGAACGGGTACATAAAAAGCTCAGGCAAAAACCAATAGCCGACAGCAAGGGCAGTCATATAACCAAGCGTCAGGCTCGCCGCGGAGAATGTGCTTCTCTCGGCAAGGGCCGGGTTGTTATCCCCGAGCGCTTGGCCGACCATAGTATTGACCGCCGTGGAGAAACCCAGCATCGGTATGAAGGCCAGCCCGTTAATCTGGAACGCTATCGCCGTTGCTGCCAGCGAGACATCATCAATTCGGCCGACAAAAGTTACAAAAAGTGTGAACGACAGCACATCGAGCATAATATGCATACCGCTCGGAAATCCGTATCGAAGCAGTCTGCCGAAAAGGTCACGTTCCGGTTTATAGCCGGCAAGCGCAGCGTAGTTCCGGCGGTTCTCGGCCCTGAAGAAAAGTGCCAGAAAAACAATCGCCGTCATCACATGTGCCGAGACGGTTGCCCAGGCCGCGCCGGCAATCCCAAGTCGCGGCATATACCAATGACCGAAGATAAGCGCGTAATCCAGAACAATGTTCAACGCGGCGGCTGCGAAACTTACCCACATCACAACGGCCATTTTACCCCGGCCGGTAAAAAATGACGAGACCGCCGTCGCGACCAGGCTCGGCACCGCACCAAAGCATAGAATCTTAAAATAGATTATCTCCTGCTCCCGCAGCGGCGAAGGATGCCCCACCCAGTTGAATAACGGTCTTGCAAGCGGTATCAGCCCGAGCATCAGAACGCCAGCGGCCAGTGCGAAATATATTCCCTGCCATACCGCTTTGCCCACCCGCAGCGGGCGGCTGGCACCGGTGTACTGCGCAACGAATGTATTAACATAGGCGGCGACGCCGAGAAAAAGTGCGAATATTGTGAAATGAGTAATCCCGGCCTGCAAATTGGCCGACATCGCGTCTTTCGAGTACCACATTAGAAAGACACGGTCGATGAACATCTGAATGCTGGCCGCGCCCGTACTGAGAATCAAAGGTGCCGCCATTCGCAGCACCGCCACGCAGCCGCCCTCGCCACTCCAGTTGACAAATTTTCGTAAATTTAATAACCGCATAAAGGCCGAATGCTAACGATAAGCACCGTCTCCGTCAAAATAATTAAACAATACCGGGCGCATTCGGCCTTGCAAATCTCCCGATTTCAAATCCCCATATTATCGGGATTATTTCAACACATCCTGCATCATAACCGCGAGATGTCGCAGGCTTTCGGGATTCTTATGCGTTATTTTAACATATTCATCGATGTCCCACGCATGAGCGACAACACTATACAATTGCTCGGGCACGATAACCTCCGGCTTCGGCTCCGGAAAAAAGTGAAGAAACCAAATCGGCTCGTCATTAGTTTTTTCTCCTTTCTCTTTTGCTGCTCCCTGCTTGGCCTTCCTTTCCGCAAGAACCTTTTCGCGCGCCTCCGCAAAGCTCTTCATATCGTCAAGTATCTCCTGTCCTTTAAGCTCCATCATTACAACTCGGTCGCCATACAACATCGCCAATTTGTCCATCTGCCGCGTTTGACCGGGCAAAAACGCCAGTTCACCGGATGGCCGCCATAATACACCGTACAGGGTGAAATCCGCACCAGTCTTTTGCTGCAGATTACGTGCAAACTCCTTGGATTTACTAAGCTCGCTGCAGAGCTCCTCTTCTATCAAAGGCGAAGCTTTATAACCTTTTTCCCATCCCCAGCGGCTGTCAAACCGACGCGCAGCTACGAGCTGCTCCTCTGTCGCGCGCATCACGAGAAGGTCAGGCGCGGCCGTGTTCCATTGTTGAAACTCCATTAAGGGCGTCCCCAGTCTGTAGAATTCAGCCGAATCCGACCCAACCCAGTAAATCAGCCGTTTTGGTGCCAAAGGATTGTAATACAAAAGTCCCACTGCACAATCATTGCAGTCCCAGGAAAGACCGTCATTAGCACTGACCCGGCCGTCCTTGATTTTCACCGGAAGGTCTTTACTCAATTTTGCAACTACCGAATTTTGCTTTGCCGTGCCTATCAGAAGCAAGTTATATTTTTGCATATCAGCTTCGGTAAGTCCGCCGTCCGGCTTTCCCGGCAGCCTGCCGTAAATGGTGTATACCATCGGCACACCTTCTTTGATTTCCGTGGCGGCAGGCCAATTAGGTTTGCACGACTGACGAGCGACCTGCGCGACCTCATACATCTTCTTGTTTGTCTTTTTATCGCCGCCTGTGCCCCAGACTATCATAATCGGCTCACCGTGATAAAGCGCTGTCGCTCCGCCTGGAAAATGCAGCCGCTGGCGAGGTTGCTTCGGTTTATCTTTCGTAATAAGCCATCCGTCTTTTTGAGCAATTATATACAGCGCATCATGCAGCGCCGCTTCAACCATCTTTTCTATATGGCGATTAACAACCACCATCAGCGGCGTCCGCCTTTCTACCGGGCAGGAATTGAGGTCTATTTTCAGTACACCCACATTATCGAGCGCTAGGTATAAAGTATTGTTTGACCCGATACGGGCGTCAATCTCGGCCGGCCGGCCTTCGGGCCCCCACTCAAGCAGCTCTACCCAGTAAGCCTTGCGGGCCAGCTCATCCATCGCGGTATAATGTACCCGGTCAACATTCTTTTTGCGTACAAGGCCGCCGGCCCACTTTTGCGCCCGCGCAAGCCCTTCATGATAAAGCCAGGTCGCATGGCCCAGGCCGTCGGTTTCATCCTGAATCGCCGAACCACCGAACTTTTCAATCGTGCGCGTCGCAATGCGACTGTTTGAGACCGGTACAAGATAATCATCCTTGCTGTGAAGCGCATAAAAGGGCAGATGCAGCGCATTTTCCATCGGCAGATGCGCGCCGCCGCCGCACTTTGGTATTGCCGAGGCAAAAAGGTCGGGAAACCGACTGCCCATACTAAACGTCCCGTAGCCGCCCATACTTATGCCCGCCAGGTGCACACAGTTCGGGTTTATTTTCCAGTGTTTCATAACGTAATCGAGCGCCTCGAGCACATCCACCTCGGACAGAGCTATATAGCTGCCAGCCCGGCTGCGCCCCAGTGGAAAAAGCTTTATACGGTCCGACTCGGCGCTCTCGAATGAAGTAAAGTGCATATGTGTCAGGGTGCGGCCGTGAAGCTCAAAATGAAGCGAATAGCTTCGCTTAGGGTCGTAATTCTCTGGTATAGCAATCAGGAAAGGCTGTCCCATACCATCAGCCTTCGACAGGTATGCCCATTCCTGCAGGCCGCGAAGTTTTGAAAGGATATTCGGGTCATCCGCAATCTTCGACATCCAGTCGGTAAGTCTCGATGCGGCCTCGATTGTCTTACCCGACGGCGTATCGCCTTCGGTCGCCATACCTAAATCAACCTGTGTTGCGAGGTAATCAATCCAGCCGGCATAATCAGCCATCCTCGGCTGTGCCTGCATTCTGCGTGCGCGGGCAACCATCTGCTCGATTGCCTCTTTGGCATCGCCCACGATTATCATACGCTCCAGTTGAAGCTGCTCGCCGCAGTAATCCGGAATCTCAACAGCAACGCGGGCAAATCCCGTCGGCAGCATATAAGCATCCCCGCTTCCAACGCGACTATCACTGCCAACAAGCTCCTTGCCGCCGGTATCAAAGACTTTAATCTTTGCCGGAATCTCGGGTGTCTTCTCGTCAACCCCCTCGGCCCTAAGAAGAATCCCAGTTCTGCCGTCCGCAAGCTGTTTGGTTTGTACCTCTACTTCGGGGGCCACAATCGCATCATCTAAATAAAAATTTGCCTCCGCAGCCTGGACCTGACAGTAAACGTCTAATTGCTCCAGATTCCCCTGGACCTTTAGCTCAAACGTTCCCGACAACTGAACCCACTTGTCATTGTAAACCGTCTTTGAATCAATCAGGGGATAGTGCGTTCCCGAATCGTCTTTCTGGCGAATATGCAGCCAGGACTCATGGGTCGGCAGGTTTTCAAGCCTGACCCACGCCGAGACTATGTAGCGCTGACCCGGCTTCATTTTGCCGAGCATATTCTGGGCCGGCCCCTGCCAGTTCCCTGTTCTGTCGTAGCAATGCACGCTGTACTTTCCTCGATGGGCCTGCTTGTCGGTGGCCTTCAGGCCATACTCGCCCATAGTCATCCAGCCGGTTGAGTTGCCGTCTTCAAAACCGGGATTCGTCAATAGGTTCTGCGCATAAAGGGGCTGCGACATTACGCAACATAGTAACAAAAAACAGACAACCATAGCACATTTCGATAGGTTAGTATTGTGTCCCATCCTCGCTCCTTTCTGTTAAATGGAGGACTCTTTTACGCCCATTTGGCAAAAATAATACAATACACTCGCATCCCAATCCTGTCAATAACTACTGACAAAACCGACACATGGATTGACCAATAAACATCCCACCGCGGCGTTTACTTAAAGGTTGACATTGCCGTGCCAAGGGTTATAATTCCAAACAAACGGGGAAAGCAACCAAAGTATTGTTAAGCTGACAGATGATTGTCCGGTAACAGAGAAGTGACCAAGCAAGAGTCATACTCCTCTATACATCCTATTTGCTTTCAGCTATAGGGAACAAGTATGAAGACGAGCAGGATAAGCAGAATAGTAAAAATCCTAACTATACTACAGTCCAACCAAAGTTACTCACCGGAAAAGCTGGCGAAGCTTCTGAATGTCAGCCGCCGGACGGTTTTTCGCGACTTAAACGAATTGCAGAAAGTTGGCGTGCCATACTTCTACGACCAAAAAGGCGGCGGTTACCGTGTTGAGCCCACATTCTTCCTGCCGCCTATAGACTTTACACTCCAGGAAGCGCTAAGTTTGTGTCTGGTAACAAACAAAGTCCGGGGACATCTGCCGGTTCCTTTCAAATACTCGGCTGTGGTGGCGGCACTCAAAATTGAGAACAATCTACCCACTACAATCAAGGATTATTGCCGACGCGCGCTGCGGCAGGTTTCGATACAGCCGGAGGCATCCGTACCAATGCAGCAACTGGATAAAGTCTTCTCGCAACTTCAGCGGGCAACGATAAAAAAACGTAAGGTACGACTTGTTTACTCATCGCTTTACGAAAGAAAAGAGATAACTACGGACTTAAGCCCGTATCACCTGATGTATCACAGCCGGGCGTGGTACGTACTGGGCCACTCGAGCCTGCACGACAGCATCCGGACATTCAAGCTCAACCGGATAAAAACGCTGGAAGTGCTAAGCCAAGGCTTCCTCGAACAGAACTTCGATGTGGATGCGCACCTGGGCCGGGCCTGGGCGTTGATTCCGGAGGGCAGGATTCATAACGTCAGGCTGCGTTTCCTGCCTAAGGTCGCGACAAATGTCTCGGAAGTCCGATGGCACAGCACGCAAAAAGTCACTCACAACCCCGATAGTTCGGTTACAATTGATTTCCGGGTGGATGGCCTCGGGGAGATAAGCTGGTGGATTCTGGGTTACGGTGACCAGGTGCAGGTTCTGGCACCACCGGCCTTACGACAGAGAATAATAAGAATGGCTCGAAATATGATTAGCCTAAACGAGCAAATCAGCCCCGACATCGTGGAGATAAGACAACGCACAAAAACAGCACAAAAAATTGAAAAAAGCCCGACTCACCCACATCGAAATCCGCCGTCGAGAGATTAATCCCGATTCATCTGGATAAGCTCGGCAGCGGTAAGGTTACCGCTTTGCCTGCAACGAACCTGCTCAACAAAGGCCTCAAGCCGGGTAGTCAACGAAGGATCTTCCTGACCATCAAACGCCAGATTCAGGATAGGAATATTATCACATTCACGACTAATGCGGTTAGTCTGCGTGCTGACAATAGTCGAGGGCATACAGGTAAAGGGCATTACATTTACGACACCGCCAAAACCGTCGTGAGCATATTCAAGTATCTTACCGATACTCAGGATGGTCTCGCCTTCAAAGGAATGATGCATATACGGTTTTGCCAGCTCGATTACATGCTCGGTGGGCCGCTCGCTAAGCCGGCCAAACCTTTCTTCAAGCGGTGCAGCAAGAGTCCTTTCATACCTGTGCTGAAAATAATCCTCCAGGTTATTCTCGATGCGGTTCAGGAGCAGCCCTCCGCGGATGGCTTTTTCCCTGCGCACAAAGTTCGTGTAGTATATCCACTCTGCAATTGGTGCTAAATCGCACGCGGCACCAAGCTTTTCGAGCCTGTCAACAAGATACTGATTAGCATAATCATGACAGCGAACATACACCTCGCCGACAATTCCAATTCGGGGCCTGCGGGTGGTACGGTCAAGCTCAATGGTCTCAAAGCGCTTCGCAACGTCTTCAAAAATGGCCCGAAGCTCCGCAAGGGAGCTGCGCTTCTCAACTGCATCACACCAGTTCTTAAGAGACTGCTCATAAACCGTTTGTGCATAACGGGGCTGAGCGGCAAAAGGTCGAAGCTTTAAGATTACCTTACGCAGCAAATCGACGCCAACACAGGCAATCCAGAGGTCTTTTGTAAAACTTCCGGTGGCCTTGGCACCAAGTGCCTGCCTGATTTCTCTATAGAACTTTGAGTCCTGATTGGGGCTTACCACAGGCACGTCTGGTGTGCCGACATATTTCAAAATAAGCCGCTGAAGGCAGTTATACATTCCGAATCTGCAAGGCCCGGAGGCGTTAGGCATAAAGAATGCGACACGCTCCGGGTCGCATTCAGGATTATTTATCACTTTGAGCATATCGCCGGTGGTCATGGCACAGGGCAGGCATTCTTTGCCGGTGGTAAACTGCCTTCCATATATAAGACTTTCCGCATCAGCGATGGGTAAGACTTCTGCGGGCTGTCCGTACGCCCTGAAACAGGCGGCGACTCCGTATGCTGAATCGCCCATCCAGGGAATATAAAGCTTCCGCCGCGGCGTTGCTGAGTTGGGGCTGGGCGCCTTACTAACTGTTGCCCTACGAGTATCCACAGCACCGCCGGGCTTTGTTGAGCTGAGACCCTCTACCGGCTTGGGATGATAATTCTTCAAACTCTCAAGAAACGCCTCCAGACGTGTAATTACGCCGGCGTCGGCCGAATGCTCGTCAAGCTCGAGTTGCAGACTGGGTTTTTCACCCATTATGTCCTTGAAAAACGTCAGTATAAATGAATCCGGCCCACAGGCAAAATTGGAAAGGTAAACCCCATACAGACGCGGGTCTCGGTAAATAATCTCCGCGGCACGTAAAATATTCTGGCCATATTTCCAATAGATATGCGAATGAAAATCCGCATCGGAAAGCTGCGCCTCAGCCAGGTCCAGCATATCCATTGGAATAGTGCGGACACCAAGATGCGCAAGTTTCCTCGGCATTTGAAGATTCAGCCCGAAATCACACCCGTTATACGGGCGCGAGACGATAACAAAAAGTTTTTCCTCCGGACCGAGATTGGCAATGACCTTTGCACCCTCGCGGCGAAGTGCCGCCTCGAACCCAGCCTGAACGGCCAGCGCCGCCTTCAGAGCTTTTCGTGCTACGGATGAAGAAATATTTAACTCCTCTGCGATTTGAACAAAACCTTTGGTTAACAGCTTCAAGCCTTCGCCTAACCGAATCGGTGCGGTAAGAATTTTAGTTTCGCCAAGCCTCTCACCAAGATTTGAGGCCACCTGGTAAGGCAATGTTTGGACATACGGACAGAGTTGATTGTTCTTGTTCTGTGGGTAATTATCCGGCATAGAAACAATGCTGGGCAGGAAAAGGTAATCAGGCCGTTTTCCAAGCAGCTCGGCGATGTGCCCATAAGCAACCTTGACGGGAAAACACATCTGGGCGGGAACAGTCTCTACCCCGTTTCTGATTGTACTCTTGTTTGTATCACCGGAGAGAATGATGCGAAAGCCGAGAGACCGAAAGAAGCTGGCAAACAAAGGTAAGAACTGCCAATTACTCAGGGCCATCGGGATGCCGATAGTCCGGGCGTTACCGGCCGGGCTGATCTGCCTGCCTTCCAGGTCTGCATACTCAATCATTAATTGTTTACGGCGCTCAAAAGCAGCGGTAAGCTGAGAGGTATTTTCTGTTTGACGTTTTTTAATGTTATATCTGTCGCAACGAGAGCCATAGCACAGCGGCTCTGAGCCGGGAATAGTAACCCGCTTTACTTCACAGTGGTTTGGGCAGTGTTCGCAGGTAAATGTCTCGACTGTGTAGTTAACAGCAGCAAGGTTGTCGAATCCCTTGAATTTGCTCTCGGCTTCACCTCCTGTCTTAGTGGCCAACTCTTCCATATATTTCGCGGCGATAGCCGCGGCACCGATGGCACCGGTAACTTCATGGTGGTCGGGAACCATAACAGGCTTTCCGATTATCTTCTCGAAGGCTGCCCAGACGGCGTGGTTAAAGGCGGTCCCTCCCTGAAAACAGATATTGTCGCCGATCTTCCGGCGGCCAACAACACGATTGAGATAATTAGCGACGATAGAGTAACTAAGGCCGGCAACCAAATCCTTTGTTGCAGCTCCCTGCTGAAGATAACCCAACAGGTCGGTCTCCATAAATACGGTGCATCGCTCACCGAGTCTTATAGGCGCATCACTTGCGAAGGCCAGCTCGGCAAACTCACGGTTAATGTTAATGTCCAGGCGCTGGGCCTGCTCTTCCAGGAACGAACCTGTGCCGGCGGCGCAGGCATGGTTCATCTCGAAGTCAACAACCACGCCGTTCTCAAGTGATATATACTTACTATCCTGCCCGCCGATTTCAAAAATGGTATCTACTTCCGGATTGACTATTGCAGCGCCGGCAGCCTGGGCCGTAATCTCGTTTATAACGATGTCGGCACCAATGAGATCGCCGGTCAGATATCTGCCCGAACCCGTCGTTGCCGCCCCGAGTATATTAACCTTGCCGGCAACCTTCTCGTTGACCATCTTCAGGCCCTCTCTTATGGCTTCAAGGGGTTGGCCTGCGGTCATCAGGTAGGCCTTCGTGAGGAGGCGATTCTGCTTGTCGATCACGGCGACATTCGTACTTATTGAGCCGACATCTACACCGAGGAAAGTATCAATGGGTTTTTGGGCATTATCGAGCAAATTCTCATAAACAGGGCTGCGAGGCGGCGGCAGTGTGGGCTTAAGCAATCGGCCCCGGCGGGCGGCAGTCTGGGCCCCGGTTTTCTGACTGCCGAGCGCCGAGATGATTCGCTCAATGTTAATCAAGCCGGCCCCGGCTCGACGAGAGTCCTCACGAGCCATTAAGATCGCCCCAATCGCACCGGTGAAGAAATGCCTCTCCGGGACAAGAAGCTCATCACAGCCAAGCTCAAAGACTTCCCGCAGAGCTCTTACAACACCTGCGTTTGCCGCGACGCCTCCGGTAAAGATAACGGGCTTTTGAAAATCTCTGCCCGCGAGCAAATTACTCTTCATGTTTCTGGCCAAGCCCAAACATAGTCCGGCGATAATCTCATGCATAGGAGTAGCCTGCTGCTGAAGGTGAATCATATCACTCTTGGCGAAGACCGAGCATCGGCCGGCAATCCTTGGTGGTGAGGTGCTCTTTAAAGCAAGTCTGCCGAACTCACCTTCAATATCAATCCCCAAGCGCTGGGCCTGCTGGTCGAGGAAAGAACCCGTTCCTGCGGCGCAGACTGTGTTTAACTCGAAATCCCGGACACGGCCTCGGCCTTGGCCCAGGTCAAGGAATATCAATTTGCTGTCCTGGCCACCCATTTCAAGAATAGTTGCTTGCTTCAACTCAGGATAAAGAAGATGTACGGCGGCGGCTTGAGCCAGAACCTCATTGACGAACGGCATACCGACAACCTCAGAAATCAAACGCCCCGCTGAACCGGTCGCAACCACAAAAGCAGGATGTTTGACACTGCATTGTTCCAGGAAAAGGCGAAGCTGGTCGGCCAAGGACTCGGCCGGCTTACCCAAGGTCCTTCTGTAATTACAAAAGACAATGTTGGAATCACCATCCATAGCAACCACGTCACTACTTGTCGAGCCAACATCGAAGCCAACATAAATTGTACTCCGCGCTTGAGTAACACGGCTGTGTTCCTCCCGGACAGTGGTCGGCCTTCGGAAAGACGAGCTTACCTGATCCACGATTAGCACCTCCATATAACTGACAGTTCCTGTTTAGAGCCGGCATTCTATCACTGGTCTCCCTCGTTTTCAACGCCATATTTCAAATTTGCCCACACGCGGTGCCTGTTAGCTCAACTGTTAGCCCTTTTGTTATATTACGCTGCTATATAACAGGGCAGGAGGCACCCAAAGACCCCCAGCTTCCGAACAAGAGGCAATTCACAAGACAAATAACAGGGCTGTGAGGAGCTAACGCACGCATTGCCGTCATAAGTCGCCAAACCTCCTGCGGTTAAACCTTCACGCCTATTTGATTAACAAAATCACAGGTTATACGAATACGACTAATAATGAATTAGGTATTAATAGAAATAACAGTACCTGTAGTAAAAACAAGGCAAAAAATTGTCACTTCTCATGGCAAAATACTTTCCAAAGGGGTTGTTTTGTTGTAAACTACACGGGTTGTTTTCAGAAGAAAAAGCAATAAGGTTTATAATATTAGGATTAATTATGAAAGTAAATTTTAATAAAACAGCTCTTCATGAGGCCCTTGGTCTGGTAACAAGTGTTGTGCCGAGCCGAACGCCCAAACCCATTCTGAAATCCATCCGGATAAATGCCACCGAAGAAAAAGTGTGTCTCTCCGCAACGAACCTTGAAACAGGGATAAACTATGATTTGAACCAGGTTGAGGTAGCACGGCCGGGCGATGCTGTTTTGCCAGCGGATCGGTTTGCGGCTATTGTACGGGAGAGTACCGATGATGTTGTAAATCTGGAGACGTCGGAAGCCGGCTGCAGGATAAAAGGCGCGGACAGTCAGTTTACTATGTATACGCAGGACCCGCAGCAGTATCCTGCGGTGCCGGATTTTGATGGAAAACCCGAGTTGGAGATTACTCTTGCAAAACTACAGGAGGGTATTGGGCTAAGCTTGTTTGCTGTGGCAAAGGAAAGCACGAGGTATGCATTGAATGGGATTTTGTGGGAGGCAAAGGGGAAAAAACTATCTCTTGTTGCCACGGACGGAAGAAGACTAGCGCGAAGCAAGGTTGAGATAGCAGCAAAAGCTACGGGACAATTGGCATCAGGCGGAGCAATAGTACCTGCAAAAACGATGGCCTTGCTGGATAGGTTAGGAGGAGACGAGAAGGAGATAGTTGCTGTGAAGATTGCGGGCAACCAAATTCTAATTCGCTGTGGTAACGTCGTTGTGAGCTCGAACCTTGTGGAGGGCAACTTCCCGCAGTATGAAGATATTATACCCGAAGGCTATGACAAGAAACTTGTGTTGAAGACGGAAGCGACGCTGAGTGCGGTAAGGCGAGCGGCGCTTTTGACCAACGAAGACTCGCGCGGCGTAAAAATGTCTATTTCGAAAGACACTCTGGTTTTTACTTCACGGGCGCCGGAAATGGGTGATGCCCAGATTGAAATGGCGGTTGAATATAAAGGCGAGCCGATAGAGGTAGCGTTTAATCCGCAGTTCCTGATAGACGTTCTGCGAGTGATGAAATCTGCTGAGTTTGAGTTAGAACTGGGACAACCGGATCGGCCGGGCTTGTTTAGGATTGGTGCAAACTTTATTTACGTAGTAATGCCAATTAACATAAGCTGAGTTATGGATAGGTTGGAGGAAAAGAGGGCTACGAGCTATTTAAAGGGCAATCGGAAAGGCGCAGACATTGTAAGGCGGCCGGGCAAAGAGAGCAAGCTTGGGGAAGTGGTATCCGAGTATATAACGCAGCATGTCAAGCCCCGGCAGACGTACTTCTCCGAGATAGCGGGGATATGGAACGAGTTGCTGCCGGCCGATCTGCGGACTCACTGTGTCCTGAAGGATTTTACCGAAGGTAGGCTGTATGTGTCGGTTGACTCGTCGGCCTATATGTATGAGCTGAAATTAATGAGTAGTGATTTGCTTCGGGAAATTCGGCAAAGATTACGGGGCACTCAAGGTAGTAGAGTTGGGCAGGCGGCAGAAGAAATAAAACCGATTCGGCAGCTTAAGTTTATACCGGGATGATGGTATAGGGATTTTATGGGGGATAGGTAAAACGGAACAATGAAGCAACACAGGTACGATGCAAGTAATATAAGAATCCTCGGCGGACTCGATGCGGTGCGCAAAAGGCCGGATATGTACATTGGTGACCGGCAACAGGGTGGGCTGCATCATTTGCTTTATGAGGTTGTCGACAATTCCATTGACGAGGCGATGGCCGGACAGTGTGATAAAATAATAGTCAGAGCGAGCATAGATGGAAGTTGTTCAGTCGAGGATAACGGACGGGGAATACCCGTTGAGGAACACAAACAGGCGGGGAAGAGCGCTTTGGAGGTGGTGCTTACTACTTTGCATGCAGGGGGAAAATTCGATAAGGAAAGCTACCAGGTATCCGGCGGGTTGCACGGTGTTGGACTGAGTGTTGTCAATGCACTGTCGGAATGGCTGGAGGCTGATGTTTGCCGTGACGGGAAGGAATATCATTTTGAGTGCCAGCGCGGCAAGGCTAAAGCGCCCGTCAAAGAGGTCGGTACGACGAGTAAACGGGGAACAAGGATAGCTTTTAAGGCGGATGAAGAGATATTCGGGGAGGTAGAATTCCAGTACGATACGCTGTTGAAGCGCCTCAGGGAGATGGCATATCTGAGCGCTGGCGTTCAGATTACCTTTATTGACGAGAGGGTGGGAAAGAAAGAAGTATTTGAATTCGACGAAGGTATCAAGGCCTTTGTTAAGCATCTTAATGAGGGAAAGAATCCACTGCATCAAAGGATAATATACTTTGCGAAGGATGCACCGGGCGAACGGCTCAATTGCGAGATAGCGCTGCAGTATAACACAGGATATACGGAAAATATCCTGGCGTTTGCCAACAATATCCGCAATATCGACGGAGGGACGCATCTCTCAGGATTCAAGACGGCTCTGACGCGGACAATGAATGTCTACGCGAAAAATGCCAACTTATTGAAACATTCACGCGGAATGTTTGGTGAGGACCTTCGTGAAGGGCTGACTGCAGTTATTTCGGTGAAGGTTGCCGAGCCTCACTTTGAGGCTCAGACGAAAGTGCGTTTGAGCAATCCGGAAGTCGGCAGTTTCGTGGAGACGACAGTTAACGAGCAGTTGGGGCACTTTCTGGAGGAGAATCCTTCGGAAGCCAAGCAGATACTGAACAAGGCGTTGCAGGCGGCTGCGGCCCGGCAGGCGGCGAGAAAGGCGCGCGAGCTTACCAGGCGCAAGGGGGCACTGAGCAGTGGGAGTTTGCCCGGCAAGCTATGGGACTGCTCCAAGAAAGATCCGACGGATACCGAGCTTTTTATTGTCGAGGGACCGTCTGCCGGTGGGTCGGCGAAGGCCGGAAGGAACCGGGAAACTCAGGCAATTCTGCCGCTGCGCGGCAAGATAATAAACGTCGAGAAGGCAAGGATTGAGAAAGTGCTTGGCTTCGAGGAAATAAGAGTTATCATAAGCGCGCTCGGTACGGGAATCGGAGTTGATGACTTCGATTTGAAAAAGTGCAGGTACGAGAAGATAGTTCTTATGACAGACGCCGATATCGACGGTGCGCACATAAGGACACTGCTTCTTACATTTCTCTTCCGTCAGATGCCTGAGTTGTTATTCAATGAAAGGGTGTATATAGCCCAGCCGCCGCTTTATGGAATTACTTTCAAGAATAATAGAAAGACCGAGTACGTTATCAGCGAAGCCGAGATGCGAAAGCGGTTGATAACACGAGGCCTGGAGGGAACAAAATTTATTATCGGTGGCAAGCGCCGTATTGAAGTGGCCGGCGAGGAGTTGGAAGAGTTGGTCAAGATGTTCAGCGAGGTGGAACGCATCATAACGGTATTGAGCAGGCGCGGTATTATTTTCCGTGACTTTGTAGAAAATTACTATGACGGCAGAAGAGTGCCGGTTTATTTTGTTCGCGCCGAGGGCCGAAGGGAATTCTGTTATGACGAAGAGGAATATGAGAAGCAGATTTCGCAAATGAGAGCGCAAGCCGAGTTTGATGCCGATAGTGAAGGGCCTGGAAGTTCGTTTGGGGAGGAATTGCATGAAGTTGTTCGGCTAAACGAAATGAACAGTCGGTTCCAGGAAAGATACGAGCTTGATTTGCGAGATTTTTTGACTCGTTCGACGGAATCAGCCTCGGGGGAGGAAACACAGGCACGTTTCAGTCTTGTTAACGATGGCGATAGCTATGATGTGGGCAGTCTGGCTGAAATTTGTTCTAAGATAAGGCAGATTGGGGGCAAGGGAATAGAGATTAAACGATTCAAAGGTCTTGGTGAGATGAATGCTGATCAGCTTTGGGAGACAACGATGGACCCCATGCGACGGACGCTGCTGAGAGTGAAGATAGAGGATGCAGGAGAGGCAGACAGGCTTTTTAGTATTCTGATGGGTGATGACGTCGAGCAGAGACGTATCTTCATTCAGGAGCATGCGCTGGAGGTTCAAAATCTGGATGTGTGAGTTCTGCCCCACCGTGGGGCTCTCGAGCAGAGGGACAGTTGTGAGTTTTCCTTGCAAAAACCGGTTGCCGTAAAGAAAATGGATTTGGTCCCTTTAGTTCTTAACGGCAGGAAGGAGGCGCAAATGAGTCGCTTGGCTTGTGTATTAAAGGATATTAGGCAAGACTCTCGCCGTGAGCGAAGCTGGTTAGTTAGAGCCTTGGTTTTGTCGGTGGTAATTTTCTTTGTGGGTTGCGGCGGGGTTAGACGAAGTGCTGGCGAAAGGCGGCCTGAGAAGGAGGTTGGCCTAACGACGGTCGAGCAGAGGGAAGCCGCTCTGATTAGGCGGATTGAGCATAAGTTTGAAAATCCGGAGGCTCATTTCGAACTGGGCAAACTGTATCAGGCCAGAGGCATGTGGGAAAAGGCGGATTACGAATACAGTATTGTGCTTGGTTTGATGCCGAGCCATCGAGGAGCGCAGGCAGCTTTTGTCAAAATGATGATAGATCGCGGTGAAATGAAAAAGTCGGCCATTTATGCGGGTAATTATATAAATAAAGCGGCCGGCTCGGCGGAGGGTTCACTTGCGCTGGGCCGGGCATTTCAGGAGCAGGGATTAGTTGATTATGCGAGTGTGTGCTATCAGCAGGCGCTGCGTTTGGCGCCTAACTCAGCAGCGGTTCACAAGCATATGGGGTATTATTATCTGAGCAGGAATGATAAGGCCCGGGCGCTGGAGCATTTGAAGCGCAGTTTTCAGCTTGACCCATACCAGCCGGAGGTTGCGGGCGAGCTTGGCCGGCACGGCATAGTGGTCAGGGTTCCGCGAGATATGGAGCCGGCCGCAAAATAGCTGTACAAGACCTTAAGAATGCAGAGAGAGTAAATTGGAAAGTAGTTAAGAAATCCTTCTTCATCATTTCAGGGCTGGCTTTAGGATGGCAATAAGGGGGAGTCGGGAAATGTGCAGGAAATAGAGTCTGGTAGCTGGAGAGATTGCTTACGGGAAGTTTGGGACAACAAGCTCCTTATGGCCTTTTCTTGCGGCCGAGTCTTAGGCCCTGGTGGCCTTGCGAAGACAAAGATATTAAATATTCAACTATTTCTAAGTTAATCGATGCGGGTTAAGGTTCTGGTTCTTCTACGACGCAGTTAGGATCTTCCGGATTGTTGCACTTGGCCCAATCCTCAACAACGAGCTTCAAGTCCTCGAAATCAACATAACAGTCACCGTTGACGTCACCAACAAGGCCAAGGCCGTAAGGCAAAACAGAGGCACCAGGATTATTGGGGTCGTCACAATAAGCAATTAAAAGTTGGTCAAAGCGGCGAAATTCAAAGGCTATGACGTCGAAGAAGGCCTGATTTGCCTTCCACTTGAACCTGCGTACTCCTCCAAATAAGTTAAAGGGAGTGGCCCAGCCGCTCCAGAAATTCTTATCGTTGGGCTCCGGCGTTTCCTCCTCGATAAGAGCCAACTGCGTACTATCATCGACGTAGAGACCTATGGAAGCATCTCCGTACTTGCAATTCAAGAAGGCCCTTACTTTGTACAGACCATTCGTGTCACTAGTAACATGGACGTCGTAGACCATCCACTCGTCGGTGTCGATATAACGGACATCGCCGACGTTCCAGTCGATATCAGGCCCATCGTGGTCAGATTCACCAGTTCGCGCGTTCGTTTCATAAGCGACGTCGTAGTCACCGGCGAGAATGAGGGTGCTGATGCCTGGCGGCTCAAGTTGTATAGGCGTTTCATCCGCCCAGATACCCGAAAAATTGGGGTCATCAATAGTGTTAACCTCAAAAGCTATAAGTCGTCTCTTTGCACTTTTAAGCTGGATGCCGTTAATCATGTTGCTATAGCTAAGCACAACGCAGTTGGGATCCCAAAGACATGGTATAGCTGCAAAGTTGGGGTCCGCGTCAATCCAGACATCGCGGAATACAATGTAGTTCTTGCCTTCTATCCATGCAGCCTCGGTACCTCCGATCAGAAAACCGCTTTGAAAGGTTCCATTGGAATCCCTGATAGTGAAGCTTCCGGCCTCACTTGCCAGGACGTAAACATCAAAGATGCCTCCGTAAGCCATTGTGCCCCATAAGCATAAGCCGGGGTTGGGGTCAGTCGGACCGCCGGATTTAACAAAGCCGTCGCCGAGTAGGTCGCCCTCGCCTCCGGTTATGTAGTCGTGCGTACAAGGGTCGGCGATGAAAATGGCCCTTGCATAGGTTCCCGGAGTTCCGGGCTCGTTGATATCCTCGCATCTGGGCGAGGCCATCAGATTGCCTTCGCCCTGATAATAACCGTTCCAACAAACGATAGTCCATTCTGGATTTCCAACCGGTCCTTGGCCGCAGTAGCAGGGGTCGGATGCGTTGCCGTTTATATCGATATTAATCACTTCATAAACAACCGGCCCACCACCACCACCAATCCAGGGGTGCTCGCAACTTCTATCGCCCGGCTCGTTACATCGCCACCAGTCATCACCTATATCTTTAATATCTTTGAAGTTCACATAACAATCAGCGCTGAAATCGCCGGGCAGGTTCCAGCCGTACTTGTAAATCTGCTCGCAGGTCTCTGGCTTCCACGGCTCCGTGGCTGGAGTGCAAATGTTGCTGATGAGGATAATCAATAAAATGAAAAAAGACTTTTTCACTGACATTTTCGTTCCTCCTTTTGCGTTGACCGTTTGCAATTCTGCAAAATTATAGTTTCTTTCTCCTGCCTTCCTCTGAGAGCTATTTTTAATAATCCTTATCTTACAATTTGGCCGGCCATCCACGAGATGCGCTAGATTGGCTTTCTGTTCCATTAATTTTATCCCTCTTTCGGATTTTTCTTACTTTTAATTGGCCTTGCTTCCGCAAAAAAAACATTTGTCAAAGAAAACGGCAAAAAAAAGCAGAAGCCTCCTCTCAATATTTTCTGTTGTATGGAAGCATTGTAGATATTTACTATATCCAGAGGCATTTGTCAAGCTAATTATGGGACGTTTAAGGCCTTTCTTCTTCATTTTGTGGCCCTTTTGGGGTGGCAGCAAAAGGTCTGAAATGTGCAGGAAGAGCAGAAGGTTGGCCGATATAAAATAAGCGCTATATTCAGGAGGGTGGGTATAGTGCGCTAAAAACGCAGTTGATTATCGGACGACCGATTAGATGGCTAAAACGAAGGCGAAAAATACAGAAACGCGGTTAAGGGCACTGCATCTGCTTGGATTTGCGGTGTGTGTGCTTTTAATTTGCAGTTGTTTGAGCTTCGATATCGGGGATGTGCCGAGCAAGTATGTCTGGCCTCACAATAGTCCGCCGCAGAACTGGTGCGGTACGGCGGGAGCGTTTGCGGCGTATTATCTGATGTATTATGTCGGTCCAGGTGTGTTTGTGCTGCTGGGCTGTGCGGGCGGTCTTTTAGTGGCAAGGCTGATAGGTAAAAACATCACTCAGCCGATTCTGCGTTCGGTTGGCCTGGTGCTGCTCACGACTGCAATGTCGACAAGTTACTATTTGCTGTGGCCTCACAGCGGGAACGGTTTTCCGACAGGGACGGGAGGAGTAATAGGCATCGCAGCGGGTGTCTTTCTGAAGAGTCATATAGCAGCCCTGGGGACCGGCATAGTGTTGGTAAGCACGTGGATTGTGGGGACGATGTTGCTTGCGGATAGTTTGCTGATTGGTGCAGGGCGGGTTCTGTTGATAGCTTCAGGAGGATTGTTTGGTATTGCCAGGCCGGCGTGGTCGGCGGCAAAAAGGAGGACCGAGAAGCTCTCGGCGATATGGCGGAGGTTGAGCTCGCGTCAAAAACACTTAGCGTCGCAGGTTAGTGCGGCGGCAAGGAGCGCTATAATGATTCCAATAAGGCAGCGCGAAAAGAGTATAGTTATTGAAAACAGGCACGCCAGGCCGGTTAAAACAGTAGTGCAGGAAGTAGGTCCTGCCTCAGCCCACTCCGGCGGTCAGAAGGCAGGTGGACAGCGGTCAGGGTCTTATCAGGCTAAGGAGTATGAAGATTACGAGCTTCCCGGCCTGGAGCTTCTGGCTGAGCCGGAGCGTGGACTTGGAGCGGTACAGGAGAAAGTCGTAAAGGCCAAGGCCTTTACGGTGGAGAAGCTTCTGGGTGAATTCAGTATAAACGCGCGCATTGTTGCGGCGGAAACGGGTCCCGTGATAACAATGTTCGAACTGGAGCTTGCCGCAGGCATCAAGGTTAGTCAGATAAGCAATCTGGCAAACGATATTGCTCGTGCGCTTGGGGCGCCGGCGGTGCGGGTTGTTGCGCCTCTTCCGGGCAAGCATACGATAGGGATTGAAGTGCCGAACAGCCAGAAGGAAAAGGTGCGGATTAAGGATGTTTTGCAACTTGCGGGCAATAGGGTACTGCGGATGCAGATACCGCTGTATCTGGGCAAGGACTCGGCAGGCGAGGCGCTGGTTACGGATTTGGCGACTATGCCGCATTTGCTTATTGCAGGCACGACGGGTTCGGGTAAAAGCGTTTGTATTAACAGTATTGTAAGCAGTATTCTTCTTACGAAAAGGCCGGACGAGGTGAAATTGATTCTGCTGGACCCGAAGATGGTGGAGATGACGGCATTTACCGCAGTACCTCATCTTATGTGCCCGATAGTTACGGAAATAAAGCGTGCGGAGCAGATTCTGGAATGGGCGGCAGTGAAAATGGATGAGCGTTATGCGCTTCTGGCCGAGGCAAAGGTGAAGAATATTGCCGAATATAACAGTCTTGGCGCCGAAGAGGTAATAGCGAGATTTGAGCCGGGCAGCCCCGAGGAAGAGGCGCAGATACCGAAGAAGCTGCCGCACATTGTGATAGTCATCGACGAACTGGCTGATTTGATGATGACGGCGGCGAAGGAGATAGAGGCGTACGTTGTGCGGCTGGCTCAGAAGAGCCGTGCAATCGGGATACATTTGGTGCTGGCGACTCAAAGGCCGCAGGCGACGGTTGTAACGGGTCTTATAAAGTCAAACCTTCCGACGCGGATAAGTTTTCGCGTGGCGGCGCGGATGGACAGCCGGATTATACTCGACCAGAACGGGGCAGAGACATTACTTGGGCAGGGAGATATGCTGTTTCTTCAGCCGGGAACGAGCGACCTGGTGCGTGCGCAGGGTACGTTCGTGGATGAGGTTGAAGTTAGACGGATTGTCAAGCACCTTAAGCAGATTGCCGAACCTCAGTTCCATCCGGAGCTTACGCAGATGAACAGGATAGACCCGAGCGAGATGGGTAAAGACGAGATGTTCGAGGACGCGGTCAGGATTATCCTGGAGACTCAGCGCGGCAGCGTCTCGCTTTTACAGCGGAGGCTGGGGATTGGCTATGCGCGTGCGTCGCGGATAATAGAGATGATGGCCGGGATGGGTGTACTGGGCGAGCACAAGGGCAGCCAGGCCAGAGAGGTTATGATGACTCTGAGTGATTATGAGGCGGTGCGTGAACGGATGCAGGAAGCCCAGGCAGATGAATACGAGAATGAGGCAGAGGGGCGGGAAGAGAGGATAGTGTGCAAAGAAACGCCCAGAGAAGGGGTGCGCGGATATGCCTCAGTGCAGAGCGAGACTGATTAACGTTGGGTGTTGAAAATTGGGCGGGCAGGCACGTCTTTAGTGTTCACAGGTCTTGGCTCAATTCTGCGAAACTTTAGGGAAATTGACCTGCGCCCTGATTTCAGATATATTGTTGATAGATCGTGGGAAGAAGTTGTGTCTCTATAATGTTTTTTAGGCATGGAAGGGAGGTTGGTCCTGATGTGGAAGATGTGTACTATTCCGTGCTGGCCGTTGTCGCCGGCTCTTGGCTGGGGAGTTTTCAGTGGATTGTTGGTGCTGGCGGGATTTATTCTTTCGATACTGATGTTGATTGATTGTTTGAAACGCAGCCCGTCAGAATTTTCAAATCCTATCACTGAAGAAGGCAAACACGACAAGAAGATATGGGCCGCGGCGATCTTATTGTCCTTCTGGTGCTATTTTATTGGTGCGATTGTGTATTTTTTTGTCGTGAAGAAGGCTAGGCCGAAGCCCAAGGAGTGAAATGAAGGGCGACAGAGTTTTTTTAAAAAAGGCTTGAGAGTTGTGGTTAGAGGGTGTATGGTATAGGGCGCTTTGAGAATAGCCCTGTCGCACGGGGTAGAAAGGGAAAGATAAAAGCGAGAAGTCAAAAGTAAAAGGTGAAGACCGGGAACTGGGCGGGTATTTTTGCAGTTGTAGTTTTTTACTTTAAACTTTGAGCTTTTACTTTATGTGGGGCCGGCAGTATTCGCGGCTTGGCCGGCTCAAGCCTCCGACAGGGCCAAACCGGTCTGCGTTGTGCAGACACCGCGACTTCTGAAATTGATGATTGATTAATGATAATTGATTATTGAAACGGGGCTTTACTGCCTGCGTTATTGTATAGAAATAATCAATAGTCAATAATCAATGATTAATTTAATTGTTACCCGGTGGTGTAATAGGTAACACACGAGTTTTTGGTACTCGCATTCCAGGTTCGAGTCCTGGCCGGGTAGTGGTTCGACGCAGTATTCACGGCGGGCCGTGAATACTTTGGGCTTCGACTGAGCTCAGCCGAATGTCCTCACCATTTTGTGTCGAACCATCCTGAGCAAGTCCCGATTTATCGGGACGCGTCGAAGGGGTGAGCGATAGTTTTTGAGTTTAGATTATGCAGAGAGTCGCAATAATATTAGCGGCAGGTGAAAGCACGCGGATGGTTACGCGAATGCCTAAGGTGCTGCACGAGGTTTGCGGTCGGCCAATACTGGCGTATGTGCTTGATGCCTGCAGGCAGGCGGGCATTGAGAGAATTTACGTCGTTGTCGGCTACGGCAAAGAACAGATAATCGAGCGGTTCGACGGCCAGGATGATATTTGCTGGGTCGGGCAGGCCGAGCAGAAGGGTACGGCCCACGCGGTTATGTGCTGCGAAGAACATTTGGCGCAGTTCGACGGCCAGGTGCTGATACTTTGCGGTGATGGGCCATTGATACGGGCCCAGACGCTGAAGGAGCTGATAGAGAAGCACGAAGCAGAGCATTCAGTAGTAACGCTGGCTACGGCGGTTCTTGATAATCCGAGTGGTTATGGGCGTATCATTCGGGATGGTGACGGCAATATTCAGGAAATTGTCGAGGAGCGTGACTGCTCCGAAGAGCAGCGGGCAACCAGGGAGGTCAATCTGAGCTATTACTGCTTTGAGAAAAAGATTTTATTTGAGACTCTGCAGAAGGTCAGGCCGGACAACGTCAAGAATGAGTATTATCTGACAGATGTGATAAGGCTTGTTCTGGAGACGGGCGGCAAGGTCTCTGCCGTGCAGGCGGTAAGGCAGGCCGATGCAATGAGCATTAACAGCAGAGAGCAGTTGGGCAGAGTTAGCGAGGTTATGCAAAGACGGATTCAACAAAGACTTATGAATGAAGGTGTGACCATCGTCAGCCCAGATAATACCTGGATAGATGCGCAGGTGCAAATCGGACAGGATACGGTAGTTGAGCCGTTTACATATATTCGCGGGGAAGTGGAAATAGGGCGGAATTGCCGGGTCGGGCCTTTTGTTTATTTGACAGAGGGGACGGTTTTGCCGGATAATGTCGCGCTCGGCGAATCATCGCGAGGCGCCGGCGGGACAGCTGGGGCAGGTATGGGAAAAGCAGGGAAGGCTAAATAATGTTTTTAAGCGATAGTTTGAAGATATTCAGTGGAACGAGTAATCCGGCACTTGCCGAGAAGATTTGCAAATACCTTGGTATTGGTCTGGGCGTCGCAAAGGTCAGTAAGTTTCCCGACAGCGAGAAGATGATAAAGCTGGAGGATGACGTTCGGGGCCGTGATTGCTTCGTGATTCAATCGACCTGCAGGCCGGTCGACGAGAATTTGGTGGAGCTTCTTATTTTTCTGGATTGCCTCAGGCGCGCCAGTGCCAGACGTATCACCGCGGTGATACCGTATTTTGGCTATGCCCGGCAGGACCGAAAAGACGAAGGACGTGTTCCCATCACGGCTAAACTAGTGGCCAATTTGATAACCACCGCGGGAGCCAATCGGCTTCTTGTGGTGGATTTACACGCCCAGCAGGTGCAGGGCTTTTTCGACATACCGGTGGACCATTTGTTGGCAGAGCCGGTTATATGCCGGTACCTGAAAGAAAAGGAGATAGGAAATCTGACAGTAGTCTCGCCGGACGTAGGCAACAGTAAGACTGCGTCAAGGTATGCGGCCAGTCTCGGCGGTCGGTTGGCGATTGTGTATAAGAAGCGATTGTCGGACAGTGAGGTGGAGGCCGAGGAGCTTATCGGAGAGGTTGAAGGCAAAAACGTGGTGATGTGCGATGATATGATTACAACTGCCGCGACGGTGTGCCGGGCAGCGGAACTTGTCAAGCAAAGGGGGGCAAAAGACGTTTACGTGGGCGCGACCCATGGCGTCTTTGTGGGTCAGGCGTTAAGCAGGCTGCAGGAGGCGCCTATTTCCGAGTTGATAATTACCGACACGATACCGTTGAATAGGGAAATAACTAAGCCGGCGAATATGAAGTTACTGAGTGTAGCGGAGCTTCTTGGTGAGGCGATAAAAAGGATACACAAGAATGAATCGGTCAGCAGCTTGTTTAATCAGCGGTGATGGCCGAGAGCGTAGTAAATCGGCCAGGCCGATTAAAATTGTAATGATTTTTTGTTGGTGAGCAATTATGGAACGTGTGGAGACATTGAAAGCGGAACCGAGAAAACAGGCGGGTACGAAACACGCCGTGCAGATTCGCGGGCAGGGGAAAATACCGGTGATTGTCTATGGCCATAAGGAGGAGTCGGTTGCCATTTCCCTGAATGCGCACGACTTTAACGTGCAGCTTCATCATGGTCGAAGGCTGTTCGATGTGGCTATAGGTGGCAAGAAACAGAAGCTGCTGGTTAAGGACCTGCAGTATGATCACCTGGGCAAGGAGATTATACATGCGGATTTGATGCGAGTGGATTTGAGCGAGATGGTAAGTGTAACGGTGCCGATTGAACTGAAGGGTACTGCGGTCGGTACGCATGAGGGCGGTATTGTCGAGGAGCATATTAACCATTTAGAGGTGGAGTGCAGGGTAACGGAGATTCCAGATATTCTAACCGTTTCTGTAAAGGATGTAGGTGTGGGTGATGCCTTGCATGCAGGACAGATAGAGTTGCCTGAGGGTGTTAAGCTGGTAAGCGATTCGAGTTTAGTGGTTGTGACATGTCACCTTGTGGCCGCTGCAAAGACGACGGAAGAGATTGAGGAAGAGATTCCAAGCGCGCCAGAGGTGATTGGCGAAAGAAAGGAAGAGCAGGCGGAGCCTTCAAAGGACCAATCCGATTGAACTTCGGTTAAATGAGTATTCGAGACTGGTTGCGAACGTTTAGTGGTACTGGAACCTATTCGACGGACCGGCAGGGCTGGCCCAGGATGGTTGTCGGGTTGGGAAATCCGGGCAGGAAATACGCCCGAACAAGGCACAATGCCGGTTTCTGGGTAGTGGATACAGTGGCCGATTTGCTGGGAGTTAAGCTTACCGGAAAGAAGTTTGGAGCAGTGCTTGGTCGCGGCGAATTCGAAGGTAAAAAGTTAATACTGCTTAAGCCGCAAAAGTTTATGAATCGCAGCGGCGAGGTGGTGAAAGCAGCCATCGGTTTTTACAAGCTTGAGCCGGCGGATATTCTTGTGATAAGTGACGATATGGCTCTTGAGCCGGGCCGAATGCGAGTACGAGCAAAGGGTTCGGCAGGCGGACATAACGGACTGGCGGATATTATCCGTCATCTGAAAAGCAGCGATTTTGCTCGGTTGCGAATAGGCATTGGCAAGCCTGCCTCGCCCGGTTTCGGTGGGCGGATGGCGGGCGGAAGTGATGTTCAGCCATGGGAAGATTATGTTTTGACTGGGCCGACGGACGAAGAAAAGAAATTGCTGGAAAGGTGTGTGCATCGTGCCCACGAAGCTGTTTTATGCTGGCTTGCCCGGGGCGTGGAAGCAGCAATGAATGAGTTTAATAGTTGAAATTCGGTGTTGTGATAGGTCGTGATTCCTTTAGGAGGTAGTTGATTGAGTGGCGAAAAAAAGCAACTTTATGAGGCGATGTTCCTTGTGGACTCCGCTGTGGCCGTTTCCGATTGGGAAGCGCTCAATGATACAATCAGAAAGATATTAGACCGGAACCGGACCGAGGTAGTCTCGCAGAGGAAATGGGATGAGCGTAGGCTGGCTTATAATGTGAAGGGCAAAAGCAGAGGGACGTACATACTGTGCTATTTTCGCGCCGATGGCGAGAGCATTGCCGGCATTGAGAGAGATGTCAAGTTGTCTGAGCGAATTATGCGTGTTTTGATTTTACGGGTGATGCCTGGTATGACCGGATCCGGCGAGGAAGAAAGCGCCTCTGAACCGGTGGCGGCGGTCGAGGAAAAAGGGCCCCAGAAAGCCGAGAAAGGAGCCGAAAAGTCCGGTTGAGTATGCCGGGCTTAGGGCAAAACGGCTCGTTTCACGTCGGAAGATGAAGAGTGAATGTTTTGTGTCGGTGTTCGGTAATCAATAAACGGATCGTTGAAAGCCTATGTGAGGGAAGGAAAGATGGCTGGTTTTAATAAGATTTTTCTGTTGGGTAATCTTACTCGTGACCCGCAATTGTCTTATATGCCGAGTCAGGCACCTGTGGTTGATTTTGGACTGGCGGTGAATCGGCGCTGGACAGGGCAGGACGGTAACTCGAGAGAAGAGACGTGTTTCGTGGACTGCAGGGCGTTCGGCAGAAACGCGGAGAATATTAACAAATATTGCCGGAAAGGCCGGCAGCTTTTTGTAGAAGGCAGATTGACATACGATACCTGGACGGCGCAGGACGGCACAAAGCGTAGCAAGCACAGGATTACAGTGCAGACTTTTCAATTTATCGGCGGTGCGGCTTCAGGAAGGGCCGGCGAGGCGGGTGCCGGCACGAGCGCTGCGACTGCGGAACAAGATGAGGTGCGATACGAGCCGGAGTCGGCAAAAAAAAGCGACGATGATATACCGTTCTAAGTAATAAGTGTGGGATTTGAGATTTGAACCCGTCCCCGCCGCGGCCCAAAGGCGGCGGGGAGTGAATTCGGAATGTGAGAGTTGTAATCTGAATCGGAGGTTAAGATAAAAATTGGTGCAAAGAAGAGCCAAACAAAAGGTAATTAGACATAAGGGCGCCGTGAGTATTCGTGAGCAGACCCAGTGCCGGTTTTGCAGAGAAGGCAAGAAATATATCGACTATAAGAATATCGATACCCTTGGCAAACTGCTGACTAACCGTGGAAAGATATTTTCTCGGAAGCGCAGCGGTAATTGTGCAAAATGCCAAAGGAAGGTTAAACAGGCGATTAAGCGGGCACGATATATGGCACTGCTGCCGTTCACCTATTAAAGTCTTATGCTATAGCTTGGGGATTTGGATGGAAGCGGTAACGGCCGGTTCTGCCACAGGTAAACACGGACAGTGTGGAGACAGATATGAAGGTTTTACTTTGTGAGGATGTTGAGAAATTAGGCTGGGTTGGTGATGTTGTGGAAGTCAGCGATGGTTACGCGAGGAATTACTTGCTGCCTCATCGGCTTGGGATAATACCTACGAAGGGCAATCTAAGGTCGCTGGCTCAGGCGAAGGCGGAAAGAGCGGAACAGCTAAAAACTGTTTGCCAAAGGGCCGAGCAGGCCGCTTCGGCGGTCGCCGGAGCCGAGGTAGTCATCTCGGCAAAGGCTAATGAGCAGGGACATTTGTTTGGGTCAGTCGGCCCGCTTGATATAGCAGCCAAGCTTCGGGAACAGGGCTTTGAGGTTGCTGATGAAGCAGTACGTATGGGTGAACATATCAAAGACGTCGGCACACATGAAGTTGAGCTCGTGTTTAAAAAGCCGGCCGAGGGCGGCTTGGTTGCAGACCTTACGGAAAAAATTAATGTAGTGGTGGCCGCGGAGAGTGGCGAGCCGGACGTACAAGCAGAAGAAGCGAAAGACCAACCGAGCTCAGCCGCGCCCCAGCAGGCAGGTGAGCAACAGCAGGACAACCCAGTCGCCTAGTAGTCTGTCACATCTAAATTACTGGGTATAGTTTTTTCAATTTTACACGAGCGTCTGCAGTGGCAAATTGCCAATCAACAGTGGCATCCGCTTCATTACGTTGCCGCTCCCAAGCTGAAAC
>Ga0315543_1000028_pt1 | contig 182517 bp, 168 predicted proteins | sample SalMarSW160210MG_2_FD_203098 | JGI IMG/M metagenome (GOLD analysis project Ga0315543, IMG submission 203098) | Salt marsh sediment microbial communities from the Plum Island Ecosystem LTER, Massachusetts, United States - Salt Marsh Sediment SW1601-210 ...
GTCCGGCTTTTAAGGAGATTCTGGGTTATAATCCGGCTGAGTGCGTAGGTGTAAACATCCAAGACCTTTGCGATTCGTTGGGGTTGAATGCTGAGGCAAAGGAAAAGTCGTGGGGGTTATTCCAGCAGCCCAGGGAAAATGCTTGCATTCCTCTTCTCGAGGTCAAGGTAAGAGATACCAAAGGGCGCCAACATGTCCTGGAAATTTCAGCCCGGTTTTTGTCCGGTCAGTTCATTGGGATCGCTCGTGACGTTACGGAGCGCAAGCGGATGGAGCAACAGTTGTTACGTGCATCAAAGCTTGCCTCGATCGGTGTACTTGCCGCCGGGCTTGGACATCAGCTAAATAATCCACTTGCCTCAATACTTGCTACCTCTACCGTTCTGAAGGAGATGCTTTCCAGCAGCGAGGAGGTACCGGAGCAACTCCGCAAGAAGGCTGCCGGATATCTGACCACCATGGAGCAGCAGCTGGATAGAGCACACCAGATTGTCTCCAGTCTCCTTAAGTTTGCCAAAGAGAACCGGATGGATGTAGGGTTCCACAACGTCAATCATATTGTACGCGAGGCACTGCAATTCCTCTCCCAGCACCTCTCCTTTAAGGATATCTCGCTTGAGCTGCGCCTTGATGAAAATCTGCCCTTTGCATCCGTAGATCATGAGGTCTTGCAACAGGTGATCGTAAACGTTATACAGAATGCCTATGAAGCAATGGAGGGTTCCGGAAGGCTTGTTATTCGTACTGAAAAAGAGAAGGAGGATACTATCAGTATCGCTATAAGCAACGACGGGCCGCCCATCCCTAAGGGGATTCAGGAGGAGATATTTGAGCTTCTCTTTACTACCAAGACCGCCCGGAAGGGTACCGGTCTTGGGCTTCCTGTGAGCGTCATGCTTCTTGAACATTTCCGCGGCCGCATATATCTGGAGGATAGTAGAGATGAAGAGACCGTCTTTGTTATCGAGGTTCCTGCCTACCTAAGGAGGAAAAGATGAGTTCTGAGACCTCAAACGATTCTATTCGGGTCCTACTGATTGATGACGAAGAGATATTCCGGGAGATGACGGCTCAGACCCTAAATACCAAAGGGTTTAAGGTGGTAACCGCAGCCAGCGGTGAGGAAGGTCTGGAAAAATTGGATTCCCAGTTCTTCGATGTGGTGCTGCTGGATATTCTTATGCCAGGTATGGACGGCTTGGAACTTTTAAGAAAGTTGAGTGCCGAGCGTCCCACCCAGCAGGTGGTGATGCTTACCGGTCACGCTTCAATCTCCACCGCGATTGAGGCTATGAAACTCGGTGCGTTCGATTTCCTGATCAAACCAGCCAAGCTGGAAGATCTTATGATAACCATCCAGCGTGCCGCAGAACGTGGACAGATGCAGAGACGTACCTTAGTACTCGAGACAGAACTTCAACGCAGCAAGGGCTCAGGCCGTATCGTGGGCGAGAGTGGGGTGATAAAAAAGGTATTTTTATTCATTGAGAAGGCGGCGTTGACCGACCTTCCTGTTCTCATAACCGGCGAAAGCGGAACCGGTAAGGAACTGGTAGCACGAGCGATCCATGCTAAAAGCAAGCGGGCTTCACATTCTCTAGTCGTTGTGGATGGCTCTACGCTTCATGAGCAACTGTTGGCTTCTGAACTCTTCGGCCACGAAAAGGGCGCTTTCACCGGTGCGGTTAGCAAAAAGGTAGGGCTTTTTGAAGTAGCTGACAGAGGCAGCCTGTTTTTGGATGAAATCGGGGATCTCTCCCCCCCTAACCAGGTTGCCTTGCTTAGGGTTATAGAGTACGGTACCTTCAGGCCTTTGGGAACTACAAAAGAACTTCACACCGATGTGCGAATTATAGCGGCCACAAACAAAGACATTGATAAGGCCGTTGAATCGGGTGAGCTCCGAGAGGATCTCTACTACCGTCTTAAAGGCTTAACGATTGATGTCCCTCCGCTGCGAGAGCGCCGCACGGATATACCCCTTCTTGCCGAATATTTCCTTAAACAGGCTATAGCTTCTGTGAAAACTCCCGTAAAACTCTCAAAGGAAGCTTTGCAAGCCCTTGTGTCTTACAATTGGCCAGGCAACATCCGCGAGTTGAGTCATGTCATACAGTTGGCTGCGTTGTTTGCGATAGAGGAAGGAGAGATCAAGCTTCGTCATCTCCCGGAGGAGATCAGAAAAAAGAAGCAAGGTAAATCTTCTAGGGATGGGAATCTCCCGCAAGGTTCTATACAGAAGGATTCCAACCATAACGAAGAAAACGGCTTACCTCAGGGGGAATCCGGTACGACTCTGGAAAGCCTTAATGAGTTCCGTGGACGGTGCGAGCATGGCTATATAAAAAAGGTGTTGGGGCAGTTCGACGGGAACAAATCGCAAGCTTCGAAGGCCCTGGGCATCAGCCGGGCGCTTCTCTACAAGAAACTTCGTCTACTAGGACTTGATTAGGCTTTGACAGCTCCGATCCTCCCTATCCTCCCCTCCCTGTCTGGAGATATATCCAGGGTTGTCATAACTGTATACGAGCGTAGACACTTTCCCCGGTTTGATCTAATAGACTGTTTAGAAATGTGACACCTTGCCTTATCTATTTTTTTCTCTCTCTAAGGATAAACCAAGTAAATACGCACCTTATTCTCAAAGGCAAGGTTGGCACTTTAATTGCTCCATTACAAAGCAGATGATTAAATGAGCTCTGAGAAAATCAGCGAGTACTTGGACGCAAAGCGGTACAGGAAAAGGTGGAGAGTTTGAGGAAGGGGGATGACATCGAGAGACTCATTTAGCCTCCACTTCTAGGTCCAAGTGCCCCGCGAGTGCGAGATGTAACCACCCGGAGAGTTTACGTCTGAGTGGTTTGATCCCTCCTTGGCTTGAGTGGGCTTTCATTATCTCAGCACTTGCGGGGCACTTGGTTAACCGAGAGGGTAAGAAAATCTGAACCCGCCCCCGTTTTAAACCCACCCAATCCGTTTGAGAAAGCTTCCTTGGCTGCTCATGGATAAATCCAGGCGATTATGGAACCAATCGAGGAAACCGGTTTAGGTATGCGAGGAGATGTCACGGAATTAAACAGCCTTTACCAGTTTCCTGTTTTACCTGTCTTAACATATGGCGGTTCCATTACTACAGGCGGTTCTTGTTTCGTTTGTAAGGTGTGTTTATACGAGGCTTACTTTAAGGGAAATGGTGTGGCACGCTAATTGCTCTCTTAGATATCATGAGTATTTCAGATTGGCAAGAGAAATTCAACTCAAGCTTCCCTAGAGGGAAGGGAAACGAGATATTCGCCTCCTCCTATCAATCCTTGAGTGATCATCGGATTCCGAGGTATCCCGGAAGGTTTAATATTTATCGTTGTCAATGCTCTCCTTTAACAGGGGTAGATTGGGATGGACGAGGTGTATTCAGCCTCCTCCTACTCCTTTCGGGATACCTCGTACTGAAATTAGAAAGCCATGGAAATGTTGCGCTTATACAACTTCTGTCCGAAGATTCGGACATACCTGGGCTGACTTTGTCTCCTGAGATGAGGTGCGGTACAGGAGGAACTGTAGAAAGATCTCTTCTAGTCCCGTACATTTTTGCTGCAGCGCGGCGTATTGATAAACACGCTGTCGCGGCCAAATATTTTGAAGATGAGATTCTGGATACGTGGATTTGCGTGTCTACGGCGTTGGCGGCAGAAGCTTGGGGTTTTACTACAGTTCATGTTCAGAGGGGCTATGACGCGCAAAAAATACTTTTTGGTGGTTTTCCCATGCTGCGGAACTTTTTGCGCGTCAAAACCAGCCAAGGGTAGTGAGGGAAGGAACGGTGCGTAGAGGGTGAAAGGTTGAGGTGGGTTGTAAACTGAGGAGTGGTAGAGAAAAACAAAACAAACAGCCTTAATGGCTACAGGAGATAACATGTTGAGAAAACTCTCATTACTCATCGTGATTGCAGCATCAATCGGTTGGGCGGCTCGCAACATTCCTGTAGACGATGCTAAGTGCTACCCTGCCTTAAAGGGCTTGATGGGCGACACTACTCCCGGGACTGGCGACATCTCTGTAGACAATGCTAGGTGTTACCCTACGCCTGCGGTTTTAGGTGAAGAAAACAGCATTATCGCAACACTCTCTAACAACGACCGTGTCGATCACGAAAACGTTCCAATCCATGGAAGGATTGACAGTCTTGCTGCTAATACTGTCTTGCTCTCCGAGGATTTCGAGGGCGAGACCTTCCCACCTACAGGTTGGACTCAGGTAGTTAGCAATCCGGACACGCTTGATTCCCTCTGCACCTGGTCCCGGGCTGATATGGGGCTGGAGTATCAGCACGACGACTGGGGAGCTTATGTGTTCCCGAGCGACACTAGTTCCTCAGACGAGTGGTTGATTACTCCCGAGATTGACCTGAGCGACGTGGTGGAGACAGATGTCACGCTGCGCTGCTACAGCTCATTTTTTAAAAGGCCAGAGGAAGGAAACATCATCCACACCTACGTTTGTATCTCCACCGACGGAGGTCAAACCTGGAAAGATACCCTTACCGATCTTCGACTTACGTCAGAGGGCCCTGATATTGGGTGGATCTACATTGACGATCCTCCCAATCCGTACGAGTTCGATCTCTCAGCCTACATCGGAGACACTGTTCTCATTGGATTCAACTACGTCTCGGAAGGCGGCGCTGAGGTGATCCACAGCATGCAGAGTCTGGATGACGTCACGGTGTTTGTTAAGAACCACGAGGTGGTATGGACAGCAGACGAGGTAGTTCCTGTTATATACTATGTGCCCGAGGGTCTACCGCCCCGTCCCAATTCTTACACCTTTGAAGAGCCCTGGGTACCCAGAGTGGCAGGACTTTATCGCCTGAGGGTGTGGACCTCCTTTGCTGGTGACGAATTCCCTGGGAACGATACCTTCATCACAAGCGTTACTGCTGGAGAGACAATAGACCTCGAACTCGCAATGATTATCCGCCCGAAAGCCAAGGAGACTCCGAACGAGTACTTCATCCCTCAATGTATAGTGGGAAACAACTCCGACGAACCTGGCGTGGCGTTAGTAAAATGCACAATCTCTTCCATAGGGCCTATATCCTACAATGACAGTACAGTTCTTTCTATCCCAGCAGACACCGCCCTTACAGTTGAATTCAACGCATTCAGAGTCGGTGATTTGGGCACGACTTACCTGGCGTCTTTCGAGGTGTTGCACCCTCTGGATTCGGATCCCACTAATAACCGGGCGAGCAGGAATTTCATAGCAGGATATCCTCACTCTATAGTACCTGTAGAAGCCATAGAACCAGTCGAGGGTGAGACGTACGCTTGCGGTAGTACGCTCACTCCCAGTGCGGTCTATGAGAATCAGGGTACTGAGATCGAGAACAACTGGTATGCTGTTATGCACCTGGTGAAGCCGGCCGACGGCCATGTCTGGGATGATACTGTACACGTTACTGAAAGTCTCACGCCCGAAGCTGAAATGGCCGTTGCCTTCGACCCGATCGATTTGCCTGAAAGCTCGGGTGACTTTATCTGCACCTTCTCATGCTACGTGAACGTTGAAGACTTCGGCTCGTCCGACCTTGACGTCTCGTTTAACACAGAGGAAACAGGAGTAACAGAAGAAGGTATCATGCCAAAGCAATACGCACTCGGTGTTTCGAGCAACGTCGTCAGTCGCGATTTGATGATTAAGTACGCGATACCCAAAGCAGGACCCCTGAGCCTCAGGCTGTACGACGTAAGCGGTAAGCTGGTAAAGACCTTCGTTAGTAAATCGGTCTCTACAGGTTACGGCATCGTTAACTGGAATACACAAGAGGTACCCACTGGACTCTACTTCTTGCGTATGGAAGCTGACGAATTTTCAGCAACACGGAAACTCGTACTCATTCGTTAATCAATCCACATAACCTTACCCTGCACGGGCGGTCGAAAGGCCGCCCGTCTTTTATTTGCAGCTTGTTCCCTCAATCCTCTCAGGTAACTTAATCGATCCTTGGCTCGCGTCGTCACGCAGGCCTCCTATTTCCATCCTAATTAGCTATTTTTTACAAACCGCTCCCTGGGCCTGTCATTCCTCACATCTGCGCAACTATCAATTTGAAAAGGTCTCTGAGGAGGCAGATTTGCTCTAGATGTATCTGAGCTAGTTGTAGTCGCTTGATTAAATCAATAACAGGGTTAAAAGAAACACACCACTCGGAGGTGGTGTGTTCTCTACCTCAAAATACCTCAAATCTGATCTGGAGGCATTCAAGATTTCATCTATCCCCATACACGGATCGGTCTTTAGGGACGCTACCTACGTTTATTATTTTAGCAATTCACGTACCAACCACATCCTGCTCAACAAGTCTCGCATAAACGTGACCTGGCTAGCACAAGAGGTATCCAAGGAGCAATGGGGTGTCACATCTCAAGACAATAACAACGGGAAAACGCTAAGATTGTTTAATCCCGTAACGGTAGACCTTGACATACGGGTAAAGTCTTCTATAATCACGTAGAAGACAACCTGGAGGACATCATGAAGGGGCGCTACCTACACGCCTTTAAGGATGCATCCAGGGTAGCAGTTATGTGGATTAGCTTGGTTCTCGCAACCGTAGCGTGGGGGTCAATAGAAAGCGGGAGGGATTCCCTCACCGAGGAGGGGTTCATAGTAAAGGTCTCTGATCCTGAAGGGCTAGAGGAATTTGCTTCTCGTCTCGGTGTGAACGTTAATCCATTGATTACCTACCCCAATCCTTCCCAAGAGGTTCTTCGGGTATTTGGGAACTATTATGTAGTAAGCACCACGGACAAGCAACAATCCGAGAGAGACCGCATGCTTGACCTCCTGAAGAATCTCCCCTATGTTGAACATCTTGAACCAAATACAACGGTAAGAGTTGAGCCTGAGTTGGAATCCGCGGGACCTGACTGGACACTCCACGAACTGGATTTGTTTCCCTATACCCCGAACGATCCGTTCTTCCCGTACCAGTGGGACAAGGTAATTACGGAAACAAACTGGGCCTGGAGTCTTTCAACCGGCAGCCCTGATGTGACGATTGCCTTACTTGATTCCGGAGTTGATCCGGATCACCCAGACCTTGAAGCCAATCTCGTAGCAGGATATAATTTTCTCGATAACAATGCGAACTCTGCCGACGATAATGGACACGGGACTAAGATCGCCGGGAGTGCAGCGGCAAAGATCGATAATGCCACTGGGATCGCCGGAGTAGCGGGAAACACGTCCATTATGCCTCTGAAGGTCGTGAACAGCATGGGAAGTATGGCGAGAAGCGAGGAGATAAACGCCATCCTTTACGCCGCAGACAATGGGGCGCAGGTAATCAACATTAGTGCAAGGTTTAGCGGCCCTAGCACAGCAGAAAAGGCATCCGTAGAGTACGCCTGGAATAAGGGTCTGTTCTTGTGCGCTTCCGCCGGAAACGATGGGTGCTATGACCCTAATCATTACCCCTCCGCTTACGAACACGTTATGTCTGCAGGGGCCTCTACGCAGGAGGATACCCGAGCTTCTTTCTCAAACTATGGATCAAATGTTGACGTGTATGCACCGGGTAAGAGCGTGTGGTTGACCTTGATGGATGGCGGATATGGAACCGGAACCGGGACTTCGTATGCTTCGCCTCAGATTGCAGGTTTGGCCGCGTTGATCTGGAGCGCTTATCCGGAGTACACAAACCGCGAGGTGTGGGATGCGATAATCCTTGGCGCGGATACGATAGACAGCGATGAAGGTAAGATCCTCAGGATGAACGCAAGGAAGGCGCTTGGTAGAGAACATGAGGAGCCTGGTTACGTCGCCGAAGCGCAAGATGATTTCTTCAGGGCCTCCGCCTCCGGCCGGCAAGTGGGGGTGATGAGATTTACCTACGAAGTTTCCCAACCGACTGACTATATCTTAAGGATTTTTGATGTTGCTGGCAGAACGGTCTACGTGCAGGAAGGTGGAACGGTTACGCAGGGACAAATCGAGTGTGATCCTCAATTGCCCCCGAGTGTATATTTCTGGCTTTTTAAGACCGAGTTTGGTGTGGATTCAGGAAAGATTATTTTTGTGGAGTAAGTTTTGAGAAAAAGCCCCTGATAAAAAGGGTATGGGATAAACCAACTCGCTAAAGATCGCTGTTCTGGAATCACCTTTAACGACTCTGAGGGTTTCAGAGACAGGAAAGACAATTTTTAAACACCTAGAATTTCCCTGCCAAGAGAATACACTTCTCCACACTCAAACTGTGCCAAAAAGTGTGTCAACTTTTGTGCCAAACCATGGAATCAGTGGGAACAATGGACTCTATGGAAAAGATGCAATTATCCCTTAAGTCCCAAAAACACGCTGGTTATGGCTTAAGTCGACTGTTCTCGATACTTACGGGAAAAGGTATCAAAAAGGCTCGGATAGAATTAGAAATCCGATGCTCTTTCCATCTGAACTACAGGCGCAAACTGAAACCATCGGCGGTAAACCGTCCGATGCTCTGTCCGGCTGAGCTGCAGGCGTGTTATCAATACGCAACTTACGAGATTGCCCGTCAAGGCCTTCTTCGGATTGCACCACTTTTGCACCAATTTGGTCTACAGCGGCCCGAATGTGAGCCTGTGAGAGGTGCATATACCTCTGAGCTGTACTATGCGGCCAAATGCGTCTCACTTTGGCCTTCTTCTAGCTTAGGTTGTCTTAGTATAGACAACTTCTGATGGGGTGTCAAGTATCCGATTCCTCCGTGAGGGCGAAGATGGTTGTAGGCATACAACATCCTTTCTGCATGAGCTAAGTAATCGTCCCATGAGAGGAATTTCTGAGTCCACACGTACCGCATCCATATCTTCCAGAACGCTTCAGCCTTCCCATTGGTTTGAGGACAGCGGGGGCGAGTGTAACGATGCTTAATCCCTGTCAAAGCCAGCGCTATCTCAAAGGCATGTAACGCACGCGCAGGGCGAATATGGGTAGTAAACTCCTTTCATGCTCCTTTTCTGCTGCGCAGAAAAGATCGCAGAGCTGCTAACGGAACGAAGTTCCGTTAGCAGCTTCGGGGTCCCCGCACGAACGCGTAGCGGACGTGTGGGGTAGAAAGCTCGCGATAAGCCAGTCCGGTAGCATCGTCCACCAGCACCATCTCATAACGCTTGTCCCTGGGGTTTTCGCCCTTGATATTGGGTAACTTTTTCATGTTCATGTGCCCCAACTCGCCTGGGTTCTTCTTCTCATACCGCACCATATCCTTCTTGTCTGGCTTACGGGGCCAGGGATAGCGCTTAAGCACGTCGTAGCAGGAACGTTGGGATAGAGGACGGCCTGTGGAAGGGTTGAGAATGTTATGGGTCTTCAGGTAAGTAGCTATCAGGGGAGCCGACCAACCCAGACGACGACGCATCTTCACTATCATCCGTTCGTAATACTTGGGCGGCTTGCCGTAAGGAAGTCCCTTCGGACCACGGCGGCGATGAAGCAAACCTTACCTCCTACGACCGCTCTCAAGCCAACGGTTACGCATACGGTAAAGCGTGCGGCGCGAAAAACCTGAATCCCGCGCTAACTCCGTTACTGTCCTGAACCGCTTGCTCTTACCTCTCATCACATTCTCCATCTCTTCCATCAAACGCTCTCGCTGTTTTATAAAAGACTCTCGCTCAGGTAAAGTCATTCGTTCAATCTCCTTTTCTTAACTATACCCGAGACGCATTTCGTCGCAACCTACACTTTAATCCAAGTAGACGGCCCGCCGATAGGCGGAAATTAGTGTTACAAACGTGGACAGTTTCCCTTGGTTCAGGCGGAAACTGTTTAGGGACGTGATGACTCCTTTCATCTAACCCCATCTTTCTTGACGATAAGCCAAGTAAAAGCGTGGCTTATCTTCCAATGCTGCTTGGCACACTAATTGCTTTCACTAACATTACGTGCGGGTTCGCGTTTAGGCAGGGTTCCAGTGTGATACGGAATAGCTAGTTGTATAGAGACTAGCGAGGAGTAGGCCAACTTAATGAGTCTACCCGTTAAGAGGACTCACCCGCAGGGTGGGCAAAACACAATCTACAACCATAAAGGAGTAAGAGATGGCAACTCAAAGACCTACCAACAGCGAGATTATCACCTCGCTTAAAACCCTGGGTTTTAGCGTTACTCAGGGAAAGGACAACCAGACGACGCTCACTAAAGGCGATCGCTCTGTAAGCATTCCGCAGGGCTCGATTCCTGACGACAGGGAGCGCCAGCTCCGTCAGGAACTGGAACCGATCTTTTCCGATCCTGAGCACGAGGAGCGTGCAAGCGCTTCTTCGAGCGAAGTCGTGAGTCGTGTAAGGGATTGGCTTAGAGAGTCAAGCAGATAACCCTCTTTTGCCTTTCTGTTCTGATTCTTAATAAATTAGGGGCCGGGTTGCTGGCCCCTAACATTTTTCCCCCACCCCAACCCTCCACCGATCCCAAAGGTTATTGACATTAGCGATGTCTAAGTGTATATTCTCAAAACCCAAGGAGGATAGATGCCTTTAATCCAGGTAGACGGCCCGCCGATTGATATCGAAAAGAAAAGGCGGCTGGTCAAAGAACTAACTGACGTCGCTGTCAAGATTTACGAGATAGAGCACATCACCGTTCTCATCCGCGAGAATCCGGCGGAGAACGTGGGTTCCAACGGCCAACTTATCGCCGACAAGCACCGGGGAGAATAATCCGCAGATTATATCCCCCTCCCTGGTGGAGGGGGATTGAGAGGGAGGGGGTGGAGAGAGGGGTTTGACAAAAGAGTCTTTAAGCGCTCATATTATATACCAAAAACCCGTAACTCAGGGTATCGCCTCCGTAAACCCGCGCCAGCGCTGCGTCTGAGAGGGCTTGACACAACAGATTTATAGCTTATGCTTCCTTAAAGCAACAGGAGAAATCCTTAACCGCTTGAAAGAAAGGAGAATAAAATGAAAAAATCGCTTTTAATCCTTATGGCTTTAGTAACCATAGGAATGGGTGGGGTTTTTATGGTCGAGGACTATACTGAGGATAAGGTTGGCATTCAAGAATCTGGTAACCACAGACTGGCTAGTGTTACATTCGAGCTGCCGCAGATAGGTATAATGTTTGCAGCAGCAGGGGCGTTGACATGGGGAGGCAGCAGCTCTCGTTTTTGGCTAACCCTTAACGAAGACTCCTTAGGCATGTCAACACAGCCAGATCCTCCCAACTTCATGAGAAATCTCGAAGCTGGCGCATACGCTTTGGACTTTCTGGTTAATGCTCATATGTTTGATACAATAGTCAACCCAAGGCTGCAAGTGTTAGTCCTCTACAACGAAATTCCCAGCGTCTCAGAAAACCCGCCTGGAGTTACACCAACTGAAAATAGGTCTGTACTATCTTCTGGTGCCGCTGTAATTGTCCCAGGATGCACAGAGGTAATTGACCTTAGTGGAAGGGTAGTCAGTTCCAACCCTCCACAAGGACGAATTGAACTAAGCAACCTTTCAGCCGGGACTTATCTTGCCAGAACTCAAAACGGTCGAACTATCAAGATAGTTAAGCTGTAGTAGAGCTACAAGAAAATGTGAAGTAGTGCAATTGTTGTTATTCTTATCTTTGCTAAGGATATCCATAAAAGGGCGTACCTTCAGGTCGGCCCGGATAAGATAAAACCATAAGGAGGCGAAATGCCTGACATTAACGCTGAAGAGCTGCTTAGAAAAGCTTGGGGGGAATTTTGCGGGGATTACGATAAAAAGGTACGGGAATATTCTAAGTCTGAGTTCGTACGCAGTAGGGAGCAAGCTAAGGATGAGCATTGGATATTATGGAATGAACACGATTTAATGGTACAGTTTGGAAGGTTCTTTTATGAACAATTAGCTAAGAATTCACTGTCGGGTATTGAAATGCACATCGATATAAAATTAAAATACTCAAGTTTTAAAGGTTATAAATTTAGGCCTAGATTAAAAGACTTAAGAAAAGAACTTGGAAAAGTTCCTGAAGTAGATTTAATAATTGCTCAGGAAGACAGCCCGGAAAAGTTCTTATTATGTGCGGAGGCAAAATGCTTTCACTATTCAGGTGATCGTTATGAAAGAACTGCGAAGGGTGACATTGAGAAGGACCTTAAAAGATTGGTGACTATTAGAGACCTAGAAATATCCGAAAGCGTGATTTTCATACTGTTTGATGACTATTATTGGATCCAGAATGAGGACATTGAGAGTATGGCAGAGAAAGCCTGCAAGGAACATAACATCACTCTACTAAAGCACAATTCAAAAGCAAAACTCGAACGTTGGAAATGACCAATAATCGGGCCGACCTAAAGGTCGGCCCTGAAGATATTTATGCTAGACGAATCATCTGTTCTTAACCAATCGAAAACGCATAATGGAACCTTTGTTTACGGTATAGGCTTTGATGGGTTTTGGGCTTGGTTTCCTTGTTGGAACCTGAGCAATCCTAACAATATACCTCCTCGATTATTTTCACCGGACTTCGTTGTACTTATGGAAACCGCTAGAGGTACTGAAATAAAGCATACAAGTCTTCGGGATGTAGAAATTTCCAAGTTGAAAGAAGGAATTGGTGGAACAGGTATGATTACCCCGCGAGCAACTCATTTAATTGTGGCAGCCAGAATTAAGAAGGGGCAGTTTGAAGAAATGGGGGCTGACATATTACGTTGGGTTGAAAAAGATAAAGATAATATATTAAAGACCGCCAAAGTAGAATTAAGGTTTGAGGAAGTACGAAGGATGATAGCACCTGAAGCAGCGAGTCGGTTGTGTTGCCTGTATCTTGCAGAAGACAATAAAGCTGGGAGAAGCCTTGTTAAGTCTATGTTAGGCAGGCAAGTAAAAATATTAAAAGTTCGAATCCCTGCTTACATAAGATTAACCAAAGCTGATCCAAAATGGTTTGAAAGATATTGGAACGAGGAAAACGATGAGTATATCAAGAATTATTGGCTTGGCGAGCCTTCGGGTTCAAATACTCCAGCTTGGGAGTATTTAGTGGAGGGAATGATTGAAGTTGATGACCCTAAGATGAAGACAATCACACAATCTGGTCCTCACCGAAAATACCTCAACAAAAGAGGGAAATAAGTCAAGGCCGCACTTCTGGCGGCCTCCTTAATCTCAATGCTCCTTTTTGCTCACGCAAAAAGATCGCAGTCCCCCTCCTTGGTGGACGTGTGTCCCCGTCGGGTAGGGGGATAAAGTGTCCGCGACTATGCAAAATGGAAGTCAGTTCCGCACGAACACTATGCAATTTGAGGGTGTTGTCAAGGCGAAAAGGTTACATGAGGAAGGCAGCTAGGGAGGCCTAATTTGTCCTCAAAAAGGTTACAAGGAAGGTTGTCTAGAAGGTGGTCGGTGTGGGATCGAAAAGGTCTTGCCGAGCAGGTTTCGTCCTTCAAAAAAGGTTACAAGCTCCGACGGCCAGATAGAGTTTAAGGAGCCCGGGATTCTGCTCGTCTGAGCCTTCGGGAACAGCTCTCTAAGTGTTTTATACTCCTCCCAGGACATCCCCTGACACTCTCCAGGCGGGCGATAGAGGATCTCTTCTATCATCTGCCGCTCGCGGTGCTTGGCAACCTTTAAGGCGTTCTCAGAATAGTCCTTGCTGTCCTCTATGGAGATCACAAGCCGAGCGTCATCCGGGGATAGCCCGTAGCGGCCTCGCAGAGCCTCATAGCGCCACTTCAGTCCCGCGCCGCGAGGGAAGAGTAGTGTTGAGAGAGACAAAGAGGGGCTTAGAACGACCATAGCTACGATTCTGGAGGTAGACATAAAGGCGTGATCGTGTACTCCCAGAGTCATCTGCGGATACCGGGTCAGGCGGCATAGCCCAGACCCCGCCATCCCAGTAGGTCTGGGGAAGGATAATCCGTTCGCCGAACTTATAGGGGGGTTTTGACTGGTCAGGTACATCTCTGCGCGTAGTCCGGGCTAGTTTACCTTCGTGAATGCGCCGCGCCAGGGCATACCAGACCCAAAAAGGGATGTCCTTCATCCCTTTAGTATCAACGTTTTCCGCGAGTTGTCAACTTTTGGAGAGGACTGGTTAAGGGGGCGCTTCTTCTAGGATCTCCTTCTCCAAGTCTTTCAGAGGTTCCTTTTCCCTGGTCTTCTTATTAAACAAGAAAGTGTACCTGAGCTTCTCCGTCGTGGGGTGATTGGCTTAAGGGGGTGTCAATGGGGGGAATTACCTATCGAAAACCGCTTCCAGGAACACCCTTATTTCATCGCAGTCAAATATGTCTGTGATTTTTCCCTCTAAACCAAGACGTTCACTCAGTTCGTAAATCTTATCGAGACTTAGCTTTTCTTTAGGTGCAAGGAAATTTGAATCTGTGCAGAATCCCTCGATTTCTCTGCTTAAAATACAAACTCCTTTTTTTCTGAGAGATTCTAGAATGCCGCATAATTCATCGTTTGCGAATTCCTCTACAGACTTAGCTGTGTAGAATTGCTTTTCAAATTTTTGTTTTAACTTTGTTCTTAAGCTCTGAAGCTTACCAAATACCTCCTCACCACCTTCTCCGAGTATACAGAATTGCATGAAAAATTCCTTACCTAGACTTGCAATAGATTCATGAGCCTTGACTTTATCCTTTTCTGTATCGTATTTCTTACGGTCGTCAGATTTGTCTCTAAGAAGATAATCAAAATCAGCAAGGATGAAACATTTAATACCCAACTGAAGAATAAGCTTAACCAAACCGCTGATCCTATCCTTTCCCCCTACCGAAATGATGGAGACATTTTGTTCATCTAAACGCTTCGGGAATAGTTCTTGAGCTATATACCTAACTAGATAGTTGTCATAACCTTCGCAGACTATAACCTTATCTGCGAAAAACAGTTCATTTTGGTTATCATCTATCAGGAGTTTATTAAATTGTCGCAGATGAATTGGTGCACATTTTGTACCTTCCTTATCTTTCCGTACGAGAATCAAGTTTAAGCTTCCGGAGGTGGGCTTAATGAACTCAACGCTGTGGGTTGAAAGAATTACCTGATTCTTATTGTTGCCCAAAAAGTCATCAAGACGATTGCCAATCACTCGACGCCCATGGGGGTGCAAATATATCTCGGGTTCCTCAATACATAATAATGCAGAAGTAACTGTATTAACATGCTGGGTGTAGTAAGAAAATAAACCGATAATCACTGCACTTTGAATTCCGGAGCCTTTTTCTATAAGGGGTGACTTAAAACCATCATCAACGTAAATCGAACAACTTTTATATAAATCTTTTTTCTCTGTGGTAAATTGAAATTCAAGAATGGTGTCGGGAAATAAAACATCAAGGGACGATTTAGATATGTCTTCTCTTATGTGTTTAAAAATTCCATCTGCGATTTCTTTAACCTTAGCAAATGCATCTTGTAGATCCTCAGATTTTTCATGTTCTGCGGTTAAATATTTCATCAATTTACCGTACCAAGTGTAATGCGCAAGCCTTAATTGATTTTGTGGATCTCTGAAAGACGGAATAATTGCACTTTGAAGTAATTGGTTTCTCACCGAAGCCCTAAAAGCAAGCACCCAGTCAGATTCTTCATTCTCTCGATAAAGGAACCTCATATCCTTCGAGATATTTCCTTCCTCATCCTTAATTGCATGAAACGCATACGCAAAATGATATTTGTCATCAAATTCCTGTTCAAAGGTCATTTGATTGCGTAACTTTGGATTGACGTAGGTTTTATAAACTTTATCCTCATCTATTTCAAAAATCACGCTTGCATTAGATGGAAAGTCCTTTTCAGGCATTCTACGTGCAGGTCCATATTTTTCCTGAGCCAATATGTAAAAACCGTAGCATTTATATAATTCATCATAGTTAAGTTGCTCACCTTCGTCCCTTAATAACTCACAGCAAATGATTATTTCTTCAGCAGGGTAGATTTTCACTTCACCATTTTCTTCTTTCTTCCGAGAATAGAAGTCATCCTCAGTAATGTTTTGCGATCTACCCCAAGTCGGACTGGTTTCACCTAGAACAATGTCCAGAGCTTTAATTATATTGCTCTTTCCGCTGTTGTTTCTCCCGATGAGTACGTTTTTCCCTTTGTCAAATTGTAAGTCTAGTTCCTTGATTGATCGGTAATTCTTAATGTAAAGTCGCGCTAAATACATCTCTCCCCTTCAACAATCTCATTCAATTTAGCAAGGAAGTTTTGTGTTGCCTGCCTTCCCATTTCCTTCGCCATATCATCGAATTTCTTAATAACATCTTGAGGTGTCATTTTCTCAATTTCTCCAATGTTAATTTCAATTCTAGCTTGTATTGGTTCTGGTTCCGAATCATCTATTGAACCGTCTTCTCTCACCAGAATTCCTTTCCTACCCTCAAATAACTTCACCATTGGAACCCTTGCCATAAAGGATGAATATCGAGCTTGAGCTTCCATCAAGTATTCTTGGAGTTTCGCCATAACCCGTTCTTTAAACTTCGGGAAATCAGGAAGCACAATATAAAACTATAACCTAAACCACAGCCTTGTCAACCCCTCTCTCACCCTTGACATCGCCTTGGGGGTATAGTAGGGGTAATGGAGGTTGTATGGAACTGCGTACCTCTAAACATATCCTTGTCACCGACGTCCAAGCCTCTACCTCAGCCACCCCAGCCCGCATTCGATTAAGCGTCCTACGGCAAGTTTACGTAACGGGGTGTCATAGTCCTATGGCCCATAACAACGTTATACCCAAAAGAACGGGCATAGGCGTATCCAACCCTACGGGAACTTTCCTTGGGTTAGTGCTATACTTCTGAAAGCAAGGAGGGGTGAAGACCCTACCCCTAACGCAGGCTTGACAAGCTCTCTGTGCGGGGGTATAGTTCGCTATGACGGCGGAGAGCTTTCGCGTTTACCTCAAAGACATTCGCAAGAACCTTGAGGCCGGTGATTCCACCGAGCACACACACCGGCCTGCGTTAAAGACGTTCATCGAATCCCTACAGCCTAAGATCATCGCCACAAATGAACCAACTCATATCGCAGTCGGCGCTCCGGACTTTAATGTTCGTCGAGATTCCTTACTGATTGGTAATATCGAATGCAAGGATGTAGGAACTCCTCTTGAAAACGAACTCAAGAAAGAGCAGCTTAAACGTTATCTGGAGAATCTGCCCAATCTTTTATTTACTGACTATATTAAATTCATCTGGTTCAAGGAAGGTAAGGAGATAGACCACGCGCATCTGGCAAGGCTCGACTCCAAGGATCGGCTCAAGCTTGATATCGACGAGCTTCCAAAACTCGAACAGCTTCTCATCAACTTCCTCAAAGTCGAGCCAGCCGAAATAGCCGATCCGCGCAAGCTTGCTGAGGAGATGGCTCGGCCTGCACGAATGATACGCAATACCATTCGTGAGATATTCAAGCAGGAGGAAGAGGAAGGGCCGCTTCACGCTCAGCTTGCGGCCTTCAAAAAAGTGCTGCTGCCAGAGCTTGACCCGCACGACTTTGCTGATATGTACGCGCAGACAATCGCATACGGCCTCTTTACTGCCTTGACAGACCCGGACCTTGACGTACCGCAAGACAGGTTTGACCGGCATAGTGCGGCCCATCACCTTCCAAAAACAAATCCGTTCCTTCGCTGGCTTTTTGCCGAGATAATGAGTCCAAGTAATGAAGAAGATCGTATTATTGAATGGGTAGATCAACTGGTGGCTCTTCTTTCAAGATGTGATATAAACGCTGTTGTCGAAAGTTTCGGGAAGCTCACTAAGCGCGAAGACCCTGTTGTTCATTTCTATGAAACCTTTTTAGGCGAGTATGACCCAGCAATGAAGCAGGCAAGAGGAGTTTACTACACCCCTGAGTCTGTTGTATCCTTTATTGTCGATTCCATCAATTATCTCTTAGATAAGAAATTCAAGAAGAAGCCGGGCTTGGCCGATAAAAGCGTATACATCCTTGATCCCGCTTGCGGCACTGCGTCATTTCTCCTTGAGGTGGTGAAAACTATCCATGAAAGCGTCTGCAAAAAAGGAAGCAATGCCGGATGGTCAGATTACGTTCGCCGCTATCTTCTACCAAGGCTTTTTGGCTTTGAGCTTCTGGTTGCCCCATATACGATAGCACATCTTAAGCTTGGGCTTTACCTGCACAGCAGAACCGATTACACGTTCAAAGAAAAGGAGCGTCTTGGCATTTATCTTACTAATACCCTTGAACCCGAAGTGCCGGAGATCAAGGAGGTTCTTAAGCTACCCTTCGGTCGACCAATTGCCAAGGAGGGTGAGGAAGCGCAAAGCATAAAGCAGGAAAAGCCTATAATGGTGGTGCTCGGCAACCCGCCCTACAAAGGACATTCGGCAAACAAGGGGGAGTGGATTGAAGGGCTTGTAAGGGATTACTATTTCGTGGATGGTGAGCCTTTGGGTGAACGCAACCCCAAATACCTGCTTGACGATTACGTTAAATTCCTGCGCTTCGCTCAGTGGAGAATTGAACAGACAGGACATGGCATCGTGGGAATGATTACCAATCATGGGTATCTTGACAATCCCACCTTCAGAGGGATGCGTCAGCAGTTGATGAAGGCCTATAGCGAGATTTACGTTCTCGACCTGCACGGCAACTCCAAGAAAAAGGAGGTCTGCCCGGACGGTTCAAAGGACGAGAACGTTTTTGATATTCAGCAAGGGGTTGCGATAGGTTTATTTATCCGCAAAGAAGGCAAGAAGGGGCTTGCAAAGGTTCACCATGCTGACCTTTGGGGCTTGCGGGACAAGAAATATGAGTACCTTGCGGGAGCCAATGTAAAGTCCGTCGAGTGGAAAAAACTTGAGCCTGCCCCGCCTTTCTACCTTTTCACACCGCAGGATGTGTCCTTAAAGCCTGAGTACGAGCAGGGCTGGAAGATTACGGACATAATGCCCCTGAACTCCACAGGCGTCAAAACCCACCGCGACCACTTCGTTATGGATTTTGAATTGTCGTCGCTTACGAAACGCATTGAGGAATTCCGAAATCTAAGCATACCTGATGAGGATATAGCTGAACTATATAATCTTAGAGATACCGGAACATGGAAATTGTCATCAAGTAGACAGGCTTTATCCAAGGAACCTGATTGGAGGGCTTACTTTACTCAATGCCTCTATCGCCCCTTTGATTTGCAATACTACTATTCACATAACTCTCTCGTTGATCGCCCCAGGCAAGAGGTGATGCGCCATATGCTTTCAAGTAAGAATCTAGCACTCTTGACTTGTCGTCAGCAAGCTATCACCGGATTTCGCCATGTTCTGTGCTCAAATTCTGTTACAGAATGTTGCGCGGTATCCTTGAAAACACGAGAGGCTACAACTGTTTTTCCTCTTTATCTCTATTCTGGTGAAACAAACGGACGGACGCCAAACCTTTCTGCTGGGTTCATTGAGGAGCTTTGCAAAAAGCTCGGCATGGAGTTCAACCACTCGCCTCAGCCTATACAAAAGGGCAACGGCAACCTGTTCGCCCCGCAGATGCCATCAGGCATCACGCCGGAGGACGTTTTCTACTACATCTACGCGGTGCTGCACTCGCCCACCTACCGCACCCGCTACGCAGATTTTCTGAAGATTGACTTTCCCCGTATTCCCTTGACCTCCAATCTTTCGCTATTCAAAGCCCTTGCCGCGAAAGGAAAGGAACTCGTCAAGCTTCACATCATGGAATCCGATAAGCTCGACCCAGTGCGCTCAAACGTCCGCCTTGAACCGCATAAGGAACTTCAAAACGAAGTAGTAAAGGTTTCATACGACGACAGACACAAGCGAGTCTATATTAACAAGTTCCAGTACTTTGAAAAGGTCGAGTCTGCGGTTTGGGAGTTTCACGTTGGCGGCTACCAGGTCTGCGAAAAGTGGCTAAAAGACCGCAAGGGACGCAAGCTCAACTACGACGACATCACCCATTACCAGAAGATAGTCCTTGCCCTGCGCGAAACCATCCGGTTGATGGGTGAGATTGACGAAGCTATCCCAGAGTGGCCGATAGGGTAAGATAGACCATATTGACAGACCTCTTGCTCTCCCTATACTATCCTCATGCAAAAGACAACCCGGAGGGACGAGATGAAAACCTTTACCGCCTATGTGGAATGGGACGCTGAGACAAAGCTTTACGTAGGGGTATTCCCTGGCATCCCAGGCGCACACACCCAGGGGGCTAGCCTTGACGAGCTTCAGAAGAACCTCAAGGAGGTGCTGGAGCTTTGCCTTGAGGAATACGGGGAGGCAACCCAAGACCTGCCCAAGTTTGTGGGACTTCAGCAGATTGAGGTTTCGGTATGAACCGACTGCCCATTGTCAACTTCAGGACAATGGAGAAGATACTTATCGGCATGGGGTTTGAGCGGGTGAGGCAGAAGGGCAGCCACGTATTCTACCGTCACCCTGACGGAAGGGTAACAACCCTGCCGAATCATCCCGGAAGAGACCTTGCCCGCCCGTTTATAAGGGAGATACTGAGGGAGATCGAATTGACCCCTGACGGATTCAGAGAGCGGCTTGAGAAGGTATAAACCCCTGCACCAAAATTGCACCACTTTTGCACCAATTCCTTGATTTTGGGCGAGTTAGAGATACCACTGGCGCTATAAAAGCCACCCCCCCATACTTTGGAGCAAAGACGTACCTATGCCCTAAGCATAGGAAACACGGCGCTTATCGGTTTGTGAGGTCCGTGCTACTTTTACAGGAAAAGGCTTAAATAGTCTCGCATCGGATTATGATTCCGCTGCTCTAACCAACTGAGCTACACCGCCATACTGCCCCACAAATCCACTTCGTGTCTTTGCGGGGACCCCGCAAAGGGGAGTTCAAATTCTAATCGGACAATGTGGTTTGTCAACACCGGAATGTAGATTGTCCAGTACATCATTACCAGGGTGGGGTAGTTTTGAGAGTTTGGCTACACTGACTATCCGCCTAATACACCCACATACTCAGGAAACTGGTATCTAACTGACAGCAGCCCCTCAGAGCTTACTGGAGGCGGCACCAGCTCCGGCAAGAGGGCGTACCCCGAGGATTAAGTAACCTAACCTATGCAGGAGGGAGGCTTGCCCCCTCCTCTTTTTTGGCCTTGACATTGCCCAAGAATCGGCTTATACTGAGACAAAAGGAGGCAGCAATGCTTAATATAAGTCTTTTGGCTTTAACCCTGTGGGGTGGGGTGCTTGTAGAACCCTTTCGCATTGCAGAGGCTGAGCCAGGTCATCATCAGGTTTACCTTCGCACAGCAATGGCCTCTGACGGACGTTTTGCCGTAGCATGGACAGACTACCCGCATATTTCGTATGAGCAGAGGGATCTATATATACGTTTCTTCGACCCCGACGGCAACCCCTTAACCGATGCCTACAAGATAACCAAGGTTGCGGACACCCACCATATAGGCGGTTCCCATCTTGACATGGATTCGGCAGGCAACGCCGTCCTGCTCTGGACAGAGCATCCTGATCCGAATCCTGATGAGGCGTTTTTGCGTTTACAGCTTTTTGACACGAGCGGCAATCCCCTGGGTTCCCCTCAGACAGGCTATCAGGGATACGTTAACAGCTACAACAGATCGGTTGCGGTGAGTCTTAACGACCAGGGCGAGTTTGCCATAGCCTGGAATGGTGATACGATTTACGCAAGACGTTATTCTTTCGAGGACGGTCCGCAGGGTGATCCATTCAGGGTTCACGGCGATCTCACAGATGATGTCGGTTTCGACTTGCCTGGTGTGGCTTTGAACGATGCAGGCGACCTGGTGGTAACCTGGCATGAGCGTCGCCTTCCTCCGAATGCAATATCTTATCCCAGGTTTCAGGTGTTTGATGCCGAGGATGAGTCAATCCTGCCCTGGGAGCCGATGGGGCATCTGGTGGAAGAGGATAGCTCTGGCGCCTGCCGGGTTGAGTCCTACTGGCTGGATAACGACCGCTTCGTGATGTTCTGGAAAGATCCGAGTTGTTATCCGCTTATTGTAGGTCGGGTGTTCAGTGATCGTGGCCTGACGCGCCATCCCATACGCGGGCTGATATGGCAAGATACCTTGTGGGGTGCACATGGCGGTTCAAGAGGTTGGTATTCCACGGCCGTTGCCCCTAACGACAGCTTTGCCTACACGCACATAAGAACCCGCTGTGACTATCCTGATGGAGAACTGCGTACCTGGGATCATGGTGGAGGGATACTGGGATACATACAAGATAACGAGCCGATACGCCGAACCACCCTGTTCGAGTATACCCCACCCTGGGGAGCGGATACCGTGAACTGTTGGACCCACACGGAGCCTCCTGCGGTGGCCTGCTGCGATGACCGCCTCGTGTGGGTGTATTGCCGCCTTAACACCGACACCATCTTCGAGGCCTTTGCATTAATCACCGACTGGGACATGGGCGTAGGGGTTGCGGAATCTCCCATCCACACCGCATCCCCCATCCAGCTTTCAGCCTCCCTCAACCGGCTCTTCTACGACGTGTCCGGGAGTGTTACGGGCGAGGCAAAGCTTACCCTCTACTCCGCCGACGGACGCAAAGTTCTTGAGGAAACTATCAAAGGCAAAGGCATCTGGACGCCCTCCACGCCCTCCTCCCACCTCCCCGCAGGAGTGTATTTCGCCCGGGTTTCAACCGAGGGTTACTCGGCACGCACAAAAGTCGTCGTGCTACGCTAACGGTCGGGTCCCCGCGCGGTCGTGGAACGGACGCGTGGGGTGAAGGCGTTTACTTCGCCAGGGTTGAGTCTGAAACGTCATACCAAACGAAGAAAGTGGTCTTAGTCAAATAACTTCCCCTCCCCTGGTGGGAGGGGATAGAGGGGAAGGGGAGACTATAAGTCTCATCCCCACCCTAACCCTCCCCTGGTCAAGGGGGAAGAGCGATACTCCTTCAATAGAGTTATCTTCTCCCCCCTCAATATCCTCAATCCTAAAGGCCTGTGTAGAACAGACACAACGTGCCCCAGTCGGGTACTCTTGTCTGTTCAAAAGTCTGTTCGGACCCAAAAGCGCAGACAGGAGTGTCTGCGCTACATTGTAGTTCTTGACATGCGGCGAATGAGGGATAGACTGACCCTTGATTATGAGAAGAGTCACGGTATGCGGATTGCTTTTCGCCGCAGGATACCTCTGGGCGGCCCAAACCGGGATGGTTTCCGGGTTCGTGCGCGAGGCCTCCTCGGGTGAGTTTTTGGCCTACGCCAGCGTCTATCTTGCCGATAAAAGCATTGGCACCGCTACCAACAAGCAGGGCTACTACGTGCTTGTTGATGTTCCTGAGGGCAAACACACTATTATCGTTTCGATGATAGGTTATCGGGAGGAGCGGTTAGAGATAGACGTCAGAGCCGGTAAGCGACTGCGCCGCGACTTCTACCTTGAGCCCCAGCCCCTGGGCATGGAGCCTGTCGAGGTGACCGCGGAGCGCGCGCGGTTCGAGCACGAGGTTGACATCGGGGTAAGGCACGTTGAACTCAACGAACTCAAGCAGATACCGGGATTTGTGGAGCAGGATCTGTTTCGCTCACTCGAGATGCTGCCCGGGGTGGTGTCGGTCTCGGACTTTACCTCGGCCCTTTACATTCGCGGCGGCACCATGGACCAGAACCTTATCCTTCTCGACGGGGTAACCGTCTACAACCCCTACCATCTGCTGGGCTTCTTTTCCACCTTCATTCTCGAATCACTCAAGGGAGCGGAATTATATACAGGCGGATTCCCTGCCCGGTACGGCGGAGCGATTTCCTCGGTGCTTGACGTCGAGATGAAGGCGGGCAACAGTGAACGTGTGGCCGCCTCAGGGGAGATAGGGCTTCTTACCTCCAAGCTGGTTGTCGAGGGGCCGCTGCCTTGGGGAGCAAAGGGTTCCTGGCTTGTGGCAGGTCGCAGAACCTATATAGATGCCATCACCTGGGTCATAGACAAGATGTTTGGATCTGAGGAGCTTCCTTTGTATCTTCCCTACCATTTTTATGATCTTCAGGCCAAGGTGAACTGGGATGCAAGCGAACGATCCCGGTTTACCATCTCCGGGTTTTTTGGCGATGACGTGCTTAGCTTTAAGGAAGAAGAGGAGGTGGATTTGGACTTCCGCTGGGGAAACGGAACCCTTGGTTTGCGCTGGCGTTATCTTTTCACCCCTCAGCTTTTTTCCATCATGGGGTTTAACGCTACTCGCTACCGGGTTGACAGCAAGGTAGTTGAGAGAAACGGTGAGGAGTATTATTATGGGCTTCGTAGCGGAATCGGCGAGTTGGGGCTGCAGTGGGGGCTCAGCTGGTTCACCGCACCAGAACACGTTTTAGAGTTCGGATTGGAGAGCAAGGTTATGGAAACATTTAGTGTGCAGGAGGAGACTGATACCGTGTTCTATGATCTGCGGGACACCTTCTGGCTTGCCGCCGCGTACGTGCAGGACAAGTGGGAACCTACCCCTTTCTGGGTGATAGAAACCGGCCTGAGGGGTGAGTACTTCTCTAAAGGAGATTACTGGAGGGCTTCTCCACGGTTAGGCGTAAAGCGCCGGATCACTGCCGACTGGGCGATAAAGGCCGGAGCAGGGCTTTACTACCAATACCTTTGCGTTCCTTTACCCCGCGATGAGATGATGCTTAAGATGCCTGTCCAGTTCGTCCAGCAGTGGATGCCGGCAGATGAGAACTACCCGCCGCTTCACTCCATACTCGCTACCCTGGGCACAGAGCACCTGTTTCCAAAGGATATGAGTCTTTCGTTGGAGGTTTACTTTAAGGATATACGAAATATACGCGAGGCCACCTGGTTTGGCGGGGAAGGAATCACCACAGACACCGGTGACATCTCCATGGGGCAAGGCTACTCATACGGTGCGGAGGTTCTCCTCAAGCGCGGCTCGGCCTGGCTTGGGTACTCCTACTCGGTTACCAGGTATCGTTTTGAGGATAGCGACTGGTTCTATCCCCTGCACGACTCGCGCCACAACCTCAACATCTCCCTCGCACTGCCTCTTGGCAAGGGCTGGGAAATCACCTCGGCGTGGGTATTCGGTTCAGGCTTTCCTTTTACCGGCCCGGTCGGCTGGTATCAGTACGTGGATGAGGATGGATATATTGATTGGTTGCCCATCTCGGGCAGGCGGGGCGAGGTTCGCTACCCGCCTTATCACCGCCTCGATGCAGGCTTCACCAAATCCTTCAAGCTCTTCAAACGTTTCGATGCCGAGTTCTACGTGCAGGTCTTAAACGTCTACGCCAGGCGCAACGTACTCTTCTACGAATACGAGATCGACGCAGATGGCATTACCAACCGAGAAGCACAGTACATGCTGCCAATCCCAGTCCCCAGTCTTGGCATAAGGGCCAGGTTATGATGAAGTTCCGTAAATTCTTTATGTTATCGGCTTTCCTTACGATCTTCTCCCTTTCTTGTGGGGTAACCCCTGAAGAGTACGAAGGGGAACCCAATATCTGTGCCATACTCTCCGCCGACTCCTCGTTCGCGTGCATCATGGTTGGAAAAACCACTTCAATAGACGATACCCTGACGCTGGTGCCGGATACCATCATGGATACCTTCTGGTATGACGATACGTTTGAAGTCTGGCTGGAGATAGTTTTCCCCTGGAACGGGGTCAGCGGGGCTGAAGTCATCCTCAAGCATGGTGAAGAAAGCTTCAGTCTTACCGAGGATTCAACCGGATATTACTACGCGGACTCGACAGGGTTCGCGGCGGAGCAGACCTGGCAGCTTGAGGTTACCTATCCTTCGGGAGAGGAGATTTCAGCACAGACCACAATTCCTGGGAGCTTCGAGATAACGGGATTTCAGACCGACACCATATCCAATACCGATACCCTGGCGTGGAGCAAGTCCAGCGATGCCGCAGGTTATCTGGTGAAGGCATTTGTCTGGGCCTCGTGGGAGGATGAGGACGCAGATACAGTCTACATAGATTCCGCTTTCACCTATCCGGAGTTGTTGCCCGGTGATAGTTACTCGATACCTCTGGAGGAACTTTATTTGTGGGGCGACTCCCTTTGGTTCTGGGTAGCTGCTCTGGATACCAACGCTTATGACTACCGGTATTATGGAGAAGATCGCTGGGACCCTGGCATCCGTGTGGAAGACTACATGCACATCGAGGGTGCGTGGGGCGTATTCGGCTCCCAGACGGTTGTTCGTTCTCAGCGCTACGTCTTCCGGTGATATAAATCCCGGTCTAAGGGCATCCTTCATCTTGTTCTGCAATTTAAGGTCTACCTCTTCAAGTTCCCACAGCTCGCTTCGTTTGTTCTGCAGCCACTCGAAGCAGCTCACGATCACGCCGCCGGAGTTGCAAAGGACGTCTGGAAGAAGATCGGTTCCCTTTTTATGAAGAATCTTATCACAGTCCGGATTGGTGGGGCCGTTTGCGCGCCCCATTGGTTTTCGAACAGTTTAATTATCGCAACAAGACGGTCTTGGGGCTGGTCTGGTAGCTGTGAGACCTTTAGCCGCGGGTTACTCCTCTTCCTTCTCCTTCCTTAGCGACTCGTGCATCTGGGTCAGGCGTTTTTGCACCTTTGCGAAGAGGTCTTTGGCAGGCAGGCCTGAGAGTATCTCAACTCCTTCCTCGATATTGGATACCGCGTAGATGTGGAATTTACCTTCGCTTACCGCATCACGCACGTCGTCACGCAGCATGAGGTTGGGAAGGTTCGATGCAGGAATCATCACGCCCTGCTCACCTGAGAGTCCCTTGGAGTTGCACAAGTGGAAGAACCCCTCGATCTTCTCGTTGACCCCGCCTATGGGCTGCACTATGCCGAACTGGTTCACCGATCCGGTTACGGCCACAGACTGGGTCAAGGGCACCTGGGCCAGGCTTGAGAGCAGCGCGTAAAGCTCGGCACTCGATGCACTGTCGCCCTCCACCTCGTCGTAGAGCTGCTCGAAGGTCAGGCTTGCCGAGAGTGGCAGCGGATGTTCGGCGGCGAACCTGGCGCCCAGAAAGCCAGTGATGATCAAAACACCTTTGTTATGGATGGGGCCGCTCATTCGGGTCTCGCGCTCGATCTGCAGCACGCCCTTGCGGCCCAGCCAGGCGCGGGCGGTGATCTTTACCGGCTTGCCGAACGAGTAGTCGCCCAGCGAGAGAACGGTGAGTCCGTTTATCTGTCCTACCTTTTCACCCTCCACGTCAATTAAGAGTGTTCCGCGCAGCATGAGGTCCTGGATCTTTTCTTCAATCATGCGGCTGCGGTAGACCTTTTCCTCAAGCGCCTTGGCCACGTGTTCTGTGCGCACCACCGGCGAGTTTGCGTCCATTGCCCAGAAGCTTGCTTCGCTGGCAAGCTCGGCTATCTGTGCGAAACGGGTGGAGAGGCGTTGCTGATCCTCTGCAAGACGGGAGCCGTGCTCGATAACTCGGGCCACCGCCTGCCTGGTAAACGAACGCAGGCCGTCGTATTTGCAGCGCGCCGAGATGAAACGGGCGTAGGCAAGCTCGTTCTCGGGTGTGCGCGGCATATCCACGTCGAAGTCCGCCCGGATCTTAAACAGCCGCCGGAAATCCTCGTCAAGCTCGTGAAGCAGACCGTAGATCCTTGGAGAACCTATGAGTATCACCTTGAAATCGATCGGGATAGGCGTGGGGCGCAGGGTCTCGATGATCGCACCTCTGACCTTTTCTGAGATGTTTTCGACCTTGGCCTCGTTTGAGCGAAGGGTGCGCTTGAGCGCGTCCCATGCAAAGGGCTCTGAGAGCAGCTCGCGCGCGGACAGGATCAGGTATCCGCCGTTGGCGCGGTGCACCGCACCCGGCTTGATCTTGGAGAAGTCGGTAACCATGTTGCCCGAGACGTTGCGGTACTCGATCGCACCGAACAGGTTGTAGTATGTTGGGTTGTCCTCGAAGATCACCGGTGCGCCGCTGAGATTGGAGTTGTCAACGAACACGTTTACCCGATACCGCTCAAGAAGTGCGTGGAGATGCGCGATCCGCTCCGGATCGTCGGTCTTCTTGAAGAGATCTATGTGGCGCACCACATCGCGCTTGACCCAGTTGAAGTAGCGGTTTATCCTGGTCTCGTCCTTGTGCTTCCCGATAAGGGGATCAAGAAGCAGCCCCAGGGTGTAGTAGGCCACCTTGCGGTCGTACTCGGTAAGGGCCTCAGTCTGTTCGGTCTCTATCCTACTCACCTCTGCAAGGATAGTCTCCATGACCTTGGTGAGCTCCTGGCCTTTCTTCTGGATTTTCTCCTTTTCGGCATCGGGCAGCGCCTGGAACTCCTCCTGTTCAAGTGGTTTGCCTTCGCGAATCGGGATGGGGAAGAGGCCCGTGGGTCCTCTTTTTATAACGAAGCTGCGTTTTTGAGCCTCCTCTGAGAGTTTCTTGTGCTCCTGCTCCTTGCGCTGCTCGAACGATGCGGTTGCCTTTGTGCGCTCCTCAGCATACTCCTCGCTTTCGAATACCTTGGGTATCTTCTCCCTGCAGGCCTTGATGAAGGAGTCCATCGAGGATGCGAAATCCTTCGCGGTGCCGGTTTTTAAGCCTATGGAGAGCGGTTCTGACGGTGTCTCGAAGTTGTATACATATACCCAGTCGAGCGTTTTTTTTTCGTCGGTTGCGCGGCGGCGCACCAGCGACATCGTCGTCGTCATGCGTCCGGTGCCTGGAGGGCCTGACACGTAGCAGTTGAAGCCCGGTGTTCCGTGTGCCAGCGCAAATCTTATGGCGCGCACACCGCGTTCCTGGCCTATCGTGCCGTGAAGGGGCTCGATGTGCTCGGTCGTTTCAAATGAAAACCTCTCCGCATCCATCCTTGCCCGCAGGCTCTCCACTGGCACGCGCTTTTGCGTCCTCAAACTCTTTTTCCCCTTGGAAGGTGTAGATCTCTTTGCACTCATGAAATCAGTATAGTAATGGTTTGGGGGTTGTCAAACAGTTACATGCTCCTTTTGGACTATGTCCAAAGGATCGCAGGGAAGCAATAAAAGGGCTGGCAGAGCCGGCCCTTCGATTTGTGTCTTTCCGATCTTTCGCCCGAGGGGCGAAAGGAGGATTTATCCGGGGTCCCCGCGCGTATGCGAAGCAGACGTGTGGGGTGCGATAAAATAAGAGGCGGGCCTTCACTGTACCTGAAGAGACAGAGGCGTCATCTCAAAAGGTTGTATTGATTCGGTAGCCTACAGTGTGGCGCAGACTCTCCAGTCTGCGCAAATTATTAATCAGAACAGGCTGGAGAGCCTGTTCCACACGGTAAGCTGTGCCGACCTAAAGGTCGGTCCCTACGTCTTGTCATTGCGAGGGTGTCGAAGGCGCCCGAAGCGATCTCATATATCAGACGCGCGTTTATTCAAGACGATCTTTAATCGCTCTCAATAAGGAGAGTAGGTGATAATTGCTTGGAGGTAAGTCCCAGGATTGTGCCACATATGAGATCGCCACCCTCCTCCTACCCACTCCCATCAAGGGAGGGGAGATAACTTTTTCAAGGTGTGTTAATGTACAACCAGCACCGGGCAGGTGGCCTGCTCGACCACGCGCATCGAGGTTGAGCCAAGCGCCTTGCGTCCGGTAGCGTCAAGACCGCGGGAGCCCACGATCACAAGGTCGTAGCCCCGCTCATGGGTCAGCCTCAGTATGCCGTCCTCGGCCTTCTCGTCAAACAGAAGCTCGCTGAGAGGCTCTATCCCTGAGCCTTCAAAGAGCTTTGCGGTAGAGGCAAGTATCCGTCGCCCCTCCTCTCTCAGAGCCTCGCTTATCTCCGGCCTGAGATCGTTGGCATACATGGGTGGCACGTAGGCGGCGTACACAAGGGTGACCTCGGTCCTCATGCACACGGCGATCTCCATGCCGGTCCGGGCCGCACGCATCGCGTTGTCCGAACCGTCGGTGGCTATGAGTATTCTCTCAAACATTACGCATCCTATTGATTCTCAGAACTGAAGTCAACCACTATCAAATCAACCAAACCACATTCCTTAAAAGCGATCATCTTTCCTATTCCTGCGATCTTTTATCCGTAGTCCAAAAGGAGCATTTCAAGACCGCTCCTCCCTGTATTTCACTCCCTTTCATCGCCCGTAACACCCCGTAACACGCCGTAACACCCCGTAACACGCCGTAACACGCCGTAACACCCCGTAACACGCCAATCTTTGTCCCTTCTGATAACAGGAAAAGTTCATGGCTTTAGAATCGCTCCCCCCTGTATCTTACTCTCCTTCATCGCCCGTAACACCTTGTTCGCGTCTTCGAGCCCAAACTCGGCGACCTCGGTCTTTACAGGTATCTTGCCCGCGTAATCCAGAAGCTGGCGAACGTCCTCGTGCGTGGAGTTGGCGACCGAGCGCAGCCCTCGCTCGGAGTATATAAGCTCGTACGGGAACGATGGGATCGGGGTCATGGTGATTCCGGCCAGGGCGATGGTTCCGCCGGATCGAAGGTGTCGCAATGCCATGGGAACAAGCGGCCCTGCCGGGGCAAAGATTATCCCTGAATGGATCCGCTCAGGCGGCTGTTCTTCTGCCCCGCCTGTCCACTCCGCACCCAGCTTCTCGGCTAACTTTCGGTTGGCAGGTGTCCTTGAGAATACGAACACCCGTATCCCAAGATACAGCGCCACCTGTATTGTTACGTGCGCGGAGTTGCCGAATCCGTAAAGGCCCAGTATCTGGCCGGGCTTCGCCTTTGATAAGACAAGCGCGCGGTAGCCGATCACACCCCCGCACATCAAGGGCGCGGCCTCGGCGTCTGCAATCCCTTTGGGCAGCGGATACGCCGAATCCTCGGGAACAACCATATACTCGGCGTAGCCTCCATCAACATGGTAGCCTGTAAACCTCGCATCTGGACACAGATTCTCCCTTCCTTCCCTGCAGAAGGAGCACTCACCGCAGGTTTCGTAAAGCCAGGGCACGCCAACGCGCTCGCTCAATCGTTCTCTAGATACCCCCTTACCCACCTTGTCTATCCTGCCAACTATCTCGTGTCCGGGCACTATCGGCAACTTCGGCAGCTTGAGATCGCCCTCGACCGTGTGCAGGTCCGTATGGCACACCCCGCAGACCGATACCTTTACCCTTACCTGGCCGGCCCAGGGTTCCGGCATCCCCAGATCCACGAGCTTCAAAGGCTCGGACTCAATCGGAGCTGGCTTAGAAAGTTGCATCGCTTTCATGAATCCTAAGATAATCCCTTTGCGCTCGAAGTCAAGTTTTTAACCCCTGCTATTCCGTCAGGGTTGACATGGGCACTCTTTATCCTAAAGTCAAGGCAATGGTTTGTCTGGTTTTGATCTCCATGATTTCTACAACCGACTCCCTGCGGGCGGAGTTCAGGGCAACGGCGCAGGAATGGAAAGCAGACGTCCTCGATTGATCAGGTCGTGATTAATCCTACCGAATCCTGGTACACCTACATCCTTCAGTGCGCCGACGGTTCGCTGTACACAGGAATCGCAAGGGACGTTTTCAAACGTCTTGCCGAGCACAACGAGGGCAAGGGCGCGCGTTACACCCGAAGCCGCCGTCCCTGTCTCTTGCGATTCATGGAACGTCACGCCGCCCGGTCCAGCGCGCAGAAGAGAGAGGCCGAGATCAAGAAACTCTCCCCGGAACAAAAGCGAGCACTCATTCGAGGGTGTCCGATCCCGTAAGGTCTTTTAAAAAATCACTCTCTTGACAATGTGACGTTTGGGATTATATTTCTAAAAACCATTAAGTAGGAGGTACGATTATGAAAAGGATCGCTTTGATGGTCCTGGCAGGAGTCCTTGCACTCTCTGCAGTGGAGTGGGATATAGAGGAGATCACAGATGAGGCGGATCTGTGGAGCACTGATCCTATCCTTGTCCTCGATGCCCAGTGGCATCCGCACATACTCTTCACTCAGTGGAACGAGGAAGTTCACATAAAGGTAGCCTCTCACGATACCGATTTATGGATCATAGATGACGTGGCAACTGTAAGCGAGTATTTCATGCCTTATTACAGCATTGACGTTGATATTGAGGGGAATATCTTCGTGGCATACTTTGATTGGGCAGGAATGGCTAACGTAGACATCTTTGTTGCCTCGGACGAAGAGGGTGAGTTTGCCTCAGTGAACGTTACCGATGATGAGGCGTTTCAGGTGGCGCCGGTAATGAAGCTGGATCAAGATGGTGTGCCGCGTATGCTTTATGCCGAGGCCAACGCAGTAGATGATACAATGAGGCTTTTTTACGGATGGGTCGATGAAGAAGGCTTGCACGGTGAACTGGTTGCTGAAAATATGTATCAGGATGAATACCTGGGTTACGATCTGGTATACGAGCAGGGTCCCATAATCATGCCTCACGTCTTTTACATCGGGGACGACGACCATCTGTGGCACACTACTTCTGGTGAGTCGGCGTGGATAGCGGAACCGCTGAACGAGCTTTCAAGCGAGTATCCTTCAGCAGTTGCGGATCCCCTAGGTTCGTTCCACGTGGCCTACGATGTCGAAGGCAGCAGCATACACTACATCACCAATATGACCGGCGCGTGGCAGGATGAACTTGTCTCTGATCTCGGCGACCCGGAAGGCGGAAATGAAAGGCCCTCGCTTGCTCTTGAGATTGTTTACGGAGGTTACTTGGGGATAGGCAACCCCCATGTGGTCTGGATGCATGCCGATGCCGACTGGTGGTACGATCTTTACTACGCAGGTAAAACCACCGGAGCATGGTCGCCAGAAGAACCGGTTACCTCAACTCCTGAAAAGGACGAATTGCCCGGTTACGGACGCTACTTTGCAGTTGATGTTGAAGGCTACGGGCACCTTGTATTCTGTGCCGAGGATGAGGATGGGGTAACTCAGATATACTACGCCAAGAGCAAGGAGCCTTTGATCTCCGGGATAGCCGAGCGGCCGGCTGAGATAAATCCATTCGATCTCGAGGTTAGAGGTTCAACCATCCACTTCAGCCTGCCTGAGGCTTCTTCGATCCGCCTCAACCTCTACGACGCGGCAGGCCGCAGGGTGCGGTCGCTTACGTCAGGTGTCTATGAATCCGGCGAGCACTCGGTACCGATCAATCAAGCAGAACTTTCGGCAGGGGTTTATTTCGTGCACCTTGAATCGAACAATCGCCAGGCAAGTGTTAAGTTCGTAATTACTCCCTAGAGTTTGGTAGGATTTGACAAGGGTGGCTCTGAGGATATTCTATAATCGTTAAACTCAACCGAAAGGAGGTTGAAGATGAGAAGAATCGCCTTGATGGTTCTGGCAGGAGTCCTTGCACTCTCTGCCGTGGAGTGGGAGATAGAGCAGGTAACAAAGGGGACCAAACACTACAGCTATCAGCCACTTCTTGCTCTTGATGATCAGGGGTATACGCATGTGCTTTTCACACAGTGGAATGATGATGTTTACCTCAAGGTTGCCTCTAACGTTATCGGTTCGTGGGTTATCAAGGAAGTAGCGCCGGTCACGGAAGGGCCTTCCTACTGTCTTGATGTCGATTCGGAAGGAAACACGTTCGTAGCATTCTCGCAGTGGCTGGATGAGACTAATTGGGATCTTTTTATTGCCGCCGACACCAACGGAAAGTTTGTTAGTGTCAACATCACTAAAGACGAAATCGTTAATGTAGTACCGATTGTAACACTGGATCATGAAGGAATCCCGCATCTGCTTTACGTGGAACGTACCACGCCGGAAGAAGTAGCCGAGCTTTTCTACGGATACGACGATGCAGAGGGATTCCACAGCGAACAGGTGTGCGAAAACTTACATCCTGACTATTACATAGGATTTGACCTTGTGTTCGATCAACTTTATATCCCTCACGCCTTCTACATCGGTGATGATAGCCATCTCTGGCACACCACCTCCGGAGAACCAGGATGGATAGGAGACCAGCTCAACGAGCTATCAAGCGAGTATCCCTCGGCGGTAGCGGATGCCTCAGGAGCGTTTCATGTAGCCTACGACGTCGGCAGTAATAGTATCCACTATATCACCAATCAGAGCGGCGCATGGCAGGATGAGCTTGTCTCGGCTGGTGGAGGCCCAAAAGGCTGGAACGAACAGCCTTCCATTGCTATTGATCCTAACGGTGATCCTCATGTGGTTTGGTTGCGGGTCAACGCCGATTACTGGCATGATTTTTACTATGCGAATAAAACCACAGGTGTTTGGGTAGAGGAACCAATTACCTCTACACCTGAGGAAGATGAGTTGCCTGGATACGGACACTACTTTGCGATTGACGCCCAGGGTTACGGCCATCTCGTCTACTGCGCCGATGACGAGGATGGGGTAACTCAGATATACTACGCCAAGTCCAAGGCACCTTTGGCCATAGCCGAGAGCCCTACTCAGGTAATCCCTTTGAGTCTGGAGCTCAGGGGATCGTGGGTCCACTTCAGCTTACCTGAAGCTGCCCCGGTTCGCCTCGACCTTTACGACGCATCAGGCCGCAGGGTTTGCTGCATCGCGTCAGGGATTTATGCGGCAGGCGAGCACTCGGTACCGATCAACTCAGATAGATTGCCGACAGGGGTCTACTTCGTGCGGGCTGAATCAACCAATCTACAGGCTAGCGCCAAGTTTGTGCTGACGAGATAGTATCGCTGACAATCGAATCCCGGGTGCTTTCGCGCTCCCATCTATCTTTATGGGCTTGCCTTTACTTCAAGGGAGATGCTTTCTTCATCCATCCTACCATCCTCATCGCTCACCGTCACGGTAATCGTCACGATCAAGTTGCTGGTTACCGATTCAGGGACTGTCCAGCGTGCCCTATCACCAAGGTTCTCAATCTTTCCGGTATCCGCCTGCCAGACATAGGTAAGTTCACCCCCTGCCGGATTGTAGACATCGCAGTGGAGAATGGTACTCTCACCAGGCGCCAGCGAAGGATCGTCAGCCGTGACGCGTTCGATCTCAGGACCCGGCAACTCGCAGAAAAGCACAAAAAGAAACAGGCTCAAAAGAGCAAGGATCATCCCAACTTGCTTTGATCTCATCACTTCCTCCTTCCTTCACTGAGGGCAGGTTGAGACAAGCACCGTGTAGGGCTCAAGATAGTTGAACGCAACCTCGCCCTTGCCATAGGCCGGATAGTAGCCTTCCTCGTCGGTTACCTCAAGGAACCAGTAGCCCGCAACAAAGCCAGAACCGGTAAGATCAAAGACCGCGGTTTTATCCTTGATCTCCCCGAACACCTCGCCATCCGGCGCATAAAGGCGCATCAAAGGCTTGCAGTCCCCGCCAAGCCTGGATACGTCCACGTAAAGCATGGTTGTATCCTTTAACTCGAATCGGTAGAAGTCCGGAAGCGATGCCATAGGCTCAAGGCTGTCAGAGAAAGCGTCCACCAGATAGGCACCGGTGGATTCTATGTCCAGAAGCAAGGGGCTGGCGTCGCTGGTGTCATCGTCAGGCTCCAGGGGATCGTTGATGTTGGATGAGGCTATCTCGAGCCTGTATCTGTAACGGTCGCCTGCAGGATTGCCCACAGGGGTGATGCGAAGGTAGTAGGTCTGCTCCAGACGACTTGCCACCCATGCCGCAGGCACCAGATCGGATTCGCGAGCGTTCGGCACAAGCGGGGTCTGTTTTTCGCTTAAGAGCTCAGCCTTAAGGTAGAAGGGGGTGCCCGTCGGTTCCAGAAGGTTGACCTTTACAACGATCACTGAAGCAAAGGGCTTGTTCGGGCCGATGCCGAAGTGGAACACCTCTGCCGGATCATCTGCCGGGATGGTAAATTCCTTTGCGCAGGGGATACTCACGTCCCAGGCGGTCTGGATGGTGTTGTTGTCGGTAGGATCAGGCGGCGTAGTGGAGTCGTCGTTATCGCAGGCCAGGACAAACAAGCCGGTTGCTAAGACAAAACTTATAAAAAGCGAGACTTTCCTTTGCAACAAGGCCTCCTTTTACCGATTAACGAGAAAGGATACCCTCTGCTTCTTTGCTGTCAAGGGGATTACTCCTTATATAGATGAGGCTGAGTTAACGTCGGCCCCTACGTTTTTCTCTGCGATCTTTTGACCTCTGGTCAAAAGGAGCATTTATCCCGGGGTCCCCGCGGCGTTACGAAGTGACGGTGTGGGGTAATTAAGTGCCGAGAGGGGGAGTTGAACCCCCACGGGGTTGCCCCCACTAGCTCCTGAAGCTAGCGCGTCTGCCTGTTCCGCCATCTCGGCATTATTACAACAATCTAATGTAGATGGCTCCTTTTTAGTGCAGGCAACTCTGTCGCCTGCGTTCGCCGCGACCTTCGTCCGCGGCTCGCGACCGCCATCTCGGCATTATTACAAATCTTAATGTAGATGGCTCCTTTTCAGTTCAGGCAACTTCGTCGCCTGCACTCGCTGCGATCTTCGTCCGCAGCTCATGACCGCCATCTCGGCTATTACCAATGTTTAATGATGATGTCGGCACTTCGCTTACGCTCCATGACCGCCATCTCGGCTATTACCAATGTTTAATGATGATGTCGGCACTTCGCTTACGCTCCATGACCGCCATCTCGGCTATTACCAATGTTTAATGATGATGTCGGCACTTCGCTTACGCTCCATGACCGCCATCTCGATTTCTATCAGCTTCGAGAAAAGAAGTCTATACAATCATGCCGGAAAGTCAAGCAGCTTAGCCGGTTGCGTTCCTTCATCATATCCATAGAATTGCAGGATGTTTCGTCTCTACTCGCGCCGGGTAGACCGCAGGATATTCAGTGATATAAACCACTGGCTCGCCCAGCGTGATGACTTTACCGATTCGGAAGAACTTCGTCGGTTCGTAAGGAACGCTGAGAAGACAAGCCCTGAGGAGTTCTTCTCTTTATCCAAACGAACCCGTGTTGAACTCAAAAGAACCTCGGAGTATCCCCTGACATATACGTTCCGTTTCGACTCCCCGTTGCCCTCCGGATACGAGGAGAATGACCGGGTGCAAGGTGAGTGTCTTCCTGAATACTCGCTTTCTTCACCGGCGGCAATCCTGCTTTCGGGCTGGCTTGAAGGGGCGAGTGACTATTCGCGCCTGGCGAGTTGGGTAGGTCGCTGCGGCCGCAACCTGTGGGCGATGGATCTTCCCTATCATATGCGCCGCGCTCCCCAAGGAACCCGCTCAGGTGAACTCGCCATCACCCCGGACCTGGTGCGTACCCTTAAGGCCGTGAGGCAGGCGGTTGTGGACGTACGAGTACTCATCTCTGCGATATGGGAGTTGGGATCAAGGGATATAGCACTGCTGGGCTTCAGCCTGGGCGGATGGGTCGGCTCTCTGCTTGCACTTTCAGAACCCAAGGTTTCAAAGGCGGTTTTTGTCACACCTGTGGTGCGGCCTGATGAGCTTTTCCTGAACTCCCCTTTCTTCAGCTCTCTGCGTGAAGGCCTACAGGTAGGGAATAGGACAATGGTTTTTAACCAGCTCAGGCATCTCTTTCTGCCCAAGCAGGGCACGCCCGTTGTTGATCCCCAGCGTATCCATCTTATAGGCGCGCACGAGGACCCGCTTGCAACGCCTAGCTCACTTAATGAACTTTCCTCAAGCTGGGGATGCAAGAAAGAAATCCTTTCCGGCGGGCACATTAGTCTTTACTTCACCCCTCGGTTGTGGCAGCGAATCTTTACCCTTCTTTGTGCTCCTTTTCGCTAACGCGAAAAGATCGCGATTAAATCCACGTGGCGTTGTTTAGCGACGACGTGGGGCAGGTTGGTTGACATGCGCGCCTTCCCTGGCTAGACTTTACAAACTCAGAAAGTCCCTAAATCAAGGAGAAAAGATGTCGAAGACACAAGAGATTTTAAGACAAACTGAAAGCTACAGCGCCTCGAACTATCATCCCTTGGACGTGGTTTTAAGCAAAGGTGAGGGCGTTTGGGTATGGGACGTTGACGGCAACAAGTATATGGATATGCTTGCCGCCTACTCGGCCCTCAACCAGGGGCATCGCCATCCAAAGATTCTTGCGGCGATGATCGAGCAGGCCGAGCGCATCACCTTAACCTCGCGCGCGTTCCACAACGACCGCATGGGTGAGTTCTTGGAAAAGCTGTGCAAGCTTGCAGGCAAAGATAAGGCCCTGCCAATGAACACCGGCGCCGAGGCGGTGGAGACCGCTATAAAGGCGGCGCGCAAGTGGGGCTACAAGATCAAGGGCGTTGCAGAAGACAAAGCCGAGATCATCACCTGCCGAGGTAACTTCCACGGCCGAACCACCACCATAGTCGGATTCTCCACCGAAGCCCAGTACAGAGACGGCTTCGGACCGTTCACCCCAGGATTCGTTACCATCCCTTACGGCGACGTTGATGCGCTCAAGAACGCGATCAATGAGAACACGGTCGGCTTCCTTATCGAGCCCCTGCAGGGCGAGGGCGGGGTGATTGTCCCGCCAGAAGGATACCTTAAGGAAGCCGCGGTACTCTGTAAAGAACACAACGTTCTACTTCTCGCCGACGAGATCCAGACCGGCCTGGGCCGCACCGGCAAGATGTTTTGCTCGGACCACGAGGGCGTGGTTCCCGATATCTACATCCTGGGCAAGGCCCTGGGCGGCGGCGTCTACCCTGTTTCGGCCATCTGCTGCAACGACGATATAATGGGAGTGTTCCATCCAGGCGACCACGGTTCGACCTTCGGGGGTAATCCATTAGGCTCTGCCGTGGGCCTGGCCGCTTTAGAGGTGATCATCGAAGAAAAGCTTCCAGAAAAGGCGGCTGAGCTTGGTTTCTACTTCATGGACGAACTCCGCAAGATTGACTCCCCCCACGTTGACCACGTGCGTGGCAAAGGGCTGATGATCGGGGTGGTCATAAAAGAAAGTTCCGGCACAGCACGTCCCTTCTGCGAGAAGCTCCGCGATGAGGGCATCCTCGCGAAAGAAACTCACCACCAGGTTATACGTTTCGCGCCGCCTTTGGTTATTACCAAAGAAGAGATTGACTGGGCGCTGGAGCGAATCAAGAAAGTGCTCCTTTTTCGCTAAAGCGAAAAAGATCGCAAAAGGAAAGATGAGATACTGGACTTTATTCCTCACTTTCCTCTTACTTACTGGCTGCGGACGATTTGCCCGATCTTAACTTCCGCGAGGAGATGGTGGATTTCGTGGCGGAAATCTCAGAGTACGCGAAATCTAAAGATTCAACCTTCTATATCTTTTCCCATAACGCGGCCGAGCGGTGGTCTGAATCCGGTTACCTCGAGGCGGTGGACGGAATCGGTCAGGAGGAGATTTACTACGGCTACGGCATTGCGACACCTGCCGAGGTCACATATTGAAGATAACCAGAAAGAAGGTAGTCCACTTAAAGACTTAAGACAAGTACTGCCTGATTTAAGCTATACACAAGTTCAAATTCTACTTCAAGAGTTAAAAAATAAAGGCCGGATTCATTCCAAGTGGCGCACGAAAGGTGCCCCCTGGTACCCTGGCCCAGCCTCGGAATAATCGTGTTTTAAACAATTCAACCGTAACTTGTAATCATCAACGGCTGAATGACAGGCTCTCCAGTCTCAACAGATGAACCCCTTTTTAATTATACTTGACAATCCATAACTTCACGGTAGAATGAGTGTAAGAACATCTTAAGCGGAGCGTTATTTGAACGAGCGAAACATGACCAACCTTCCGACAATGCTACAGCAGCAGGAGATTGGCGAAACGGTATCCCGAACCGCAAAATCCCTCAAGTTTGCAGGCGTGGTGCTTTTTATCTTCTCCTTTCTCTCCCTTGTGATCGGTGTTTTTCTGGTTATCCGGATCATCTCTTCACCTTTGGGGTTTTCCAGGCTTTCGCCCCTCCTTCATCTGTACAACCTGGAACTTCTTTCTCTGCCTTTACTCAACCTGGTCCTGGCAGCCGCGATGCTCATGGTGGCAAAGGCCGCCCGACCCTACATTAAAGAAATCAGCCTGCAAAACTTCTCCCACTACCACACCATGGTAAGGATATTCTTTATAGTTTGGGGTAGCGTGACCGCTGTGGAGTTGATGATCGGGATAGCATCCGCGGCCTTCTACCTGGCAATGGCTATAAAGATCATCTCTTGAGGTTATTATGGCAGATTCATCCTTAAATCATGATACCTCTGATGCTGGAACAATGGAGAGGTTGAGGGAGAAGATTGAAAGAACCGTCCCCTGGTTGAGAGTGGTGGGGATAGCCAGCCTTGCTGTTGCCGGGCTTAATCTGGCGATACTGGCCTTCAACGCCTGGCTACTTCCAAGGTACGGTGGAAGGCTGGAGACCGGGCTGCCCAGCTGGAACTTCACCTACGTACTGAGAGGGGTATTGGGGATGACGGTTCCTATCCTTTGGGGGGTTCTTTGCCTGCTGGCCGCCCGCAAGGCTCGAGGCTACGCACAACGATCGGAAACCGGGGAGTTGATTGCCTACCATCAGAAGATCAATAACATTGCCCTTCTCTGGCGTATCCTGGGAATCCTTGTGCTTGTGCTGGTGCTGGTATCTCTGGTTGCCCTGCTCTTGATCTTTTTACTAATAACCTGACTTGACCCTCACCATACATCCACGCGCACCTCGCAATCCGGCAGCGCCTTGCGCAGTTCTTCAATCCCATCCTCGATCACCCTGGTGCCGTCAAGCCACAGCCACTTAAGGTTTTTTAACTTCGCAAGATGACGCAGGCCGGCGTCGGTGATGTCGCGGCAGTTTCGCAGATCCAGCGCGCACAGGTTCTTGAATTCAGACAGGATGGCCAAACCCTGGTCGGTAATCTGGGTACCCCTGAGCCATATCCAGCGAAGGTTCCTCATACCCTTCAGGTTGCCAATGGCCGCATCGCTGATGCGGTTGCCGGAAAGGTCAATCCATATCATCTTTCCAAGCCCTTTAATGTGTGCAAGCGCGTTATCGGTGAGAAAGTTGTTGGAGATATCCAGCCAGCGCAATTCGGATAGACCGGAAAGATTGGAAAGCCCGTCCTCGGTTATCTGGGTTTCGGACAATAAGAGCCAGCGCAGATTCTCAAATCCTTTAATGATCGCAAGTCCCGAATCGGTCACCGTGGTATGTGACAGCCCCAGGGCCTTAAGCCCGGTAAGCGGGGCAAGCTTTGCCAGGCCGGTATAGGTAACATAAGAGTTATCAAGGTAAAGAACCCTGAGATTGGGCAGAGCCGCCAGATGCTCCAGATAATCGTCACATATATTGTTTCGCAAGGATAAGAACCTGAGACTCTTGATATCCCTGAGGTGGATAAGCCCTGCGCTGGATACCCTGGTATTTTCCAGGGAAAGCACCTTGAGCCGGGGAAGATTCTTAAGGTGAACAAGACCCTCATTGGTTACCTCGATAGTCCGGGAAAAGGGAACCGATGAAGTAGGCGGACAGGAAAGGGAGATGAGCCTTAGATCAGGAAATTCACTGAGCTCTTTAAGGGTCCGATCGCTCAGACCTATGGAGTGCATTACCACCGCGTTGAGGTTTGGGAACCTATCAAGGCCTCTGGTCGACGAGGAGTTGGTGGTGACGGTGCGAATGGCGGAAGGGTCGGGAATGTTGTAAGAAGAGGTTTTGTTCAGATCCGCGCCCATCAAGCTGTCGTTAAGATACAAAAGACCGCTCTCGGTGTGATGCCTCATTTCGCTTTCCCCCTGCCACAGGTAGAAGAACTCGAAATCATCACCCAGGGGGATATATATCTCCTCCGCTTCCCAGGCCGAAGCGTCCATCTCATAGAAACGTTGGTCTCCCACTATCTCGATAACCCGGGGCCTCTGTTTCAGCCCTTTAATGCCCCTGATCACGGCACAGGAGCAAAGACCTAAAGCCATTAAAGCAAAGGCTAAGAAGTGTCTGATATTCACCTGACCTCCAAGTCTCATCTACAGTAAATCCCCCCTCTTCTCTAATCCTCAATGCGAACAGATATTGGGCAACCTTCTCGCACCCTGCTCAGAGACCTCGTATGACCTTCCGGTAATCTCCCATAAAGCGTTAGCCGCGGCATGGCGAACTTCCAGATATTCGTCGGCCAGCAGTATTTCAAGATAAGGAACCGCACGTGGATCTCCCAATTCGCCCAGGGCTCCGGCAGCCGCAATCCTTATGCCCGGCTCACGATGAGATAGTGTGTTTATGAGAGGCTGAAACGCCCGCCCGTCCCCCAGCCTTCCCAATGCCCGTATAGCACTTGTCCTGACCGACACACTGTCATCCTGCAGAGCGCGAACCAACGGGTAATAAGCCCGCGCGTCACCGGTTACGCCCAGGGAGTAGGCCGCTGCACCCCTGACTTGGCAAGATTCGTCGTCCAGCGCCTTGATCAACGCATCCACCGCACGGGGGGCATCCACCAGATCCAATGCGCCTGCGGCAAACCCCCTTATCACTTCATCCTCACTATTCAACGCATCAATCAAGGCCTCCAACGAAGCGCTGTCACCAATATATCCAAGTGCCACGGTCACCTGGTAGCTGTATGGAAAGCTTGTGTCTTCAAGAACAGCGCTCAGCGCCTGAACCGCCTCCTTGCCCTTGATACGGCTTAAGCCTCGTGTGGCCGGTGAACCCACACCGAAAACCCTGGAGTTAAGCGCATCTATTAAGGTTGGAACTAACCGGGGATCGTTAATCTTGCTCATGAACTCGACAATCAATCCTTGCCCTCGCAGCCAGCTTATGGAGTCGGTAAAGGCATAAGCATCAATTAAAGGTTCGACCGCCGCAGAATCGGGTTTCCACCACCACCTCCATTTGATAAGGATATCCCACGCGGCCTTTCGTATGAGGTAATCGGCATCCGCCAGCTTCTCTATCAGTCCCGCCCCCACTCGATCCACGTAGGCTCCCTTGCCGGAAAGCAGATCTGTTCTCCCACGCTCAAATAGCACCCAGAACTCATCACCGTACATCCTGCCCAGAGCCTGTAACGATCTCCTGCGGACCTGGAAGGATTCGTGCTTAAGAGCGCCCACTAAAGCATCAATCGCCTTGACCTCAAGATCACTTAACTCCTCCATGGAATTAATGGAAACCCTGACATCCTCCTCGTCCAGTGCCTCGATGAGCGCTGAAACGGCCTCTTCATTCCCGATCTCTCCCAGCTTCTTGACCGCTTGCATGCGCTTTTCGGGGTTGGGTGAATGGCGAACCTGCCACAGAGCCCACGATTCCTCGCTGCATCCGGTAAAAAGTATGCCCAGAAAAGTCACCATAATACACATACTTGTCTTCATCCTGCCTCCTTGAGTTAAACATATAATAATTAGGAAAACATGCGTTGTCAAGAGAGGTCGTTTGAATTTCTACCTTTGACACGCCCCGATTTTCTCCTATGATAGAAATACCCCACGCCGTCGGCTTCGGGTACGCCGCGGGGACCCCGTAAGGGATCGGAAATTGAAACGAAACCAGAGGAGGTTGCATGCCTTCGGATATCGAAATAGCAAGGCAAACGAAACTAAAGCCGATTACAGAGATCGCGGCAAAGATCGGGCTCGAGCCTGGCGATCTGGAGCTTTACGGCCCCTACATCGCAAAGGTTTCCGCCGAGACCTGCCACCGGGAGTTGGTGTGCGAGCCGGCAGGGAAGCTGATCCTGGTATCCGCCATAACCCCTACCCCGGCTGGAGAGGGAAAGACTACTATATCAATAGGATTAGCACAAGGTCTGGCACGTATCGGCAAGAAGACTGTGCTGGCATTAAGGGAGCCCTCCCTTGGCCCGGTGATGGGAATAAAGGGTGGCGCTACAGGAGGCGGGTATTCGCAGGTACTGCCGATGGAGGATATAAATTTCCACTTCACCGGCGACATCCACGCAGTGACCGCCGCCCACAACCTTCTTACAGCCATGATCGACAACCACATCCAGCAGGGTGACGAGTTGGCGATCGACGGTCGCACGGTTTTGTGGAGGCGCGTTTTGGACGTGAACGACCGCAGTCTGCGCGATGTAGTAATCGGACTGGGAGGTAGAACCATGGGCTTCCCCCGCGAGTCGGGTTTCGACATCACCGCCGCGTCCGAGGTGATGGCTATACTGTGTCTGACGGATAGTTTTTCGGATCTCAAACGCAGGTTGGACAACATCCTGGTGGGTTTTACGTTTGATAGACAGCCGGTTACGGCCAAGGGGCTACATGCATCCGGTGCGATGGCCGCACTCCTAAAGCACGCATTCAAGCCGAACCTGGTGCAGACCATCGAAGGTGTGCCTGCGTTCATTCACGGCGGGCCGTTCGCCAATATCGCCCAGGGTGCGAACTCATTGATGGCTACGAAGTTAGCGCTGCGGCTGGCCGATTACGTGGTAACAGAAGCAGGCTTCGGGTTCGACCTGGGTGCTGAAAAGTTCTTCGACATCGTTTGTCAGGCGGGTAACCTCGATCCAGGTGTTGTCGTATTGGTGGCGACGGTTCGCGCCTTAAAGATGCACGGCGGTGCGGACAAGAAGGAGTTGGAAAAGCCCGGTCCCGCGGCGGTCCAAAAGGGGCTGCCAAATTTAGCCAAGCATCTTGAGAACATTGCGAAGTTCAATATGCCAGCGGTGGTGGCGATAAACGTGTTTGCTCAGGACACCGATGAAGAGCTAAAGGTGATCGAGCGCTTCTGCGAGGAGAAAGGCGTGGAGTACGCCAGGGCCGAGGTATGGGCCAGGGGTGGGGAAGGCGGCGCCGAACTCGCCGAAAAGGTGGTGAGATTATTGGACGAGAAGCCCGGGCACTACAAGCCCTTGTATGATTTGGACTGGTCGGTGGAACGCAAGATCGAGACCGTGGCGCACGAGATATACGGTGCCGAGGCGGTGGACTACACCCCGGACGCGCAGCGGGACCTGAGTCGGATCAAGAAGTTCGGCTATGAGGGGCTGCCCATCTGCATCGCCAAGACCCAGGCCAGCCTGTCGGATAATCCTAAATTGCTGGGTAGACCCAAGGACTTTTTGGTGACGGTGCGCGACATCGTAATCGCCGCCGGTGCGGGATTCCTGGTGCCCATCACGGGCAAGGTTTTGCGCATGCCCGGCCTGCCCAAGCACCCTGCTGCGGAGCGGATCGACATCGACGACGAGGGGAATATCTCGGGACTGTTTTAATTCACCCAGTAAGGATCTTGTAACTGGAGGGTTTCACCTTGGTGTGATTTTAACCGAACTTGAAGAACCAGCTTGAATCTGATCTTGTTCGATATGAGGCAACGCCCATTCCAATATATTGACAACGTCTGAATCGATACCTACAATTGCCTGCTCCATAGCTTTTAAAGTACGTCTTAGCAACTCATGAGTTCTTTTTCTGAAGACAGCATTTGACCAATTGTGTATTAACCAAGTAGTGAGCATTAAGAAGCTTGGGTGGCAAGATTCACAAAGGAAGTCGTAGATACTCTCCGTTTGAGGTTCAACATCTTCAAGTGACCGTATGAAATCTTTCACATTTATGGATTTGACCTCAGCCTTACCGCCCCAAGGAAGATCAACATCAGATCGTGCGCCAAGCGTCAATTTTTGAGTCACGCTTATGGCCTTATCTAAGTTACCTGTGTTTTCAAAATCCCTCGCTGTCTTTAATGCGAAATGCGTTGCACCCCATAGTTCAAACGCAAGTCGAACCGGGAGTGAGATAGTTGTTAATAAACCCTGATCCCAGAGATTCAAAAAGGTCAAAACTACATTGTGTGTAAAATACTTACAGCTTGAAGCGAAAATTGACAGGTTAACAGCAACTAGTCCTAAGGAGCTAGGATGGTATTCAAGTGGAATTTTGGGTAATTTTGTTATAAGTCCAATGACCTTTGGATCTTGCATGACAAGCTTTTTCAACCTCTTAGAATAACGCCTGGATTCACTTTGCCAAAGGTCTGTTTTCATTATAGTCTCATCATTTCTCTTTCTTTGGTTTTTTCGAAGAGAGGAAGAAAACGATACGTAATTTTCACGCTATCCTCCTTTTAGAAAACATCTTACTTGCAAGCGTGAGGTTGTCAACTGCCCATGCCCGGCCTCGAAAGCACCCGGCGGCTGAAAGGATTGATATTGACGACGAGGGGAATATATCAGGGTTGTTCTAGCACTCCATAAGAATGCTGCGCCTTCTTATGGGGACCCCGAAATACATCTCCAAAAAATTGCAGGGGCGAGGCATGCTTGTCTCTACTCAAAAGCCTGTGCTAGAATGGGGCGGGCCGACTTAAAAGTCGGCCACTACGGTACTCCGTATCCGTCGTCCTTCGGAGCTGCGCTCCCTTCGGTCGCTCGCAATGACAACTACTACTCCCCCTCCCTGGTGGAGGGGGACAAAGGGGGAGGGGTATTGGCCCTCAGCCACTCCACGTAGGCGAGGATGTCAAGAATTACCCCTTAAACTATAATATTGCCGAACGGGCTGAGGGGGGTTGACAAAGTCCTGATTATCCATAAACTTTCTGCATCATCAAAGCTAAAGGAGGCTACGAATGAAGAAAGCTTTGTTAGCCGTAATGGCTATTGCCCTTGTTATCGGCTTCGCTGGCTGTAGCTGGTTCCAAAAAGGCTCCCCCTACTACCCGCTCGCGGAAGGTAACAAGTGGGAGTACTCCGGCACCTCAACAATGACCATGGATTATCCCGAGGGTACGGATGATGTAGTAGACACAGTTAACACTACCATGGTTAGCGAAGTCATGGCCCTGGAAGAAACCACCGGTGATGAACCCATCGAAGTGTGGAAGATCAAGAGCATCCTCACCGTAGATGTCGAAGGCGTAGACCCCACGACAAGCTACAGCTACGTCGACGCCGACAAGGACTACATCTACTTCTACGAAGATCTCGACGCCACCGAGGAATGGTACAAGATTCCTTCAAAGCCAGTGGTTGGCGACGAGTGGACCGTCGAAACCGAAATCATCGATTCTATAGTCCCCCCGGATACCTTTACATCTGTTTTCAAGACCGACTACGAGGTTGTTGAAGACGACGTTGAGGCCAACGATTACACCGGCTGTCTCAAGATCTCCGCTACCCCGCAGAACGTTGCTGACTACGATGAGTACCTCAGCTACAACTACTGGGCCGAGGACGTCGGCAGCGTCAAGACCGAGTTCAAGTCGGTAGTGACCAGACCTTACGAGGAAGACACTCTCACTATAACTATCGAGGGTGAATCCCTGCTCGGTACCTTCACCGAAGGCGAATAACCTTTCTATCCCAAAGATTGTAACGCGGGGCGCAAGCCCCGCGTTTTTTGTGCCCCACAGATTTGCTATGCAACTCTGCGGGGACCCTGAAGAAATCAAACGATTCTCATAACACCCTCACCGGTTGACAAATCCTCTATACTTAAGTATACTTTAATCTCAAGCGAAAAGAGGAAAGAATGAGAAAAGCGCTTTTGTGCGTTCTTGGCCTTGTTTTGGCGGCGGGTTTTGTAGTCTGCGCCAAAGAGGAGCTCGTTTCGGTAGACCTTAGTCCAACGGGTGATCATACCATCAACCTGGGGGATTCAATCCAGATAGAGGTCACCACCGATCCTGCCGTGGTAGATTCAATTGTCTTGAACGGTATCGATGTTACGCTTACTGAAGGCTCAGAGGACACCTACAGCACATGGTGGAAGGCGGAGACCACCGACACCTTATACATCACCGCAACAGCCTGGCTAGGTGACGAAAACCTGGAGTCCGAAGGCACCTTGCATATAGTGGTCAATGAAGGCTATCTTTCCCATTATTTTCAGTTCAAGGAAGGCAAAAGGTGGGAATACGAAGATGTCTATAGCTTCACCATAAATTATTCCGAAGGTTATGGAATGGAAGATACCTCTTGGCAAGATACCTTGTGGTATACGCAGGAAGTTGTCCGCGAGGTTCCCCTCCAGGGCAACCCGGAAATCAAGGCTTGGGAATTAAGTTGCGTTCTGGATGATGGTGCTCCATCAACTATCTACTACCGCATTACCAAGGATTCAGTATACGTTTACGCGAGTCTTCAAGATTCCACGCACTGGTATTCCTTACCCTCCAACCCTAAGCTTGGAGACAGGTGGGAGACTGGAGACACTGATACCCTAATTCGCACCACATACGACGTTATATCGGAGGGGGAAGAAGCCAACGGATACAATAATTGTATTAAGATCAAAGTACTTCCACATGAGTATGAAGGCTACGAAGGATACGAGAGTTTTTATTACTGGGCACTGAATGTCTGGGAGGTGTTAAGAACGGAATTCTTAGTCACAGTTGATACAGTCGGAGAGTTGGGAACCATAACGACAATAATAGAAGAAGAACGTACTCTTGTAAGCTTTACCGAGGGTTAAACCGCCTTACCTTTTATCTCTCTGTTTCACTGTCGTTGACAAACGCCCAATCCTCCCTAACATTAGGCCTATGAGCGAAGAGCGAAAATTCAACCTCGATGAGGAACTGAAGCAGATAGAGGATCCGTCAATCCGATTGTTTGTCACCAAGGCGCTTGAGCGGGTTCCGGATTATTTCTGGCACGTCGCGGCCTCCGCCTCCGGTCGCTTCCATCCGCTGGATACCCTGGGCGACGGCGGTCTTGTCCTGCATACCAAGCGGGTAGTGTATCTTGCCACAGAGATCGCGAAGATCTTCAAGGTAGACGAAGCAAAGCTCGACGTCCTTCGTGCGGCAGCGATCCTGCACGATTCCTTCAAGAACGGTCTGGTGGATGAGGATCGAACGGAAGCCGATCACCCTTTGATCGTTCGCCATCAGCTGAAGGATCTGGCTTCCGAGACCCCCTACTTTGAAGAGATCGTGAGCGCCATCGAGTGCCATCAGGGGCTGTGGGGACCGCAGCCATTGCGCATGCCCCGCAAGCCCTTGGAATGGAGCCTGCACATCGCCGACTTCATCGCCTCCCGCACAGCCGTCTATCTTTACTTCTCCGGCTACGAGCCCAAAGAACTGCCTGCAGATCAGGAATTCGAAGACCTCTCTGAAGACCTTGAGCCTGCAATCAACCGCTACCTCGATCTGCGTGCGAAACGTACGGAAATCGAAAAACAGATGGAGGAGGTGAAGAAGCAGGTAATAGAAGAGATGAACCGGCGTGGAGAACGGAAGATAGTCACCACAAAAGGCTCGGCACGGCTGCAAGCAAACACGCATTTCAAGATCAGCCAGGCGAAGTTAAAGCCCCTGCTGGAAAAGCTGGGATTCTGGGATAAGGTCACCATGGTGAACGAGAAGCGGTTGCAGGAACTCTTAAACGACGGGCTCCTAAGCGAGGAAGAGGTGGGCGATGCGGTAGAGAAGATTGCGAAGGACTCGGTCCGCATCCTGCCACGGGAAGACTAGTTATCCCAACCGGATACTGCGTCTCCGGTTGGGGACCCCGAGATTAAATGCTCCTTTGTCCTTTCAGGACAAAGATCGCAAAATCCCGACTACTTATGCTCAAGTGATATGGAAAGGCAGGCTTAGAGATCTATTCTTCCGAACTTTTCTCCGAAGGGAAAAAGGAGGACTTTTCAAAAAATGCCTGCATGACGTCGCGGCGTGAGATCATGCCTGCCAGCTCGTTTTCCTCGACCACCGGCAGCATAAAAAGCTCCTGGCGGTGCATCTCGGCCGCGGCATGCATCAGGGAATCTTCGGGCGATAACGGCTCCACGTCCTCCTTGAAGAAATCCGCGACAAGGAAAAGTCCGCTTGTGGGACCGAAGAACGCCTGGATGTTTACCGCCTCCAGCTCCTCCAGCATCCTCTCCGGGTAGTGGCTCAGGTTGGCAGGCATGAACCCGCGCAGCAGATAGCTCAAGGTGATAAGACCAAGCGAACGCCCACCTTTGTCCACCACCGCCAGACCTTCAACACGCTCGGCAAGCATCAGCTCGATAGCTTCACGCAGACTGGCCTGGGGCGCTATCACCTTTGGGTGTTTGTTCATGCAGTCCTTGACTCTCAGCATGTAATTATAATACTCCTTGCCTTAGATGTGTCAATGGGAAAGCGCTTTTATTCTTTTCGGGGTCCACGCGGCGTTACTCTGTAACGTCGTGTGGTGTATATACCCACAGGAAGTCCGCTATCAGGGAGCGATCCTCAGCCGAAAGATTCTCGGACGCCGATGCCAAGGCAACAACCGCAATCTTGAGGTCGGGACGATTCTTCTCTAACTGATAGGGGATACCCAGATGGTAGTCTGCATGGAAGCGTCCGCAGAAGAAAAGGATACGACGATCAAGGTAAGGGTGCAGTGAGGCGGCCATCACCGCGTCCTTGAGCACCTGAGCCTTGTAGAGGGCGTCCACGTTCAGGGAACCCATGGGCCCGCCGTGAGGCATGCCTTCCATTGTGGCTGCAAACCGCTCGAGATACTCCTCTGAATCGAGGTGAAGGGTATCTGGCATAAAGACGCTGTCTTCACCCATAACCTCACGTGAGACCACCTCCGCCCTAGCCACCGCCGCCGCAGCCCTGCGCGGAACGTTGGCCGCGACCACCGCAATCTTATTGGCCTTGGCAAACTCCACCAAAGGCCGGTAGTCTGTTTTGTAGTTTGGCCAGGGACGGGATCGGGCAAGGAACGTGTCCTCGGGAGTATCTCCAACCAGATAGGAATCCAGCACATCCTGCACGTCGCGCTCGAACATCTCAAGTGCAAGCGCCAGGTTTGAGTCCCGTTCGGCAAGCGAAGAGAGGATAGCAAGCTCGGCATCATGCGCCGCTTTTGCGTCGTGCCGCTCGCCAACGAAGATTACGTCGTAGCCCATGAGCGCATCGGCAAGCTCGTTAAAGAACAGGGTATCTCCAGTCGCGGAGATGATGGTTATGTCCTCAGGTAAAGAGGGCTGCAGGAATAAAAGCGAAAGAAATAAGATCATGGGTTATTCTAGGTAGAACAATGGCCTGTGTCAATCCTCAGCGCATCGGGAGGATTCTCATGGCCTCCTTGCTTTCAACTTTCATCAGTAGTAGGTTCGCAGCTTAAGGGTCGCTACCCGAACCTCGCCCTTATAAAACAGCTTGACCTGTACCTCGGTGTCGTCGGGCCCACGCATTATCTCGCGGATACCGCCAAGGCCAAGCTCGCGCACCCTTTGACCTGCAACCTCCAGAAGCTCGGAGCCCGGCTCTATCTGAGCCTCATCAGCGGGTGTGTAAGGCACGTTGCGGGCGACGATTATCCGACCGTCCTGGGAGAGCTCAAGCATCATCCCGCTCTTTGCGGTGCGGAAGGGCTCTTCAAACGAGAGGTTGGGCTTTATTGCCACACGCTCGCCTGCGTAGTCAAAGATGAAATCAAAGCGGCGCAGCACCTCGTTGCCTATGATGCCGTCGTATTCCTCGGATGAAAGCACCCCGGACCGGGCGTTCTCGGCAAAGCCTGCAACCACATTCTCCATCAAATAGGGTCCCAGTGAGATATGCCTGACCCTGCCCACCATGATTTTAACCGGGCCGCCGAAACCGTGAAGTTCGGATTCGAAAAGCCTGCGTTCCTTTTTGAGGCCCGTGTGTTTGATGAAAGGTTCAGACAGGTCAATCGAGGATCCTGAACCGGTATCGAGTATGAAACGACCCCTCACATCCTCAACGCGTGCCTGCAAAACGGGAACACGGGAGCCGAAGGAACAGGAAAGGAAGCTGTAGCCCGCAGGTGCGGCGAACCCTTCAGCCTCGTGGAAGGTCACGGTAGCCTCGGAGAAGCGGATCTCGGTCGCAAACCGGGAAAGACAATCGTAGCCGAGGATCAGAGCAACGGGCCGGTCTGCGTACCGCGCCAGGAGTTCGGAAGGCTCCATGGCCACGATTACCTGACCGTAAAGCCCTAATCCTTCGAGATTTATTGAATCAACCTGCACCAGTGACATGCCGGCGAAGCCGCCCACGCCGGTCGCTTTGAACTCGCCTGCCGGCGCAAGGTGAAGCCTTTTTGCAAGACCGTCATCGATCACCGAAGCGCCGGCACCAGAGTCCAGAAGGAAATCAAAAGGTCCTTCTCCATTTATAAAGCCCTTGAGGTAGATGTGGTCGTTTAAGAACGTAAAGCCGATCGGGGCGGTCTGCTTGCCTGCGGCTATAACGTAGTCGTGGACAGGCCGCTCCTTGCGCAAGAAAAGCCGCTCGTCAACGTACCCGTTGACATTCACGGTGTGAACAAAAAACTCGAACCACTGCTCCATCTCGGGGATCTGCATTCGGATACGGTGCGGTACCATAAGCCCTTGGATCTTGGAGTAGTCTGAGTATTCCCGGATCGCTGTGAGTCCGCCCGAGGCAACTTCGGTTTTGGCCAGAAGCCAGGTCTGCTCGTCTATCCAGAGTTTTGCAGGAATGCCGTCCTCAGGCAGTATCTGGAGCACGAGGAAGCTTCGCCCCAGCTCCCCCTCGCGGGCAAGGTAGCGCACCCTTAATGTCGAGTCGGGGAACACGTAGCTCAGGCCGTCAATGAGCGCCTCGGTAAGTCCGGCTTTCCTGGCCTCCTCGTCCCCGATCGAAAGCATGCCGTTGGCGTCTATCGTCCACTGATATTCCCCGTCAAAACACGAGGTTTGATCCAGCACACCCATCTTTATGCGGTTGCGGGTCCGGTTCGGCGGCAGTATCCAGGTGGTGGAGGTGCCTTGCAGTCCACCGGCCTCCACGCGAGCCTCGCGCACCACCGAAGTTAAATTGGAGATTACCGCAGAACCGCCCATAGCCTTCACGTGTTTCGAAAGTATCTGATCAACCCTATAAGTCTCGGCTCCCGAGCAAATGGCCCATACAAAAACTCCCATGCAAACAAATCTCGAAGAACGCATAAGCCTCCTTGAATTTTACCTAAAGATAACCAAACTTTGCCCCGTGTCAACTATTGACATCTCCTAAGCTTCACCTAGACTATCTCTATAAGGAGGTTTTGATGTTTAAGAAAGGTCGGATGGCTGCATGTGGAATCGCCTGCTTAGTGTTCGTAGCCGGGGTCTTCTGCGGCAGGGACGAGGCAGACTGGGGCGACAGAGCGTCCTACATCCTCACGACGGACACCGTCTCGGTGATCTACGTGCTCGACGATACGGGTGAGCTCGTGGCATCCATCACCCCACTTGAAGACAGCATGCAGGGAATATGGTCTCCTACCCTTATCGGAGCGAGCGAGAGGGTGGCGTTCCTGAGCCGCACCAAACCGGACTATCCTCCATACTTATATATAACCGATCGCAGCGGGAATGAACTGACCACCTATGAGGTCCCAGCCCCTCAATGGCTTGACGGCTCACCCACCGCGCCGGAGTTGGTATTTGCCACATCCAGCAGAATATCCATCTTGAAGGCCGATGAGGAGAAAATCTCTACGCTCTTTACCGACAGGAAGACCGAAAGCAAGGCGGTGGATAGCATCCTCTTCACGAAGGCCATGGCGCCAGCCTTTTCCCCTTCAGGCGAGAAGGTGGCTTTCATCCAGCTGGGGAAGTATTTTGAACTGGCGGGCACCCAGTATGCGGAGAGGCCACGCACGGATGTGGGGGTTGTGAACCGCGACGGCTCGGGCTACCACCTGCTTACCGCTTCTCTTAAAGACCCACTCCCCATAGGGAGCTGGATCAATCTCTGCTGGTCGCACGACGGAAGATGGATATTGGCGGTCAGAGAGGAGGGTGGTAGAATCGGGTCCATATACGCCATGCGCTACGATGAGAGCCAGCCAGAGGTTCAGATCGTCCCTATCTCCAAGGACTGGTTTAAAAGTTACTCCTACATAACCGCTTCTCCAACAGGAGACACCCTTCTCCTGGGCACTGCACCTCCTCACGCCGATCTTTACGTTTTGGAGTTCGGTGAGGAGGCAGGGATGCTCAAGACAGGCAGCGTGGTTTCGGGAAGGCTCACCGACGCTGAGGTTCATGCCGATCCTGACTGGGGTCCGGGAAGCAAGTAACAGGCACTGACTTGCGTTCTTCGGACCAGTAGCAGCGATTTCTTTTTTCTTTGAGATCGCAACCACTTACGATGAAGTTCAGGCTGATCTCTGAGACAGGTTGTGTTTGATCCAGATTAAGGAGCGAAGACCTTTGCTACCGCGTCTTTGACGGCCTCGGAGGTTACGGTTGCGCCGGAGACCGCGTCTATCGCCTTAATCTCATCGGCGCTGCCAAGACCTTTGAACAGGGAGAGGAACTCCCTCTCCCTGCAGCGTGAGCCGAACCCCTCGGTTTCCTCAAATCCCGCCTTGGGGATCTCTATCTTAGCGATCCTGCCCTTCTCATCGAGCCTTACGATTACCTTGAACTCACCGGCGTAGCCCGATGCCGTCACCACGCGCTCGATAAACTTGGAGGTCTCGACAGATTTCGCGGGCAGGGAATCGGTTGCCGAAGGCTTGATCTCGACTTCTTTCACCGGACCATCGCCCAGGTAGCAGATGTAGCGCTCAACACCTTCACGGACCCCCGAAGTGACCGCGTCGGACGAGCGGGTGGCCGCGGTGATGGCATCTATCCTGCCGCCCTCCTTGGCAAGATAGAGATCGTCATGTTTTAAGCCCTTGAACTGGTTGCGGAACGTATCCTCCAGCACGCGAGCGCCCAGCCCCGGGGTTTCCTTGAGACCTTCAGCCGCAGAGGCGATGCGGATGGCCGAGATCGTTGAGTCCGTGTGCAGCCCCACCATGGTCTCCACAGGCCCGGCGTACCCCCTGGGTGCTACCGTGAAGACTATCCCAATCTTTTCCTCCTTCTCGTCGTAGGCGTGGTAGACCACTCCGGTATCTCCTTCGATCACCACTGTGTCGGCCCTGAAACGTTCGGCCTCGGGCAGAAGCATGGCCAGAGCTTCCTGGCGGGCGGCTTCTTTCTGGGCGGCAATAACCGGCGCGGTAATACCGAACACCAAACCCAATAGACCGGCCGAAACCAGGACCACCCCCATCAATACAAGCACCATCCTGACCTCAAGCCTCATTTTTTCTCCTTCTTTGCCGCACTCTCGCCCAGGATTCTGGGACGAGTATAGCGGTCGATAAGGGGCGTTGCCACGTTCATGAGAAGGATCGAGTAGCTTACCCCTTCGGGATAGCCTCCCCACAATCGGATCAAGACGGTCAGCACCCCGCATCCTATCCCGAATATCCAAAGCCCCAAAGGAGTCATGGGGGTGGTTGTGTAGTCGGTGGCCATGAACAAAGCGCCAAGCATAAGCCCGCCGGACAGGAGATGGAACACGGGCGTTACCGGTGTGGCCTTGAAGATGTATGCTACAAGAGTGCCCAAGGCCACGGTTCCGATGTATGCCAGCGGGATGCGCCAGTCTATGACCCGGATTGCGATCAGTATGAGAGCCGGGATAAGAAGCAGGAGCGCCGAGGTCTCGCCGAGCACCCCGCCTACGTTTCCGAAGAAAAGGCTCTTGAGCATCGAGGGGTCGTTCAGTGCCGACCTGGTGGTCTCGGCAAGATTGGGATCGGCCACGTCCTTGAGCTTCTGAACCACCGCCAGTGGTGTGGCTCCTGTAAAGGCGTCCACCTGAATGCCGGAGGTAGTCCCTAATCCTTCCCTCAATATCCAGCCCGAGGTCATCTTGCCCGGCCAGGAGGCCATGAGGAACGCTCGACCGGCAAGGGCCGGGTTAAGGAAGTTGTGTCCCAGGCCGCCGAACAGCGCCTTCACTATGATGATCGCGAACGCAGAACCAACCGCAGGCATCCACAGGGGTACTGAAGGCGGCAGGTTGTAGGCCAAAAGCATCCCGGTAATTATGGCAGAGCCGTCAAGACACGAGGAAAGCGGCCGCTTGAACGCAAGGTTTGCAAAAAACTCGGTAAGCACCGCGGTGGCAACCGAGATAAGTACCAGCCACAGTGAGTAAAGCCCGAAGAAGTGGATCGCGCCGCCAAGAGCCGGAAGTAACGCGATCACCACGATGTACATCACCATCTTCACGTTGAACGGCGACTTCAGGTGCGGGGAAGGGGTGACCAGAAACTTTCGAGTATCCTTGACCTCAGAATTCATCTAGTCTCCTTTCGGATCCCGTAAGAATCTCGATAGGGGGTGAGGGAGGTTGTGTGTTATGGGTCATTTATTCCCCTTCTTGCGGCTGCGTTCGGCGAAGATAAGTGTCTTGCCGTACTTGATCCACTGCACCAGTCTGCGGCCCGCAGGACAGACGAACGCGCACGCACCGCACTCCATGCAGTCCAAAATCCCCCACTTTTCAGCATCTTCAAGCTTCTCGTACTCTGCCATGCGTGCGATTTCCGCAGGAACGAGCTTCATGGGGCAGATGCCCACGCAGTGGCCGCAGCGTATGCAGCTTGACTCCTCTGCGACCGCAAACAGCCGCTTGGATGAGTCCAGAAAGAGCATGCCCGATGTTCCCTTGATCACCGGCACCTCTAGTGAGGCTTGCGCGATGCCCATCATCGGCCCGCCTGAGATAAACTTACTGGCCGAGGGCCGCAGCCCGCCGCAGTGGGAGATCACGTCCGCCGCGAGTGTGCCGATGCGAACAAGAAGATTCTTCGGCTCGGCGATTCCGGGCCCGGTAACCGTAACTACGCGCTCATAAAGGGGCTTGCGTTTTGCCACCGCCTCCCATACCGCGTAAGCGGTGCCCGCGTTCTGCACCACCACGCCCACCATGAAGGGCAGGCCGCCGGCAGGGACATCGCGCCCCAGGATGGCGGATATGAGCTGCTTCTCAGCACCCTGGGGATACTTGGTTTTCACGGTCAGCACCTCGGCTTCGGGCCAGACGCTTGCCGCCGTTTCGGTCATCACCCTTATGGCCTCCGGCTTGTTGTGCTCGATCGCGATAAAGGCTCGCTCCAACCCCAAAACCTTTGCCAGAATCATTGCACCCCTTATTATCCCCTCCGGCTTCTCCCGCATAAGCCGGTCGTCTGCTGTCAAAAATGGCTCGCACTCGGCACCGTTGATGATCAACGTGTCGATTGCTGCGTCCTTTGGCGGGGTGATCTTCACCGCGGTTGGGAACGCAGCACCGCCCAAACCCACTATGCCGGCGCTGCGGATAATCTCACGGATATCATCCGGCTTTAGTTCCTCTATCTCATTGTCACTGCGAGGCTTAATCTCGGGGTCAAGCTCGTCTTCCTCGCCCGCCTCGATGATTATAGATTTGGTCGGTACAGGAAGAACCGGGTGCACCCAAGGCTCGATGGCCTTCACCTTGCCAGCGATGGATGAGTGCACAGGCGCGGAGATCATGCCAACCGGCTCGGCGATGAGCGTTCCTGCCTTGACCTCGTCTCCTGCATTGACTATGGGTTTTGCCGGAGCACCGGTGTGCTGGGACAGAGGTATAACCACTTGCTTGGGCGCGGGCATTATCTCGATCGGTTTTTCTTCGGCTAACTCCTTGAACTCAGGCGGGTGTATTCCACCGCGAAACGTGATCATTCTCCATGCTCCTTACTAGCTTGCGTGACGCGAAAGCGATAAACGTCCGCAAATTATAAGCGCAGCGAGATTTTTGTCAACTTTCCTCACCCCTCGAATCTACTACGTAGATTCTTGGGGACCCCGAAGAGCACTCCAACAAAACTATCGAGTTTTTCTGGGCAAGTATTGAGCGGGCTCTTAGCCCGCTCAATGGTTCTTGACAAGATGAACTTAAAGGGTATTATTTGAACTATGAGTGCTAAAGCAAAAAAAATCCCCCCAAGGAAATTAACATTATGGGGATTATGGCTTACACTTGCCGGTTTAATTTCGGGCATAATTTTCGGTATCGCCGGTTTGATGGTCGGGAGATCTTGGGCTCTACAAAAGGCAGAATACCAGCGACAATTGAGGGTATTTGAGAGGAGAGTAGAGAAGGAGTTCCAAATAGATTTAAAACCTTTATACAAGGTAGAAGACCCAGCACTCGCAAACATTATTGGTTATGGATTGAAAGCTTATGAGGAATATGAATACGATAAGGCAATTGCTTACTTCTCTGCGGCAATGGAACTGACAACAGAAAAGGATACCTTAGTTAGGCTTACTCTGTTGAACCTGAAAGGTATAAACCAGTATAAAAGCGGCGCTACCCGCGATGCAGAACAAACCTTCCTTGAAATTATTCGAATCGCGGAACAAGCCAAACTCGATGAAGCACTTTCCCTTGCCCTCAACAACATCGGGAATGTCTACTACACCTTTGGCAAGCCGCACAAGGCGCTTGATTATTTTCAGAAGGCGTTGAGGATTAACGAGAAGATAGGTAAACTCCAAGGCCAGGCAATAAATCTCGGCAACATCGGGAATGTCTACTACACCTTTGGCGAGCCGCACAAGGCACTTGAATATCACCGGAAGGCGTTGAAGACGCACGAAAAGATAGGCAATCTTGAAGGCCAGGCTCAAGCCCTCGGCAACATCGGGAATGTCTACTACACCTTTGGCAAGCCGCACAAGGCGCTTGATTATTTTCAGAAGGCGTTGAGGATTAACGAGAAGATAGGTAAACTCCAAGGCCAGGCAATAAATCTCGGCAACATCGGGATTGTCTACCGCACCCTTGGCGAGCCGCGCAAGGCGCTTGGGTATTACGAGAAGGCGTTGGTGTTTCACAAGAAGATAGGCAGTCTCGAAGGTCAGGCTCAAGACCTCGGCAACATCGGGAATGTCTACCGCACCCTTGGCAAGCCGCGCAAGGCGCTTGGGTATTACGAGAAGGCGTTGGAGATTGATGAAAAGATAGGCAGTCTTGAGGGCCAAGCTCGAGACCTCAGCAACATCGGGCTTGTTTACCGCACCCTTGGCGAGCCGCAAAAGGCGCTTGACTATCACCAGAAGGCGTTGAAGTTAGACGAGAAGATAGGCAATCTTGAAGGTCAGGCTCAAGACCTCGGCAACATCGGGCTTGTTTACCGCACCCTTGGCGAGCCGCAAAAGGCGCTTGATTATCACGAGAAGGCGTTGGAGATTGATGAAAAGATAGGCAGTCTTGAAGGTCAGGCCAATCAACTCGGCAACATCGGGCTTGTCTACCGCACCCTTGGCGAGCCGCAGAAGGCGCTTGAGTATCACCAGAAGGCGTTGGAAATTAACGAGAAGATAGGCAGGCTCGAAGGTCAGGCCAATCAACTCGGCAACATCGGGAATGTCTACTACACCCTTGGCGAACTGCACAAGGCGCTTGAGTATCACCAGAAGGCATTGAAGATCGCAGAGGAAGTAGGGAATCTTGAAGTCCAAGCCAGTATCCTCGGCAACATCGGGGTTGTCTACGACACCCTTGGCGAGCTGCACAAGGCGCTTGATTATTTTCAGAAGGCGTTGAGGATTAACGAGAAGATAGGTAAACTCCAAGGCCAGGCAATAAATCTCGGCAACATCGGGATTGTCTACCGCACCCTTGGCGAGCCGCGCAAGGCGCTTGGGTATTACGAGAAGGCGTTGGTGTTTCACAAGAAGATAGGCAGTCTCGAAGGTCAGGCTCAAGACCTCGGCAACATCGGGAATGTCTACCGCACCCTTGGCAAGCCGCACAAGGCGCTTGATTATTTTCAGAAGGCGTTGAGGATTAACGAGAAGATAGGTAAACTCCAAGGCCAGGCAATAAATCTCGGCAACATCGGGAATGTTTATAACACTCTGGGCGAATCGCGCAAAGCGCTTGAGTGCTACGAGCAGGCGCGGGCAATTTTTGTAAGGATCGGGGCAAAGCACATGGTTGAGCAAACCGACCACAACATTGCCGTTGCCAGGCAAAAGCTGGCCGAGCAGGAAAAGTAAGCCCAGGGGGCATTGTAAAATTCAAAATGCAAAGTGCACCGGAGGGCGACGCTTGCGGAGCAAAATTCAAATTGAGGGTAAAGGGAATTCCCCGTGCCATTGCGAGTTTCCGAAGGAAACGAAGCAATCTCATGGCAGTGAGATGTATCTGTGAGGAAAGCGGATGGCAATTTCAGGACTGTGCTTTGAGATTGCTCCCTTCGTTCGCCCTTCGGAGCTTCGCCGCCTTCGGCGTCTCGCAACGACGGTAAAGCTTCCGCTTGATATTAGGTGAAGTACATCTCTTGGAAAGAATACCCCTCCCTTGACGGGAGGGGGTAGTGGGAGGGTGTAAAGCATATAAAATCACCCCCACCTCAATCCTCCCCACTAGACGGTAGTGCCTACGCCGTCAAGGGAGAGGTGGATGCAGGGGGACACCAACCATAATTTCCCCTCCCTGGTGGACAGCGTGCCCCATTCGGGCAGAGAACAAAGGGGAGGGGGATAACCGACGATTGCAACGAATAATACTTCCCCCTCCCTGGTGGAGGGGGTAAGGGGGGAGGGGAAAGCGGTAGCTATCAAATTAACTCAAATTATTCAGCAAACGCAATCCTTCGGTTCAAAGTGCAAAATTCACCCAAAATGACCTGCTTTTGTCCATCTTTTGACCACCTTTTGTCCAGCTTTTGACCAGCTTTTGACCAGCTTTTTTTACCCCACAAGATCGCTTCGCGCTCTTGCGGGGACCCCATAATCGTGACGAGTGCGATATAAACCTGACCGGGGCGGATTTAAATTCTAAGGGGTTTGCAGATTTTTAAGCGCCGCAAGATCGAGTCTTAGTGCCTCGCGCTCGCCGAACCGTTCGCGGATGGGGTCGAGGGTTTTCTTATAAGCCCTTTCATTCCAATCCCTTGCGAAACGGTCGGCATTGGACATAGAGCCTGCATAGAACCGCTGCCAAAGGAAGGTGTAGACCAACAAGGCGTCCACGTAGTTCTTATTTATAAGGGCGTTGACTATAAGATAGGTGTCGCTGGCGTTCACCAGAAAAGCCCAAAGGCCGAATAAGGGTCTTCCCGCGTAGGCCTCGCCCAGCCCGGGGATTATGGAAAGGAGCCTGGCGGTCCTGGGGTTCTTCAGCTTGATCTCTGAAAGCCCCTCGACCAGCGCCGCTAAAGAATCCTCGCCAGCCTTGCAGAACTCCTCGGATGCCTTTTTGAACTCGTGAGCTTCCATATACGCCCAGCCTCGCAATCGGTAGGCCGGTGCGCCGAACGTCTCGCAGGTTGCCGAATCCACCGCCCTTGCTGCAAGGTAAGGGTTGCCCTCCTCTATCAAAAGCACCGCCCGCACTATCCTGACCGTCGGGCCTTCAAGTGAATAGAGGATGTCATCGGCCTCTTTTTGCTCTCCGTTACGGTAGAGGGACAAGGCGAGTTTTGCACGCGTAAGGAGGCTATCGACTGATCCGGTGGTGTCGAAAGACGAAAGATAGATGCTTCTCTTGTATTCCAGCGCAGCGGCGTCAAACTCGCCAAGGGCATACAGGTTGTCGGCAAGTCGTTCTATATTCGTAATATCCGGCTCATGCGTGGTCGCAAAAAATGGGAGGGAGGCTGGGAGGATGGTTGGGAGGATGGTTGGGAGGAGGGCAAGGAGGGCTGGGAGGAGGGCGGGGATGGCGTTCACGGGCGCTTTATCTCGGGTTCCAGATCGAAGCGGTTAAGAAGGTTGCGCAGTTGTTCTTGACGCTTGCGTTTTGCGTAGTCGTTGTAGTCCAGTGCTGAGTTTGCCGCGCCGTAGATGTTTGCAAGCCAGAAGAGGCCTCCCAGGGATGCGGTGACAGTTACCTTTATGGTGTTGGCGGTAGTAGTATCGTTTGAGAGAAAGAAGTAGTAGGCCGCCGCGCCGCCGAATACGACAGCCATCGAAAACGACTGCCAAGCGTCGCCCCAGCGTCCGCAGTACGCCTGGCCAGCACCGGGAAGGACGGTTGAGAATCCGGCAGAAAGCAGGAGGCTTCGATGCGTAAAAGGGGTGTTGATAAGGGCTATCGTCGAATCCGCAAAACCATTGGCATCGAGCACAGAGAGGCAACGTGTAGCCGATGCCGTATTACCTAAGAACACCAGACTGAATGATCGGTAAACCGCTGAGGGGTATGTAAAATCCGTCCCTTCAAGTGACGATGCCAGTTCGTTTACCCGATCGAAGTGATCCTGCGCAAACTCGGCACGCAAGAGACCGTAGGTGAAACGTTCTCGATCATCAGAAAGGTTGTCTATTCCAAATGAGTAGAGACTTGCGGCACGCTCCGGCTCGTCTGCCTTAAGGAGCGCCTCTCCCGCCCGCAGAAGCGCGTAAGATGCCCATGCACTGTCGGTTAGCTCAAGGAAGGCGATGCGCTCGTACTCCAGCGCTGCCCTACGGTAATCTCCGGCGGAGTAAAGGTAGTCGGCGAAGTCTATCGGCGCCTGGGCGAAGAGAAGCACCGCAAGGAGGTTAATCAAGTTCTTCCTTTTCAACCTCAGAGGGTGTATCTTTCGATTTTGCCTTTTGCTCTTTAAGTCTCGCAGGCAGGTTATGATTGCAAGGCGGGTCGTAGAGTTTCTCGTTCGCTATATGTGAGTAATAGGTTCCCAAGTGTCTCCAAGCTCCGGGATTGCAGCGCTCGAGCCTGTCAAAGGTCATAAGCGTCCCCCAGAGGGGGCCGTAGAGTCGATAAGACTGTCTGCTGAAAGCAGAACACGAGGGCGAGAAGTTGCAGATATGCCCGCCCTGAAGAGGGGAGATAAGTTTCTGATAGATAGAAAGCATGAGATCGGTCCCTACCGAGAGGGGATTGGCGGGTCGCGCCGAAAGCATCGCAAATCCCCAAAGCAACGCGAGGGCAGCCAAGGCTCGTCTCATCACTGCATCTTAAAGACAAATCATGAGGTGTCAAGTGCGGTCTGCGGCCATGCCGAACCCGTGGCGTCATCGTCAATCCAAAAGGTTATTCCGCTAAGGTAGGGATTGTATCAACAAAATCTCGTCCTCTCACGTCAGGTAATGGCTTGCAATTATAGAGGTGATCACTATATTCTTGGGAATCATCAAAATCATTCGCAAGGAGGTCTCTTGGATGATAGAGAGGTAGGAAGGTACTGGGAGGAGAACGCCGAGGCCTGGACCAAGCTCTCCCGCATGGGGATGGACATCTACCGTGATCTTTTCAACACACCGGCGTTTCTTTCCATCCTTCCTGAAGTCAAAGATCTAAGCGGCTTGGATATAGGCTGCGGCGAAGGGCACAATACGAGAATCCTTGCCTCGCTCGGGTCGAAGATGACGGGTATAGATATCTCCAAAACCTTTATTCGACATGCGAAGGAGAAGGAAGAAGAAGAATCCCTGGGTATCCTCTACCAGACGGCCAATGCTGCAGAGCTGCCTTTTAAGGATTCATCATTTGACTTCGTCGCCGCGTTCATGAGCCTGATGGATATGGCCGATCCGCAGCGTGCGATCAAGGAGGCCTACCGCGTCCTGAAGCCTGACGGATTCTTCCAGTTCTCCATCATCCATCCTTGCTTTACCAGCCCGCCAAGCAAGTGGGTTGACGATAAAGAGGGCAAACACGTTGCCCGTCAGTGCTGGGACTACTTCAAAGAAGGTTTTGTGGAGATAGAGGAGTGGATATTCTATAAAACCCCTGCCGAGCTGAAGGCGAAGCTTAAAAAGTTTCGGACACCTCGATTTCACCATACCATAAGCTCTTGGATAAACATGATTCTCCAAGCTGGGTTTACTATTGAGCACCTGAATGAGCCATTTGCATCGGACGAGCTCCTCAAGCGCCTGCCCGAATTTGCCGATACCCTGGTGATCGCCCAGTACCTGATCGTGCACTGCCGCAAACCTGAGGCTTAATTACTGCATTTTAGCGGCAACAGCATCATGGCAAGAAAAACCGGTTAGATCATGATGTTAACACTCAAGAACTATCTTGAGATTAACAGTTAAGCCCACTTATAGTTAAGCAACTTGACAATTAGTGAAATTTACCTATAATCAAGGTATGAACCACAGGCTGATCGTGACAAAAATGTGGAGAGGGAAGGTTATCCTTAATTATGGAAAGGAGTGAGAATATGAAGGTCTTACTGACAGGTGCCTTCGGCAATATAGGGTCAAATACCCTTCGAGAGTTGATTAAACAGGGTCACCAGGTTACCTGTCTTGATCTCAAGAACAAGGCTACATTAAGGGCCGCCAAGAGATTCAAGGATAAGGTCAAACTGCTGTGGGGCGACGTGCGCAACCGGGAGGATATTGCAGTTGCCCTCAAGGATCAAGATGTTGTCATTCACCTTGCGGCAATCATCCCACCACGCAGCGAGATGGAACCTCAACTGGCCGAGGATACTAACATCGGTGGAACCAGGAACCTTATTGAGGCACTCAAGGGCCTTGCCGATCCGCCCAGGCTGATATTTACCTCCTCGGTTTCGGTCTTTGGAAGGAAGTTTAACGAGCCCCCTCCTCGACGCGTGGGTGAATCCTTGCAGCCCTCGGACAATTACAGCCGGCACAAGATCATCTGCGAGGAGATGATTACCCAATCCGGGCTTGAATGGTCAATACTCAGATGTCCGGCCATGCCTTCATTGCAGGACATGGGGTTAGACCCCATCATGTTCAAGATCTCGCTCGATACACGCATCGAGTTCCTCGATCCACGCGACGCCGGCCTGGCACTGGTAAACGCGGCCTCGTCAGAGGAGGTCTGGGGTAAGATTCTGCTTCTGGGCGGAGGTCCCGATTGCCAGTTTTCATACTGCGACTACGTAGGAAAGACCCTGGAAGCGGTCGGCATCGGCAGATTGCCATGCGAGGCGTTCGGTCCCGAACCGTTCTACACCGACTGGATGGATTCTGAAGAAACCCAGCGCATACTCCAATATCAGCGACACTCCCTTGACGACTACCTCGAGACGTTCAAGGCCAACCTTGGCTTCAAGCGCCACCTTATAAGCCTCCTTCGCCCCCTTGTCCGCCGGGCAATACTCAAACACTCGCCCTATCTTCCGCCCGGCATCGAATGGGGCCGCAAGCGTCCCTCATACTGGCAGGATAAAGTGGCGCTCGTTACCGGCGCTTCCAGCGGCATAGGCGAATCAACCGCACGATGCCTGGCCGCCAAAGGACTCAAGGTCGCACTGGTGGCACGCCGCAAACAAAAGCTCGAAGAGATCGCCTCCCAGATCCGCTCCGCAGGTGGCCAGGCCATGGTCATCTCAGCCGACCTTACCAATGAGGACGAGCGGCTGCGCGTAATCGAAGAGATCAGGAATGCCTGGGGAAAGATAGACGTGCTCATAAACAACGCAGGATTCGCATGGTACGGCTACGGCGCCGACATGCCCTGGGACGTGGCCTCGAAGATGATCGAGCTCAACGTTCGCTCCCTCGTCCACCTTACGCTTCTCGTGATCCGCCGGATGCGTTCCTACAACTCGGGGCACATCATAAACGTGGGCTCGATTGCTGGCAGCTTCCCTCAGCAGGGTGTGATGCTTTACAGCGCGACCAAGTCTTTTATAGACAGCTTCACCACCTCCCTTTACCGGGAGATGCGGGGAACCAACGTTCACGTAAGCGTCATCAAGCCGGGTGCGGTGGCTACTGAGCTTTTCAGGGTCGCTGAGAGGCAGCCCGGGGGCTTTCGCGTTCCGGCAGAGAGCCTGGCGGTCAGCCCTGACAGCGTAGCGGTGCGCATCTGGGGTGTTTTGAACCGCCCGCGCAGGCTCGCGTATGTCCCCAGGTTCCTGTGGGTTGTGCCATGGGTTGAGCTTGCCTTTGGCTGGTTTATAGATCTTCTGGGGCCGCTGCTCCTGCGCCGCAGTCTTCACACTGTCAAGACCGCCCTTAAATAATACCCCATGAACTCACTTCGCGAGTTCGCAGGGACCTCGGCAAGCAAGGAACACGGAAGGCGGAGATGACGAACATGAAGCCATGGATGCCTGAAGCAGAGGATATAAGGGACGCGCGGGACTTCACAGGCTGGAGCACCCGGCAGGGCACGTTGAGTCAGTGCCACATCTTATTATGCGATCTTTTTCCGCTTGCGGAAAAAGGAGCATTCCTAATCGAGGTCCCCGCACGGATGCGAAGCAGATTCGTGGGGTATATTACTCGGGGTCCCCAACCGAAGACGAAGTATTCGGTTGGGGCGTAAATCGGGGAGGGGGGATTCGAACCCCCGATCTCCTGCTCCCAAAGCAGGCGCGTTGAACCGGACTACGCTACTCCCCGTCCGTAACACACACCTGTTACATCAGACAGGGTGTGACATCCAATTATAATCTCTGGTTTCAGGGAGTCAACCGTAGGGACAAGGCATCCTCGTGATAGTACACCCACATGGTGGTACAGTTGAGTTTAAGATAAGTAGTGCGAACCTTTAGGTTTGCTGCAGGTTACATATGGAGTGTAATGACCGTGCCCCTACAATAATCTTCAACGGCTTTTCAAATACTCGGCCAGCTTCCAAATCGCCTTTGCCCGGTGGCTGATTCGATTCTTGATCACGAGCCCCAGCTCCGCGTTGCTCTGCGAGAAACCTCTAGGTATAAATATCGGATCGTAGCCGAACCCCTCGGTCCCCCTTGGCTCGAACCCGACCCAGCCCTCAAGCACACCCTCAAACGTCTTTATCTCCTTCCCATCAATCAACGCAATAGTTGCCCGGAACCGGGCCGTCCTCTCATAGAGGGGAACATCCTCAAGCTCCTTCAAAAGCATCATGCACTTTTCAGGATGCGACGTATCTTCCCCGCCGTACCTTGCCGATAGCGGCCCCGGCTTTTCTCCCAGAACGTCCACCTCCAATCCTGAATCCTCACCGCAGATCATTCCATCGAACCGATCCTGGCAGGCTTTGGCTTTGGCAAGTGCGTTTTCTGCGTAGTTTGTGCCTTCTTTAATTTCTTTTGGGGAGAGAGAAAGCTCGGTGGGACTCACTATCTCAACGATCCCACCGAGTATTTTCCTGAACTCTCGCAGCTTGCCCTCGTTAGACGTTGCAACGAGCAGCTTACTGGGCATTGACCTCCGTCTGGACGATCCAGGCGTCGCCGTAGCCGAGGTTCTTTGCCTTCTCGCGCAGTATCTCGGCATCGGAGCGGTTCTTGTAGTCGCCTATACGTACCTTGTAGTAGGGGGCGTCGTATTCGACGTAGACCCTCTCGGTGAACTTGAAACGCGCTTCGCTGGCCACCTTGTTGGCGCCTTCGTTGGTGCTTGAGGCAAAGATCTGTACCCGGTAGCCGGGTACTGTAACTCCACTCGGGGTAATCCCCTTAGTCGTGTCCCCGGGCTGCTCCATCTCATACAGGGAGTAGTCCTGACCCGGGGAGACCACCTTCGTGGTTTTGCGCGGAGTACAGCCCACAAATCCCAACCCTAACACAACGGCCGCCAAAGCCACTGCAATCAAACGCTTCATCTTTGCTCCTCCTAGGGTTTCACCGGAGTCCGCCGTGCAAGGAGTTTCTTGACATCGGCGGCCCGATCCTTTGCACATACGAGTACTGTATCTTTTGTTTTTACAATCACAAGATCGCGCACACCCAGAAGAGCGATCTCGCCCTCGGGGGCGACCGCGATACATCCTTTGCTTTCCAATACTATAAGTTTACCAATCCTAGTGTTTTTGTCAAGTCCTTGATGCAGGTGACGTTCCAGAGCGCTCCACGAACCGACGTCGTCCCAGCAGAACTTTGCAGGCACTACCGCCACGTTTTCGGCCTTCTCCATGACGGCATAATCAACAGACGTCGCCTCTAACCTGGCGTAGGAGCGCTTCGTGGGCTCCTTGGATTGCTTCGCAAGAAGAGCCTTATATATCTGGGGATGGTGCTGTCTGAATGCTTCAATGATCGCAGAAACCTTCCAGGTAAACATCCCCGAATTCCAGAAGAAATTGCCGGATTTCAGGTACCTTTTGGCTGTCGGCAAATCCGGTTTCTCCCTGAAACGCTTGACCTTAAACCCACGTCGGCCTAATGGTGTGCTGCGGTCAATCTCGATATACCCGTAGCCCGTTTCGGGTCTTGAAGGCGGGATGCCGAAGGTTACGAGAAAATCCTCCTGGGCCAATCTTACCGCCGCCTTCAGATCGGAGATGAAGGTCTTCTTTGGCGATATCAAATGATCCGCGGGCAGGACAGCCATGACGGCGTCCGGTTTGTCCCTTAATGTTCTGGCGGCAAGTGCTATGGCCGGTGCAGTGTTGCGGCCCTCGGGTTCGATGATCATGTTTTTGTTCTTGACACCCTTGATTTCTTGCCTCAAAAGCGCTTCCAGATGAGGAGGCAGTACGTAGTGAATGTTAGTCATTGGAATCATTGAACTTATGCGCTCCACCGTTTCGGCCACCATTGATTTATCAGAGAATATCCGCAGGAACTGCTTGGGGCGTTCCGGTGTGCTTGCGGGCCAGAATCGCTCGCCCTTGCCGCCCACTAGAAGAACAGCATGGATGGCAGGTGACTTAGCGGCTTTGGAAGTCATGGGAATATCTCTTGCATCATGGCGTGTTACTGGCGGGGTCCCCGCGCGAACGCGAAGTGTTCGTGTGGGGTGATTACTCGAACCAGATCCATTTTAGCCTCGCCGAGATGGAGCCAACTGCCATAACTGTTTTAATTAACGCGGGATATAGGTTCTCATCGTTCGTAAGATAGAAGATCAGGTTGCCGCCCGAGCCGAAGCTGCCCCTACCTTGAACGTCAGGCACCAGCTTGGTGCACGTGAAGCTGCTGGTTGGCGATGCTTGCGATCGCACCGCCACCTCCTTGACCGCCTGTACTGTCGCTCGCTCGGTCATGCGATCGGCGTGCAGGACAACATCGCGTTCCTCGTTCACTGATAGAGGGTTGAGTCTGAAGTAATAGTAGATCGATACGATATCCAGGGTGCCGGGCAGCAGGGGATAGGAGGAGCCGTCCTCGTAGCAGATGCGCTGACCCTCCCAGTCGAAGCGCACCCTTATTACGGTATCGTAATTAGTTTCGTGCATTCGCTTCTCGAAGTAGAGCACCTTGAAAGAATCGCGGGTTACGTAAGAGTAGATGGTGTCGTTCAGGGTAAAGAGCCAGGCAAGGCTCTCAAGGGATGAGAGGACCGAGCGGAACCTGTAGCAGTGCTGACCCTCAAACTCGGTCTCGATGAACGAGAGTTTCATCTCACCGGCGTACAGCGGCCCGAGGTTGACGTCGTAGGTCAGCACCTCCTTTTGGGGCAGGGCCGCCAAATACAGCAATAACAACACCTTCATTTCCTATAGTCTAAAGAGAAATACACCGATGTCAACGATTTTATTCCGACGATCAACAATGTTGATCGTACATTAAGACGAGGATCAATCGGTTAAAGTTTAACTCCTACGGGTAAACTTGGCCTTCAGGCGTGGTGAAACGGATAAGGCGATACTCCTTGGTCCATGCTTCATAAGGGCTACCGCTCCAGAATTTATAAGTTTCTTTTTGAGAAATCGGACCTATGGTTTTAAGTCTTAATGCTGAAGATGTCCAAGTATCCAGTTGTGGGGAACCAGGCCCCCAATAAATTTCTTTCCATGTATAAATACTCAAAGTATCGCTTGCGTAGCTTATAATAAGCCTCCTGGATGTACCTCCATCACCACTATAGTCATAGTAAGCAGTATCAATTACATTGGGTGTAAAAGGCTCATATTGCCACCAATAAAGTCCCAGGACAATTTTATTGTTCCATATTCGTATGGGATTTCTTAAATCTCTGAAACTCTCTTCCAACGAGAAGAATAATGTATCTTCAATCCAAAATGAATCAATTACTTTCACTATTATTGTGTCATATTTATCCCATCGGTTTTCTTGTTCACTAACCCTGAACCCCCAATCGTGCCTCTCAAAGCACCATTCATACCCCAGCCCGAAAGGGAAGTAGGTGGTGTCGAGGTCGAGAGGGGGAGGCGGTTTATCCACAATGAAGCCTCGGGTTTCGCTCAAAAGCACCCCGTTGAAAACAACAGTGCCAGCCTGCCAGTTGTAGGTCCCGTTGGATAGGTTTTCAAACACGCTGTCTGACATGGTGTAGGTTGTATCCGCAAGGGTATCCTGGAGGTCGATAGTAGTGTCCGTAAATATGCGAATCACGTAGTCAGGCTCAAGGGAGTCGGAGCTCCATATAAAGGTTGGCGGTTCGGTATCGAAGACTGCGCTGTCCTGGGGGGCTATAAGTTTTGGCGCTCCGGGCTGCGTGAGCGAAAAGCTCCAGGATTCGCTCCATTCTAATTTGGAGCCAGCCTTTGAGGCCACAGCCCAGTTGTAAATCCCGTAGGCAAGTGCTGAAAACGCACTGTCCGACATGGTGTAGGTCGTATCCGTAAGTGTGTCCTCGATCACATCTGTGGAGCCGGTCCAGACATGAATAACGTACTCTTCTGCTTCTTCCCCCGTACCCCAGATAAAAGCCAGCCCTGAGTAGAGCGCCGCACCATCGGCGGGCGAAATCAAGGCCGGCGCCACCAAATCGATTCTATTACATCCAATGATCGCGATTCCGGCAAGAATCGCGGCTATCTTAAAAACTCTTTTCACGTCAACTTCCTAATCCTCCGCCTTATACACCGTATCCTGCCCGTTGTAGAAGTAGAGGAGACGGGTTGAACTTCCTGAAGAATAATCACCGTGACCTGACCAGTAACCGCCACTGCTGATAAGACCTACTCCTTTCAATCTATATTCCCATGAGTAGTACACATCTGGAGGCCATCCTTCCGGGGCTTCGTAAAACTCCTCTTTTTTTAGAGTATCCCCGATGTAAATTACCCAGGATTCTCCACCCTCGATTGGAATGGTATCAGGTTCCGGATAGAGATCAACTCCATTCACTTTATCTTCCCAGAACTTGACATATCCGCCATAGTTAAGCTCAAAAACCAAGGTGTCTTCTAACCAAAAAGAATCAGTCACTACACTAGTGGAGGTGCTATACTCATCCCAAGGGTAATTGCCATGCTCCCAACTATGCTTTTCATCGCACCATTCGTAACCTAAGCCATATGGGTAGTAGGTGGTGTCGAGGTCAATATCGTTCTCTGCTATGTCAGGATGTGAGCAACCCGCCAGTAACACAATCACAAACGTAATAAGCACGAAGAATTTTATATATTTCATCATCTCCTCCTATCTGACCGGGGCCCAGATTTGCCCTTCTGGTGTTGTAAGGGACATCAGATTATAACCAACGACTTCATAGTGAGTAGTGTCGTTTTTTGTTTCTGTTTCTATGTGGCAAGTCCGCTGAGATACTGTTCCAATCCCTTTCATGAATTCAGCACAAAGAGAATCTACCTCTGTTCCTGGCCAGTATTCCCATGTTTGATGTGAAGATACAGCAAGGGTGTCACTTAAGTAATTAATCTGAAGTGTCATACAGTAACTTGCATAATCTCCAAGTTCCTGGTTGCTTTTTGAGACTGGATAAGGGATGAGCATGACTGTTGCGCTCAGATATCCCTTAATTACTATTTTGTTGTTTCCCCAAATCCTAACAGGATTTTCAAGCAGGACAAACGCGGTGTCTAATGTAATATGCAGAATACCGTCATCCCAGGCAGAGTCCGTAACCCGGATAATTAAAGTATCACGGTAATCCCAAGTACTTAGAGTGTCATACCCGTAATGATGCCTCTCATACATCCACTCATACCCCAACCCGAAGGGGAAGTAGGTTGTGTCGAGGTCGAATTTGAGTTCATAAGTGAAACTTACCGGCTCAGACCATTCATTATCAGACACGCGAACTCGCCAGTAATAGGTGTTGCCCCACTGGAAGGAATCAATTGGAATTACGCAAGAGACAGCATCAATGGTTGAATCCGAAAATAGCATCGCATCGAACTTGTCGTCACTGGCTATTTCCAGGGAGTATATGAGCGCACCATCTACAGATTGCCAGGTGAAAAGGATGCCGTTGTTATAGTTATGGTATTCTGACCCTATGGGGGATATAGGAGTAGGGACTTCCACTTCTCGGAGGTCGCATCCTGCAAAAACTAACATCGCCCCTAAAGGGAGAAAGCCAAGCTTTAGATGTTTCACAAATCACCTCCACAAGAATAGTAGGCCGAAGCGGAGTTTTGTCAAGGGTAAAAATTCCTTATATAAGCGCCGTTATTTTGGTTGACAAGCATGTCTCTCAGCCTATAATCACCGCTAAATGATTGAACTTGGCAGGCATACGAAGTCCCGCCGCGACATCCTGGACAAGGTTGAGCGGATTTCTGAAGTTGACGTTTTTGCCTGCTACCAGTGCGGACGCTGCTCCGGCGACTGCCCGTCCATAAGCCTCATGGACATCATGCCGAACCAGGCGATCAGGCTTCTGCAATTGGGTGAGGTGGAGGCGGTGCTTTCATCCAAAACCATCTGGGTATGCGCGTCCTGCTTTACCTGCACCTCGCGCTGTCCCAAAGGGATAGACATCGCGCGCGTGCTGGAGGCGCTTCGCCAGGTATGTCTGCGCAAGAACATCGATCAGTTAGACCTTAATAACATACCTGAGGAGGAGCGAGAGCGATACCCGACCATCGCATGGGTGTCGGCATTGAGGAAGCTGTCCGGCTGATGAAGAGTTTTGCCTACTATCCAGGCTGCACCTTGAAGACAACGGGCAAGGCGTTTGAGCAGTCTGCCTACGCGGTTACTGGGGTTCTGGGTATCCAGATGCGGGAGATCGAGCGCTGGAATTGCTGCGGCACCGTGTTCTCTTTAACCACCGACGATACCATGCACCACATCGCCACCGTGCGCAACATGATAAGGGTCGAGGAGATGGGCGAGCGGGAAGTCCTCACCCTGTGCTCGATGTGCTACAACACCCTCAAACGTGCCAACGAGTTTATCGCCTCTGATCCTGTAAGACTGGCCGAGCTCAACGACTTTATGTACAAGGAGGAACTTAAATATTCGGGCAAGGTTAAGGTTCGTCACCTTTTAGAAATCCTGCGCGATGATGTGGGCTGGGAGCAGATTCGCTCAAAGGTAACCAAACCTCTTAGTGGTCTGCGAGTTGCCTCCTACTACGGATGCGCTTTGGTACGGCCTGAAGGCGCGGGTGTAGATAATCTGGAAGATCCAACAGTCATGGAGGACCTTGTGTCGTCTCTCGGTGCCGAGCCGGTCAACTGGCCCTCGCGGCTTGAGTGCTGCGGTTCCTATCAGACTCTTGCAAACAAGGATTTGGTTTTAGAGCGCACCGAGCATATCGTTAGCAGTGCCCGTGAATCAGGAGCTGACCTTATCATCCTTTCCTGCCCTCTGTGCGAGTTCAACATCGGCACAAGGCAGGCGGAGGTCGCAGAACGTTCTTACGGTTTCAAGGGTTTGCCGGTTCTTTACTTCACCCAGCTTATGGGTTTTGCATTCGGTCTTGAGGCAAAGGAATTGGGGATCGAGGACGAGGCGACCATCAAATTGATCACTGAGATGGGTGCGGCGTGAGGAAGCCTCGGATAGGCGTTTTCGTATGCCACTGTGGCCTCAACATCGCTGGGGTGGTGGACGTGGAGCGTTTGGCCGAGGAGTCACGAGGGATACCTGGGGTTGTGTTTTCAAAAGATTATATCTACATGTGTTCGGAGCCTGGCCAGGATATGGTCGAGCAAACTATCAAGGAAGAAAAACTCAATGGCATCGTGGTTGCAAACTGTTCGCCCTCGCTGCATGAGAAAACCTTCCGCAACGTGGCCAAGCGTGCCGGGCTTAATCCGTTCAAGGTGGAGGTTGCCAACATCCGGGAGCAGGTTTCCTGGCCCCATGAGAACGAAAAGGAGCAAGCGACCCGCAAGGCGCTTACCGTCGTCCGGGAAACGGTGCGAAAACTCACAGGCGACCTTGAACTCGAGCCGTTCCAGATACCGGTTACCCATGCAGCGCTGGTTATAGGCGGCGGGGTTGCGGGAATCCAGGCGGCTCTGGATATCGCCGATGCCGGACACGACGTCTACCTGGTTGAACGTACTCCTACCGTCGGCGGCAACATGCTTAAGCTGTCAGAGACCTTCCCAACGCTCGACTGCCCGCAGTGCATCATGACCCCCAAGATGACCGAGGCAGCCCAACATCCACATATTCACATTATTGCCTACTCCGAGGTTGAAGAGGTCTCAGGTTACATCGGCAACTTCGAGGTCAAGATCCGCCACCGTTCCCCCTATATCGACTGGTCGAAGTGCAACGGGTGTGCGGACTGCGCCGAGGTCTGCCCGGTGGTGATGAAATCGGAGTGGGATCACGGGATGGATACCCGCCGAGCCGCTTACCGGCCGTTTGATCAGGCGGTACCCAACAAGTTCACCATCGATAAGCAGGGTGAGCCGCCCTGTCGTGCAGCCTGTCCGGTTCACCTCAACGCCCACGGGTACGTGACCGCAACCTCGGCCAAGGAGTACGGTCAGGCGCTTTCCCTCATCAGAAACGAGGCTCGCTTTCCGTTTGCCGGGGTGGCAGGCCGCATATGCACCCATCCCTGCCAGGAGGCTTGCGCCAGGAAAGAAGTCGATGATAAGTCGGTAGCCATCAAGCACATCAAGCGCTGGCTTGCCGACTGGGAGTTGAGGGAGAAGGGTGAGGTTAGTATGGAGATTGAGATTGAGTCTCCGTCTGGACAAAAGGTCGCTATCGTAGGTGCGGGACCAGGCGGATTACAAGCGGCAGTAGATTTGCGAAAAAATGGTCACGAAGTGATCATTTTTGATGCACAAGATAAACCGGGAGGTATGTTACGGGCAGGAATCCCGGCGTTCCGTCTGGATAAGGATGTACTGCAGAAAGAATGCGAGCTGGTGTTCAAGCTTGGTGTTGAGTTCAAGTCCAACACAACCATAGGTAAGGATATATTCTTAAAGAAACTGATTGACGATTACGATGCGGTCTACTTGTCGGTCGGCGCGTACAAGGAAGGCAAGATGGGTATTCCGGGCGAGGAGTTGGATGGCGTCTCAGGTGGGGTTCAGTTCCTGGGTGAGTTGAATCGAGGCAAGACGCCCAAGCTGGGCAAGCGGGTTGCCGTGGTAGGAGGCGGGAACTCGGCAATGGATACCGCCCGCTCAGCGCTCAGGCTCGGTTCGGAGGTAACCATAATCTACCGCCGTACCGAGCGCGAGATGCCGGCCATATCCGATGAAATACACGCGGCCAAAGAAGAGGGTGTCAAGTTCATGCTCCTGACCAATCCGGCAAAGTTCATCGGTGAGGGCGGCAAGCTCAAATCCGTAGAAGTCATTCACATGAAGCTGGGCGAGCCTGACTCATCGGGCAGGCGTCGCCCAATACCCATCGAAGGATCTGAAGAGATTTTAGAGTTCGACAACGTGTTCCTGGCAGTGGGGGAGAAGCCTGATTTATCCTTCATCACCGAGGCCGACAATATCGAGCTTACCCCCTGGGGAACCATCGCGGTGGACGAGGAGACGTTAGTAACCTCCAACCCCAAGGTGTTTTCCGGCGGCGACTGCGTTACCGGCCCGGCCACGTTCATAGATGCGGCGGGCGCAGGCAGAAAGGCGGCTCGCTCCATCAACCTGATGCTGGAAGGGCTGGACTTTACTCGTGATCGAGCAAACGAGCTCTCCCGTAAGTCTGATCTGGTGGGCGACAAGGATTTGGCCAAGCCCACTCCTCTGTTATCCATGCCCGAGCTTGCAATCAAGGATCGCATCACCAACTTCAACGAGGTCGAGTTGGGATACTCCGAAAAAGACATCGTAGAACAGGCCTCCCGCTGCATCCACTGCGGGGGATGTTCGGAGTGCCGGCTGTGCGAAGCTGTGTGCGAACCTGACGCCATTGTCCACTCTCTTGCCGACTGGACCGAGCAGCTTGAGGTGGGTGCGATCATTGTGGCTACCGGATACGAATTGATGCCGTTATCACAGATGCCCGAGTACGGCGGAGGTAAGTTCAAGCACGTTATCGACGCAATGCAGTTTGAGCGCATCCTGTGTCCCTCCGGCCCCACCGCGGGCGAGGTGCGCAGACCCGCAGACGGAAAGGTTCCAAAGAAGGTGGCGTTCGTGCACTGTGCAGGGTCGCGCGATCCCGAGCACGGGGTTGCCTACTGCTCAAGGGTGTGCTGCATGTACCTGGTCAAACAGGCTATGCTATACAAGCACGCGGTTGAAGACGGCGAGCCGTATCTCTTCTACATCGACATCCGCACCAACGGCAAGCGATACGAGGAATTCTACGCCCGCACAATGGAGGAAAGTCACGCTACCTTCATCAGGGGCAAGGTATCAAGGCTCTATGAACACGACGGCAAGGTTACGGTGTTCTCCGAAGATACCTTGGCCGGTCAGCCCATCCAAATGGAGGCAGACCTGGTGGTTGTGGCTCCGGCCATGATTCCTTCCAAAGGTACTGCTGAACTTGCTTCAAAGCTACGCCTGGCAACCGACGAGTACGGCTGGGTTTCCGAGGCGCATCCCAAGCTCCGCGCTATTGAAACATTAACCGGTGGTGTATTCGTTGCCGGGGTGATCCAGTTCCCCAAGGACATCACCGACACCGTCTGTCAGGCTTCAGGTGCGGCAGGTAAGGTGCTGGTCATGTTCTCCCGCGAGACCCTGGAGCGCGAACCTTTGATTGCCGAAGTCGATCAAGACATCTGCACCGGGTGCGGCATCTGCGAGGAGGTGTGTCCCTACGACGCGTCGGTGGTCGATCCGGTAAAGAAAAAGGCCAAGGTAAACGAGGCATTGTGCGAGGGCTGCGGGGCGTGCGCCGCGGCGTGTCCGTCCCAGGCGGTGAAATTACGCAACGCCACCCGGACCCAGCTGTTTGCCATGATTGAGGAAGCGACCAGGGATTACTGATGGCTAAGAAGGTTAAGGAATTTGAAAAGCACGTGGTGGTTCTTGGCGGAGGAGCGGCAGGCATCGCAGCTGCACTGGCACTCAACGATCTGGGGTTCAAGGTATCCCTAATAGATAAAAACTCCCACCTTCTGGGAACCATCGGCCAGCTGGATAAGCAGTTCCCCAACGACGCGTGCGGGTTCTGCCAGCTTCGTTCCCGCGTGGAGCCTGGCGTATCTGAACTCTGCCTGCGCCGAGACCTTGGGGCAGAAGGTCTTGACATCTACAACCTTTCAATACTCTGGAACGTTGAAAAGCTCAAGGGCGAGAGGCTCAAACTCTACTTCAATCAGGAGCCTGCCTACATCAAGCCTCGCTTGTGCGTGCGCTGCCGGAAGTGCGAAGACGTATGCCCGGTGGAGGTCCCCGACGAGTTCAACATCTTAGGCAAGCGCAAGGCGGCTTATACCCTCTATCCCATGGCCGTGCCGTCAACCTGGGTGATTGACGGCGAAAACTGTACTCGCTGCGGCGAGTGCGTCAAGGTGTGTCCTACAGACTGCATCGATCTCGAGATGCAGCCTCGTGAAATATCGCTGGAAGCAGATGCGGTGGTGATAGCCACCGGCTTTTCTTTAATCGATCCGGCATATCTCACCGAGTTGGGGGTACGCTTCCCAAACGTCGTAACCAGCCTGGAACTTGAGCGCATCCTTTCGGGTTTCGGCCCCACCCAGGGCGAACTCAAGCGCCCGTCTGACGGCTCCGAACCAAAGAAGGTAGCGTTCGTGTTCTGCGCCGGCTCGCGAGATAGGGTTCACCAGTACTGCTCTTCGGCGTGCTGCATGTACGGTACCAAGGAAGCGCGGATGCTGGGGGATAAATATCCGGATACCGAGCTAACCATTTTCTACATGGACAGAAGGGGATATGGGAAACCATACTATTCTTATATGGAAGAGACGTTGTCAGATGTCCGCTGGATACCGTGCAGACCGGCCAAGGTCGAGGAGGATCAAGACAACAACCTCATCGTCCACTACGAGTCCGAGGACGGCAAGTTCCACAAAGAGGAATTTGATCTCGTTACGCTCGTGGTGGGGCAGGAAGGCAGGGCGGACGATTTTGCAAACCTGTTCGAGCTTGAGACCAACGAGGGGTTCGTAAAGATTGAGGCCGGTTCGGAGATCGGAACCGCCAATCCGAAGGTGTTCGCCATCGGATCGGCAGGAGGACCCAAGGATCTGCCCGACTCGATAACCGAGGCGCAGGCCGCGGCTGGACGAATCGCGTCGCTCTTGGGGATACCTAAGACCCGTAACACACCTCCGAAGTCAGTTGAGCCATTCCCTAAAGTTGGAATAGTCTTCGACCCGGTGGGTGACGACGATGGGCTGGACAAGGATGCCATCAAAACCTTCTTTGCCGAAAAAGGCATTACAACGGCGTTCATCAACTACACCGAAACCGAGAAGGGGCTGGCCGAACTCGAGAACTTCATCAAGGAAAAGGAGCTCGACCGGTTGGTGGTAGCAGGTCCTGCGCCCAACAAAGCGGAGCGCATCTTAAAAGAAAGGGCGCAGCAGATGGGCTGGCATCCTGCGCAGCTGGAGTATCTCGATTTTCGCGAGCCTGTGCTGTGGGGGTATGAGGATGCATCTAAGTTCAACGAAGCCGCGTTGACCCTGGCTCTGGCGCATGCCGAGAAGCTGCGTCTTCTCAGCTTCGATTCAGCGGAGCCGGTGCAGCCCTTCGGACGCGCTCTTATCGTTGGAGCAGGCGCTGCCGGTCTGTGGGCGGCCAGACAGTTCGCCGACGTTGGAGTCTCGGTAACCCTTATCGAAAAAACCGAACAGCCCGGAGGTCAGGCGGGCAAGCTCACCCGGACTTTAGAGGGATTCGAGGCTAAGCCTTTCCTCGACGAACTCATCAAGAAAGTAAAAAAATCCAAAAAGATCGAACTACTCACAGATACCACTCTTGACCGAATAGAGGGTGAGCTTGGTAAGTTCACCGCGCATCTCAAGCGGGGTGAGAAAGAACTGATACGGGGTGCTGCGATAATCCTTTTTGCCACAGGTGCCCAGGAGTACGAACCCAAGAAGGATGAGTTCGGCTGGGGGCTGGAAGGTGTGATAAGTGAAAGAGATTTTGCCGGACGGATTTCAAAAGGAGAGACCGACGATCTGAAATCTGTGGTAATGATCCAGTGTGTGGGATCCCGGAACGAGGAGCATCCCTACTGCTCCCGTGTATGCTGCCGCCGCTCTCTGGCAAATTCAATCGCTTTGAAGGAAGCTGACCCCAAAGTAGAAATAACAATAATCGCCCGGGACGTGATGAGCTGGGGGCTTAGTGAACTCTACTATCTCAAGGCGCGCGAGCTGGGGGTTAACTTCATTCGATACGAGAAGGATAATCCTCCCACGGTCTCCCGGCGTGACGGTAAGCTGGTGGTGTCCGTTTATGATAGACTCCTCGAGGCCACCGTAGAACTATCAGCAGACAAGGTTGTGCTGGCCAACGGCATCGTTGCCTCCACCCCTCCCATTCTCTACAACGATAAGCCTGTCTCCTTCGACAAGTTCGGATTCTTTGCAGAGGTCAACCACAAGTTCAGACCCACCGAGCTCGAAGTTGACGGAATGTTTGCCGCCGGTCTGGCCAAGGGACCTAAAAGACTCACCGAGTCACTCACCGAAGCATCCGCTGCTGTCGCCAAGGCCCTGGTCTTCTTGCGTCGCGAAAAGCTCGCGCCCAAGTACTACGTTGCGCGCACAAATACCCGGCGATGCGCCTTCTGCGGTATCTGCATCGACGCCTGTCCCAACTCCGCACGGGTGATGGACGATGATCTCATGTCCGCCAGGGTGATAGAGGCGATCTGTCAAGGTTGCGGAATCTGTGCTTCTGCTTGCCCTTCGCAGGCGGCGCATTTGTTGACATTTGAAAGTGATCAGGCATTCCGTATGATTGATGTAATGCTGGCCCAAACTGAAAGAGGCGATTAATGGAAAAGGAATTTGATCCGAAGATCGTAGGTTTTTTCTGCAACTGGTGCACCGCTGCTGCGGCTGACCTGGCGGGTACCTCGCGTATTCAGTATCCGGCCAACGTGCGGCCTATACGCGTGATGTGCTCCGGTTCGGTGGACGCAAGCTACGTTATCAAGGCGCTGCTGGAAGGCGCCGACGGTGTTTTGATCGGCGGCTGCCATCCCAACGATTGCCACTACGTGAACGGCAACTACAAGGCCCGGCGCAGGGTGGCGCTTTTAAAATCCATCTTCAATACCCTCGATTTGGACCCTGACCGGGTGTGGCTTAGATGGATATCAGCATCCGAGGGGGTGCGATTCGCCAAGGTGGTTCGCCAGATGACCGATGAAATCAAAGAAAAAGGCCCGAACCCGATGGGCAAATCCACGCAGACATAGGTGTAACGATGGTTGGAATCTATGCGAAGGATCTGAATCCTCGCGAGGCGACCCGTGAGTTCTTTGCCGAGCTGTTCGGGGCCAATCTTATCTCTTCAGCTCTCCTACCCGCACGCAAGGCGGGCCTGAATCAGATATTCCCCGCTCTGCTTTCCTCAAAGGACTCCCTCGATGAAACCTTCCCGTTCGCACCGGTCATGCCTTTATCCACTGCCGTTCAACTTTCCAAGATCACCCGGTTCGCCGATCCTGAACACACTGTCGCCGTGCTGCTTCGTCCTTGCGAATCCAGGGCCGCGGTGGAACTGGTCAAACTGCGCCAGATCAGCCTTGATAACGTTCTTTTAATCACCCGCGACTGCCCGGGAACGGTGGAGCCTGAGACGTTCGAAGAGAAGGCGTCCGATACCCTTCCTGGGTTCTCCGATTTCACCGAAGATCAAATCCGTCCCGTCTGCCGCATGTGCGAGCATCCCACCGCACCGGTGGCCGACATCAACATCGGCACCTTCGGGGCCGACGGCGGAATCATCCTGGAAGCCAAGACCGACAAAGGTGAAGAGATACTCAAGCACATAGCCCTCGACGCAGAACTTTCCGATACCTCCAGTCGCGAGGCATCACTTAAGCAAGAAACGGAGAAGCGTACCGCGTTCATGGAGAAGAATCTGGCAGAGCTAAAGAAAGAAGTCGCCGGCATCGAGGGCCTCGTAAAATTCTTTGCCAAATGCGTTGACTGTCACAACTGTCGAACAATGTGTCCGGTGTGCTACTGCAACGAGTGCTTCTTCGACTCCGCCACCTTTCACTTCGAAGGACCGCGCTACGAGGAGTGGACCCAGCGTCGCGGTATCCTCGCGATGCCGCGCGACGAGATACTGTTCCACCTGGGGCGCATGAACCACATTGGACTTTCCTGCGTTGCCTGCGGGATGTGCGAGCAGGCCTGTCCACATGATATCAGGGTCGGCCAGCTCTTCACCCTCATCTCCACCACCGCCCAGAAGGAACTGGATATCCATGCCGGAATGTCTATTGAAGATCCTTTGCCATTGGCAACATTCAGGGAGGATGAGTTCACTGAGATGGGCGAGGAGAAAGTATGATGCGCAAAATTTTTTTTGGGGCTTTGCCGATTATTTTCCTGCTGGTCGGATGCCCCAACACACAGAGCCTTCAGCCTGTGAGTAAGCTATCTTCCATTGAATGCAGCGGCTTGCAGTATCCTGAATCCGGCGGTATGGTCTTCCGCGACGCCGGAAGCTGGGAGGCGTTCTGGAATCGCTACTGCATGGTGATAACCGGCGAAGGCAACAAGCTTCCTGCTCCGGAGGTTGATTTCTCTACCCGAATGCTTGCGGGCGTTTTTTCCGGCGAAAAGCCCACCGGTGGCTACAGCATTTCAATCCAGCGCGTGCTCGAAGGGCCCAAGACCATTATTGTGGAGTACCAAGAGAAGTCCCCGCCGCCCGACGCGATGGTTACCATGGCACTTACCTATCCCTGTCAGATCATCGCAGTACCCCGCTCAGATAAGTCGGTAGAGTTCAAGAGGGTTAAGAAGTAGCAAATCCGTTAAGGGAGTGTTGTATATGGGGCTAACACCCTTTGAATAGGAAAAAGGCCAGCAGCGCCACCGCAACAAAAATCGCAGCTAAACAAAATCGAATAAGAACCCACCTTATGAAGGGGTTTCTAAGAGGCTCGGGTGGCCATTGTTTTGCGGGTAGGTAAGGGAGAAGGATTATATCCTGTTTTCTCTCCCGTTCTTCCTGTTCGATTTTTCTTGCCAGCGCTTCGTCTTCCAATTGTCTCGTCTGTTTTACGAATTTAGGATAGCATTCGGCGCAAAGACCTTGCTTGAACTCTTCCACAGGCTTCTCCTGGAGGCAGTAGGGGCACTTCTTCAACTTGCCGCTTGATAGTGTGGGTTGCGTCTTTTTCTCTTTGTCGAAAACGTGATAACAGTTCTGGCACATGAGACGGGAAGCCCCTACCTCGATGATTTCGCCTGAACCACACTTGGGACACACCCATTTAGACTCTAACATCACCGTATCATAAGGGGTGATAGGAAAAATGTCAATGAGAAGTTTTCTTTATTGTGCTATGGCCGGTTGAGTTCCAGGAAGGGGGTGGAGTTCAAGGCGGTCAAGAAGGATTAACCTCAAGGGTAGGCTTAAATTTTTCGTCCCCTAATCCCCGGTGTTCATGGAAAGAGATAGAAGCAGGGATTGGTGTGCTTGCTCTTCCTTGTGAATTACCACCAGGTTCGTGAAAACAGAAACGCAATCAAAGCTATGTACCCGAATATTAGAAGGAAGTATATGCCGCCCAAAACCACGGAGACCGTGATAATGGTTTTGTCGACTTTAGCTTCCTGGTTTTCCGCATCTCGTGGCTGCATCATAACTCCTTTCTTACCCTGACAAACTGCTTTGCTTTCCTATCGTCTGAAGCGGTTGCTCTTCGCCTTTCTGATCCCGCTATGATATTGGTAGATCGGGTCGTGTCAAGACAGAGACCCTCTTGCCTACGGCGGCCTTAGTTCCTGGATATAGAGATGTCAGCTACACCCTGGGCCTGAACCCCTTGCCCAGCACCTCGTAGACGTCGGAGATGACCACGAACGCGTCAGGGTCCACCTGTTTTACTATGTATTTGAGATAGGAGATCTCCCTGCGGGTAAGCACGATGTAGAGCACCTCGCGTTTCTTCCCTGAGAAGTATGAGTGTCCTTTTAGTGCTGTCACCCCGCGCCGCATCTCAAGTGCTATCGCCCAGGAAACCTCCTGGGGTTTTGATGTAATGATGTGGGCGGCTCTGGCGTAGCTGAAGCCCTCAAGAACCAGGTCTATTACCTTGGTGTTCACGATCAGGGACAGTATTCCATAGAGAGGCGCTTCAAGGGTCTTGAAGATGAATCCTGAGGAGCCGATGATGATAAAGTCTATGATGAGAATCCATCCGCCGACCGAGATGTTGGTGTGCTTGTTTAAAAACTGACCGACGATGTCGGTTCCGCCGGTGGAGCCGTGGCCCCGGAAGACTATCCCCAGACCCAGTCCAAGGAGAGCACCGCCGTAGATTGCGCTCAGGATGATGTCGATCTCCTTGATAACTTCCTGTAACTGAAGGACGTTTCCAAAAAGAAAGATGAAGCCTGATACGGCAAAAATACCGGCCAGGCTTTTTAGAGCGTAGCGTTTCCCCATCCCGCGCAGACCGAGGAAGAAGATCGGTATGTTCAGTACGACATAGAACAGAGCTACCGGCCATTTGGTGAGGTAATTGATTATGATGGATATGCCGCCTACCCCGCCTGAAACGATGTGATGCGGGATAAGGAACATCGCGTAAGCTGCGCCGCACACGGCACTTCCAATGGCGATGAACGCAGCGTCGCGCAGCTCGTGTCTCCAGTTAAGCTTTAAAACGAACTTCTTTTTAGTAGGTTTAGGCATGACGAATTCTACTTTCCCTTACATTTTAGTCAACCCGACACGCAGAATACACAGACGTCCGGGGTAAAAAATAAGCTGGTCAAATACTGGACAAAAAGGGGACAAAAAGGGGACAAAAGCTGGACAAGGAGGCGACTTCGTCGCAATTACAGATTACAGATTGAAGATTCAAGATTGAAAGATTTAAAGATTGCTCCGCAAGCGTCGCCCTCCGGTGCAAAAGTCAAATTTTAAAATGCAAAGTTAAGGGGGCTGACAGCCGTGAGCTGTAAGCTGTTTGCCGTGAGCTCCTAGGGGGGCTAACAGCTGACGGTGAATCGTATGGGTCCCCGAACGAACACGGAGCAGACGTCTGGGGTGAAGGAAAGGGGTTGACAAGGGATGCCTTTAAGCCTATTATAATGCAAAGCCAAGAAATTTAAGAGGAGGAATTATTCGCCTTCGTTTAACTGCAATTGATGAATACCAATTCCTTACGTGCCTTAAGCACCAACTTTGGGGTAGTAAGTCGGATCGCTTCAAAAAATGGGAGGTCGGGGATTACTTGGTGTTCTTAATTGACAAGACAGTTGCTGGACTTGCAGAGGTGATTGGGGAACCGTTTATATCAAAAAAACAAGTCTGGGATAATGGGATTTTTCCTTACCGTATATCGATTAAGTTCGTTCATTTAATGTTGCCAGAGAACCGTCCACCTGTTCTGGGGGAGATCCGGGATGCGCTAACTGATGAATGGAGCCCCAGATACGGGTGGGGGATTCTTAACCAGAGGTTTATAACTGGAGTTAATGCAGAAAAAATAGTTGAAGTCATTCAGAGGCAACATAATGATTTGGATGAGATCAAAGCGAATCTTGAGCATTACTTAGAGGAAGCCAAGTTAAAGAGAGAAGAAGCGGTTAAACCAAGGCGTGTAACGGTTCCTGAAAAAGAGGTTAAAGTAAAAGAAAAGGATGAGGCATTGATTTCAAAAAGAGAGGAATCTGTACACTCAAAATTACAGAATTTCCTTGTTAGATTAGGTAAATCTACAGGGTGTACAGTTTGGATTGCATCAAATGATAGAAATAGAGTATATAAAGGCGAGAAATTGGGGGAGGACTGTCTAAAGAAGTTGCCGAAAATGGGGTTAAGTGAAGAAGCAACAAAGAAAATATCACTTATAGATGTGATTTGGATAAGGCAGAATGCGCCGGTATGTGCCTTCGAGGTTGAAATCACTTCTTCAATCTATTCTGGTTTATTGAGGATGTCTGACTTGTTGACGGTGGTTTCTGCCTTGAAGATAAAGTTATTTATCGTGGCTCCAAAAGTTCGACAAAACAGAGTGATGGGCGAACTTGATCGTCCCACATTTCATAAGATTGGACTAAGCGAATACTGTAAGTTTATTCCGGCTGAGGCATTAGAGCCTCTTTTGAAGCGAGTCGAGGACCTTAAAGGGCATATCAATCATTCTGTGATAGATACTGTGGCGATTGATTTTAGTGAAAAATTGGAAAGTGCATTAGAGTAAACTCAATCAAGCTGCTTAACTTCCTCCGCCAAATCACTTGACTACCCCACGAAGTAGCTACGCGCTTTTGCACCCTTGAGGGGCACAGGCGGGGACCCCAAGTTAAATGCTCCTTTTCTCGCAGAGCGAGAAAAGATCGCAGAGAACCCCTCCTTCGTTACCTTTTAATGTTACTCGTTAAGAAGAAGTAAAATCACTCCTCCGCCAATTTATAGAGGTTCGAGTAGCCCCGGCCTTTTTTCTCGGCTGAACTACGTCACGATGGGGCAAGGGAGCGTTTGCTCGATTTACTACCCCAGCGCTTTGCGCTGGAAACGGTCCGGGATATTCAGCTTGAGCCGGTGCTTTGCAACAGTGCGACGTGAGATCTTTAGCCCCATCCGGGTCAGTTGCTCGGCAATCTGTTCGTCTGTCAAAGGGTTATCCTTGTTTTCAGATGCTATGATTGCTGAAAGTTTTGAGCGCAGAGGATTTTGTTTGCCTTTCGCAAAAAACGATCTTAGGGGAAATATACCTACCGGGGTTTCAATATACTTGTCACGTACCGCGCGTGAGATCGTTGAAGCATGCAGTCCTAACTCATCGGCCATGTTCTTCATAAGGAGTGGTGTTGATTGACTGGTTCGTCCGCTGAAGAAGTCGTAGTTGCTGAGGAGCACGTTTTGAGCCAGACGGTGCAGGGTGTCGCGGCGCTGCAGGATTCCCTTGATAAAGAGCTGCGCGCTTTCAAGTTTTTGCCTGGCGAACTCGACCTCCTCTTTGGAGTATCTTTTTGGATTCCTGAGAATCTCCTTGAGCTTTGCCGAAAGTCTCAGCCCGGGCAAAGGGCCCTCGTTTACAACCACCTCCAGCTTGCCTTCACGGTAACGAATCGTTATATCCGGCTGAACGGAACGGCATGCTATCTCGCGGAAGTTGCGCCCCGGTTTCGGGTCAAGCCTGGCGATCGTTTCAAAGGCCTCAGCAATTACTTCGGTTGGAAGTCTCAGAATCTTCGCAAGTGACGTGATTCTTCTCTGGAGCAGGGCATCGAAGCCTTCTTTGATGATGCGCATCTCCGTAGATTCTTCGTTATACCCAAGGGCTTCGAGCTGTACCAGAAGCGCTTCAGGAATGTCGCGGGAGGCTATTCCAACCGGTTCCAGGAACTGGATACGTCGTCTTACTCGTTCCACCTCTTCTTCGGTTGTGCCAAGAGCCTGAGCTATAGAATTTGATTCCTCGTGCAGGAATCCATCCTCGTCAAGACCTTCAAGTATGTAGCGGGCAATGCGGTAATCCGTCTCGCATCCCGAGAACTCACTGGCCAGGGCCAGCATCATATGTTCTGCAATGAAGGAGCGGTCAGTGCAGGGCGATCCAGGTTCAGATCTTTTCTCGGCCTCCTCGTAATCGGCACCAGGGTTGTGGGGATAGAAGTCGTCAACTGAGAACTCCTCCGAAGCCCTCTCTTCCTCCACCTCCGGTTCTCCTTCGATCAACTCAAGGGCGGGGTTCTGTTGCAGTTCAAGTTCAAGCATCTCCTCCAGGGAGAGTATATTGGCCTGAAGTATTTCAAGCCGCAGGCGCATCTGGGGGGTAAGGTGCAGGGCAAGTTCAGGTCGAAGCGAGGTCTCAAGGTGCTGTGTTCCGTAAGGGGGCGGGGGTTTCATATCTTGAATTTTTTACCCAGGTAGACCTCGCGAACCTTCTTGTTTGAGACAAGCTCGTGAGGTGTACCTGATACGAGGATGCGTGAGTCGTACATGAGATAGGTACGATCGGTGATCTCAAAGGTCTCTCGCACGTTATGGTCGGTTACGAGTATCCCGATGTCCTCTTTCTTCAAAAGGAGGATTATTTTCTGTATCTCTGCTCGCACTATCGGATCGATACCGGTGAATGGTTCGTCAAGCAGGAGGAACTTGGGTGCGGTGGCGAGCGCGCGGGCTATCTCAACCCTGCGTCTTTCTCCTCCTGAGAGGGTATTCCCCTTTGAGCGCCGCAGGTTCCCGATCTCGAACTTCTTTAAGAGGGTCTGTGTGCGTTTCTCGATCTCTTCTTTGGAGTAGCCTCGCAGCTCAAGAACGGCTTTTATGTTATCCTCAACGCTTAACTTGCGGAAGATGGATGCTTCCTGGGAAAGATAACCTATTCCCATGCGGGCACGGCGGAAGATAGGCAGGTCGTTGATGCGCTTTCCGTCTATCGTTATTTCCCCTGCCGTAGGCTGCAGGAATCCGATGATCATCGAGAAGGTCGTGGTTTTGCCCGCGCCGTTGGGACCCAGAAGACCTACAACCTCACCCTGACGAAGCTGTAAAGATACGTCCTGCACAACCGCCCGCTTGCCAAACTCCTTGCGCAGACCTTCTGCTCGTAAGACGCTTGAGTTGGTTTTGGCCTCGGGTTTCTTACTCTTCGGCTCGGGCTTCTGATTCTCGCCAGAAGTAGGTGCCACGTGTTCCTCCAGTAAAGATCAGGGTTTCAGCGTTCTTTTTCGAAAGATCGATGGTCAGATAGGGTGAGCGGACCACCACCGAGTCCTCTCCTTCGGTGCGGTAACGGGTTACGACATCCGGGTAAAGGAATATCTCCTCAAGGTTGCGTCCGGTAAGCCGGAAATTGGCCGAGTCAGCCTCGATTCTGCCCTCCGGGCTTTCTATTGCCGTGTTCCCGAACGCATGCCCAAAATCCTGCTCATAGAAAAGAACGAGTGTGTCGCAGTAGACGTTCGCATCTTCGGTAACTATACGTACGTTCTCTGCCGCGCTTGCCGATTTATTGCCTTGATCAATGTGCATGCGCTTGCTTGTGATTCTGAAATCGGACGAATCCCGTTCCTCTCTAAGAATGGGATTACGTAAAACGCTTCCTCTGTCCTTCCCCAGATCGTAGGAGACATCATCCCCTGTGATAAGGATTCCTTCTTTGAGGTCCCGTATCTGGGCACCGTATGGGATCTTTGCGGTTCGGGTACGGTGGTATATCGTGATTTCAGGGGCCCTTATCTCCGTGTTTCCCCTTTCTACTACCACCCGACGGTAAAGGTGGGAGATACGTGTGTCAGTCTCAAACCAGAGCGAGTCCGCGGTAATATCCGCGTCCTGCGCCTTTATGCGCAGCGAGTCGTATACGATGAAGCTCTCTTCTGCAGGCTTGAACCACGCCTCGGCGCCCCGGATATCGAGTTTTTCTTCGTAAAGATGCACGTTTCCGATAAGGTGTGTCGTTCTGCCCGCACCCTCTCGCAGGTTCTCCATCTTGTCCGCCGTGTATTGGAGTCCGGAGCAAATAATGAGAGAAAGCAAAATCATTCACTCTCCTCCTGTACCGAGAATGGGGTGGTTCCTGAGACCTCCTCCTTGATCTCTATTCTGTTTAAGTCGGCGTCGGAGATCAAACCCTTGCCCTTGATGGTTCCTTCTCCTGATGCGATAGTTACCTCTGCGTCGGTTTCTATCTTGGCTCGGCGGTTGAACCAGGCCAGGGAATCGGTCTGGAGTATCGTGCTGTCTGATGTCGTTACAACAACGTGTCCATAAGCCACAAGATCACTGGTACGGTTCGATATCACGCCCGAGTCGCATACAACCACCGAGGTTACTTCTTTACCACGTCCGTAGAAGGTGATGTGCGGATCAAGCACCACGATCTTGTTTCGCTTATCGTAGTAGAACGCGCGGCGGCCTTGAAGGAAGTAAAGCGCCTTGCCGCTTTTGGATTCCTGCATCTGGAAGTTATCTACGATCTGGCTCGGCAGTTCTTCTTCGGCGACCTTTTCCCGTTCCTCCCCGGAACAGGACCCCAGAAGCAATACGCAGCCAAACGTCCAGAAGACTGACCGGAGTATCTTCCGCATCATTCCCCCCATACGAGCCACTCGAACGGGGCTTCTTGAAAGAAGGGCATAAAGAACTCACGAAGACTCTCTTTAGGAGAACCTATAGTTACCTCGAGCCTTCGGTTGCGGAAACGACACATCACAGGGATCAGGCTGGAGCCTGTCTTTTTTGCGAGCAGCTGTGGTATCACGGATACATTATAGTCCGAATAAGGCAATCCCCAAGCCCGGGTTTTCGCGCGGCGGGTCTTGTCCAGAAGTACGGCAATGAACACGCCGCTCCGAAGCGCACGAGATGCCGTGTTCAGGTCGGTTATGGTTCTAAGGCCCGCCCTGCGCCGTAAGGCCGCAAGATAACCCTCGAAGATACGCATGCTTTGGCGGCCTACGAGCGCTGCAACCGGATAACCTTTTCTTGCGAACGTTTCGGCAAGAAGTTCCCACGGCCCGTAGTGGAAGGTCGCAACTACGGCCGATTTCTTACTCTCTTTAAGTCTTCGTATACTTTCCTCGCCTTCAATGAGCACCCTCTCGGTTAGCCTGCGTGAAAACCCGGTTCCCATGCGTGCCATCACGACGAGATTGAACGCCGCACGGTCCGAATAATCCTTTGCACGGAATCGTCGGCTTCCAAGCCTTTGAGCGGCTTTGTGCAGTTGAAAGCGGCCGACCGGAACGAATGCCGCATACGTCCTTACAAGCAGCCTTGCGAGAATCATCGCTATCTCAAATGGCGCTGACCGCAGCAGGATCAAAAAGAATACGATCAGCACCGGGCTAGCCCTCTTTCTTACTTGGATGGTGAATCGGCCAGCCCTGAACTGGCAGCGTATTCATGGGCTTTGCTTATGAAAGCGGCAAAAAGGGGATGCGGGCGAAGCGGCCTTGAGCAAAACTCCGGATGGAACTGGCTTGCTATGAAGAACGGATGATCCGCAAGCTCTACGATCTCTGCGAGCAGACCGTCGGGCGAGGAGCCGGAGATCACAAGACCGGCGTCTTGCAGTCTTTCCAGATAGGCAGGATTTACCTCGTAGCGGTGACGGTGTCTTTCGAATACCACCTCTTTCCCGTAGTACTCTCGTGTCCTGGTCTCAGGTTTCAGTACACAAGGGTAGGAACCCAGCCGCATAGTTCCGCCCTTGCGGTAGACGTTCTTCTGCTCGGGCATAAGATCAATAACAGGATGCGGGGTGTTCTTGTCGAACTCGGTGCTGTTTGCGTTCTCAAGACCGCATACGTTGCGCGCAAACTCTATTATCGCGACCTGAAGTCCTACGCACAGGCCAAGGTATGGGATGCGATTCTCGCGCGCGTACCGTACCACTCGAATCTTGCCTTCAATCCCCCTTATACCGAATCCTCCCGGAACCAGGATGCCGTCTATGTCTTTAAATCCCTCGAACTTATCTTCGTCGTAATCGCTCGATTCCACCCACACCAGGTTCAGCCTCACCCCTTCGGCCACCGCTGCATGGTTTAAGGCCTCGATCACGCTCTTGTAGGCGTCTTTTAGCCCGGTGTATTTACCCACAAGCGCTATGTGGATGCTCTCCGTCCGGTTGCGTTCGCGTTCCACGTAGTTCCGCCATGCCGAAAGCTCTGCAGGATTCTCAGCAAGCCCGAGCTTTGCGATCACAAGCCTGTCGAGCTCCTGCTCGTGGAAAATAAGCGGAACCTCGTAGATACTTTCTACATCAGGGGCATCTATTACCGCTTCCTTCTCTACGCTGCAGAATAGTGATATCTTGTCCCGTGCGGCGCGGGGCATGCGTTCGGTGGAGCGGGCGATGATGATATCCGGTTGAATGCCAACAGCACGCAGCTCGCGCACCGAGTGCTGGGTAGGCTTGGTCTTGAACTCGCCCGAGGTCTCAATGTACGGCACGAGCGTTACGTGCACGTAGAGAACGTTCCCCGGCCCTAAATCGAGCCTGAGCTGGCGAATAGCCTCAAGAAAGGGCTGACCCTCGATGTCGCCAACCGTGCCGCCGATCTCGCAGATCACCACGTCCAGCGACTCTTTGGAGGCAAGTTTGGTGATGCGCTGCTTGATCTCGTTGGTGATGTGGGGGACCACCTGGACAGTGCTTCCCAAAAAGAGGCCCTTGCGTTCCTTGGCAAGGATACTCTCGTAGATCTGCCCTGTGGTGTGGTTGTTGTCCTTGGTGAGGTTCTCATCTATGAAGCGCTCGTAATGCCCCAGGTCAAGGTCGGTCTCGGCCCCGTCCTGGGTTACGAACACCTCGCCGTGCTGGTAGGGATTCATGGTCCCGGGATCGACGTTGATGTAAGGATCGAATTTCTGGAGACTTACCCTGAACCCCCGGCTCTTTAAAAGAAGACCTATAGACGAGGCCGTGATCCCTTTACCAAGAGAGGAGACAACCCCTCCGGTCACGAATATATACTTTGCCACGGGGTTTATTGTAGTTCGATTTAGGAGTTAGTCAAGGACTTTGTTAGCAATTGGGGTGCCATCCTGGAGAACTGAGGTATTACGCCGGTTCCTATAGGTGTGCATCAAGTAAAAAGGCGGAGCTTGCCCCGCCTTCCGGCTTTAATCCTTTTTGCTTAGTCAAGCACCACGAACTTACCTGTCATGCTCTCAGTGGATGTTCTCATTCGCACAAAGTATACACCGCGTGTAAGGTCTGCCGGCAGCGGCAAGCTGTGTTCTCCTGAAGGTAAGATTCCATGACACATAAAAGCGGCCCTTCTGCCCCCTGCATCGTAAAGATCAAGCTCTACAACCCCGGCCTGGGCTGTGTTGAAGAAAATCCTTTGGTCCCGTATGCGTATCTCTGGCGGAGCGGTCATTTTTGTCTCTTCGATGCCCGGGGTGAGGTTGTTCCCTGTAAGTACCACGTAAGTGCCGGCTGTATCGAACTGGGGATCGATCTCGTCCTCCAGGCTGGAGATGCGCGTTATTGCTCCTGCATCGGCAGCAATCCAGGTGTAGTTGATGGTGGTGACGATGTCCGTATCCCCGGGTACGAAGAAGGTCAAAAGGGTGATGGTTGTATCATAGGTTATGTAGCGCAGGGTTTCATCAAAGGTGTCTGCGGGGACGATTGCGGTACCCCAGGCGTCCACCTTACTGTGACTCTTGCCCCATTGTTCTATGATGATGTTGAGTTCGTGGCTGATGGTGTCGGCGGTGTAGAAGGAGTCGTCCCATTCTGCACCCATCTGGAAAGGAAGGACGGAGTTGAGCCGATCAGGATCGTAATCGCGGCAAATCACGAACGTGTCGGACACGAGATACTCGCCGATCAACAGCATCTCGTTTGATGTGGTTTGGTAGTATTGCCACGCTTCCCCGGAGATGGTATCTTGAAGCCGTCCATTTATATGATAAACGAACTCCGCGCCCGGAAAGGAGTCGACCGCCGGGGTATCGTCGGGATCGAGGACATCAAACCCAACCTCAAGACCCGTCACCTCGCGGGAGAAATCCCAGGTCTGAGGGCCGCCGGTACTGCCTACCGCCACGATTATAACCTCAGCCGTATCCTGGACCAGTGTGGCCTCATAACCGATGTCAGGCAGGTCATCGGCTGTGAACACGGGCTGGGCTACGACAGGTAGGGCAGCGACGAGAAGAGCCAACGCGAAGGCTTTTTTCATAATGCTATCCTCCATTTGCTTGACGTCAGTATAAAGGTTCTTTTACATTCTGTCAACCCGTAACACCCGTAACCCGTAACGCGCCTTCTGATCGATATCAGCGTGTGTTACGAGTGTGTTACGAGTGCGTTACGAGTGTGTTACGGGTGTTACGGGGTGTTACGGGTGTTACGGGTTGACAAACCAGGAAAGAAGACATAGACTCAGCTAAAAAATCGGAGGCCTTGATGCGCGATTCATACGATCTCGTGATTATTGGAGGAGGCATCATCGGAACATCAATCCTCTGGAACCTTAAAGTCCAGGGATTTAGGGGAAACGTGACACTTTTCGAGCGCGGGGATGCCCTGGCCGAAGAGACATCCGCCAAATCCGCGGGTGCGTTCCGAAATCTCTGGGGCTCGCGCATCAATATGGAAATGTCCACCTACTCGATCAACTTTCTTTCTACCTTCGAAAAGGAGTTCGATATCCCCATAGGCTTCCACAAGCACGGCTACCTCTTTACCTTCTATCCCGGGCCGTGGGAGCGGGTAAAGGCCTACAAGCCGACTTTCGATGAGGTAGGTGTTCGCGCCGAGCTTGTCTCTCCTGAAGAGATCGAACGCATGGTTCCGGGTCTTAAGTCAGGTGTAGATCACATTGATCCTGAGATCCGAGAGTTTGCAGGGTTCCAGCCTTTTGCAGGCGGACTCTACGGTTCTGACTGCGGCAGCTTCGATCCCTCTGCCGCGGCCAAGGGATATACCGAGCGTGCCCAGCGCGAGTTTGCCGAAAGCGCCGAGGTTCACCTGCGCACCGAGGTGAAACGCGTCGAGTTTGAGTCTGGAAAAGTTAAGGGTGTCCAGCTTTCCAACGGCCGCCGCATCGGTGCCGGAGGCGTGATTCTTGCCGCGGGCCCGTGGTCAATGCAGCTTTTGGCCGCCTCCGGTTTGCGCGATGAGGAAAACCTTCCGGTCGATCCCATCAAACGGCAACTGTTTGTTACCAACCTGCCCGATATCCCAGGCTATGAGAATATACCCTTAGTGATCATCGATCGCGGCATCTACTTCAAGTACGAGACCGGCAACCTGCAGATAGGCCGCGCCGATCCTGAACAGAAGTCTGGCTTCGATCAGGAGGCCTCCCTTGCTTACTACCGCGACGAGATAGCTCCCTACATGCAGGAGCGTATCCCGGGTACCGAGCACTGCAACGTGAAATCCATGTGGGGCGGACTTTACAGCATAACGCGAGCCGATCACAACGGCATCCTTGGCGCTCATCCGGCATACGAAGGCCTCTTTCTTGCCTGCGGATGGTCAGGACACGGGGCAATGGTCTCTCCTGCCGCCGGGCAGGCGTTGGCCGAGCTTATCGTTCACGGAGAGTATAAAACCATCGACGCCAGCCCTTTGCGCTTCGAGCGCTTCGCTGAAAACGATTTGGTAGTGGAAGAGATAGTAATATAATCCCCTCCCCCTACCCCCTCCACGTAGGGAGGGGGAGGATAAGAAATGACTTGCACACAGAGGTTTCCCCTCCCCTGGTGGAAGGGGAATATCCTTATCCACCTCCTCGGTGGAGGGGGATAAAGGGGGAGGGGAGAAGAGAAGAATTTACGATGAAGAGAGAACTCACACCTTTGGCCAGGACCCTTCGCAAACGCATGACCGATGCAGAGATCAAACTCTGGAAGTATCTCAGCCGCAAACAGCTTGGCGTAATCTTTAGAAGACAGTATCCGATCAAAGAGTTCATAGTGGACTTCATTTCCTTTGATGCAAAGCTGGTTATAGAGGTGGATGGCAGTCAACATGCTGGCTCCGAAGCTGATAAGGTGAGGGACGAGTGGTTTCGATCTCAGGGATTCAAGGTGTTGAGGTTCTGGGACAACGAGGTTTTGAGGAACATTGAAGGGGTGATGGAAACTATCAGAAGGGAGATTGAGTAGGATGAGTCGAATCCCCTCCCCCTACCCCCTCCACGTAGGGATGGGGAGGTTAAGGAATGACTTACACACAGAGGGTTCCCCTCCCCTGGTGGGAGGGGATAAGGGGAAGGGGAAAATGTCGCTTCGCGTTTGCTTGGGGACCCGAAATATAATGCTCCTTTTCTCCTGCGGAGAAAAGATCGCAGAGGAAACTAATAATCCGCAGATTAACGCAGATGGAGCAGCCGCCGACCTAAAGGTCGGCCCGCTTTGCTCAGAAAAAAGTAAGAGGTTGACTTTCCCAATATAATCCGGAGAATTCCACATGCAGAAACTCGCCGAAGGCAAAACCAAGATAATCTACGATCGGGGCGACGGAACGGTTCACATAGTCTCCAAGGACGACATCACCGCAGGCGACGGTGACCAGCACGACGTGATCCAAGGCAAGGCCGCGCTCGCCACCCGCACCACCGCCAACGTCTTTGAACTTCTCAACCGCAGCGGTATCTCCACCCACTTCGTCAAGAAGGTCGGCCCTCACACCCTTCTGTGCAAACGCTGTCAGATGATCCCACTTGAGATCGTAATCCGCGGCACCGCCGCCGGTTCTTATCTCAAGCGCAACCCGGAAGTCTTCGAAGGTCAGGATCTCGATGCTCCTCTCCCGGTCGAGTTCTTCTTAAAAGACGATTCCCGCCACGACCCTATCGTTACCTTCGATCCCAAGGGCTGGCAGCTTCATCCACCGAAGGAACCGGTCGCAGATTCCAACGTCATCGAAGAGATCGAACCACTGCTTGCCCCTGCCGAGATCGCTGAGATCACCCAAATTACCCGCCGGGTTTTCGACGTCCTCTTCACAGCCTGGGCCAAGCTGGATATAAAACTCGTCGACCTCAAGATCGAGTTCGGGCGAACGGACGAGGGCAAGTTGGTGGTCGCCGACGTGATAGACAACGACTCATGGCGCATCTGGCCGGGCGGCGATAAGGAAAAGCAGCTTGACAAGCAGGTCTACCGCGACACGCGCGATCTTGGAAGCACCCGCTCCCGCTACGCCGTAGTCGCCGATTTGACCGATCGCTTTACCCGTGTTCTAACCCTGGGGTCTTGAGAGCCATGGTCTTGGTCTTCAAACCCGGATTGACTACGGTCGCTATCCTCTTTTCCCTTTTTTCTTTTTCAGCAGCCCTTGCCGAGCCCTATATTGAGATAACTCGTGACGGAGGAAACTTTACCGTTATTACCTCCATAGAAATCGAACGGTCTGTCGAGGAAGTCTGGCCTTTCATGTGGGAGTTCCGACACATCAAGGGATATGCGGATAACGTCCAGCGAGTCGACTCCCTTGGGGGAGGGAAAGACTGGTATAACGTGAGATATGTCGGCGAGTTCCCTTTTCTTCATGCCGAGATCACCAACCGCAAATGGATAATCGACGAGGGTAAATCCGTAGGGACCAGATTGGTCAATTCTTTGGTCCAATCGCCTCTTCCACTTGCCTTTATACGTGCAGAAGGGTTTTGGCGATTGGACTCATTAGGGCCTGATCGCTCTCGAGTTTACTTCAAAAACGTTCTCGAACTGCGGGCCGCAGGTATGGAATGGCTTTACACCCCTATCGCCAAACGCGACGGCAAACGCATCATGAAAAACTTAAAGCGTTACGTTGAAAGTCGGTGATAAACACTTAGTCCATGCAACTGTTTAAGAAGTCGTAGTGGCCGACCTTCAGGTCGGCTCTTTATCTGTTAAATTCTACACGTCCGAAGGACGACGGTTACGGAGCAAATCGCTTGAACGTCTAACCTCATCTCGGCTTTAGGTCTTTGCTGGGTCTTTAGCCGCCACAGTCTATGCAGAATATGTAGGGGCGGCACATACCCTATGAGATGTACAACATCTCAAGGGGCAGGCCCTGCGTCACTCCTACAACTCAAGTAGATTTTTAATGAGGCAATGCGAACCCTTGACTTTTGCCGAATTTTGCGTTTGCTTAGACTTATGATCGCCGAGCACCTCTCCTTCCTGTGGAGAGATATCTTATGGTGGTGGTTAAAGATCTTCGTCGGGCTACCTCTGCGTCTTATACTTCGTACTCGAAGCGAAGGTAAGAAACACTTCCCACCCCCAGGTCAGCCTGCGATTTTAATAGGCAACCACACAAACACACTTGACCCCTTCATACTTTCCCTTTATGTCAAACGGCCCATATGCCTCGTCGTCACGGACGACGATTTCAGATACAAAGTCTTCCGCATCCTGCTGGGCTGGCTAAAGATAATCCCCACTGCCAAGAGTACCCCCGACTCCGTTACCATGCGCACGTTAATCAAAGCGGTCAAACAGGGACAAATAATAGGGATTTCCCCTGAAGGGGGCCGCAACTGGGACGGTGAGGTGCCTCCCTTAGATGCAACGATCCCTCGCCTTGTGAAGAAACTGCGCCTGTCTGTCATCTGTGTGAAAACAAGGGGAGCCTACCTTACCTGGCCTCGCTGGACAAACCGACCTCGCCGGGGGAGGATCATCCTTGAGTTCAGCCATCTGTTCGAGAACCCGGCCGAGATCCCGGACGACGTAGCCGAGATCGCTCGAATGATAGATGAGAAACTTCGCTACAGCGAGCTTGAAGATCCTGAGATCACCAAACATGTCTTCGGCCACCCCAACGTCGCCGAGCACCTGGAACTTCGGCTGTGGGTATGTCCGCAATGCAGGAACTTCTTCGTGCTTGAATCCAAGGGCAGGCACCTTTACTGCAGGCGCTGCGGGGCGCGCTGGGAGTTCAGGGGGAACGGAACGTTCGTATTAAAGAGGTTGGGCGAGCCGGCGGCACCCGAAGCACGCAACTTCAAGCGATACATTGATTGGGCGCATTACAACGACGCCGTGACCATGCCAATGCTCCTTGATCGCAAAAGGAAAGGCAGGAACCCTCTGGTTTCACTTGCTGCCAGGATGTGGTCTTCTGCCATCCGAACACGAAACGACCGCAGATTCAAGGTTCCCGAGGATGGTTCGGCCAGTCTCACCCCTGACTTCAGAATGGTGTTTACTCGAACCGAGGATAACAAAGTTCTCATAGATATCCCTCTGGCCGAGATGAAGGGGGCCAACGTTGTGTGGAACCAAAAGTTCGAGTTCTTTCAGCCGCAGGTGGCGTACCGTCTGGCATTCTACGGACAGTCGGCCTACTTTTGGCACTTCCTGACCAAAAAACTAGGAGAAAAATGACGCCTCGGATCGATAGGGGGTGGGTGGAGGATAGGAAGACATGAAAGAGACGAAAGGAGTCAAAAAAGGAAAGCGGGAGACGGGTTTTGAACCCGCGACCCCCACCTTGGCAAGGTGATGCTCTACCACTGAGCTACTCCCGCTTGTTAGTGTTCGAGGCCTCGACCAGGATGCTCTGTTCGAAACCCCTCACAGACACAGAATATTACCCGGCCAGGTACGTTCTGTCAACCCTACCCGAATTATCCCAACCGGTCAGGCGAAGAGAATCTCGCGTAATTCAGATACCGACTGCTGTGGAGCTATCGGGTTTACCATAAGACCGCTTCCTATCTCAAAACCTGCCAGAGCCTCATAACGTGGAAGTATCTCTATGTGAGTATGGAAAGTACCGGATTCGTCATTCAGGGGTTCGGTATGCAGCACCAGGTTGTACTCGAAGGGGCTGGATTCTCTCCCTTGTGATGATAGCTTGGCAAGGGCCGAGAGTACTTTTTTGAAAAGGGCCGCTAGATCGTCAATTTCGTGATCCTTAAGATTTGCGAAGGCGGGCTCGTGGTGCACAGGGGCTATCCAGCTTTCATGCGGGAAGCGAGGAGTGGGCGGGGAGAATGCTCGGAAAGACTCCTCTTCGACGATAATGAGAGGATCGGTTGGCGCAAGACACAAGGGACAACGGCCTTTCTCGGCCATGTTCAAGAACGCCTCAGATTCTTGCACAAGACGGGGCGGCACCCACGAGAGTCCGACCAGCTGGGTGTGTGGATGCTTGCGCGATGCTCCTCCGCGTAATCCTTCGTTTCGAAAGGCCATGAGTGCACGCAGGCGTTCGTTGGAACCATGATGGCTCATGCGATCGCGAATCACCCGCATCACTCTGGATATGGTTTGAACGGGCATCTCGTGCAGGAGCGCGTCGTGCTGTGGGGTTTCTACGATAACCTCGTGTATGCCGTAGACCTCATGGTTTTTGTTCGATGGAAAGAATGGATAGCGATTGGCAAAGACTCGAACCTCCCAGTTTCCTTTTTCAGGCAGTCGGAATAAGGTAGGTGGGGTGAGGTGCTCTGCGCCCGGGCAGAAGGGGCATTTGCCCTTTGCGTCCTGCCTGGTTTCCTTGGGCCTTGAGCAGCGACCTGGCGAGATCAGGACTTCGGAGGAACCCAGGGTATCCCTGAGTAGAAGGTAGTCTCTTTCCTTTAAGTCCATCTTGATCCCAAGGTTCGAACTATTTTTCTTCGCCTGTGGGTGTCGCTTCCTGTGGGGCAGCCTTGAACGAGGATTCTTGCTCGTCTAAGAAGTACACTATCCGGGCTGCGGCCATCAAGCGTTCCTTCAACTCCTCTTCCGCTTTTCCTCGTTTTTCACCGTAGAGGCTGGAACGTATCTGCGCTTGGGATTCCTCAAGCGAGCGTTGATAGCCTTCATTCTTCTTTTCCACCGTGATTAACCAGTAGCCCTCGTCGGTTTGAATTGGTTTGGAGAACTTGCCCTCTTTGAGTCTGAAGGCCTGACGCTCGTAAGGTTTTCCGCTCTGATCCTTTTTGATGTAACCTGCATACCCGCTTCTCGACCCTGTCTCGGCCTCTGAGAGGACCTTGGCCAGCGAATCAAACCTGGCTCCTTCCTGAAGCAGATGGTATATCATCCTGGCGGTGTCTGCTGAAGTAACCAGTATCTCGCGGAGCCGGACCTGTGCCGGACGCCAGAACTCCCTTTTGTGTCCCTTGTAATAAGCGGCGATTTCTTCGTCGGTTGGCTCGGCTCCTGAGGCTACTTCACTGCGCAGAAAGGCGTCTACCAGAAGCTGAATGCGTTTGGATTCCGTTATAGCCGACAGGCTGTCGCTGAGATAGAGTTTCTGTTGGGCGAGTTCGTGATCGAAGACCATCTCGCCGATTAACTGCGCCAGCGCTTGCTTGCGGAAAAGGGTATCTTCGGCCTGCTCAGGGGTTTTCAGCGGCATCGTTGCAATGTAGGCGTCCAGATCGGCTTGGAGTATTACCCTACCTGCCACCCGGGTCAGGGTGTCGCCCGATTGTGTTGAATCCACACCAGCGTCCTCGCGAAAACGATTGAGCGCTTCCTCGCTCAGTTTACCTGTCTCCTCGCGCCGCAGAAGTTCTTCAATCGAAGCCTTGGCCTCCTCGTAGGGCGTGCGCGTCTCCTCGGTTTTGTCCTCGAGCAAAAGAATCTCCCAGCCTCGTTCGGTCTCGTAAGCTTCACTTGCAGAGCCCGGTTTCAGGTTTTCTATCACAGGCTGCATGCTCTCGGAGAATGTATGCAGGGGCCGGGCACTCGCGAGACCGCCTTTTGTCTTTGTTGAAGCGGTTGAGTATAGCTTGGCCACCGAGTCGAATGGTATGCCCGCATCCAGGGCCGCAAGAACAGAATCAAGCATCGTCGTGTCGGTTACAATCTCGCGAACGGTGTATTTTGCATATTGGATGAAGCGCTTCGGATTCTCCTTGTAGTAGCGCTTCTTGTCCTTATCGGTTATCTCGATCCTATCAAGCACTTCCTTCTTGTAAAGCGTCCTTAGCATGACCTCTCTCGCAGCTTTCTTTATTTGATAGGTAAGATCGCCATCACTCAAAAGGCCGGGTATTAGCACACGTTTTGCTCTGCAGCTGCCGCAGCCTAGTTTGATACGGACTTCTGTGGACTCAACCGGGGCGAACTCCTGGACAGCCGCCAGCTTTAGCAGTCGTTCATAGATGATGCGATCTATGAGTTCCTTGCGACCTTCCGGGGTGGAGACGTGTTTCTGTTCAGAAGGTGAAAGCTTCTTTGAAGCTATCTCTTCCAACTCGAGTTCGGTTATGGGGTAGGCGTCTACCTCGGCTACCTTTATCTGGTAGTTTTTAAGGAAACATCTCTCGATCGCTGAAAGGGCCCCTTCATAGAAGGGCGAATCTGGATACCCGGTTATGACCTTTTCGTACGAACGCGCCGCACGTCTGAATTCTTCGCTGCGTTCGAGACCCAACCCAAGAGAGTAGTAGAGCCTGGCTTCTTTGTCTTTCGAGGGACCAGGCCTGGTAAGCATGGTATAAACCAGGTAGGCCTCGCGCGGCAGCCCGGCGTGATAGAGAAGAATATCCGCCTTTTCCTGTTGCAGAAGAAATTCTTCTGATTTACTCCACTCACCTTTCACTTCCTCTTCCAGCATGGTGAGTGCCTGAGGCACGGAATCGTTTACGTACATCCTCCTGGCGGCCTTCAGGACATCTCCTACATCTTTAGCTGTAAGGAATGAGGCTGCCAAAAGGAGTCCAACAAGAGATACTTGTAGTTTCATGACACTCCTTTCTCTGAGCAATTATCTTCCCATCCGTCGTCTCTTAGGTCCTTGATTTTCTATAATTTCCCCTCCTTAATATTATGCCTTTCCTGTATCTTTCAGAAGGTATATCCTGCCCCTACCAGATGCGTTGCCCCAAGGCCGCCGTCATGACCTCGGTACGCATAATCGATAAAGAAACCTTTATACCGGCCGCCTGCACCCACGCTCCATCCGTAATCAGCGCGCCCTAAACGCAGCGAAATAAGATCGTAGATGATAAACTCCACCCCTCCACGCGGTCGAAGATATACTGGCCCCAGGTGGGTCTCGAGACTGTCAAGGCCCATGAGGCTCACCTCGCTTTCAACAAGCAGGCGTAGTGTCTGGCGGCCCAGCCTGAACTCCTGCATTGCTCCTAATGCGCCGCGAGGGATAAGGAGGTCGGTTTCCTCGGTGCTCCAGAATAAAGGACTGGCAGAGGCGTTTTTGATCCGTGCACCAAGCGCCAGGCCCCAGTCGAACCGGTAACGCGCTCCAATATCTGCACCAAATCCAAAACCTTCTGCCGCGACGAGGTCCCTGTAGAATAACTTTACGCTTGCCCCGAGCGAGAGGCGATTGCTTACAAGTACTGCTGAGAGCTGGCCGATCCAGTCTGAGGCGGTAACGGTCGAGTCGATCCGCGGCCGGTTGTCCGGACCTACAGGCCGCGTTGTATCCGGCAGACTGGTAAAATGTATGTTGCCTGCCCCGTTGCGTAAAGCCATTAATCCTACACCTCCGAAAGAGGTTGCATAGCTCAGAGCAAAAAGGTCATTCGTCACCCGCCCATCACCTCCAAACGCTTCGGTATGTTTAAGAAAAACACCTGAGCCCGCATCTATACCGGTGGCCGGGTTATAGGCCCATGCCGCGGGGTCCTGTCCCACGCTTAATCCACATCCACCCAATCCTGCGGTTGCCGCACTTTCACGATAGTCCTCGAAATCCGCACCGATGTCCGTTAAAGCCGCAGCGAGCAGAAGGGGCCCAAGGCCCAGTATCACTATTCTGTGCATCTTACGGTGGTTTGAAGCTCTTTTTTGAAGTAGCGCTTTGATATGTTTGCGGGTTTGAGTTCGGCCTTCACCGTATATCTACCGGTTTTCACCCGTTCTCCTCGTTCGTCTCGTCCGTCCCATACAATCAGGGCCTCTCCGATGGGGTATTTATGACGCGGGCTAAGCTTGCGAACAAGGAAGCCGTCCTCATCGTATATCTCAACCGCGATAGTGGCGGTTTCGGTGAGGTAGATCGAGATGGTTGTTCCCTGATCTGCGTCAAATGGGTTCGGGTAGCATCCCGCGATGAAACCGTCGGCCCCGATCCAGTAGTACTGGCCTCCTTCGGCCTCGGCGATAAAGACCTGACCCGTAGGCGGGTTGATAACGATTCCACGCGGGGAGTAGAACTCGTAATCATCGCTTCCTTCCCGTCCTATACTGATGATGTAATGAAGCTCTCTGTCGAACTTGTGAACCTGGTGGTTATGCATGTCAGTAATATAGATGCTTCCTGAACGATCAATAGCCACGTATGCAAAGCGTACGTCCTCATACCCCATTTCCTTGTGTGTAACCCTTACCTTCAGATCTCCGTAGGGGTCGAACATGGAGATGCGCCTCTGGCGGTTGTCGATCACTGCTACGAAGTTGTCCTTGTTGTCGTTGGCTGGTGCGTCACGATCAATCATCGCTAAAGCGCGAGGCTTGAACAGATCGCGCTTCCATACCGAACGCACGCTTCCGTCAGCATTGAAGACAACCACCCGATTGTTGCCCTCATCCGCCACGTATATTGTCCCCTTGGAGTCCACCGCAACGTCGGTAGGATGGTTGTAGCCTGAGCCTATCTTGCCCAGCCAGGTGATGCTGCCGTCCTCGTTATATTGCAGATGGACAACTCGATTATTGCCTGCGTCCGCCACATAGACGTCTCCATCCGGGGTTGCCGCTATCCCCATGGGCTGGTTGAACTGGCCCGCTCCTGAGCCTTTCTCCCCGTAACGCTCCAGGCGCTTGAACTCCACGTTATAGATTATCTCCCCGGCCCCGGAGTGAACGGCAAAGAGCGTCAACTCGTCATCGTCCCTGCGGGTGGTGGTGTCGTCGTACATCTTAAGTTTGGTTGCCGTAAGTCCCTGTGGATCTTGAAATTGGAAGCTTCCTCCCAGGTACAGCGAAAGATAAAAGCGGTTTGCACGGTTATATCCCAGGGTATGACGGTAGGGCGGTACCAACAGGGTCGAAGGATGATAGTTGCTCGCTGATACAAGCGCACTTAAAAGAAAGATTAATCCTCTCATCCCCTATAACTTTAGCCAGAATTCCGTCGATGTCAAGAGGTTTAATTCTCCTTTATAGGCTGTGGTAAAAAAATCAGGGTTTTCCCCTTAGTAACCCTGTGAACACAACACAAAGTGTTTTGGAGTGTTTAGGGGTTGACAAAGCTCGACTCATCGTTATACTCTTTGGTTCCGGCGCTCCGCCGGAAAGTGGTCGGTATTTTCCGGACCAACATGGGTAAGAAAGTTCGCAATCGAAGAGGGTTTGCTGGGCGATGTTTTTTGTTCTGTAATGTTTAAGGAGGAACAAATATGGCGAAGGCCAAGTTCGACAGATCGAAGCCGCACATAAACATAGGGACTATAGGTCACGTGGATCACGGCAAGACCACGTTGACCGCGGCGATCACCAAGGTGTTGGGTTTTGCAGGCGGCGCTAAGTTTACGCCTTTTGATGAGATTGACAAGGCTCCCGAGGAGAAGGCGCGCGGACTCACCATCCAGCTGGCGCACATCGAGTACCAGACCGAGAAGCGCCATTACGCTCACATAGACTGTCCTGGTCACGCCGACTACATCAAGAACATGATCACCGGTGCTGCTCAGATGGACGGTGCTGTTCTGGTGGTATCAGGTGCTGACGGTCCGATGCCGCAGACCCGCGAGCACATCCTGTTGGCTCGTCAGGTGAACGTTCCTGCTATCGTGGTATACATGAACAAGACCGATATGGTGGATGATGCGGAGCTTCTGGATCTGGTTGAGCTGGAGGTGCGTGAGTTATTGACGAAGTACGAGTTTCCCGGAGATGAGATACCTGTCGTTCGCGGCAGCGCACTGAAGGCGTTGGAGAGCGAGAGTACCGATCCTTCTGCGCCTGAGTACGCATCTATCCATGAGCTGATGAAGGCGGTTGATTCCTACATACCTTTACCTGAGCGAGAGATGGATAAGCCTTTCCTTATGCCTATGGAGGACATCTTTTCGATCACTGGTCGTGGTACGGTTGTAACGGGCAAGGTGGAGCGAGGTCGGATAGTTCCCGGCGACGAGGTAGAGATCATCGGTTTCGGCATGCATCGCAAGACGGTGGCTACGAGCCTTGAGATGTTTAGAAAGATTTTGGACGAGGCTATAGCAGGCGACAACGTTGGTGTTCTTTTACGCGGGATAGACAAGGACGAGGTGGCGCGCGGGATGGTCGTTGCCAAGCCAGGTTCGATCAAGCCTCATGTGAAGTTTATGGGTCAGGTGTACGTTCTCAAGAAGGAGGAGGGTGGACGACACAGCCCGTTTTTTGCCGGCTACCGTCCTCAGTTCTACATACGTACTACTGACGTTACGGGTTCTGTTGTGCTTCCAGAGGGGGTGGAGATGGTGATGCCGGGCGACAACGTTGAGTTGACGGTGGAGCTTATCAGTGACGTTGCATTGGAGGACGGTTCTCGTTTTGCCATCCGTGAGGGCGGTCGAACCGTCGGCGCCGGAGTGGTCACCAAGGTTATCGAGTAATGGCCAACATAGAGAAGATTCGCATCAAGCTCAAGGCCTACGACTACAGGATTCTTGATCAATCTGCAAAGGACATAGTAGATATAGCCAAACGGACGGGTGCCAAGGTCTCCGGTCCTATACCCTTGCCGACTCGCCGTTCGCTGTACACGGTTCTGCGTTCACCGCACATCGACAAGCGCAGCCGCGAACAGTTCGAGTTCAAGGTGCACAAGCGTCTTATCGAGATAGGCGAGGCTACATCCGAGATGATTGACGCCCTTATGCGACTTGAAGTCCCGGCCGGTGTTGAGATTGAGATCCATTCAGTGAAAGGATAAGAAAAGGTTCATGAAAGGAATGCTTGGACGTAAGCTCGGAATGAGTAGGGTTTATGCCGACGGTCGCAAGGTGACTTCTGTTACCCTCGTAGAGACAGACTCATGTCACGTAGTCCAGCGCAAGACCGTCGAACGCGACGGCTATGCCGCCTTGCAGCTGGGTATAGGCCGCCGCAAGCGCGCAACCAAGCCTCTGCGCGGACACCTCAAGAAGGTTGGTCTTGGTCATGTGCCGGCCAGGGTGATTGAGGTGCGAGGAGAATTTGAAGATGACGTCACGCCCGGCAAGAAGCTTGAGGTGGGTATGTTTCAGCCCGGTGACAGGGTGGACGTGGTCGGATGGACCAAGGGACGAGGTTTTGCCGGGGGGATGAAGCGCCATAACTGGCACGGGGGGCCTCGAACACACGGGTCAAATCACCACCGCCGTGTTGGCTCCGTCGGTCCTGGAACCTCACCAGGCAGGATTTGGAAGGGAAGCCGCATGCCAGGACATTACGGAAACGAGCAGCAGACCATTCGGAATCTTCGTGTGGTTAAGGTGGATACGGAGCGTCAACTTCTCTACCTCAAGGGATCGGTTCCCGGTCCTGTAGGTGGTTTCCTTGCAATAAAGAAGATGGCACCATGAAGATCAAAGTTCTCAAAGCAGACGGCAACCAGGCCGGAACTGTGGAGTTCCCCGACGAGATTTTCGCCGCCCCGGTGAACGAAACGCTTCTCTGGGAGGCGGTAGAGACCTATCGGGCTAACATGCGTCAAGGAACCGCCAAGACTAAGTCCAGAGGTGAAGTAGAGGGTTCCTCACGCAAGCTTTTCCCTCAAAAACATCTGGGGCGAGCAAGGGTGGGCTCCGCACGTTCTCCGACCCGTGTGCACGGGGGTGTGGCGCACGGCCCCAGGCCTCGAAGCTATCGAAAGGGGTTGCCCGCGAAGATGCGTCAACGTGCCTTGCTTGAGGCCTTAAAGCAGAAACTGCAGATGGGCAACGTTGTGGTCATGGAGGATATTGAACTTGAAGAACCCAAGACCAGACTTGTGGTCCAGGCTCTGGCGCCGGTGCGTGATAGCTCCAAGGTTTCCCTCTTGCTTGTGCCTGCCCAGTACTCCCCAGAGCTTTTGCGTGCCTCACGGAACATAGCTTCTTTGGATCTGATGCCCGAGGCTGATCTTAATGCCCACGCAGTCTGGCGCCGCCAGAAGCTTGTTCTATTCAAGTCGGCTTGCAAGCCGCTGGTTGAGAGGTACAGATGAAGGATCCGAGGACTGTAATTCGTCATCCCATCGTTACGGAGAAATCACTCATGGCAAGGGATGAGAAAGGACGCTACGTCTTAGTGGTTGCCATAGACGCCAACAAACACCAGGTGCGTGCGGCGGTCGAGGAGCTGTTCCACGTTCACGTGAAGGATGTTAATATCATGAGAGTCAAGGGCAAGCGCAAGCGCCTTGGTCGGTTCGAAGGTAAACGCTCGGATTGGAAGAAGGCTGTGGTGAGGCTGGCCAAGGGTGAGCGTATCGAAGAGCTCGCAGGAGGAGCCTGATGGGACGGGTAGTATCACGAGTTAAGAAGTACAAGCCCGTTACACCTGGACGTCGCTCCTACGAGGTACTCTACGATAAAGAGGTCTCCAGCGCGACGCCCTACAAACCTCTGCTTGAGCCTTTGCGTAAGACGGGCGGTCGCAACAACCAGGGGCGTATCACCGCGGCGCATCGCGGAGGCGGCGAGAAGCGGCACTACCGCGTCGTCGACTTCAAGCGGGATGATAAGATAGGTATCGCGGCTAAGGTTGTATCTATCCAGTACGATCCTAACCGTACGGCCAATATCGCACTCGTATGTCACCGGGACGGTGAGTACCGCTACATACTTGCCCCTGACGGACTTGCGAGCGGCGATCAGGTTGTTGCAGGTCCTGAGGCTCCTCTTCGTGTCGGCAACGCTATGCCTTTGGCACGCATCCCGGTCGGGATCGAGATTCACAATCTTCAGATATTCCCCCATACCAAGGGGCGTATGGTTCGCAGCGCCGGCTCGTCGGCCCAGATACTGGCAAAGGAGGAGGACAAGGCGTTCCTCAAGCTTCCTTCAGGAGAGGTCAGGCTTTTTAATACCTCATGTTATGCTACCATAGGTCGTGTTTCCAACCCTGAACATACGAAGGTAAGCCTTGGTAAGGCAGGCAGAAGGCGTCACATGGGGCGCCGTCCTCGAACACGTGCGGTCGCCATGAATCCGGTAGATCATCCCATGGGCGGCGGAGAAGGCAAGGCATCAGGCGGCCGTCCGCCTTGTTCGCGCACCGGATTGATCGCCAAGGGCAAGAAGACGCGGAACAGGAAGAAGGCCTCAAACCGCCTGATTGTTAAAAGGAGGAAGTAGTGGGACGTTCGCTTAAGAAAGGCCCCTATGTGGATGAGGGGCTCCTTGGGAAGGTGATGGCTCTGGATACCCGCAAGCAGAAGAAGGTGATCCGCACGTGGGCGAGGCGTTCCACAATACCGCCGGAGTTTATTGGGCATACGATAGCGGTGCACAACGGGCGCAAGTTTATACCTGTCTACGTCACCGAACAGATGGTCGGTCACAAGCTGGGTGAGTTTGCGCTTACACGCACCTATCGCGGCCACCACGGCGTAAAGAAAGAGATAGGTGAAATTCGAGGGAAGAAGAGATGAGCGAAGCGATTGCACGTGCAAGGTTCGTTCGTGGATCTGCAAAAAAGTTTACGAGGATATTGGAGTTGATTCGTAGTCGGCAAGTGGATGAGGCCCTCAGGATACTTACATTTCTTAACAAGCCCAGCAAAGAGCCTATCCTAAAGACACTGAAGTCGGCGATTGCCAACGCCGAATCTGGATTGGGTAAGGCGAAGTTTGAGCGGGGGGATTACTTTGTTGTTGATGCTCGTGCGGACCAAGGACCTGTGATGAAGAGGATGCGTGCCGCTCCTCGCGGTCGCGGAGTGATTATACGTAAAAGATTTGCCCATCTTACGGTAAAGATCTCCGATGAAAAGGGGAGAAAATAATGGGACAGAAGGTTCACCCCTTCGGATTCAGGCTCGGTTACACCAAACAATGGCAATCCCAATGGTTTGACGAGAAGCACTATGCCGAACACCTGGCTGAAGATATTCGAATCAAGCGCTACATCTATACCAAGCTCGCTGATGCCGCAGTCTCCAATGTGGTCGTTCGTCGTGTGGGCACAAAGATTGCGCTGACGATTTCTACCGCTCGTCCCGGTATGGTAATCGGGCAGAGGCGGGCTAACCTTGAGGCTTTATCGGAAGAACTCAAACAACTTGTCGGGAAGCCTGTCAGCATCTATGTCGAGGTTGTTCGGGTACCCGAGCTTGAGAGTCGCATCGTGGCTCGCATGATCGCGAGTCAGCTTGAGGCTCGCGTTGCTCACCGCAGGGCCATGCGACGTGCAGTAATCCAGGCGATGAAGCTGGGCGCTCGCGGGATTAAGATTGTTGTATCAGGTCGTCTTGGTGGTGCCGAGATTGCACGAAGCGATCGGCAATGGGCCGGCCAGGTTCCGCTTCAGACACTTGTGGCGGATATCGACTACGCGCAGGAAACCGCCTATACGATCGCCGGTACGATTGGCGTCAAGGTCTGGATCTGCAAGGGCGGCGCGGTCGAGACCTGGAGGAAGTAGCGATGTTGATGCCCCGACGTACCAAATGGCGTAAGCAGCAGCGCGGTCGAATGAAGGGTAAGGCAACGTCAGGTTCCAGAATCTCCTTCGGGGAGTACGCTCTTATGGCCATCGAGCCCTGCTGGCTGACCGCACGTCAAATTGAGGCCAGTCGTGTGGTACTGACCAAAAAGCTCAGGAAGGACGGGAAGCTTTGGATCAGGGTATTTCCGGACAAACCCGTCAGTAAGAAACCGCTTGAGGTTCGAATGGGTAAGGGTAAGGGCGCGCCTGAGTTCTGGGTGGCTCCCATCAAGCCGGGCCGGATCATCTTTGAGATTGAGGGGCTCTCCGATGAGGCGTCGTTGGCCGTTCTCAAGGAAGCCTCAAGCAAGCTGCCCATAAGAACAAAGATTATAAAGCGTGAAGAGGGAATCCATTATGAAGGCATCTGAACTGCGTTCCATGACCCGTGAAGAGCTCGATCACGAGCTCCGGGAGCTGCGTGAGGAAGAGTTCCGGCTGCGTCTGCGTCGCCCCACAGAGGAGCTTCCAAACGCTCTGCGTCTGCGTGCGATCCGCCATGACATCGCAAGGATCCAGACGATACTTCGTGAAGACAAACTCGGCCTGATCAGCCTTCCTAAGAAGAGCCAAAAGGAGCCTGAGAAAAAAGAGACAGAGAAGAAAGCCCCTGCCGAAAAACCCACCGCCAAAAAGCAGACCTCAACCGCCTCTGAGACTTCCGCTTCAAGGAAGGGTACTGCCAAGAAACCATTCAAGGTTGCTGCTAAGTCGAAGTCTGTAAAGAGATCCAGGGAGAAGGAGAAATGAGTCTGCGTAAAAGACTCATAGGTAAGGTTGTTTCTGATAGACCAGAAAAGACCGTCGTTGTGCAGGTGTCTCGTAAAGCTATGCATCCTACCTACAAGAAGTATGTGAGTAAGCGGCATAAATACTACGTCCATGACGAAGAGAATCGCTGCGAGGTAGGAGATATTGTAGAGATTGAAGAAACCCGGCCGCTTTCCAAACTCAAACACTTTCGTGTGGTACGGATCCTGGGAGAGAAGAAGTGATTCAGGACAACTCAAGATTGGTGATCAGCGACAATACCGGAGCCAAGACTGCGCGAGTGATCAAAGTACTGGGGGGTACGAGGCGTCGTTACGCGGGTGTAGGAGACATCGTTGTCATCGCGGTAAAGTCTTCTCTGCCCGCAGCATCAATCCGTAAGGGTGACAAGGCTAAGGCTGTCATAGTTCGCACTCGTAAGGAGATATCCCGTCCGGACGGAAGCTACGTGCGTTTTGACGACAACGCGTGTGTGATAATCGACGAGAACAAACAACCCAAGGGCACTCGCATATTCGGTCCCGTGGCGCGTGAACTTCGCGAACGCAACTTCTCGAAGATCATCTCGCTCGCCCCGGAGGTGGTGTAATGAAGCTCTCAATACGCAAGGGTGATATTGTAGAGGTTCTCTCAGGCGACGACAAAGGCCGTCAGGGCAAGGTGATCGAGGTGGATGCCAAGAAAGGCCGCGTCAAGATCGAGGGAATAAACATGGTCAAGAGACATGAGCGCGCCTCTGGCGCGAGGAATCCTGGCGGCATTATCGATAAGCCGGCATTTATGGATCGCTCTAACGCGATGCTTGTATGTCCGAGGTGCTCGAGACCTACTCGTGTTCGTTGGGAACGCCGCGGCGAGAAACGTATCCGTGTCTGTAAAAGCTGCGGCGGGGAGGCAGGTTCATGAGTATTTTACGCGATCACTACCGCGAAAAGGTTGTTCCTGCGCTGATGAAGGAGTTCGGTTACCGCAGCGTGATGCAGGTTCCTCGTATCAAGAAGGTTGTTGTTCACGTTGGCGCTGGAGAGGCTGCTCAGGACTCCAAACAGATTGAGCCCATAGTTGAGGATCTCGCGATGATCACCGGTCAGCGTCCTTGCATCAGCAAGGCCAAGAAGGCGATCTCCAACTTCAGGCTGCGCAAGGGGATGGTCGTGGGTGCTCACGTTACCCTGCGCGGGGAACGCGCCTACCATTTACTGGAAAGGTTTTTCAACTTCGCGGCCCCTCAGATTCGTGATTTTCGAGGGTTCTCGCCGAACTCGTTTGACGGCCGTGGAGCCTATACCTTGGGCTTGCGGGAGCAGCTTATCTTCCCGGAGATCGAAAGGGACAAGGTAAAGAAGATTTTCGGTATGGATGTAACGATTGTTACTACCGCGAAACGGGATGACGAAGCACGGGCGTTGCTGGGGCATCTCGGCATGCCCTTCCGAAAGGAGTAACGTGGCGAAACTGGCATTGATCAATAAGCAGAAGCGCGAGCCGAAGTTCAAGGTGCGTAAATATAACCGCTGCAGGCGCTGTGGCCGTCCGAGGGCTTACTATCGAAAGTTCGGCCTTTGCCGCATTTGTTTTCGAGAGTTGGCCCTGCGTGGTGAGATCCCCGGCGTCAAAAAGGCAAGCTGGTAGGGAGAAACTATGGATGTTATAGGTGATTATCTTACCGCGATACGCAATGCAATCCTCGCACGAAAAAAGGAAGTCACTTTGCCAACCTCGCGGCTGAGGCAGGAGTTTTCCAGAATCCTCCTCGAGGAAGGCTACATCAGTAACTTCCAGGTTCTTGACAAGGACTGGCCGCCGAGTATTCTTATTCAGCTTAAGTACTCCGCCCAGGGAGAAAGCGTTATAAGAGGACTCAACAGGGTTTCAAAACAATCCAGAAGGGTTTACCGTAATGCTAAGGAACTACCCCGCGTATGTAACGGCCTGGGTACCGCCATAATCTCCACCTCGCAGGGTATGATGGCTGACCGCCAGGCGCGAAGATTGAAGGTGGGCGGAGAAGTCGTCTGCGAGGTATGGTGATGGCAAGAGCCTCTTTTGTGCCGATAGTCCTGCCAAAGGACGTAAGCTTCAGCCAGGCCGAGCAAGGCTACGCGATCAAAGGCCCAAAGGGTGAAGTAGCCGTCAACTTCGTTCCAGGCATTGCGGTGAAATCGGAAGATGGAGCACTCAAGCTTTCCTATGCTACTACGCCGGAAAATAAGGCCATGCTCGGTCTTGCCGTGGCGCTCGTTTCCAACGCAATCACCGGTGTCACCCAGGGTTTTAAGAAGGTTCTGACCCTGCGAGGAACAGGATACAAGGTGCAGAAGGAAGGAAACAAGCTTAACCTTTCCCTAGGCTATTCTCACCCTGTTATCTTTGACCTGCCGCAGGGCATTGACGTGGAGATATTCGAACCGCGGTCGCGCGAAGACAAGGACTGGATAGCGGACGTAACGATTGAGGGGATTGATAAGCAACTTGTGGGACAGGTAGCGGCAAATATCAGGCGTCTTCGTCCTCCAGAACCTTACAAGGGTAAAGGGATTCGCTACAAGGACGAGCACGTACGTCGCAAACTTGGCAAGCGTGCCGTGGGAGCCGAGGAATGAGGAAAATGAGGAAGACCAAGCAATTCGGTCGCCGCAGACGTCATCTGCATATACGTCACGGGCTCAAGGGAACGACCCAGCGGCCCAGGGTCGTTGTGTTCCGTTCCAACCGTCACATCTACACTCAGGTGGTAGACGATTACGAAGGCCGTGTTCTTACCGGAGTTTCCTCGCTTTCACCCGCCTTGGGGGAGCTAGGTGTTGATGCTGATAAGAAGGCTCAAGCCGCAGCTGTTGGGAGGCTTCTTGCAGGGGAGCTTAAGAAACGCGGGATTGCCCGGATAGTGTTTGATCGGGCGGGTTTTAAGTATCATGGCAGAGTGAAAGCTCTGGCTGAAGCCGCACGCAAGGAAGGACTGGAGTTCTAGCATGTTTAGGGATAAGTTTCAGACAAGAACCCCGCAGGATGACTTGCTTGACAAGGTGATAGAGATCAAGCGTGTTACAAAGGTGGTTAAGGGCGGAAAGAACTTCAAGCTCTCGGCAGCGGTCGTCGTAGGAGACGGTGCCGGAAGAGTCGGCGCAGGTCATGGGAAGGCTGGCGAGGTGGCTATCGCCGTGGCCAAAGGGCGTGAGCAAGCTCGCAAATCCATGAGCAAGGTCTCTGTCGGTCGAACCATCGCTCACCAGACCGGGGCACGCTTTTCCGCCAGCCAGGTGATCCTTAAACCAGCTTCGCCTGGAACCGGCCTTGTTGCGACCCTTCCGGTCAGGGCGGTTCTGGAGGTATGCGGTTTTAAGGATGTGCTTACGAAATCTTTGGGTGCGCATACAGCTTACAACCTGGCTATGGCGACTATTCAGGCTCTGAAGAGTGTACGCAGCCTTGAAGAGACGGCTCGTCTGCGCAATAAACCGATCTCTTACTTTATGGAGCGTAAGGATGCGAGCGAAGAGTAAGAAACTGAAGGTAACGCTGGTACGCAGTTTGATTGATTCAAAACCAGTACATAAAAAAAATGCCCGCGCTTTGGGGTTGCGTCGTATCGGTGCAAGCCGTATCCACGATGATACGCCGGTGATTCGTGGGATGATAGCAAAGGTTTCCCATCTTGTTGAAGTGAAGGAGGTTGTTGATGGCTGAGTTGCTTGAGAGGCATCCCAAGGCTCATAAGCGGCGCAGGCGTTTGGGAACAGGCGTGGCGTCAGGTAATGGTAGGACCTGCGGTCGCGGCAACAAGGGCGCCGGGCAGCGTTCCGGCAAAGAGCACGGCCCGAAGTTTGAAGGCGGCCAGATGCCCTTGATACGGCGTATCCCCAAGCGAGGCATGCAGAAGGGTAAGAAACAAAATCATATGCACCAGGCCAAGGGTAAGGACAAGCGGCGCTACCAGGTTATCAACTTTGTTCGCCTTGCCTCCTGGGACCCCACCGAACCTGTTACTCCAGAGAGCCTTGCCAAACATGGTTTGGTTCGTCACGGCGATCGGCCGGTAAAGCTTCTGGCTCGAGGCGAGCTTAAACAGCCGCTTGAGATAAAAGTTCACGCCGCCTCCCGGAAGGCGCGTGAGATGGTCCAGAAGGCCGGAGGCAAGCTTGAGGTGAGCGTATCATGATGCAGGGCGTAGGGAACATCTTCAAGATCCCGGATCTCAGAAAGAAGATCCTCTTTACGTTGTTTATGGTAGTCATTTACCGTCTCGGAACCCATATCCCTACGCCAGGTCTTAACCCTCAAGCGGTGGGCGTGCTTCTTGGCCAGATGCGGGGTACCGTCTTTGGGCTTTACGATCTCTTTGTAGGCGGCGCGCTCGCGCGCGGGTCTGTGTTTGCCCTTGGAGTGATGCCTTACATCTCGGCTTCAATTATGTTTCAGATCCTTGGGTCTGTGTTCCCGAAGCTGCAGAAGTTGCAGCAGGATGAGGAAGGACGACGCAAGGTCAACCAGTACACTCGCTACTTCACTGTTGTTCTGGCTCTGCTTTACGCTGTAGGGATCGCGGTATTCCTTGAAGGTCAGCCTCCTGTGGCGCTTCCTGACGGCCGGGTTGTTCCTCTTGTCTCACAGACGGGGTTTATACTTCGATTACTTACCATATTCACACTGACTACTGGCACTATCTTCCTCATGTGGATCGGTGAGCTGATCACGGAGAAAGGCATCGGTAACGGTATCAGCTTTCTCATTTTCATCGGTTGTCTTGACCGTATCCCTACCGATTTGGGTCGTACAATCCAGCAGGTTGCGGCAGGGGAGCTCTCCTGGTTCGTTCTGGTGGTGCTTGCTGCCGTGATCCTCTTTACCTTCGGTGCGATGGTGCTTATGACCCAGGCGGTGCGTAAGATTCCAGTTCAGTACCCCAAACGGGTCATAGGAAGAAGGATTTACGGAGGTCAGTCCACCTTCATCCCTCTGCGGGTGAACACCGCAGGCGTGATCCCTATCATATTTGCCCAGAGTATCATCATGATCCCGGGGACCGTTGCGGCTTTCTTCGGCAAGACTAACTTTACCGAGGGGTTGCAGCTTTTGCTTCAGCCCGGGCGCCCGCTCTACGACGGTCTCTACGCCCTCTTCATCGTCTTCTTCGCCTACTTCTACACCTCGATCGTTTTCAACCCCCAGGATATTGCCAACAACATGAAGCGTATGGGTGGGTTCGTGCCCGGCATACGGCCGGGTGCAAGGACAGCCGAGTACATAAATACGGTGCTTAGCCGGATTACACTTCCAGGGGCCATTTTCCTTGCCTTTGTGGCCCTTATGCCGTGGTGGCTTATAAAGTGGCTCGGCGTGAGTTTCTTCTTCGGAGGCACGACCTACCTTATCATAGTGGGTGTTGCGCTCGATACGATTCAGCAGATAGAGTCCCATCTCCTCATGCGTTCCTATGAAGGCCTGCTCAAGGGATCGAAGATCAGGGGAAGACGTTGAAGATTGTCGTGCTTCTGGGTCCTCCGGGTTCAGGGAAGGGCACCCTGGCCGCATCCCTATCCGAGCACTTGAGGCTTGCCGTTTTTGTGATCGGTGACGTGCTGCGGGAGGCGATAGTGCGTGGAAGTGAACTCGGACTCAAGGTGAAGTCTGCCGTTGAGGCCGGGCGTCTCGTGGATGACGAAACTATCCTTGCACTTGCTCGGGAGTTCCTCCGCACACATCCGGAAGGGATGCTCCTTGACGGCTTCCCTCGCACCATAAGGCAGGCCGAGGGACTGCGTTCACTCTTATCCGCAGGGGACGAGCTGCGGGTTATCTACCTCGATGCGTCAGAAGAGACCGTGACATCCCGTTTAAGTTCGAGGCGGGTATGTCCTGGGTGTGGGGAGATATACAACATGCGCTTCAGGCCCCCGAAGAATGACGGGGTTTGTGATAATTGCGGCGTTACACTCATCCGCCGCAAAGATGATACCGAGGAGGTGATCAGGGAGCGTTACCGGGTCTATTTAAGAGAAACGGCACCTCTGGTTGATTACTTCGCCGATGGTCTCATAAGGGTGGATGGGAATCTGTCAGGTGATAAGGCTCTTGAAAGGGTTAGGGGTGAGCTGTGTCCGGCATAGTGATTAAGTCCGTTGCAGAAATCGAAGGCATCCGCCGCGCAGGCAGGATTTTGGCAAAGTCGTTGAATTTAGCCGCTAAGAAAGCGCTGCCGGGTTGCACGACAGCCGTCCTGGATGCGGCGATTGAGGAGTTTATACGTTCCCAGGGCGCCGAGCCTACCTTCAAGGGCTACCGCGGGTTTCCTGCCTCTGCATGCATAAGCATAAATGAAGAGGTAATTCACGGGATTCCTGGGGATCGGGTTATCAAAGAAGGTGATCTGGTTAAGATAGATGCAGGTGTTACAAAGGACGGTTTTATCGCCGATTCGGCAAGAAGCATACCCGTTGGTGACGTTGGTGGAGAAGTCAAGCGATTGATGGAGGTTACCAGGAAGGCGTTGCAGGCGGGGATCAAGCAGGCAATGCCTGGTAACAGGGTTGGTGATATAAGCCATGCCGTGGAAGAGGTGGCGAAGGCAGCAGGTCTTGCGGTGGTGCGTGATTACTTCGGGCACGGGACAGGGCTCGCCCTGCACGAGGAACCAAATATCCCCAACTTCGGCCCTTCAGGTGTTGGCCCTCGGCTCCAGGAGGGTATGACGATAGCTATAGAACCGATGCTTACCCTGGGGGTCGGTAAGGTTAGGCTTTGCGAGGATCGCTGGACAGTGGTTACAGCGGACGGGAAATACTCGGCCCACTTTGAACACACGGTTGCGGTTACCGCAAACGGGCCAGAGGTGCTGACAGAATATGTCTAAAAGGGATTTGATTCAAACCGAAGGCTCGGTTGTAGAAGCGCTGCCAAACGCGACCTTCAGGGTGGAGCTGGATAACGGTTTCAGGGTGCTCGCTCATCTTTCAGGTAAGATGCGCATGCACTACATCAAGATTCTTCCGGGTGATCGGGTGCTCGTGGAGCTTTCGCCCTATGATCTTACCCGGGGCCGGATTGTTTACAGGTTTAAGTAAAGGCCAGAAGGAGTTTTTAGGTATGAAAGTTAAAGCGTCCGTCAAGAGAAGGTGTACGCACTGCAAGATCGTCAAGCGCCATGGAAGGGTGTTTGTGATCTGCAAGCGCAACCCTAAACACAAACAGAGGCAGGGCTAGGAGATGGCACGAATTGCTGGCATAGATCTGCCTTCTGGCAAAGCGGTTGCATACGCCCTGCCCTATATCTACGGTATCGGGCTTTCTACTTCCAGAAAGATCCTTGCAAGTACCGGCGTTGATCCACGCAAGAAGGTTAAGGATCTGGATGAGAAGGAGTTAACCCTGATTCGTCGTGAGATAGAAGAGAACTACAAGATTGAAGGTAGCCTTCGTGTGGAGGTGTCAGCTGATATCAAGCGTCTGGTAGAGATTAACTGCTATAGAGGTATTCGCCACAAGATGGGTCTGCCGGTTCGTGGACAACGCACGCATACAAATGCCCGCACCCGAAAAGGTCCCAAGAAAACAAGCGGCGTGCTTAAGAAGAAGAAAGCCTAGGAGGATCGTTGGCCAGAAAGAGAACTCGTCGCAAGAAGACGCGGTTTCCAGAGGCGGGAATTGTTAAGATCTTTGCAACCTTCAATAATACGATAGTCTCGATCGGCGATTTTGAGGGCAATATTCTCGTTTGGACTTCAGGAGGGCGGATAGGTTTCAAGGGAGCCAAAAAAGGCACACCCTTTGCAGCCCAGCAGGCTACGGAATCAGCCGCACGTGAAGCCGCTTCCCAGGGTCTCAAGAAGGTTGAGGTTTACGTTAAGGGCCCGGGACCCGGTCGTGAGGCTGCCATTCGTTCCATTCAAAATGCAGGACTTCAGATTACCAGGATCGTGGATACAACTCCTATACCTCACAACGGCTGCAGGCCACCTAAGCAGCGGCGGATCTAGGAGAGATTATGGCACGAGATTTATCAGCGGTTTGCAAGAAGTGCCGCCGTGAGGGAGAGAAGCTCTTTTTGAAGGGCGAACGTTGTCTGTCTGAAAAGTGCGCTCTTTCCCGGCGCGGTGCCAAGGAGAGATCGCGCTACAGCAGGCGTGCCTCGGCTTATGCCCTGCAGCTTAAGGAGAAACAGAAGCTGCGCCTCATGTACGGCATGTTTGAAGGCCAGTTCCGCCGTTTCTTTAAGCTCGCGGAGAAACGTGGCAATCCGGCTATCGGACTTCTTTTGCTTTTGGAACGCAGGTTGGATAACGTTGTCCACAGGATAGGCTGGGCTCAGAGTCGTTCCCAGGCCAGGCAGATGGTTCGCCACGGTCATATAGCCGTTTCTGGACATAAGGTGGATATTCCTTCCTATTTTGTGAAGGCAGGGGATCAGATAGAGCTGCGTAAGCCTGATTCAGCTTCTGCACAGGAATGTGCCGAGCTCCTCGATACAGTGAAGTTACCCCCCTGGTTTTCCGCTGCCAGTAGCGGCAAGAAGGTGCAGATTACGCGTTTGCCGGCGGCTGAGGATGTAGCCGAGATACCTATTAATGCCCAGCTCGTTGTTGAGCTTTACTCCAAGTAATGGAGGGGTTAGTGTCTGAGCGAACTAGATTCATAAAGATTGCCGAAGCGGTTGCGGTGGACCGAGAGACACTTACCGATACCTTCGGTCGGTTTACTTTTGGTCCATTAGCCCGTGGGTGGGGGTGGACGATGGGAACGGTGCTGCGTCGTGCCATGCTCTCCTCGGTTGAAGGTTCGGCACCAACGCAGCTGCGAATAGACGGGGTTATTCATGAGTTCTCCAGTATTGACGGGGTACTGGAGGACGTGCCGTTTATAGTTCTGAATGTTAAGAAACTGCGCTTCAAGCTCGAAGGGGCGGATTTTGAATACGCTCGTCTGCATGCAGAAAAACCACGAGAATACACCGGAGCAGACCTCGAGCTGCCTGCAAACCTGAAGCTTGTAAACACCGATGCCCTGATTCTTACCCTTAGCGCAAAAGACCGCCCGGTGCACATAGAGATAAAGGTTGAGCGCGGCAGGGGTTATGAAAATCAGGAATCGGTGAAGAAGCGTTCGCCGGGTGAGCCGGTCGGTACAATCTTTCTCGATGCCTTTTACTCGCCTGTTCGTCAGGTGAAGATTGACGTAGCCAATGTACGGTATGGGGAGCGGACCGACTACGAGCAGATAGCCTTCGAGGTTGCCACCGACGGCAGCGTCACCCCTGAGGAGACACTTGCTCAAACCGCAGAGCTCCTTAAGAGCCATGTAGAGGCCCTTTCTAAGATTGTTGACCCTCGGGCTGGTCTGGCTGAATCCGGAGAAGCAGAAGAAACCGCCTGGGACGAGGTGCTGGTTGAGTCTTTGGATGTGCCGCAGACGGTTAAAAAAGCCCTGGCGGATCACGGTATAAAGACGGTTGCCGAGTTGATTAGCAATACGGAGGAAGAGATTAAAGAGTGGGGTGATATAAAGCCTCGTTCGTTCTCCACGCTGCGTTCCCGGCTGGAGGGCATTGGTGTCGAGTTTGCCAAGCAGCCAGCCGAAGAGGAGACAAAAGAAGGTAGCAAAGATGAGGCATAGGAAAGACCTTGCAAAGCTTGGGCGTCCTCGTGCGCATCGGAAAGCGTTGCTCTGCTCGCTTGTACGTTCGTTGTTTCTCTACGAGAGCATCAAAACCACCCTGCCTAAGGCCAAGGCCGCTCAGCGATTAGCCGAAAGGCTGGTTAGCCGAAGCCGTCGGGATGACCTGGCCGCACGACGTTACGCTTACGTGCACCTTGGTGATCACGGGCTGGTCAAGCGTCTCTTCGAGGAGATATCCCCGCGTTTCGAGGACCGAAATAGCGGTTTCACGCGGATCTTCATGCTTGGCTCACGACTTGGGGATGGAGCCCAGATGGCTGTCCTTGAGATGACGGTTAAGGGAGAGGTGAAGAAAAAGAAAACTAAGTCCGCAGCAAAGACCGCTGCGGGATCACCGGCGAAGGAAACCGGCAAGTCGAAGGCCAAGGCCGCCAAATCCAAGGCTAAAGCCAAGGACAAATCCGCAAAGGAGAAGGTCGTCAAGGACTCCAAACCAGCCCCAGCGAAGAAGAAGCCAGCCCCTAAAAAGAAGTCTGGATAGGTGCTTCGAGAGTTTCTTCAGGCCAAGCTTTATCCGATTCGAGTTACTGGGAAGAGTTTAGAGTATGAGGGAAGCCTGGGGCTTTCCCGCAGGCTCATAAAAGAGGCGGGTCTTGTTGCTGGCGAGCGTGTTTTGGTCGTTAATCTCGCCAACGGCGAACGGTTCGAAACATACCTCATCGAAGAGAAAAATGAAGGTGCCTGTTGGTTAAAAGGCGGAGCCGCCAGGCTTGGGGAGATAGGTGACAGATTGATAGTGATGGCGTTTGCATACCTTGAGGCTTCCGAGAGTATAACTCCCCGCATCATCAGGGTGGATTCTGAAAACAATCCATTGGGGAACGCGTGACCTTCATCATTCTGGCTGCTGGTAGTGGTAAGCGGATGAGGGGCTCTACCCCTAAGGTGATGCGTCCCTTGCTTGGCCGATCGATGATTTCACACGTCCTCTCAACGGTGCAGCGTTTTTCTCCAGAGCATCTGTTTGTGGTTGTAGATTCCAAGGGGCATGAGATGATACCTCAGGAGCTTGACGACGAGGGCATTCGTTATATCATCCAGCCTGAGGCTTTGGGTACGGCGGATGCGGCCAGACGTTGTCGGGATGAAGTCACGACCCGCAGGGTTATGGTTCTATGCGGGGACGTTCCACTTCTCCGCTCACAGACCCTGTCTGACATGATAGCCCTGCATCAGTCGCGTGGAGCAGCAGCTACCTTGCTATCCACAGAGTTTCCGGACCCCTCGGGATACGGACGCATCGTGCGTAACGGCGACGGTACCGTCCTGCGGATCGTGGAAGATAAGGATGCATCTTCGGTCCAGCGAGCGATCAGGGAGATCAACTCAGGCACCTACATCTTCGAGTCCAGCCTTTTGTTTGATACGCTCGAACTTGTTGAGCCAAGCCCTGCCACAGGTGAGTATTACTTGACGGATGTGGTCGCGATCCTTGTTGAGAGGGGAATGCGCGTGGAGGCTCTTAAGATAGAGGACAGCAGCGAACTGATGGGTGTTAACGATTCAGCGGCACTTAAGCGCGTGGAGGATATTTTACGCAGACGGCTTCTTTCACGTTGGCGGCGCGCAGGGGCCAGGATCGAACATCCTCATATGGTTTTTGCAGACAGCGAAGTGGAGTTGGCCGCCGGTGCCCAGGTGAACGGCAGAACAGTACTCAGAGGATCTACTCGTATCGGTCCCGGGTCTCGCGTAGGTCCTTTCGTCACCTTGGAAGATACGGTGGTAGAGGGTAACAACTGTATAAAGGGGTTGCGATCAAAAGGTTCATCCTCATAGTTCTGGTGCTTTTCGTGATGGGAGCGGCGGCTTCTATTGCATACTATTTTATAACAAAAGGAGAAATGGTTGCCAGGCCGGAGGTCGGGGGGTCTGTTCGTGTCGAGATACTCAATGGGTGTGGCGAGGCCGGTGTTGCCCGACGCGCCAGGGCTTATCTGCGTGCCAATGGGTACGATGTGCTTTCCATAGGGGATGCAAAAGGCCACTTCGCTCGGACACTCGTTGTGGAACGCCGCAGTCCCATGAACGCAAATGCCCGTCTGCTGGTACGTACCCTTATGCTTGATGAAACTGCTGTAACCCAGTCACTCGATACCCTTTCCCCGGTTTGGGTGACGCTCATTATAGGAGATGATTACGTAAAATATCTCCCGGATACAGTGGAGGCCATCCAGTGAAACTAAGCGGCGCCTTTGTCAAGAAGCTCGCAAGACTGCTTGTTGAGAAGAAGGCGGAGGATGTCCACATCCTTGATGTTCGTAAGCTTTCGGATGTTACGGATTTTTTTGTTTTTGCCACGGCTTCCTCAAGCATCCATAACCGTGCCCTTGCAGAGGAGTTGCGCCTGAAGAGCAAAGGTGATTGGGGTTTGCACCACATTGAGGGACTGGAGGGCGGGGATTGGATTCTTCTGGATTTCGTCGAGGTAATAGTTCATCTTTTCCTTCCTGAAACGCGTTTGTTTTATGAACTTGAACAGTTGTGGGGCGATGCAAAGGGGGTTAACTTCGCTAAAAAGACTTGACATACGTCAAAATCGCCCTAAGTTAATTATGTTATGATGCCTTAAAGGAGGTTCAGTGAATCTCTACAATCTGCTCAAACCGGAGTGTATAAACCTCAGTCTTTCTGCGCGAAAGAAGAAGGATGTATTGCTGGAGCTGATGGGTTGCATTCGCAAGGACAAAGACTCAGACCTTCTTGTTTCAACCTTACTAAAGCGGGAGGAACTCGGTTCCACGGGAATCGGCAAGGGCGTTGCCATTCCGCACGGACGTTCTTTGGTTGCAGACAAGCTGGAGGTGGTAGTGGGGCGCTCTGATGCAGGGGTGGAGTTTAACGCCATCGACAAGCAACCTGTGCATCTCTTCTTTCTGATCGTTGCACCTCCCCAGGACCCGGGTAACCAGTATCTTATAACCCTGGGAAGAGTGGCGGTGATATGCCAGGAACTCTTGAAGCGCAAGCTCTACGAGAAACCACAGACACCCGAGGAGTTTATAGCCCTTGTTAAAGAGATCGAGGATGGGCTCTGATGTCTGAAGAAATCAGGTGCCTCCTGGAGTTGCAGCATCTGGACTACATGATAAAGGACTGGCGTAACACCGAGATGAGACGCGAGTTCCAGAAGATCGGTTTCCAGACCGCCGAGGATCCCGTCGAGATGCTCTTAAAGAAGCGGGAGGAGCTTGTGAAGAAGATCAGCCCTGTGCTTTACCAGATGTATCAGCGTATAATCAGTCGCTACAACGATTGGGCGATCGTACCTGTTTTGAACGGCTTTTGCGGAGGATGCTTCAGCAAGGTACCCACCGAACTTTCAGGCCAGCGCGGGGCAGTCCATAACTGCCCGAACTGTGGACGCTTCATATACTGGGATTAGGGTGGAGGCAGGCAGGGGTCTCCCACCACGTCGGGGCCGGCTCTCCGGGGCGGTGCTGATTGCTGCAGTTGCAGGGCTGGCAGGCTGCAGATCAAATGCACCTGCGAAGGTAAAGACCCCGGAGAAACCGAATCAGGTGGAGATGACGATGGGAGAAACCAGGGTAACCCTGGAGGTGGCCGATGATTCGGATACCCGGCGTCAGGGTCTCATGTTTCGGGACTCACTTCTCCCGGACCACGGCATGCTTTTCGTTTTTCCCCAGGAAGCCATATACCCGTTCTGGATGAAGGACACAAGGATACCGCTTTCAATCGCTTTCATAAACTTCCGGGGCGAGATCGTTGGCATCAGCCAGATGCAGCCTTTCGATACCACCACCATGCACATGCCGTTCAGGCCATTTCAGTACGCGATCGAGATGGAGCAAGGCTGGTTCCGTGCCCACGGCGTCAAGAAAGGGGATACCCTGCACATACCTTACCCTTGATCTTGCATCCCACAAAGTAGCTTTGCTCCTTTGCGGGGACCCCAATCGTTAAAGCGAAGGGCAATCTCGGAGTGTGTTTGATATTGTGCGGCGTAACGATTTTTCAAATCGTACTTCTCGCAATGACATAAGATGCTTGACATCCCGGCCAAAAGTGCCTATATTTATATATTATGAACTCAACAGGGAGGATAGAATGAGGAAAGTTATCCTGACAATCTTGGCTGTAGCCTTGCCCGCCTTCGCCTCTTGGTCTGCGGGCGGGGTGAAGGTAGTCGAGACGCCGGATGAGATCGAAAACCCGCAGATGGTTTACATTAACGACGGCTCGGTAGTCATCTCATGGGAGGCTGATAGGCTCATCTACTGCCAGAAGCTGGATACCACTGGCGTGATTCACTGGGACGCTGATGGTGTGCGCGTATGCCTGAGCGATTCCAGCCAGCGAGACCACCACATGGTTACCGACGGGCAAGACGTGTGGTTCGTGTGGCAGGACGAGCGCTCGGATGACGGCGACATCTACGTGCAGAAGCTATCCGGCTCCACCGGCCAACGGCTGTGGGGAGATCAGGGAAAGATAGTAGTAAAGAACACCGAAACTCAAATGACACCGAGATGTGCACTTTTAGAAGGGGGTTCTTTGGGAGTTACTTGTGACGACTGGGCCTTAGAGCCGCGTGGAGTGAGTGTTCAATACCTTCTCCCAGATGGTTCTCTTGCATGGGATAGCACAGGTTTGCCTCTTTCAATCGGTTCTGGATGGATGGGCGGTAATGGATATGTTGTAGGTTCAGGAAGTGACCTGTATGTTTGCTGGTTTGGTTGGAATAGTGATCGAGGTATCTTCTGTCAGAAATTCAGTCAAGCTGGAGACTATCTTTTTGACACTACCAGCACACCCGATGTTTACGGTACAAGTCTTTGGAATATGGCGGACGATGCCAACAAAGGCTGCATAGTTCTTTTCCAGCAAAACGGTCGTATCAGTGCTCAGCGTTTCGACTCCTTAGGCAACGGACTATGGGGAAGTAATGGATTAGTATTGGAAAAAACCACTTTGTCTGAACTTCCTCTATCTTTGCTTCCACAGGAACAGGTAAAGTATGGCTTGCTGTCAGATTCTTCAGGAGGCTGTTTTGCCGCATGGGGTAATGAAATTTATGCTCAACACGTGGATTTTGAAGGACACATTTATTGGAACTACGGCGGGCTGAACGTATGGCATACGCCAACTGGTTACCCCAGGGCACAGAATTATCTTTCAATTGCTTACGATGGCAGTGGTGGAATATTCATTGCCTGGGACGATTTTGGCATAGACTCAGCAGGCACTTACCCTACAGGTGTACTGGTACAGAGAATTGATAAGAACGAGACGGTTCGCTTCCTGAGCAACGGTCTTAGTATTTGGCTTGAATCTGGTGTTTTACCCCATCCAATAATTCGGTCGGTCCCTGGGGCTTGTATTATCGCATGGCACGATTCAAGGAACTCACCGAACGCAAGCCTGTACGCGCAAATCGTAGATACAACAGGAAAGATAGGAAGTGGCATTGTTGAAAAACCACCCTCACGAGAACAGTTTAACTTAGAAGTCGATGTGAATATCGTCTCTGATCTCGTTTTACTTAAATATTCTTTGCCGTCTAACGAAACCGGAGGGCTCCGAGTGTTTGATGCCACAGGTAGGCTCGTGCTTTTACTGGAAATCACTCAATCTAAAGGTATGGTAACGTGGAATGTGTCGAACACCCCGTGTGGTGTCTACTTTGTCCAGTTAACAACAAATAATTCAAGGGTTAGCCGCAAGGTTGTGGTAATCAAATAAATTCAAATTGCAAAGTGCAAATTTTAAATTGGATGGTACCTTTTTCAAGTATTAACTTCTTCTGTTCCTGGAGGGATTGAGCTCAAACGCACGTTGACTTTCCACACCTACAGCGTAAAGTTAGGAATGCACAAGATTGTAGACCTTGCGAGTGAAGAGAGCCTGCTTGCCCATAATCGTGAGCTTGCAGAAAAGATTAATAAGCAGTTGAAGGAGCGAGGAATACGCTCCGTGGACGTGATGGGAGCCATAGGCTCGGGGAAAACAACCATCCTTGAGAAACTCTCAGAACGCTTAAAGGACCGCTACCGTATAGGTGCACTGGCAGGTGATTTGACCACTACCATAGACGCCGATCGCATCGGTGCTCATGGGGTCAAGACATTTCAGATAAACACCGGCAAGGAGTGTCATCTGGATGCCCATTTTATCTCCCATGCAGTGGATAAGGTCTCTGAGGATATTGATCTTTTGTTTATCGAGAACGTAGGTAACCTGATCTGTCCTGCAGATTTCCCCTTGGGTGCCGACAAAAGGATGGTGGTGATCTCGGTTACCGAAGGTCCTTACATGGTTAAAAAGCACCCTTACATATTCCGCGAGGCAGACGTAGCGGTCATAAACAAAAAGGATTTGGCTGAACCAATGCAGGTTTCGGTTAAGCAGCTCAAGGAAGATGTCAAGACAATAAGTCCTGGAACCAGGGTGGTTATTATGTGTGCTCGCACAGGCGAAGGGATAGAAGAGCTTATTTTAGCCCTCGAACTCTAGGTCTAATGCACGAGATGTCGGTAGCCCAGGGGGCAGCTGAGGCGGTATTGAAGGGAGCAAGGCGCGAGGGGGCGGTGAAGATTATTCGCATAAATCTCGAAGTAGGTCAACTTACCTTCCTCAACCCCGAACAGGTGATCTTTTGGCTTAAAGAGCTTTTTAAGGATACAGAAGCGGAGGAGGCGGAGATAATTCATAAGATAATTCCGGCCAGGGTGCGGTGCTCGAGGTGCGGATACGAAGGCCCGCTTCAGGTCAAGGAGGACCCTTTGTTTCACCAAGCCTTGCCTGTTTTTGCGTGCCCGAAGTGCGAGCGGGGCTCGCTTGAGATACTTGAGGGCAGAGATTGTATTGTACGTGACATAGAGATAGAAACATCACCCGACGACCAAACTGAATAATTTATCGGGGTCCCCGCAAAGTTGCAAAGCAACTTTGTGGGGTATTTAAATGTAGCGAGCGGGACGGGATGTCCCGCTCGCGGGAGGGGTTGATGGTTAGGGGAGGGTAATTCCCTCTTTCCTGTGTTGATTATAGGACGTGTTTTGCCCGCGTCAAGGCATGGCATTACATCTATCCGGATACATGGGGTGTATCGATAGGGGGAGAGAATAAGAAGGCGGCCTATCGGCCGGTCTTAATTATTCGATCTGAATGGTTTAGATTCTTCCTATGCCCCCCAGTGAACGGCCGGGTCGAAGCGGTCGTAGTCCTCAATCTCCATCGCGGCGTTGTATTCAGTCTCAAGCAGGTGGTAATGGGTTTGCTCCATCGCGGCCAGGTATTTGAGTACAGATTGCATCTTGGGTTCTTCGATCCTTCCTGCCATGGCCTCGTAGAATGCCTTTGCATCGAGTTCGGTCTGCATTGCAGACTTGAGGGCTTCACTTACATTACCGCCCTCGTCCGGTCTCCATCCGGGTACCGGTGCTACCGTCTGTTGGGGAATCACAGGTTCAGCCCCTGCGAACTTCTGCTTGAACAGGCCTCTCAGGATGCTTTCGTGTTTCTTCTCTTCAGATGCCATGAACCGCATCTTTTCCTTGAGCACGAGGTTCTTGGTGTGATTACTTATTTCCGTGTATATCTCCTGCGCCTCTATCTCGGCCTTTATGGCTATCCCGAAGAGGTCTTGTAAAGAATGATGTGCTTCGGCTTTCATCTGACTCCTAAGTCTTATCTGGGTTAAAGTCTAGGAAATTATCCGGCCAAGTCAAGGTCAAATGACCAGTCCAAGCCCTATCCTGAGATGGTAGGAGTTTCCCTCCAATCGTTCATCGGCTTCTGAAAAAATGGGAAGAAAACGCAGGGTGCCGATCTCGGCGGTAAATCTCCATACTCCCTGCTCCCAAATGCCTTCAGCCGCCAGGGTTATCCCGCCCGGATTAGGCCAGGGCAGGCGCAGCTCGTCAACGGGCGAAGCGGAATACTTACCCCACAGACGCAAGCTTAAAGGAGGAATGATGCGGTAGCCTGCCCCTATTTGCAGGGCCAGCGTGTTGTATTCATAAAGCTGGATTGTAGAAATGGGGCCTACGTAGTCTGCGGGTGGTAAATCAAGATATAGAGAGTCCATTGATGAGGTGAATGCATAGCTCAATGTAAAGAGCCCCTCAAAGCGGTCGGTTGCTGCGACGTGGATATCGGTTAAGATTTTTAGCGGCAACGAGATGCTTGCTTGGATGTGCTTCTGGTTGTTTGTGGTTCCTTTAAGCTGTATGGGAGTGGTAGATGAGTGCAGGACCAGGTCGAGCTGCAAGCGCTCGGTGAGAACGAGGATAAGTCCGGCTGAGAACCCAGGGGTGTGTCCAAAGGCTTCCATTGCCTGAGATGCTGCGGAGTCTTTTTCTTCACGCGTTAACCATCCCAGATGATGGTTGTAACCTGCCACCAATGACATTCTGGGTGTTGGCCACCAGGCCGCTTCGGCTGACAATCTGTAGATATCAAGGCTCCTTGAGATACCCAGGGAATCTCGCTCCCAAATCTTGCCCCCTGCATCAAGGGTTTGCTCTCCTGATAGCCCCAGTTCAAATCTTCCGAATCTCAAGGATACCTGGGCTTCGGGATACCCATTGATTATGGGCAAGGAACTTGTTCGCTCTGAGGCTGTATCTTCAAGATACAGTAATGTTAGACTTGTAATTCCTGAAACATTAACTAAGAATCCGGGACGATTCTGGATAGCCACTGCCGGACTCGTTATGTGGAGACGTGCCAACGACAGATCGGCCTCGGGTGTGTCCCACAAGGCTGCCCATACGCCTGTGAAGATAAGGACCGAGAGTAAGCCTTGCTTCAATCATGCTCTCCCATCCCTTAAGTATATATGAGTTTAGGCTGTCTGTCAACCTGTCAACTATTCGATTCGGAATAGAAGTTCATCCAGGAGAGCCAGAGCCTTTTCCTCCTCACCTACAGCCTCGGTAACCGCATTTATGAACGGGCGCTCACCTGGAGCGGTCACGGCTTCCTTAAGGCGTTCGGCAACCGTTTTGTATCGCCGCGCAAGTGCAAACATCATGCGTTCGGTTTCGGTGTTGTGAAAATCGGTGTGATGGGAGAGGAAAAGGGCCGCATCGTTGCGGGCTTCTGCAATGTAGCGGGCCAAATTGATGTGATGGTTTGCTTCGCGGGTATAGGTTTCAGCGATATGCTCTCGCCACAAGAGGTATGCGTCCACCCCGCTTATCCATTTGCCCTGGGGGATACGGTTTGCTCCGAGGGTTTCGGCCTGACGCAGGATTACCCGTATGCTTGCCTTTATACGTGGCGACACCGCCGGTCCGCCGACTATCAGCAGCTTGCGCGGCCAGCAGGCGTTTACGAGCTTGTGTTTTATACCGGGGATCAATCCCTTCAAGAACCGCTCTTTGCTGTCCCAGTCGGTAATGATCCCCCACAGATACTCAGGCCAGACCTCAGAAGCCGCCACTGGGATGCCGGCCTGAAGGTTGTTTTCAACCCTGCCCTTCCAGTGGCGAATGAAATGGCCCAAAAGGTCACGCTCGCTCGCGGGAGCGCAGAGAAGCCTTCCCCGAAGTCCCAGTATGCGCAGCAGGGATTCCACAAAAAGATCGCAGTTTACTTCCTTCCACGACCTGACCGGTTTGCTTGGGTGAGCCCAGATGGCAAAGGCATTTAAAGAGAATCCTCGTATATCAAATGGCGCTGCCTTCACGTTCAAACTGCGCAGAATTGCACGCAAGCCCCAGCAGAACGAACATTCAGTTGCTTCGGGAAGTTCCTGCATCTTTAGCGTTACACCCGTGGCCATTGCTTATCCTCTGAATTGTAGCTTCTTTAATTGAGCACTCGCCATTTGCTCTCCTCCTACACTTTTATTGTAGCGCGAAAGAGGCAGGCGTCAATGCGTCAAATTAAAAAGATTCATGGGCGTGGAAGAAGGAGATGCCGTCTCATGCGCTTGAATTGACTTTATGTTTTTTTGTGCCTATCTGACTATTAGTGCGGAAAGCCCGATGAATATGATACAGTTGAGAGCGGCAATCAGCGCCGCCTTTGCCCATGAAGCGCCGAACACCCTGCGGAATCCGTAGGCGTAGAGGAAGCCTTCTGCTGCCACCGCTGCCGTATGGACAGGAAGGGCCCAGACCAGCATCCAGTGACCTGAGAAGATGAGGAAAAGGTCCCACGCAAGACAGAAAATCCAGGGGAGGAATAATCCATACGAGATGATCGCAAACACCGCGCGGAACCGAGTTCCAAGCCTGCCGCCGCCGTGAAGGATAAGGAGCGAGAAACCCGAGAGGATAAGGGTAAGCACGATCCCGTAGGGCAGAAGGAAGATAAGCTGCCAGAAGTAGTAGGTTTCAGCAGGAATCGGCAGCCAGGGCTCGCTAAAGGGCTGAGTCCGAAATAACCATAACGGCAGGGTAATAAAGGACGCCGTTCCTACCCAGCGTATTACCACAAGCATCGGCGCAAGCTGAATGGTTTTTCCTATCTCTTTAAAGAACCGCCTGGGGTTAAAGAGTACGCCCATAATTCTACAGGAAGTTGTGCAGGCCCTTGTTCGTGAAGAAGTAGGTGAAGATCATCGCGGCGAAGCCTGCTATTACCAGCCAGGGGAAAGCGCTTCTCTCCCACCTTTTTTCTCCCCTTAATAGAAGTGCAAGGAAGAAAAGCCCCCAGGTTAATAAAGAGAACGCGGACTTCGGGTTCCACATCCACCAGGAGCCCCATGCAAGGCGCGATGCGGCCCCGCCCAGTCCGAGTGATGCCGTGAATAGTATCATCCCTGGCCACAGGTAGAAGGAGGCCACCGAGCGGCGCACAGGCTTCACCTCCTTCTTCCCTCCCAGTGAGGTCAATGCCGCAAAGAACGAAAGCGTGAAGAGTCCGTAGGCAAGCAAGGCAGGTGCGGTGTGCAGTTCGAACCAGGGGGAGGTATACAGTATCGGTGGCAGATAGCGAGGCACAACCTTCTCGTATGCGAATACGTGCAGTATGATGCAAGCTAATATTATGGCCCACGAGACCGAGGCTGCAGCACGACCGTAACCGAACGCACCCCGTTTCCACGAAAGAACAAGGAAAACGAACGAGGTGCTCCACGAGATCGAAAGTAAGGTCTCATAAAGGCCTGTAAGCGGCGCATGTCCGGTGCTTGAGAATCTTAAAAACAGAAGGAAGGAGTGGATGAGTACCGCCATGATGTGCATTGCAAGGCCGGTTATCTTGATTGCCCGCTTGGCCTTTACCTTGGGCGGGCAGTAGAACACAAGCGCGAGGCCGTAAAGGGTTGAAAGTATGATAAGCAGGGGACGTTCCAGCGTGAACGCGGTTAATGGGTCAAACATCTTCTCTCCCGAATCCTATGCCTGCCTGTGAGATGAGACCGAGGATTAACCCTATTATCAAAAGCGCTCCACCTGCCGCGGCGATCATCCAGCTGTCGTCCTTAAGGCAGATAAAGGTAACGGTGGGCCGCATCCGTATGCCGTCGAAGAACAGCGTGTAGTCTTCCAGGCTCACCGAGTCCGGTGCGCGCAGGCGCTCTGATAGCAAAAGCTCCCCAGGAAGCATGAGTTTGATCGACACCTCGGGTACCTCAGGCTCTGGCCAGAGCTGGGTTCTGTCAATATGAAACTTCTCAAATGAGACGATCAAGGGGAAACGCGGGTCGTCAATCACCCCCTCCGGCGGGAACTCGTACGGGATGGTGTCACCCCAGGGCAGGACCAGCCTGAACAGGAGGTAGAGCGAGTCCTTGCTCATTGCGCAATCGGCAAGGTATATGCGGCGGTTGCCGATCTTTACAGGAGAGTTGAGGCTTACCGTGTCCCAGGTAAAAACCGAATCCAGCAGAGTGATTACCAGCGCCTTGTAGTCGTTTGCAGATCGGGATTGGGGGTAGAAGGTGGGGCAGAATTTGTAAAGGTGAAGCGAATCGTCAGGGTTCGATAACAGTTGCCGGGTTTCACCTTCGGTAACGGTGAGGGTTTGTTTTTTTCTAAAGATTTCTCCCCAACCGGCACCTGTCAGTATTACCAATAGACCGAGCAGCGCAAGCCCTCCACCTATGTAACCCAGGAGTCCATGCCATCTTAAGGCATGTTTTTTCTTGATGCCGGTGTCTATAACCCCCCAGCCTTGATCCCTGAGCGGTCCTCTTATCAATCGGATGATAAAAAACGCCAGCAAAAGAACCCCAGGTATTCCGAGTATTACGTAGATCAAAGGCGGACGCGCAAAACTTTTGATGGATCCGACAAGCCCTATCAAGATCAGGGAGAGAAGGGATAGGAGTACAAAAATGCCCAAAATCGAGGGTCCTTTTCTTTCGCGCGACTTGGTCACGATTACGATTTAACTGACGCTTTAGCTTTTGTCAAGTTCTTCTTGTCAGCGCTTTTGGGTCGGAACAGATTTTTGAACAGACAGGAGTGTCCGTTCTACATAGACAAGTTACTAACTTCGATGCTACGGATTTCCACATCAGGGATGCCGACAATTATTTCCGGCGATGTAGATTGTGCCATCAGACTGGACAAACCCAGGATTCGTTGTTCAAGCTGTGAAAAGTTTGTTTCCTATAAAAAGATTGTTGTTGCCAAACCGGAGGTTCCGTTCGGGAAGCTGCGGTATCTCTGCAAGAAATGTCGTCTAGGTTGATCCAACACCTTGACAATCGGCTGTAAGTCAATATCCTACGTTATGATCAACAGTTTGGCGGGAGGACGATGATGGGCATCTTTGACCTGTTTAAGGAAAAGGAGACGCCAACGCCGGAAAGGATCCTCGAGCTTGCAGTGTTCTCGCTCGGCTCAGAGACCGATCTTTACCGCATCTCTCAGCACCTGAGTCTTGCTTTTGGCGCTCCTGCGTGGGAGCGTTTTGCAGGCAGGCGCTCGCTTGTCTTTAACCTTGACGGTGGCAGCCTGGCAGCTCAGATTCCCTACCGGCTCTCGGCAAGGCTTTTTGAGGACGGCGGCGGTTTCGTAAGGCTTGATCTTGACCTTTCAGGCCATGCGTTTGACATTGAGGAAGGTATCCTCTGGCGCAGGCGAGAACTTTCCTCGGCCCTTGCCCGTTTTCTTGAGGCAGCCCTTTCCACACGCGATCCAGAGGGGCTCAAGCACGCATCCGGTGCAGACGAAGCGCTCGCAAGGTTAGGGATAGTTCCTGAGCGGATCGCAGGGGAGCTGGATTTCGGATTCACCCCCGGTTCAACCCTTATAAAGATAGGCGTCCTTCCAAAGGGCGGGAAAAAGATCGCTTCAGGACCTGATACCGTGTTGTTGGATGGGGTTTATTACGTGGAGTCGAATGATGAGGAAACGCTGCGCGAGATAGAGCGTTGGGTATACCGTGAGGGTGCATCGGCATGGCACCGGCTCAGCTTGCGGCGATGGCTTGAGCGGATGGACGATGTTCGTTCTTCACTCAACCGAAGCCATATCAAGGATTTTGCAAGATTCCTAAGAAGGGTGAACCGTTTTGTTACGAGGGAGCGTCGCTTCACCGCTTCACACCTGCCAGTTCCGTATTTGACGGTGGACTCTGAGTTCTCCCTGCTTACCGATGATTTCGATCCAACGAGCCGGAGGCTTACCGAGCTTTTCTCGGTCAGGCAGGAGGAAGCCGTAGATGTTGCCCTTTCCGAACTGCGCAGACTCTCCCGCAAACAGGAGAAGCTGTTTGTGGCCTGGGTGGTGCTGGTTGCCGCAGCCGGGGTGTTTTTAGGGGTTCTGCAACTCTTTTTTCCCCAGGCAAGCTGGCTGTGGATGATCGGTGCGGGTGCCCTCATAATCTTTCCGTTGGGTGCCTACTATCTGTGGGCTTTCCTGCGCCGCAGGTCCGATCCTAAACGTGTCCCCAGGATTGCTGAGCTAAAGAGGCGGCAGGCAATGCTTTCCGAGGCTGTCTCCCGTCTGGAAGGTGACCAGGGGGTCCCTGAAGAGTTCCGCGAAGAACTACTTACGCGTGCCAGGCGCGAACTTGCCCGAATCGAAAGGCTTCGCTCCGAGGAGGAGGGGGCTTAGCTTAATAACAGCTCTTTACAATCCTTGAATTATCGCTAGAATCCACGGATGTCTGAGGCTTCTTTCGTTGAGCGCTTTGGGGTGCAGGTTCTTGAAGGATTTTCAAGCATTGCCGAGGCGTTCAGCTACCTCGCTATACGCAATGTGCGTGTGGTTGAGATCAACCTCAACAACCCTTACTTCCTTGCCCAGTTGACCGCGGAACCGAAACGTGCAGAGATTGCAAAGGTGGCTGAAGAAGAAGGGATAACCTGGGTCGCGCATCTGCCTGAAACCATGGGGTTCTTCGAGACCGCAGAGCAGGTTTTCGCTCGCTACCTTACGTGGCTAGTCCGTCTTCAAGGAAAGGCTAGTGATGCCGGTTGCAAGGCGCTTACCGTTCACCTCGGCTCGGCACCCCACCTTGCTTACTCAGGACAGCGTCGTCAGGGTACTGATCTCTTCCGCGAGTACTACGAGGCTACCCTGCTTGTGCGCCTGCGCCGCGCAGCAAACCTCTTGCGCAATGGTCCGCCTGTCTGCATTGAAAACGTCGGCGGTTTCCATCAGCAGTTCGTCAGGGATATCCTTGCACGCATTGATGGCCTTTCCTACACGATGGATATCGGACACCTGAAGGTGACGCACCCGCGCATCGCCGACGCCGAATTTAACTTCTTCCGTGAACATGCTAACGCCATCCGGGTGGTTCACGTCCACGATAACGACGGTGAATGGGATGGGCATCTGCCGGTCACCGATCCGGCGGCCATTGAGCCTTATCTGGGATTTGCCAAGGGGCTGGACGCCTATCTCATTGTGGAGGTGAGGCCGCTTGAGGCGGCGTTATCATCACTTGCGGTTCTGACCGGCATCAAGCGGTAGCCTGGCTTCAATAAAATCCAGTACCTTTTCCCTTTCCTCTTTGTCGGCGGGAAGCATCAGCTGGACGCCCCGGAAGTTGTCAAGGAAACGCTTGCGGGTTGCAAACGTCGAGAACACAACGCCCGATCGCGTAAGGAAAAAGCGGCGGAACATTTTCCATTCCCTGCGGTCCGTCTGATAGAACTTCTTTATAACTATCTCTTCCTGGGTAAGATGATAGTTTATCGGTATGAAGTAAGGGTTGAACGAGCCGAAAAAGAGCAGAAAGACCAGCAAGCCGGCAAGGATCGCGGGCAGGATTCTGGAGGATACCTCGCCAGGAACGATATCGTAGACGTATTTGCCAACAGTAAAGATTATGCACACAAGGACTATAAGAATGATAACGGTTTTCCACGGATGCTCTGGTGCAAGAAAAGCCCTCCACTTGATCTCCTTGGGGACTTTCTTTACAGAGGATTTCTTCCTGGGGGCTTCGGCGTTCACGATCTTTTAAGATACATGGGCCCGGCAGGACTTGAACCTGCAACCAACTGATTATGAGTCAGCTGCTCTGCCAATTGAGCTACGGGCCCGTCGGAGGAAATATGCATCCCACTAATCCAGGAGCTTTAGGTTCAACTCTTCCTTGTACTTACGCTCAAGCTTGCTACCGAACGTTATCACCGCTATCTCCACCGTTCCAGAGACCACCGCCGAATAAAGATGTCCTCCGAAGGCAAGGAAGTTGGGACCGGCAATGGTCACATGGATATGCGCGATGGGTTGAGGCTCCGTCTCGTCTTTTGGCTCGACATCGTCTTCGCCGCCTCCGGCGTCGTCCCAGGCCAAATTGCCTGTAAGCGAGGCTATCTCGAACTCGCCTTCGAACTCCTTGTCTATGTATCCCTTCTTTTCTGCGTCGAAGTATCCCAGGTGCGGATTCTCGACCGCCCCCAGACCGGTCAGAAACGCACCATCCGGTTTGCGATCCCGTGCCCATCTAAGCAGTGTAGTGATTACCTCTTCGCCGCGATCGAATCGCAGGAGATAGTTCGCGCCGTCCGAGTACTCCTTCATTACCGAATTCTATTCAAGCAGAGCCGTTTGTAAAGTCCTCGTTGACATGCCAGGTAAGCGACCTATAATCCATGCAATTATGAGGAAATTGGTCGGGATTTGCCTGATATTTTTGGGGGCTGGAGGCCTTTCTGCCCAGGAGTTCAGCGTATTCTACATCGCATCGCCAAACGGCACGCTCTCATGGTGCCGCTGCCCTGAGGGGCCGTGGGGAGGCCTGCCCAGACGGGCAAGCGCCATCAAGGACCTCCAAGGTAAAGAATCTGCGTTACTTATCCTTGATGCAGGCGATCTGCTTGCTCCCTTCCCATCCCGCGTGAAGGATTCGGTTTTCCTGGAAGCATACAGGCGCATCCCTCTCGATGCCGTAGCCTTCGGGGATCAGGAGCTTATCGAGGGATACGAGTTCTTCTCTTCCCGGATGAAAGGTCGACTGCCTTTCGTCTGCCTCAATGCTTACAAAGGCGGCAAGCGGTTGCTTAAGCCCTATATCGTGAGAGAGGTGGAAGGGGTCAAGGTGGTCGTAACCTCACTCATCAACAAGGATGCGTTTCTTTTCTACGATGAAGCCGATCTCGGCGGTGTACAGCTCAAGGACCCTGCCTCAGAGCTTCGTTCTATCCTTCCTGAACTTAAAGAGGCAGGGGAGGTAATAATCCTCCTCTCCCACCTCGGGCTTGACGCCGAGCGCAGGATCGCAGAAGGGTTCCCTGATATAGATATCATAATCTCCGGACACATCCCGGCTTACCTGCCCATGCCTGAAAGGATTGGGAAGGCCTTTATCCTGGGCGCAGGCTCGGACGCCAAGCATTTCGGTGTTGCCCGCTTCAGGTTCGATGAAGACTCGCTTGCGCTTGTTAAGAACGATATCTCGGCATTAACCGACCGCTACCCTGAGGAACCCGGCATACAGAGCATCGTAGCCCCTTACATCGAGGCTGAGGATGTGGAGGTTGACTCTGCTCTGCTTTCGTCCGATACGCAGTCGGAAACACGACACTCCCCGATAGTCATAGACCTCTTTTACGCGCCTGACTGCGATCACTGCATAAGGGTGCTCAAGGTTGATCTGCCGAGGTTGGCTAAGCGCTACCCCGGCCTTTTTACCATCAAGCTGCATAATATAGACAAGACCGAGGAGTACTTCCTTCTTGAGGAGATGGAGGCCAAGGCCAACGATCTTGAGAACGACATACCGGTTCTGTTTTTTGAAGGCCTTGTTCTGGGAGGGGATGAGGAGGTCAAACGCGATCTGGAGCGCCTGCTTCTTACCCTGCGGCCAGACTACTCTGCACAAGATTCTCTAAGATATGCAGGCCAGGAGCTGACTGTAGAGATAGATACCGCGGTTGCTTTAGCTTCGGATACCTCAGTGGCGGCAGGCAAGAGCAAGATCGTCTTCTTCGAGACCTTCGCCTGCCAGGAGTGCGACCGGGCGCTCTCGCTGCTCAAGGGTTTTGTGAGCAAGGACTCGACACTGGCGATTCAAATCTACAGCATAGAAGACCCTTATGGCAAGGAGCTTCTGGCCGCGTTCGGTGAGGTTTACGGCGTTTCCAAAGATAGGCGGCTCCTTACCCCTGCCTTGTTTTTTGGAAGAGGATATCTTATCCAGTCAGATATCAACTCTACCAAACTCAAGACCCTGCTGGAAGCGGAACGGGAAGAACCCGTCCCCTGGAATGAGATCGAGGCTGCCCGCCAGAAAGGCGCTGAGGAGATCGTACGTGAATTCAAGGGCTTCGGCATACTCCCCATAATCGGGGCAGGCCTTCTTGACGGCATAAACCCGTGCGCGTTCGCGGTTTTGATCTTCTTTATAACCTACCTTTCCGTCTTAGGGGTCCAGCGCCGCCGCGTCATCTGGGTGGCCGCTCCTTTCATTGCATCGGTCTTTTTGACCTACTTCCTTCTGGGGTTTCTTGCTTACCAGGTACTTGCCCTGCTTTCGGTGCTGAGATGGGTCTCGGTTGCTATAGTTGCCGCAACCGTCGTATTCCTGCTCGTCCTTACCGCCTATTCCTTCAGCGACTTCGTCCTGCTCAAACGCGGTGAGGGCGAGAAGATCAAGCTCAAACTGCCTGACAGGATACGCAAGCGCCTGAATCAGATCATCCGCAGACGCACAACCTTCGGCGGCATCGTGATCGGCGCCGTGGTCACCGGTTTCTTTGTGTCGATCTTCGAGCTGATCTGCACCGGCCAGATCTACCTGCCCACCCTGGTTTACATGGTTCAGGTCTCCGAGTTCCGCGGCAGGGCTCTGCTGTATTTATTTCTCTACAATATCGCCTTCATTATCCCTCTCATTGTTATATTCATCCTGGTTCGGTTCGGTATGACCGAGAGACACCTTCAGACTTTCCTCATCCGCAACGCTGCACTGACTAAGCTGCTTACCGCGATCCTGTTCCTCGTGCTGGCCGGACTTATGGTGTTCTTTCTGCTTAGGGGAATTCTATGAGCGTTCAGTATGATGTGATCGTCGTTGGCGGCGGCCATGCAGGGATAGAAGCCGCACACGCTGCGGCAAGGATGGGAGCGAGGACTCTGCTCATCACCCTGAATATCGAGCAGATAGGTGAGATGTCGTGCAACCCTGCAATCGGTGGTCTAGGCAAGAGCCAGCTTACCAGGGAGATAGACGCTCTGGGCGGATTGCAGGCTCGTCTTGCCGACCGCTGCGGCATCCACTTCAGACGTCTCAACCGAAGCAAGGGTCCGGCGGTGCAGTCAACACGTATCCAGTGCGATAAGGCGCTTTACCGGAATCTATCATGCAGGGTGCTCGAAGAGACGGAGAACCTTTCGATATGGCAGGATGAGGTCAAGGGACTTTATATTGAGGGAGATAGGGTAGCAGGCGTTGATGCTCAGGCCGCAGGCCGAATCCGAGCCCAGGTGGTGGTGCTTGCCCCTGGGACCTTCCTTAATGGCCTTATGCATATCGGCAGCGAGCATTTTGATGGTGGGCGTTTAGGTGATCAGGCGGCAAAAAGCCTGCCCAATACACTGCGCGTCTTGGGCTTCGAGATGGGACGCTTCAAGACAGGTACCCCTCCTCGGTTGGACGGACGGAGCCTTGACTATGAGAAGATGAAATCCCAACCCGGCGAGGAACCGCCGCCCGGCATCTCCTTCTTCAGCAAGCCCAAGCTGCGCAACCAGGCGCTGTGCTACATCACCCGCACCACGCCAGAGGTCCACGAGATAATCTCTGAAAATCTTGACCGCTCCCCGCTTTATACGGGTAAGATAACCGGAACCGGCGTTCGCTACTGCCCGTCCATTGAGGACAAGGTTGTCAAGTTTCGAGACAAGGACTCCCACCGGGTGTTCATTGAACCGGAGGGCCTTTCCACCAACGAGGTTTACCCGAACGGGCTCTCCACCAGCCTGCCTTTGGATGTTCAGCAGAGGATGATCCATGCCGTTCCCGGACTTGAGCGCGCGGAGTTCATTCGTCCCGGCTACGCGATCGAGCACGACTTTGTCCAGCCCACCCAACTCTTTAGCTGGCTCGAGACCAAGGTCATCGGTGATCTCTTCTTTGCAGGTCAGATAAACGGCACCACCGGCTACGAGGAGGCGGCGGCACAAGGGTTGATAGCTGGAATCAACGCAGCCCTGAGGGTCAAGGGCAAGGAACCATTCACCCTTGGTCGGGACCAGGCCTACACCGGGGTTCTCGTAGACGATCTTATAACCCGCGGCACGAACGAGCCTTACCGGATGTTTACCTCCCGCGTTGAGTACCGGCTTCTTCTGCGCGAGGACAACGCCTGCGCCAGACTCTCAGAGAAAGGTTATAAGTTAGGACTTCTGCGCGAGAAGGACTACCGAATGGTCCAGGAGGCGGAGGCCAAGTGCAAAGAAACGATTGAGCACCTTGAAAAGACCAGGCCGAGGATAGAGGAAACGAATAAGATCCTCTCAGAGCACGAGCTTCCCTCGACCACGGATAGACTTAGCCTTGCCGATCTCCTGCGCCGCCCAGAGCTTGATATTGAGGATATCGAAGAGCTTGAGGAAACCCTAAAGGAGTTTCCAGGTGCAATCCGAGAACGTGTACAGATCGAGATCAAGTACGAAGGATACATTAATCGCACCCTTGATGAAATCAAACGCTTCCAGCGCATCGAGAAGGTCAAGATTCCGGAAGGCCTTGTCTTTGGACAGGTACCAGGACTCTCAAACGAGGTGATCGAGAAGCTCAATCTCATAAGGCCTTCCACCCTGGGTCAGGCATCGCGCATATCAGGCATCACGCCGGTGGCGCTCCTGGCGCTCTACCGCTACCTCAAACAAGGGGAGCCGGATGAGCAAGAATCTAACGACTGAACTCCTAAGTTTCGCTAACGGGCAAGGTGCCGATCTGGCAGGGGTAGCCGAACTTTCCCGGATCTCTCCGGAGCGCATCCTAATATCCGACCAGATTAGGAAACGCATGAAGTACGCGGTGGCTGCAGCGATAAGGTTATCCGAGGCGGTGCTTTCCGAGATTACCGATCATCCCACCAAGAATTACTACCATCACTACCGGATGGTCAACCTGGCACTTGACCAGCTGGGATTGAGGATTACCCGCTTCCTTCAGGATCTTGGATTCGGAGCTTATCCTGTTCCCGCGTCACAGATAATCGACTGGGAGAACCAGCGCGGCGTCTTCTCACACAAGCACGCGGCTCTGCAGGCCGGCCTTGGCTGGGTCGGTAGAAACAACCTGCTGGTTACCCCTGAATACGGCTCCCAGGTTCGTCTGGTATCAGTACTCACCGATGCACCCCTTGAACCTTCCAAGCCTATTCGCCAAGACTGCGGCGCATGCCGCGCCTGCCTTGACGTGTGTCCTGCCCAGGCAATAGCCGACGATCCAGCAGCGTTCGATCACCAGCGCTGCTATGAAAAGCTCGATTCATTCGTCCGCCAGCGTCTCGTAGGACAGCACATCTGTGGGATATGCGTCAGAACTTGTAGCCCAAAGCAGGTTCAAGACCGTTGATCTGTCGGTACTTCTTGCCCTTGGTTACATCGAAATACTGCAGTCAAACATGGATAATTCCACAGGTTGACATAAGTCGTTCCCGCGCTGGGGTATAAGATAGGAGAATTGATAATGATTGTGGTTAAAAAGAGATCGGGCTGCTACTCTAAGCGGGGATTTCCAGCAGGGCGGGCAGTTGCCTTGACAAACCCTAGCAAAAAACTATAATAATCAGATGATCAAAGAGAAAGAGCAGGGAGAGGTTATTGATACAGAAGGTAATCTTGTTAGGGTGCGCATGAGTACGCATGGGGTCTGCGGGACTTGTGGACATAAGGCGATATGCTTTCTTACAGGTGACCATCGCGTTCTGATCGCGCGGGCTGAGCCGGGGATTCACGAAGGCGACTTAGTTTCGATAGATTTTCCATCAGGACCTTCGATTATCTCCTCCTTACTGATCTTTGTGGGTTCGGTGTTCGTTCCCCTCCTCGTCTGGCTCGTTGCGGAGTTCGCCTTCAAAGCGCCGCTTTTGGCAAGGGTGATCTCCGCGGTGACCTCTCTCGCAATCTACTGGGTATTTCTGGTGGCACTTAACCGCCGTCTCAAGCGCTCGGGCTGGTTCCTGCCTCGCGCTTACAAGTCGGCAGGCGAGGTTATTATTGATGCAAGGGAGCAGGTTGAGTGAACGAGATATATCTTGATAACGCCACCACCACCCAGCTTGATCCCTGGGTTGCCGAGGAGATGAGGCCCTGGCTTTTGGAGAAGTATGCTGCTCCAACAGGGCACTTCGGGCACCAGGCGTCGCTTGAGGCCAAGGAGAAGCTGGAGCAGGCGCGTGCCGCAATCGCAGAATCCATCAACGCCCAGCCAGAGGAGATCGTATTCACCTCAGGCGGTACCGAGGCCAACAACCTGGCGATCCAGGGGTATCTCAAGTCCTTAAAGAAACCGGTTCACGTGGTAACCACAGCAATAGAGCAAGAGTCGGTTCTCAATACGCTTCGTGCGCTCCAAAAGGATGGTGTTGAACTCACAGAAGTAGGGGTTGATCAGGATGGCTTCATTAAGCTTGAGGAGTTCAATGCGGCTCTGCGTCCTGAAACCGTACTCTGTTCTGTTCAGCTGGTCAACCAGGAGGTGGGAACTATTCAGCCTTTGGCCCAGATCGGCAGGATATGTGCAGAAAAGAGCATCCCTCTTCACACCGACGCGGTTCATGGCTGGGGGATGGTTGGCCTGGACGTTAAAAAGATGAACCTCTCGCTTGCCGCCCTTACCGCACACAAGATTCACGGGCCCAAAGGGATCGGCGCCCTTTATAAACGCAAAGATGTAAAACTTTCACCCATCATGTACGGAGGCTACAACGAGTTCGAGCTGCGGCCTGGAACCGAAAACCTTCCGGGTGCTGCAGGCATGGCCAAGGCGATCGGGATGATGAAGCCCGAGCACATAGAACATATAGATAAGCTCAGGAGAATGATGTGGGGTGCGATAGGGAGCCAGATTCCCTGGGTTCATCTCAACGGCTCGGTAGATCGGGGTGCTCCCCATATCCTCAACGTAACCTTCGACTACATCGAGGGAGAGTCGATTCTTCTGCGTCTGGATATGCAGGGGATAGCTGTCGCCACAGGTTCGGCCTGCTTCTCCAAGGCGCTGGAGGCGTCCTACGTGCTTCTGGCCATGGGCAGGCCGCACGAGCAGGCGCACGGCTCGATGCGGTTCAGCTTCTCGCGCTTCAACACCGACGAGGAGATCGCAAAGACCCTCGATGCCCTTAAGGAGATCGTTAGCGATCTTCGCAAGCTCTCGCCGCTTACACCCCGGAAGGAGGCTTAGATGCTATCCTATTCAAAGAAGGTAATCGAGCACTTCAAGCATCCCCGTAACGTAGGTGAGATAGCCAATGCCGACGCCGAGGCTTTGGAGGGAAGTCCGGCGTGCGGCGACATGCTCAAAATCACCCTTAAGATTGATGAGAAAACCCATGTTATAACCGACATCAAGTTCGAGAGCTTCGGCTGCGCCTCAAACATCGCCACCGCATCCATACTTACCGAGATGGTGAAGGGAAAAACCATCGAAGAGGCCGAGAAGGTTACGTGGAAACAGGCTGCAGAGGAGCTTGAGGGACTTCCTCCTGTAAAGATGCACTGCGCGGTGCTGGCTGTAGATGCCCTGAAATCGGCAATCGAGCAGTGGAAGGAAAAGAAAGGGCTTGCGGATAAAAAACCCACCACCCCGGACAAGGTGCTTCGCAAGCTGCGCAACGTCCTTAACCCCCTGACCGGTGCTTCCATCGTACGCATGCAGCTCCTTAGGGATTTCGACGTCGCCGACGGGGTCATAACCATAGACCTCGATTTGACCCCAGACCATAAGTTCGCATCCCATATCCAAGAGGAGATTCACGAGAAGCTCGACCACCTCTGGGATATCAAGGAAGTGAAGATAAACTTCGTGGGCGAGTTGGAGTCCTAAATCACATCATATTTTCCTTAAGGTTCGTCTTGCAGGTCGTTTTCGACCCTCATCTTTTAATCAGTGTCTACTTGACAAATTAAGCTTCGTCGGTTAAGGTTATCCATAGTCGAATAACCTTACCAAGGAGGAGATATGACCGCCTTGTTCGTTTTGCTTTCTCTCGTTTCAGCGGGTGACGTGAATCGGGGGATAACTGCTGAGGTGTGGCCGGTGGAACCTGAGGCTGTCGTTGGGGAGATTACGGAGACCTGGCAGGCAGAACCGCCGGGGTTGCGGGTCGTCTATGACGGCCAGACCTATGACACACTCTCTTTCCGCTTACTGCTTCCCCCTTTGACCGGTCTTGTCCTGCGCTGCGATCCTGACGCCCTTACCCTTGCCGATACCCTTGCACCGGACTACGGCCTGACTGCAGATGCGGAAGCCGCGGTCGCCGCAGCACCCGCCTGGATGAGACCTGATCTCGTGGATAACCTGATGCAGCTGATGTCTACAAAACAGAACGCGTTGGCTGAGATGATTCTTAACCCTACCGATCCTCGCTTGCGCGACGAGATCGCATTCCAGGCGGCGCATATCTCACCTCTACACCTCATGACTATGAATCTGTCCGTCATAACGAGCAATCTGGATTCACTGTTTGCTATCGACAACGATTTGCAATACGTGGAGATCGTTGATTACGGTAACCCTGCAACCGATGATGATTATTACTCCACCACCCGATACACGGCGCATGAGGGCGGCTCAGACGTGACGTTCGAGATTCCTTATGAGATCTACTACTGGTACGTGATCATGCCGCGGATCACCGACGAGTTTCCCAAGATCATCTACGAGCGGTTCTGGCGTGAGTTTCTCTACTACGATAACGGCACCACCTCCTATACCGCGAACCCGGAGGGCGACCCCTATCCTCTCCTGCGCGACGTTCTTGATGATATTACCTACGTCTGGGACGGCGAAAAGCACGTCTGGCCCAGTGATAGAGACACTACTTCAGATATGTGCGCTCTCGACGCCGTCGGCTGGTGGACATCAAGGGTCCTGCCGAGTAAATATACTGGTGGTCCTCGATATATTCAGCCCAACCAGCTCGCCACCTGTCATTACGGCAACTGCGGCGAGTGTCAGGACCTTTTCTGCGCCGGGCTCAGAACCGGTTTGATACCTGCCCTGGGCACGATGGACATTAACGAGGATCACGTGTGGAACGCGTTCTGGTGGCCGCTCGACTATGCTTCCCCAGATGAGGGCGTATGGTACGAGTGTCAGGTTGATCTGGGCGGTGGGGTAACGCACGCGGCGGATTCAAACACCTCCTACGACGATGATCGCACGGGCAGCGCCAAGCACTGTTCCATGATCTGGAACTGGCGGCCTGACGGTTTTCAGTGGAGTACTATTGAGATGTACTCGGATTACTGCACCCTGACCGTTACCGTCTACGACACGGCCGGCAACCCGGTACCAAACGCGGATGTCAAGCTCTCAAGCGAAGGCTGGCACACGATTCAGAAGTATAAGGGGTTCTCCGGTATCACCGACCGCAACGGCGTCTTTACTACAACACTGGGAGAGGAACAGAACTACTACGCCTCGGCCTACCTGGAAAGCCTGGGGCAGATTATCGATTCCGCCTCGGCCCTGGCTGGAACGCATTTTTCTATCCCCTGCACACTAACCACCAACTACAAGCCTCAGCCACGCGAACTTGATTTCTACACATACGAGCGCTTCCCGATCGAAGGAAAGATTGATTCAGTCCTTCCCTTACCATCCGAGGAAGTCTGCTACATTGTATTCTTCAACAACCATGCTGAGATGGGAGAGGTTATCTCCGGCACCGTCTCGTTTGAGGGTACGGATTTACGACTTCAGGCCGATGCCGAGTATGATCTCGGACACTGCCCTACCTATTCCTACGAAGAGAGGCCGAGCCAATCCGCTGTTCAGTTCGCACCCGGCAGGCTTACCGATTTCATGATCACGGATTATGAGGGTGTGCGCATCCTTGGTGTAACAGAACCTCCGGTGGAGAAGAAAGAGCCGCTGGTGCTCGAAGTTCCCCCACTCTCTCGCGGCAATGGATTAAGCTTTACGATCACCGGCTGCCGTGAAAGCGTGAAGCTGGCCATCTATGATAAACTCGGACGCAGGGTATATGAAACTTCAGCTGATCCCGATCCCTCAGGTAACGCTACTGTAAAGTGGCATGGAGCAGATCGCGTGGGGCAGGCTCAGCCCTCAGGTGTTTACTTCGTACGGGTCCAGTCCGGCGACCAGCAGTTGGTTGGCAAGTTCGTTATGCTGCGCTGACAGGTGCGTTGAAAATGGGAACGGGAAAGGAGCATAGGCGCTGCCTGCTAACCATCTCTTGGCGCACAGACTCGATTTGCTTGATAACCTTTGCTATCACGGGTAGAATCAAGTAGAGCATAGATGAAACGATGCAAACAAACCTGGAGGTTTTGATGAGAGCCCATGGGTGTAGTATTCCCCTACTTGCACTTGCCGTGATATCGTTGCCCCTTGTGGCCGGGGCGGTTCAAGCGGGTGAGCTGCAATACGTTCTCGAGCTCTCATCAAGCGAGCTTCGTATAGAAACAGTTGGCGAGTATACCCTTATCTCGTTTGCAGACGCCTGCTACGACGCCCAGCCAGGGCATCCACTCGTGCCTTTCATGGCCAGGCGCTATCTTCTTCCAAGGGGTCTGCGCGTAAGCCGGGTTCGTCTTGAGGTTTTAAGCATCAGGACGCTTAGCGTGGCTAAACCCCTCTATCCTGCGCAGCCTGCCAGGCCCTTGAGCTGGGAGGAGATTGAGTTTGTTGAGCCGCTTGCAGAGGTCTATTCCTGGACTGTGCCCTTGTTCGATTTCCAAGCCGAGCTTTTATCCGAGGGTCTGCTTCAGGGCGAACGGATCGCGGCGATTGCACTGCGTCCTATCCGCTACGTACCGGCCCAGGGCAAGATAGAAGTTGCTGAAAACATGGTACTTACGATCGAATACGAGCAGGACTTTACCTATGACGGCGGATCGGTCCGTCTTTCCGCTGGCCAGTCAGCGGGTCTTAGGCAGAGGCTTCGGGGTTTGGTCGAGAACCCTGAGTTGGCCAGCGCGCTTACCACCTTCTCGGCCCCTGCCCCTGACGAGTATCGTCATGTCATCGTAACGCCCGCGTCGCTCGTAAGCTCGTTCCAGCCGCTTGCCGATTGGAACACAAGCCTGGGTGACCGGGACACGGTTGTTTCTTTGGAGAGCATCGATGCCGGTTTTTCAGGTCGGGATCTTACCGAGAAGATACGCAACTTCGTCTCTTACGCACACGAGGAGTGGGGGCTTGAGTATCTACTGCTTGGAGGAGACGCGCAGCTGGTACCCACCCGGGATTGCTGGGTGGTACAGAGCGGCTGGTGGCCTCATCCATACGATACGATCCCAACGGATATGTATTTCGGAGCACTGAACGGGGACTGGGATGCCGACGGCGACGATGTCTTCGGGGAGATGAACGACAATCCCGATCTGTATGCCGAGGTTGCGGTTGGTCGCGCCTGTGTTGACAATGCAGACCAGGTTGAGCTTTTTGTTGATAAGGTGAAGGCCTACCAGGAGAATCCGCCTGAAGGCTTCGCCGACAAGCTCATGCTGCCCGCGGAGATCTTATGGACAAACCCCTATTACCCGGGCAACGCGACCAACAACAGTATCGCTAACCTCGCGCATCCCGCAACGAGGATCGCCAGGATGTACGAGACCCAGGGAACGCTTTCACGTTCGGCGGTGGAGGACTCTTTAAACGAAGGCGTGGGACTCGTCCATCACATAGCCCACGGCAACGTAATCGGCATCTCGTGTGCGAATGGTCTGTTCATCACCACCCATGCGAGCAATCTCACCAATGCTGGCAAGACGCCGGTGTACGTTTCCATCGCATGTCTGGTAGGCGCGTTCGATTACAACAGCCCTGACTGTCTGGTTGAGGCGTTCCAGAATGCGGAAGAAGGTGGCACGGTAGCCTGGGTAGGCAACTCCCGCTACGGCTGGGGTACACCACCAGTACGCGGCCCCTCCGAGGACCTGGACGTATCCTTCTTCGAGACCCTCTACGATAAGGCGAACCCCGAGGCGGGCCTGACCCTTATTGCGGCCAAGGACGATAACGCCGGATACTGGGGCTCCTACTGGGTCGGACGCTGGTGCATATACGAACTCAATCTGCACGGCGATCCTGCGATGCCAATCCATTCGCGTGAGATCTCGGCTTTCATCGTCACCCATGACGAACCGCACGCAGGTCCTCAGACCTTCAAGGTCACGGTCGGCTCAGAGGCCGGTTACCCGGTTGAGGGTATGCTCGTTTGCGTTCGCCAGGAGCCTTACGTGTACGCCTGGGCAAGAACCGACGCTTCCGGCGATGCATATCTTGATATCAATCCTGTCGCCGGTCCGATGAGCCTTGCCGTGAGCGGGGCGAACCACCGTGTGTGGATTGATAACGATCTGGAGGCTCGGGGCCGCGACCTTGCATGCATCCGCATCATCGAGCCGGTGGGCAAGATCGAACCGGAAGAGATAACGCCCAGAGCGGTTATCGCCAATCTCGGCGGAGGCGTGGATTCATGCTTTGCCAAGTGCCGTATCACAGGGCCGGGTGCCCACTACGAAAAAGGCGATTTAGAGGGCATCGTTTACCTCGATCCGGGCGAGGAGGACGACGTAAACTTCCCCTCATGGACGCCTCCGGGTGGGCCGGAAGACCGCTACAGGGTCGAGGTGACCGTATACCTCTGGCCTGAGAAGACCACAGAGGATGAGAATCCTTCTAACAACACCCTGGTCGATTACTGCACGATCCTTGCCGGTGTAGAGGTCACGGCCACCACGATCGTAGCGCCTGAGCAGGACTCAGCCTGTGCACGGACGAATCCTGAGGCGTGGTTTACGAGTCTCGGCACACTCCCTGCAAGCGAGTTCTACTGCCACTCGGAGATCGCCTCTATGAGCTATCATACCGCGCCTTACCACGACAGCTTCTACGTGGCAGGGCCTTTGGAGCCCGGCGACTCTACTAACGTGAAGTTTGCCTCCTGGGTCTGCTCGGACAGCCTCCTGTACATGGCTACGTTCTACGCCACCAGTGCAACCGAGGATTATCTGGCGTCCACCACTATGGGGGTTATGTTCCAGGGTGTGCCTTGGACAGGCATAGCTGAAGAACCAGATGTGCTTCGGATAGAAATTGCAGGGCCTAATCCTTCTGCAACAGGCACGTTTATGAGCTACTCTCTGCCTGAACCGACCAGGGTCAAGGTTCTCATTTACGATGTAACCGGCAAGCTGGTTCGCACCCTGCATGTGGGCGAGCTTTCAGGAGAAGGCAGTCTTTCATGGGACGGCACCGACGATTCCGGCCGCAGGCTTTCAGACGGCCTTTATTTCATACGGATAACCACGCCAGGCTTCACGAGAACCGCCAAGATCGTTATGGTCAGATAAAACAGCTTCACCACGAGGTATTGGTTGGTTGATATGTAACATTCAGTAGAGAAAGACCAGAGGTTGCACAGGAGTGATTTAAAAATCTTCTAGGAAGCTAACTTAGCCGCGTGAACTTGACAAGCGGGGAGATTAGACTATAATCCTTAATTGGAGGGGCGAGAGAGGTGGCAGGAAATTTGAACTGTGGAAGGACAGAGTCTTTCCATGGGTGTTCTTTGGAAAATTGGGAGTGCAAGCGGAGAGTACAAGTTCAAGCTACTAAGGGTGTACGGTGGATGCCTTGGTATCTGGCGGCGATGAAGGACGTGGTAAGCTGCGATAAGCGTCGGTGAGGTGCAAACAACTTTTGACCCGGCGATCTCCGAATGGGAAAACCCGGCAGGGGTCATGCCCTGTCATCCCGGTTACAACGTGGCCGGGAAGCCAACCCGGGGAAGTGAAACATCTCAGTACCCGGAGGAAAAGAAAGCGAAGCGATTCCCCCAGTAGCGGCGAGCGAAAAGGGAACAGCCTAAACCGACTGAGGTGCCAAGCCTGCAGGTCTTGCCTCAGCGGTGTCGTGGGACCTCTTGTCCCGAAGCTGCAGCTTTCGGGAAGGAGTTACAAAACGCATCTTCTAGCTGAATCGTCCTGGAAAGGCGAACCAGAGCAGGTGATAGTCCTGTAAGCGAAAGTGGATGTGTCTCCTAAAGAGGCACCCGAGTACCACGGGACACGTGGAATCCTGTGGGAATTCAGGCGGCCCACCGCCTAAGGCTAAATACGTCCAGATGACCGATAGTGGACCAGTACTGTGAAGGAACGGTGAAAAGAACCCGGAGACGGGAGTGAAATAGAACCTGAAACCGTGCACCTACAATCAGTAGGAGCCTAGTGCTTGTTCGGACTGTGTCCGTTCAAGTACGGGTAACTGCGTGCCTTTTGCATAATGAGCCGGTAAGTTACTTTGCGCGGCAAGGTTAAGCCTTTAAGGGGCGAAACCGCAGCGAAAGCGAGTCCAAACAGGGCGCTGAGTCGCGTATAGTAGACCCGAAGCCTGGTGATCTACCCATGGCCAGGGTGAAGCGCGGGTAACACCGCGTGAAGGCCCGAACCGGTGGATGTTTCAATATCCTCGGATGAGCTGTGGGTCGGAGTGAAAGGCTAATCAAACCAGGTGATAGCTGGTTCTCCCCGAAATGTCTTGTGGGACAGCCTCAGGTGTTCAGTAACGGAGGTAGAGCGACTGATTGGATAAGGGGAAGAAATTCTTCCCCAAGTTCAGCCAAACTCCGAATGCCGTTACTCTAGAGCCTGGGAGTGAGGCCGTGGGGGCTAAGCTCCATGGCCAAAAGGGAAACAACCCAGACCATCAGCTAAGGTCCCTAAGTGTTGGCTAAGTGGCAAAGGAAGTGGAATTGCTTAAACAGCTGGGATGTTGGCTTAGAAGCAGCCATCATTTAAAAAATGCGTAATAGCTTACCAGTCGAGTGGTTCCGCGCCGAAGATATAACGGGGCTAAGCCAACCACCGAAGCTATGGGTGGCGCTCGCAAGAGCGTCGCGGTAGGGGAGCGTTCCGTAAGCGTGTGAAGGCGTGCCGTAAGGCATGCTGGACGTATCGGAAGTGATCATGCCGGCATTAGTAGCGACAAGACAGGCGAGAAACCTGTCCGCCGAAAGCCTAAGGTTTCCTGGGGAAGGTTAATCCACCCAGGGTCAGTCGGTCCCTAAGGCGAGGCCGAAAGGCGTAGTCGATGGGAAACGGGTTAATATTCCCGTACCGGTTGTGAACCGTTATGAGCTATGGGGGGACGCAGGTATACAGATGAGCCACCTGTTGGATGGTGGTCTAACTCCGGAGGGTGGTCCGTAGGCAAATCCGCGGACCTGAGCCCAAAGGAGGAATGGGAGGCCTATGGCCACAAACTCGTCTCGAACCCCTGCCGAGAAAAGCCTCTATGCCAGGTTCACAGCCGACCGTACCGCAAACCGACACAGGTAGGCGAGGAGAGAATCCTAAGGCGCTCGAGTGATACTCCGTTAAGGAACTCGGCAAATTGATCCCGTAACTTCGGAAGAAGGGATGCCTTCCCGGGCGAGTTAACTCGTTTGGCAAGTTCGGGAAGGTCGCAGAAACCAGGCCCCGCCGACTGTTTACCAAAAACACAGGGCTCTGCTAAGTCGTAAGACGACGTATAGGGCCTGACGCCTGCCCGGTGCCGGAAGGTTAAGGAAGGGGGTCACTCCCCTTCGGGGGACGAAGCTTCCGACCGAAGCCCCGGCAAACGGCGGCCGTAACTCTAACGGTCCTAAGGTAGCGAAATTCCTTGTCGGGTAAGTTCCGACCCGCACGAATGGCGTAACGAGTGGGGCGCCGTCTCGACGGAGTGCTCGGCGAATTTGTAGTGGCGGTGAAGATGCCGCCTACCCGCGATTGGACAAAAAGACCCCGTGAACCTTTACTGTAACCTGGTATTGGGTCTTGGCCATCCATGTGTAGTATAGGTGGGAGACTTTGAAGCCTGGACGCCAGTCTGGGTGGAGTCATCGGTGAAATACCACCCTTGGGTTGTTGGGGCTCTAATCCATGTCAACAAAACTGGAGACAGTGCCAGGCGGGCAGTTTGACTGGGGCGGTTGCCTCCTAAAATGTAACGGAGGCGTTCAAAGGTTTGCTCAGCACGGACGGTAACCGTGTGTAGAGTGTAAGGGCATAAGCAAGCCTGACTGTGAGGCCGACAGGCCAAGCAGACGCGAAAGCGGGACCTAGTGACCCGGTGGTTCCTTGTGGAAGGGCCATCGCTCATCGGATAAAAGGTACTCCGGGGATAACAGGCTAATACCGCCCAATAGTTCTTATAGACGGCGGTGTTTGGCACCTCGATGTCGGCTCAGCGCATCCTGGGGCTGGAGAAGGTCCCAAGGGTTGGTCTGTTCGCCCATTAAAGCGCTACGTGAGCTGGGTTCAGAACGTCGTGAGACAGTTCGGTCTCTATCCATCGTGGGCGCAGGAGACTTGAGAGGAGCTGTCCCTAGTATGAGAAGACCGGGATGGACGCACCTCTGGTGTACCGGTTGTCGCGCCAGCGGCACCGCCGGGTAGCTATGTGCGGAATGGATAACCGCTGAAAGCATCTAAGCGGGAAGCCAACCTCAAGATTAGGTCTCCCGGGGCGTTAAGCCCCCTGAAGGCCACTCGAAGACTACGAGTTTGATAGGCCACAGGTGTAAGTGCAGTAATGCATTCAGCCGAGTGGTACTAATTGGCCGTGAGGCTTGAACTTCTCTTAATGCACTCCCTACTCTAACCCCAAGTTTTTACAGAGTAAAAACTTGGGGACCCCGATAGAATACCCCACGCATCTATTACGTAGCTGCGCGGGGTCCCCAGGGATTTTATACCCCTGCTTAAAGCGGGGGTATTTTTTAAGCTGCAGGCAAGAAACTTTCTAATAAAATCTTCGTCTTAATAATTAGAATAAGGAGGTAGTAATGCATAAGAGATGGACGCCAGGAGTGATTTGGGGAACGGCAATCCTCCTGATGTTATCAGCAGGTGTTCTAACCGCCCAGCAAACCGAACCTTATACCGATACCACCGATATGACCGAGAAGGTCCGGGGGATACTGGGGTTCGTGACCAAGATCAACAACAGCGACAGCCTGCCGGTGTTCGTTATGTTTTACGATTCGGTGGGCGAACCTGTACCGGGCGTAAAGCTGGAGGTGGAGACAAGGAAAGCACAACTTGAAGGCATCTCCGACGAAAACGGGGAGGTTGTATTGTGGGTCTCACGAAAGGACCGCAGGAAGATCAAGTCTATGGCCTACGGGCATCAGCCGTTCATGCAGAGTTTTTCATGGACCTTCAGCGGGGTATCGAAGTCAGAACACGTCGGACTACTCACTATATTCAGGGTCTTACGTGAAGCTAGAAACATACCCATCATTACCGGGGAAGAGATGAAAGAGATCAAGGAAGGAAAAATCAGGATTCTTTATCCAGCCGGATACGAGGAAGGTGCTGAAATTACCCTTGACGCGATGATTAGAGGCAAGGCGGTCATTGACAGCGTTGTGGGTATGAGGCTGGTTCCGTTCAAGGCTATCCTTAGCGCCAACCCGTCCTTCACTCTCCACGCTGGCGGCGGCTGGGGAATTGGTCCTGAGCCGGACAGTTCTCGTTTATTCGGTTCCTTCATTCACGAATGGGTTGAGATTTCGTTGGACAGGTTATACGAGATATATGATGATGACGAGGTTATCTATACCCGCTGGATAGGTGACGGGCTAGCCAACTATGCGGGGTTTACCGTTTCAGGGTTATATTATCCTCGGAGACTTGACCAGTTGTACGATGAGGAGCACCCCGGCTACGACCCGGACAAAACCTACGATCTTAAGAAGTGGAAAAGTCCGACCGTCACAAACCCCCAGGGAGGTAGATCGGTAGGGTTATTCGGCTACATGATCGCGCCCTACTTCTGGGCCAAGGCGGTGGAAAAATCCGGAAACCCGGAGCTCATCCCCCAGTTCCTGGAGGCATACCGGGTATCGGAAGACAAAAGCTCGGATACCGCAATCGCAGTCCTATCGCGGCTTAGCGGGCTGGATATCGAGGAAGAGATGGTCATCACCGGCAAGGAGTTCAGGGAAAACGTTGGCCGGTACTGGCCTGAGCCTCCATCTTCGTCAGTAAACGAATCAGAAAAAGAATAACTCTCACTTTGTTAAGTTCGTAGGGGCCGACGTTGGCGTCTTTGGACGCCCGCTTCGCATCAGGTCGGCCCGCTTACTTAATAAGCCAGGCATGTGGCACAGGCTCTCCAGCCTGTGCGAATAGACTCAGCTGATCTTCCCAAGGGGTTGACAGCGGGTAATGGGTAAGTATAATTCCGTTTCTGTGGGAGGGGAATTGGACAATGAGTTTTTTGGCGGCTATACCGGGAGTGATCACCCGTTCCCATTCCGAACACGGAAGTTAAGCCTCCCAGGGCCGATGGTACTGCGCTGGCGACGGCGTGGGAGAGTAGGTCGCCGCCGAGTTATTACTTGGTGGCCCGCCTTACAAGGCGGGCCTCTTTGTTGGGACCTCTAACTCAAAGATACTTAACAAACTTTGGGGAGAGGGAGTTATTTCCTAAAGGCGATCACGAAGTACATGGGACCCATCTTTTTGATGATAATTCTTTTGAATTCAGCATCGGTGAGCAACCCATAAATCCTGCGCCTCGTATAGAAATACACAGGGCATCGTTTTAATCCCAGCCTTAGCTTGCGGGGTAACGTCCTCCAGCTCCAAAGCACAGGGAAGCTGAGAAAGGCTTTCTCCCTGGTCAATCCTCTTATTCTGGTCAGCGTCGGCAAGGGATCCTTGATATAATCCAATACACCCATCCCGATACAGATGTCAAAGGCCTCGTCCGGCTCGTATCCCATTATGTCTGCCCGGATAAACCTGGCTTTCTCTTCCAGGGCCTCTTTGTGAGCGCGTTTCCTTGCCACTTCGATCATCCTCCCTGAAACATCTATACCTACAACACTTACAGCTCCTCTTCGGGCAAGCTCCAAAGAATACCGGCCTGTCCCGCAGCCGACGTCAAGAAAGGTTCTGGTGTGAATCGGCTCGGATTGCTTAAGGGTGAACTCAAACCTACGGTACATAGCCCACCGAAACGACTTATCAAGCAGTACCGCAAATCTACTTTTCTTGTGCGAATATATCGCGTCGAACCGCTCTGACTCGGCGTCCCAGAAATCCTTTTGGTCAAGCATTCTTTTCATAGTCCAAGCAGTTTTTTTATCGAGGTGAACCTGAAGTCGGTCAACAATCGATCTACCCGCGCGGCCGTCTTATCCAGATTGTAGTAATGGCGGAGCGTGTTGATTGGCCCCAGCTTGACCCTTGGCTGGGCAGGGTCAAGCTCCCACGGGTGCAGGTAGAAGACAGCAGGACGCCCCTCGCGATTGCATCGCTTAAGAATCGCCTTTGTTAAACCGTAGGGATAGAGCCTGAAATAACCCCCTCCGCAGGGTATCCTTCTGCCCATTACCTCCACGCAGCTTAACGGAACCTCTATCAATGAGTTATCCAGCTTGTGGATCGCCAGCGGCGCGTTCGAAATGCCGTAATCAGGATGAAAGCTCGTAGGGAAGATAGAGGAATCGTATCGGATGCCGTTGTTTTTAAGTATCCGTAACGCCCACAGGGTTGCGCTCGTGATGGTAAAAGAGGGCGCACGGAACCCCAGTATCTCTTGCTTTACGCATCTACTTGTAACGTCAATGGCCTTGTTCAGATCCTGCTCGAAGGACGCGGGCGTCATCTCGGTAAGCGAGGTATGCCAGTAGCCGTGGGTGGCTATCTCGTGACCGTGATCGGCTATCTCCTTGATCAGCTCTGGCGAACGCTCTGCGAGCCAGCCCAGCACGAAGAAGGTCGCTTCCGTATCATGTCTGGAAAAAAGCCTCAGCATACGCCTCGTATCTTCAACGACCCGGAGTTCCTGGTTGTTCCACTCGTTCTTCTTAACGGCTTTGTTCAAAATGTGGCCGCAGAACCATTCCTCCACGTCTACCGTGAGGGCGTTTATCATAATCAAAATATAACCGAAATCCCGACCCGGTCAAGTGAATTGGCCGTGAGGCTTGGGGTTGTTTCACCCCACGCCGTCGCTTCACCCGATTGGGGCGCAGGCACAACGCCGCTGGGACCACGAAAGGTTTAACACCCTTACATGAGCGAGGGTGTTTCTTTATGATGCAGACATTTCACGAGGTGAGGGTTTTGGCTTGACAGGCTAAAGTTCGTGGCTAGAATTCAGGCACCATGCATCGAAAGGATGATAAAGTTCAGGGAATCTTTATCTCAGAGATAGAGATCTCAAAGGGTCTTCTCGTAAATATCTTTGAGAAGTTTCTTGACCGCATCTCTCCTCGCAAAGAGGAAGTGAACGACATGAACTACTTCCCGGTGAGGGACTGCGATACAGGGGACAACCTGGTGGTTACCCTGAAGAGTATCCTTAGAGGGATAAAACAAACCGACCGTTGCCCGAAGAGGGAGTTGATCGAGAGCCTTCAGGAGGAGATACTGCTGGGAGCGGCCAGGGGTAACGCCGGGATGATTTTTACCGGCTGGTTCGCGGGTTTCCTCAACTATCTTGCCGAGGAGTTGGTCCTTAACTCAATGAGCCTGACCCACGCCATGGAAAGGGGAAGGGATTGTGGGTATCGAGTGTTTGCCGAACCGCGAGAGGGAACCATCCTCGATCCCATCGCTCGCTCAGCTCAAACCGCCTTAACTCTCTATGAAACCGAAAAGAACCTCGTCCCCCTGTTTGAAGGGATCATCTCTCAGGCCAGGATTGCCGTTGAGAAAACCACCGACAGGTTGGACGATCTACTCAAAGGAAAGAATACACCCGAAGAGATCCAGATGCTGAAAGCCAAAAAGGTGGTGGATGCCGGTGCGCTGGGTTTTTTGATCTTCCTGGAGGGCTTGCGGGAGGCAATAGCAGAGACGATCAAAGAAAGAGCAGGGGTGGTGGTGGTAATAGAAGGAGAAGAGGATTTAGATGAAGATGTACTTAGAGAAGAATTCTCCCCTTTAGGGGACAGTCTGGACATACGTATCTCCCCATCCCGAAAAAGGGTTGCTTTACACATCCATACCGATTCTCCCCAAAAGGTTGCCGAGGTTGCCCGGAGATTTAGCAAGATAGGTGATTTTAGAATAGAAGACTTAACCGAGGAGGAATAATTATGGGCACCTCAGCTAGAAGAAGAATAGGTATAGTAACCGACGAGGCGTCCAATATAGCCGAAGATTTCGCTCAAAGGCACGATATCGAGGTAGCTAAATACCCGGTCTGGTTCCCTGATGAAGACGAGGAGATCAAAGATACAAAAGCTCTTTATCAGAGGATGAGAGAGCTCAAAAAGACAGCCAAGACCTCTGCTCCCCCGCCTTTAAGGTTTAAGAAAGCCTACAAGAGGTCTCTTGAGAAATTCGATAAGGTGCTAGTGATTCTCCTATTCAAAGGATGGTCAGGTACGTTTGATTCGGCAACCCAGGCGAGAAACCAGATGCCAGCACAGGAGCAGGAGCGGATCGAGCTCTTCGATACCCACCTGGCCTCGGTAGCGGAAGGATTAGTTGTCTGGAAGGCCCAGGAGCTAGCTAATCAGGGCAAAGGGCTTTCCGAGATCCTAAAGATACTGGAAGAATTCAAAGGGGGTGTAAAACTATTTGCCTTCATGGAGGATCTTGTCTGGCTGGTACGCGGCGGAAGACTTCATGAACCATGGGCCACGCCGGCCCTGGCTCTGCAAAAAGCAGGGGTTCGTCCGGCTATAGGGATTGTAGGAGGCCAGGTAAAGATGACCGGCCTCAAATTGTTCAGCAAAGATATAATTACAGCAATAATAAATGAATTAAAGAGGGTTTCTCGGAAAGGAAAAGTCAGGCTGGCCGTTGCCCATGCCGATATCTCTGAAGAGTCTCTATCCAGGTTGAAACAAGGGATCAAGGAGTTGGGGGCGGAAACTCTGTTTGTCTCGCAGTTAACTCCCCTGATAGGCTCACACACCGGCCCGGGAACCATAATGGTTGCTTATCACTACTAGCTTCTGATTCATAGGGGTCGGGATTTATGAACAGACAGGAGGGTTCTACATCGTTTCCCTCACCCTCTGTTCCTCTGCCGCTATGGAGTGCGTGTGGCACAGGCTCTCTAGCCTGTGCAAACAGACGGTTTTAGATTCTGTATCGTCAATTACTTGTATCCCAGTAAGGAATTCAGTTTAGGCGGGACGGTCCCGGACATCCTCAAGATCCTCGGATTCTTCCGCAGGTTTTACTTTGATATTGAGTGTGCGGCCCTTCCATGTGTTCTTACCGGCAATGGTCATGACCATTGAGCGGGCGGCCATGAAAACCCATAAGAAAACGATAACCGGGTAGAGGAGCGTTAGATATAAAGGGTAGTGGAAACGCAGGTGCGTGATTCCCCACAGGATAACTGAGCATCCAATCGTGATGAGGACAAGCACCACCGAGGTTTCAGAGATGCCCACGCCGGTTATGGCTAATCCAAGCACGAACACCGGCAAGATGAATACCGTAGTAAGCCACAGCCAGACCGGTAGGTATACGAGTAGATTGTTGTCGAAGGTGGCATAGAGGTTCTTGCTGAACCCATGGGAGACCTCCTGCATGTTGTTGTACATACGGCAGGTGATGTAGTTGCCCGCGTCCACTATCCTCCAGCGCAGGCCTTGTGCCTTGATCCTTCGTCCGAACCAGACATCATCCAGCACTTTTTGCTTTACCGCTTCATAACCGCCAATCGTTTCATAAGCCTTGCGGCGAAACAGCATAAACTGTCCCACGGTGAGGGAGAGAACAGGCCAGGGGGTTTTATGTGCAACACCTACTGGAAGAAAAGAGTTGATACCAAAAGACATAACGGGTATGGTAAGTTTTTCGCCCAAAGATTTAGCTTCTTCCCTGGGCAGGGCGGTGAGGAAATCGGCTTCTTCCGCCTCAAAAGCTGCCACCGCTTCTCGCAGGGTGTTTGGATGATGACGGGTATCGGCATCGGTAAAAAGAAGTAGCTCTCCGCTTGCAACTCCTACCAGCTGATTACACGCCCAGTGCTTGCCTATCCAACCACGAGGTAAAGGCTCGCCCTTACGGATTTTCAAGCTTTTGTTCTCTTTTGTTAATTTCCCAAGCACCTCCCATGTCCTGTCCGTAGACTCGTCATCAATGACGATTACCTCAAAGTCAGGGTAGTCCTGAGCCAGAAGCGAACGCACGCATGCAGCGATGTTTTTTTCTTCATTACGTGCAGGCACCAGAATCGAGACACGCGGGAAGCGAGAGGGCGCAGGATAGTCTCCTAACCTGCGGAAGCTCCTTGTGTTGCTGAGAGCAATCAGCAATAATAGCAGGAGGAAGACGATAGTAATAACCTGAATATTTATCCAGATATTACTCAAGAGGCCCTCCTGAGGAGCCTTAGGATGTAGGGCCTGGGTTTGATAGCTTTCTTCAGATCGATCCGGTGCTTATAGAGAAATATCGCCATGTTCCCTGCCCAGATGGCAAGTAAAGGAATCTCCACCCCTCGAACAAACAGGCCGAGGAGGAGAAGGTAGCCCAGGAATGCGAGCATGCCGAAGATGACCGACCAGGAGGGATGATCGATAAGGAGATAGAAGAGCCCTATGAGGAGCCCAAGGACCACCAGTCCCTCCCAGATAGTGATAGCTGTCCATACGCCGAATGTTACCGCTATCGCCTTTCCACCTTTGAACCCGAGGAACGGTGAGAACGCGTGCCCCAGAATCGGAGCCAATGCAACCGGCACCAGATACCAGCCTTCAATACCGAATGCCCAATGAGCCAGCCCTACCGGCACAGCGCCTTTGCATAACTCCAGGATTCCTGCAGGAAGACCTATCTTCCAGCCGCCCGCCTTCCATACGTTTGCCGCACCGGGATTGGCATCACCGTAGGCCCTTACGTCTTTTTTTAGTAGCAGTTTTCCCAGCCATACCGAAAACATCATCGAGCCGGATAGGAATCCGACGACGATCCAAAGAAAAACCTTGAGAAGATCAGCGCTCATCTAACTGCATCCTTTGGCAAATCCCAACCATCTCTGAAAGGTGCGTCCTGATATGGGTCCAGCGACCACAGATCTGCGCCCCACCATAACCCTACCATATCCATAATGCAGATTTTGTCAACCTGAAGCGATGCTATTCTTTTAATCGGTGAATTTTCGGTGCGGTTTACTTTTGTTTGAGATCCCTCCTTTCCAGATGGCACGGCCTGAAATGGTGAGGCAAGTCTTGACAGAGGAATAATTGGGACTACACTCCCAAAGACGTTGATTTAACTCAAAAGGAGGAGTGATGATCAAACGTATAACTATAATATCCGTGATGATCCTCGGGCTTGTCTTTCTGTCGGGCTGTGAGCCAGGTGACACCGAGGATCCTACGGTCTCCATCACCCAGCCTGCGGATAACGCCGTAGTCTCAGGGACTGTGGAGATCAAAGCCACTGCAGACGACAACGAAGAGGTGACAAAGGTCGAGTTCTATGTGGACGGTGATCTTAAAGGCACCGACAATGAGGCTGCCGATTCCGAGTACTCCTATTCCTGGGATGCGAGCGGCGAGACCCCGGGCTCAAGCCATACGATTCAGGCCAAGGCATACGATGCGGCGGATAATGTCGGCGAATCCTCGGTTATTACGGTTACTATCGCCGGAGGCGGAGGGCCAACCTACCACGAGGGCACCATATCAGCAGATGAAACCTGGTATGCGGCCGACAACCCCCATATCGTCATCGGTGATATTGATGTGGAGGCAACCCTGACCTTGGAGCCAGGGGTTCTCGTCAAGTTCAACGCCGGCACCTACCTTTGGGTGGGTGATAACAATCCTGGTGCCCTTTCAGCAAATGGAACAACAGATTCTGTTATTACCTTTACAAGCAATGTGAGTACAGCTGGTCCTGGAGATTGGAATGGAATTTTCTTTGATGAATACACCATCAATGCAACAACCAAACTCAACAACTGCGTGATCGAATACGGCGGCGGCAACGACTATGGGAACATCTGCTGCTATGATGCCTCACCAACGATTACCAACTGCACCATCAGACACAGCAGTACATACGGGGTATACTGTGACTGGCAGGGTTACTTCACCGAGTTCAGCGGCAATACCATTACCTCAAATGCCGAGTATCCAGTTCGGATTGATGGTGAATATGTCCGCACCCTTGGTTCAGGCAACACCCTTACCGGCAACACCAAGGATGGGATCGAGGTCGGAGGTAGTTACATTACTACCACTGGTACCTGGTTCAATCAGGGTGTTCCATATATTATTGCCGGTGATCTGGATATCCAGGGCACAGCGAGCCCGGTGCTTACGATTGCGGCTGGTAATACCCTGAAGTTCAATGCTGGCACCTACCTTTGGGTGGGTGATGACGATCCCGGTGCCCTTTTAGCCGATGGCAGTGCTGGTCAGATTACCTTTACCTCTGCTATCTCACCAGGTTCCCCTGGAGATTGGGATGGAATTTTCTTTGATGAACACACCATCAATGCAACAACCAAACTCAACAACTGCCTCGTCGAATACGGCGGCGGCAACGACTATGGGAACATCTGCTACTATGATGCCTCACCAACGATTACCAACTGCACCATCAGACACAGCAGCACATACGGGGTATACTGTGACTGGCAGGGTTACTTCACCGAGTTCAGCGGCAATACCATTACCTCAAATGCCGAGTATCCAGTTCGGATTGATGGTGAATATGTCCGCACCCTTGGTTCAGGCAACACCCTTACCGGCAACACCAAGGATGGGATCGAGGTCGGAGGTAGTTACATTACTACCACTGGTACCTGGTTCAATCAGGGTGTTCCATATATTATTGCCGGTGATCTGGATATCCAGGGCACAGCGAGCCCGGTGCTTACGATTGCGGCTGGTAATACCCTGAAGTTCAATGCTGGCACCTACCTTTGGGTGGGTGATGACGATCCCGGTGCCCTTTTAGCCGATGGCAGTGCTGGTCAGATTACCTTTACCTCTGCTATCTCACCAGGTTCCCCTGGAGATTGGGATGGAATTTTCTTTGATGAACACACCATCGATGGAGTAACCAAACTCAACAACTGCCTCGTCGAATACGGCGGCGGCAACGACTATGGGAACATCTGCTGCTATGATGCCTCGCCAACGATCACCAACTGTGCGATCAACTACAGTCTCCACTGGGGAATCTACTTAGATGGTGATTCAAATCCCACGATGTCCGGTAATACCTTCGAGGGCAACGCAGACGGCGATGTAGGTCCGTAGTGCCTCTTTTGAGCGAAGCTCAAAAGATCGCAGAAATTGAAAATGTAGGCGGCCTTGCGGCCGCCTTTCTTCTTTAATTCCGCATCCCTACCCTGCGGCCCTTCCAAAGAGCGCGGCCTGAAAGCGTGGCGATCATGGAGTAGAAGGCGATCACTACCCCCAAGAGGATGCTGATAGGATAGAGTAGGGTGAGATAGAGGGGAAAACGAAAGTGCCGAAGTGAGGTCCCCCAGAGGATAAGAGAGACCCCGACCGCTGCGGCGGCAAGTGCGAGCGAGAGATCTGATATCCCTGCACCGGCTATCCTTAAGGCAAAAACGACCCCAGGCTCCCAGAAGAGAACTCCCATCCAGAGCCAGACGAAGAGGAATACCGGTATGTTGCGGTCAAAGGCGGCAAAGAGACTCTTTCCGAAACCCTTGAACGATTCGCTGAATCCCTGATACATGCGGCAGCTGACGCGGTCCTGACCGTCTGCAAGTCTCCACCTCAAACCCTGAGCCTTCATCCTTCTACCAAGGTCTATGTCGTCAACCGGGTTGGTTCTCACAGACTCAAAGCCGCCCACCTGCTGGTAGGTCTCTCGGCGAAACAACATGAACTGCCCACCCGCAGCGGATAACGCTGGCCAGCGAACCCGGTAGGCAATAAAGAGAGGAAGAAAGCTCAAGATGCTTATGTGCATAAGCGGGACAATCAACCGCTCGCCGAAGCTGAAGACCTCTTCCCTAGGTAAGGCGGTCAGGAGGTCGGCATTCTCCTTGGTCAAGGCAGCAACAGCATCGCGCAGGGTGCAGGGGTGATGGCGGGTGTCGGCATCGGTAAACAGAAGAAGTTCTCCTAAAGCCTTTTCGGCCATCTGATGGCATGCCCAGTGCTTGCCCAGCCAGCCCTCTGGCAATGGCTTGCCCTTCATTATCTTCAATTGAGGGCTCTCCCTCTTCAACCTTTCCAGTGTCTCCCAAGTTCTGTCGGTGGAGTTATCGTCGGCAACCAGGACCTCGAAGTCCGCATAATCCTGGGCAAGAAGAGACTCAACGCACGCACCGATGTTGTGTTCCTCGTTGCGGGCAGGCACCATGATCGAGACGCGTGGGAGACGTTTGGGTTCAGGATATCTTCCCAGCCGCATCCTTTTAAGGATTACCAGGTTGCTTAAGGCGATTAAGAGGATCACTGCAAGGAACACAATCAGGCTTGCCTGATGTGCTATCCAGAAGGTGTTCATCTTCCTCCCCTGAAGAGCTTGAGGATGTAGGGTCTCAGCTTTATGCGCTGGGTCCTTAAGGAAGGAACGTATTTGATCAAGAAGATCAGCATATTCCCGGCCCAGACGGAAATGAGTACGTAATCCGGGCCTCTCCTCAGAATCCAGTAGCCGAGGAAGGCCAGCATGGTGAATATAACCGTCCAGCCGTCGGCGTCGAGAATCGCGAATAGGAGTCCGAATAATATCCCCAACATGGTAGGACCCTCCCATAAGGTTATCCCGGTCCAGATGCCGAACGCCACCGCCACCGCGTTGCCTCCCTTGAACTTCAGAAAGGGAGAGAAGGCATGGCCCAGTACAGGAGCGAGGGCAATGGGAACGATCCCCCATCCGGTGATGCCGACACGGAGCCAGGCAAGACCCACGGGCACCGCTCCCTTAAGGTAATCCAGAAGTGCGGCAGGGATACCTATCTTCCAGCCGCCCGCCTTCCAGGCGTTGGTAGCACCCGGGTTGCCGTCCCCAAACTCCCTGACGTCTTTTTTCACAAAAAGTCTGACCAGCCAGGCCGAGAACATGAAGGAGCCGGAAAGATAGCCGATAGCGGTCCACAAGCTGGTCTTCAAGATATCCGTTAGCACTTAATCTCCCGATGTCTCTTGATTGACTTCGAATCTGGATTTGCAGCCCGCATAGCCTTTGCAAAGGATCGTTGCAAGGGGTGGACATATCTCCCTCGCTACGTTAACCACGAGAATTCCCTTGAATTAACGCCCTGCTCACCTCCTACTATATCACGGAATTATCGAGCTGTCAAGGAGCGTCTAAGGATCAGTTCCGGTTGGTTTCTATTGCTACACTCCGGGTGACGGTCAGGTAGGCGGCGAATATCGTTGCCAGAAGTTGAAGGAAAGGGGAGATGAAGACCATTAAGATAAGCCAGCCTGTAAAGCTAAGCTTGGGATCGTAGAGTATCATGGGGATGCCGAAGTTGGCAAAGTCGGATGCCGGATCGAACAGCAAAGAGACGGTGCGTCCCCAGAGGATAGCCATCACGGCAAAGGTAAATAGGGATGTGGCCAGTGCCACCAGGAGTATTCTTCTCAGTTTGCCCGAGAGTTCACCTTCTGAAAGCAATTGTCTTCTTGCTATATACCAGCCTACCGGGAATCCAAAGAATATACAAAAGATAGGCACTCCCATTCCGGCGCCTATGCATACGAGATCCAGAACTACGAAGATGAGGTAGGCGAGCCAGGGTTTGATCCTAAAAAACCTCTTCATACCTTAATTGAGCTTAAAATCCCCCGGATGTCAACAAGCGATTTTGGAAAGCAATGCCAGTGTCATTGCGGGGAGCGTCGGTTGTCGCTTTCCAAAATCAGGATGTCCGGATAGGCTGGAGAGCCTGTCCCTCCATCCCCGATCTTTTGTCCGAAGGACAAAAGGAGGGTTAAGGGCACGGCATGCCTCGCCCCTACAAATCTGTGTAATCTGTGGTTAGATTTTTCTCTACTTCGTCTCTTCAGCGATAAGTTCGGCTAACCGCTTAGCACCTTCCTTGATCTGTTCGGTTGAAGCGTAGCTGAAGTTGATGCGCATGCAGTTGGCACCGCCTCCATCGCAGTGGAACGCGGTTCCCACAACGTAGGCCACCTTCTTGTCAATCGCCTTGGGGAACATTTCGGTGGCGTTCATGTACTCGGGCAACCGCACCCACAAAAACAATCCACCTTCCGGCTTGGTCCACGAAAGTCCGTCCAGCTTGGGCATGTACTCGTCGAACGCATCCAAAATCACCTGGCGCTTGCGTTTGTAAGCCTCGCGGATTCGCTCGATCTGTTTTTCCAAAAGACCCCTGCTCATGTATTCGGCAAGGATCATCTGGTCGAACGATGCGGTGCACAGGTCGGCTGGCTGCTTGCCCATCACCAGCTTGTCCATCACCGGTTTGTTGCGGGTGATAAGCCATCCTACCCGGAAGCCTGGGATAAGGATTTTGGAGAAGGTGTGCAGGGTGATGACGCGTTCCTCGTCGTCAAGCAGTATGAACGGAGGCACCGGCTCGCCTGCGAAGCGCAGCTCCCGGTACGGGGTGTCTTCGAGAAGGAGTGTGTTGTACTCGCGTGCAAGGTCCAGCACCTCGAGCCGGCGCTCCTTGGTCATGGTAACGCCCGACGGGTTCTGGAAGTCGGGCACCACGTAGATGAACTTGGGGATCTTTCCCATAATCTCCAGCTGCTCCAGCTTGGCCTTGAGAGCATCCACCTTCATGCCCGCTTCGTCCAGCTGGACCCCGTGCATCTCGGCCCCGTAGGAGTTGAACGCCTGAAGTCCGCCCAGGTAGGTAGGCAGTCCTACTATGATTGCATCTCCTTCGGTTATGAACGCCTTGCTCACCAGATCGAGGCCCTGCTGGGAGGCGGTGGTCACCAGTATCTGATCGGGTGTAACCTCAACCCCGCCGCGCTTCTCGAAGGCCACCAGCTCGCGAATAAGACCGGCGTCACCTTCGGTTGGGCCGTACTGCAGCGCCTTTGCTCCGTTTTCAGTAAGCACCTTGACCGATATCTCCTTGAACTCCTCGACAGGAAACAAGTCGGGTGCGGGCAGACCGCCGGCAAAGCTGATGATGTCCGGCTTGCTGGTCAATTTTAACAGCTCACGTATCTCGGACCGGCGCATTCGGTTGGCTGTGTTGGAAAATAGATGGCTCGCATCAAAAGGCACGTTACCTCCTTGGTTTCTTGCCCTAAGCCTACTCAGATAATCTGGACTGTCAAGTTAGGAATACCCCACGACGCTGCTTCGTACCGTCGCGGGGACCCCTCTACCTCCCCCTGCCCCCTACCCTATGGGATACAAAGTATCCCAAGGGGCACGCTGTCCCATCAAGGGAGGGGTAACTAGGGCAGCGGCGGAAAGCAATCCGCAGATTTCGCAGATTAAACGTAGGGGCCGGTTTTTAAACCGGCTCGTTCCATTATGCGGGCCAACCTTAAGGGAGTGTGCCAAAAGCCAAAAAAACCAGACAAGGGGTTTAAACCCCTTGCCCCAACCCGGCTGTTAGTTGCGTATTTATGGGACTTACAGTCTGCGTCCTGTTCGAGTTGTCGGACTAACAGCGTCCCTACAGGGGTTTTGACCCAGCCCCCGTGCGTCGCCCCTGCAGCTTGACAGAAATACCCCACGACGTTATTTCGTACCGTCGCGGGGACCCCTCACGGTAGACAATCTACATTTGTTCCTTGACAGTGCCGCGATCGCGTTCTATAATCTAGCGATGAGTAACGATAAGCAAGGATACCAAGGCAAGCTGGAGCGGTTGGATCAAAATCGGTGGCGAATCCCTAAATCGGGCGGTATGCGGACCGACGGTATCATATTTACAAGCGAGAAGCTTCTTCCTACCCTTATCAAAGACAACGCACCCCAGCAGGTGGAGAATGTGGCTTGCCTTCCCGGCATCGTGGGACCATCCATGGCCATGCCCGACATCCACTGGGGGTACGGTTTCCCAATCGGCGGGGTGGCCGCATTCGATGTAGATAATGGGATTATCTCACCAGGCGGCGTGGGCTACGACATCAACTGCGGGGTTCGTTTGCTGAGAACCGACCTCGATGTCCCGGAACTCAAGCCCAAACTGCGCAACCTGATGCAGGCCATATACGATGCAGTGCCTGCCGGGGTCGGAAAGAAAGGAAGAATCCGCATTTCCCGCAGTGAGTTACAAAAGGTCCTGGTGCAAGGTGCGCGCTGGGCGGTGAATAAAGGATACGGCTGGGGCGAGGATTTGGCTCACACCGAGGAAGAAGGAAGCCTTGACGGAGCTGACCCCTCGGCAGTATCTGACAGAGCATACGAACGCGGGCTTGTCCAGATTGGTACCCTGGGTGCGGGCAACCACTTCATGGAGATCCAGAAGGTTGACGAGATATACGATGAGAAGGCCGCCGAGGTCATGGGTCTGCGAAAAGGTCAGGTCGTTGTGATGATTCATACCGGATCGCGCGGGTTCGGCTACCAGGTGTGCGACGACGCGGTGAAAAATCTTGGTCACGCTGTTGCGAAGTATCATCTCACCATCCCTGACCGCCAGCTTGCCTGCGCACCTATCACCTCGCCTGAAGGCCGCGTCTACTTCGGTGGTATGGCTGCTGCGGCAAACTACGCCTGGGCCAACCGCCAGGCGATTATGCACTGGATACGCGAGGCGTTCGAGCAGACCTTCGGCATGGGAGCTCGTAAACTCGGGCTTCACCTGGTCTACGACGTGGCGCACAACATCGCCAAGTTCGAGGAGCACGAGGTGGATAGTCGCAAACGCAAGCTCTGCGTGCACCGTAAAGGCGCCACCCGTGCGTTCGGGCCTGGACATCCAGATATACCCAAAGACTACCGCGCTATCGGTCAGCCTGTTATCATCCCAGGCGACATGGGCACCGCCTCCTACGTTCTCGTTGGCACCACCAAAGCAATGTCGGCAAGCTTCGGCTCCACCTGTCACGGCGCAGGCAGGGTGTGGTCGCGCTCCAGGGCGCTGCGGGAGGTTAGTGGCCACGAGGTCAAATCCCGTCTGGAACGTGAAGGAATCCTGGTTCTATCGGTCAGCACCAAGACCCTTGCAGAGGAGACCCCCGAGGCATACAAGGACGTGGACGAGGTGGTGGAGGTGACGCAGAACGCGGGCATCTCGGCAAAGGTCGCGCGGATGAAGCCGTTGGGGGTCATCAAAGGGTGATCGACCCTCGAGTCCGCGAACGCATAAATGCCGCTCCGCATAAGCCGGGAGTTTACGTATTCAAGGACGCCCGCAATCGCGTTCTCTACGTTGGCAAGGCGGCTGACCTTTCCAATCGGCTGCACTCCTACCTCTCGCCAACCGAACCCAAGGCCAGGGCGTTTGTTGATAAGGCTGCGCTCCTCGATTTGACCCTTACCGCGACCGAGGCCGAGGCGCTAATCTACGAAGAGAACCTCATCAAGCTCTCAAGACCCCGCTACAACATCCGCTACCGCGACGACAAGCGCTACCCTTATCTCAAGGTTACTGTCAAGGAGTCCTATCCTCGGATCTACGTCACCCGCAACGAGCGCCGCGACGGCAACCTGTTGTTCGGTCCCTACTCCTCGGCCAAGAACCTGCGAAAAACTCTCGATGCGGTGAAGCGCATCTTCAAGATCCGCACCTGCCACTACGATCTTCCCGAAGACTATCCTGAACGCCCCTGTCTTTTGTTTCAGCTCAAGCTGTGCTCGGCCCCGTGCCGGGAGGGTTTTCCTCGTGATGAGTACCAGGCCCAGCTCAAGGGTCTCATAGATTTTCTCATGGGACGCTCCGAGGAACTCGAAGAGGAAACCGAACGCCGCATGTGGGAGGTATCGGACTCCGAGCAGTTCGAGGTGGCAGCCCTTCTCAGAGATCAGCTTCTTGCCATCCGCGAGGTCAAACACCATTCACGTGAAGCCTCGCACGACGCAACCCCGCGCGACTTCATCGCAGTTGCTCGACACGCATCCCGCGCCGCAGCCGTACTCCTCAAGCTTCGTGAACGCAGGCTCTACGGCTGTGAAACGTTCATGCTCACCGTGCCCACTCATGCCGCCGACGCCGATCTCATCCACACCGTGCTGCGATCCATCTACACTCATACCTTTGATGTCCCCTCGGAGATTGTTCTTCCCGTTCTTCCTGAAGCCCCCCAGGTTTTCATCGATTGGTTCAAGCAGTATCGGGATAAAAAGGTGCAGCTTTCTGCCAATGTGCGTGAGGAGAAGCGGCATCTTTTGGCTGTTGCCTTCGAGAACGCGAAGCTGGCACTGGCGCAGGACAAGCAAGCCCCGCGTACCGATCCGCTATTGGAAAAACTTCAAGACTACCTTCATCTCGCAGGCGTCCCTCACCGCATCGAGATGATTGACATCTCCAACATCCAGGGCACAAACCCCACCGGTTCCGTCGTGGTGTTCCGCAACTCGCGTCCCGCCAAGTCCCTTTACCGCAAGTTCAAGATAAAAACCGTCGAAGGAGCCAACGATCCGGCGATGATGGCCGAGGTTGTCGCTCGCCGTATCTCCCGATTGCAAAAGGAAGGCAAGGAACTTCCCGACCTTCTTATCCTCGACGGCGGCAAGGGCCAGCTCTCCGTAGTCCGAGAACTTCTCAACAAGATAGACGTCGCCCTTTCTGTCTTCGCGTTCGCCAAGACCCACGATCATCTGTTCGGTCGGGACGGCAGGGAGGTTGTGATTCCTGGCAGCGATCCGGTGCTCAAGCTTCTCAAGCGTATCCGAAACTCCTCGCACCGGTTCGCGATAACCTATCACCGTAAGCTCAGAAGAAAATCAACGTTATCCTCCGAACTGGACGGTATCCCTGGGATAGGGGAGAAGAAGGCGCGTGCGCTGATCCAGTTCTTCGGTTCGGTGCCGCGAATACGCAAGGCGTCGCTGGACGAGCTTAAGTTCGTCTCAGGAATCGGTCCCAGCTTGGCTGAGACAATCTACAGACATTTTCACAAAGAATAGTCATGCTCCTTTTGTTTTTCAAACAAAAGATCGCAGTCCCTTACCACACCGTTCCTCCGGAACGTACCCCTCTCCCTCAGGGAGAGGGGATGGGGAGTGCAATGAAAGCGTCAATGATTTAATCTGCGAAATCTGCGGATAATGAATATTTGAAGGAAGAGTTTTGCAGAGAACGAAGATAGATGACGTAACCCTGGAGCGGTTTATTGTTGGTCCACTTGAGGTCAACTGTTATCTTTTAACAACCGAGGATTCGGCCATCCTTATAGATCCCGGTTTTGCCGCCGATGAGCTCCGCAAGCGGGTTGAATCCCTGAATCATCTTGAATCGCGGATGATCCTTCTTACCCACGGGCACTTTGATCATACCGGGTTTTGCCCTGAGCTCGTGAAGAATGGTTGGAAGGCAGGAATCCATCCTGACGACAAGTTGTTACTCAACCGTGTGCCGCCTGATTTTGAAGGACTCGGCTATCGTGACGAACCATTCGAGTCCTACGTGACCTTTAAGGAGGGGTGGAACTTTAATATCGGAGGCATCTCCTTGAACCTCATCCACACACCCGGCCACTCGCCTGGCAGCGTGTGTTTTATCGAACGCAAGAGGCGCTGGGCGTTCACCGGCGACACGCTTTTCGCAGACTCCATCGGACGCAGCGATCTTCCCGGAGGTGACGAGCAGACCCTTATGCAGTCTCTGGAGAAGCTCAAAGGAGTTCTTGAACCCGAAACCCTGGTTCTGTCCGGTCACGGGGGGTGCGCACTTTTTAACACGATTCTAAGGATTAATCCCTTCCTTCAAGATTAATTGCATTATTCACCTAAAAAAAAGCGCGACCACAGGCCGCGCTTCTAGCTTATAAACCCGTTTGATTATTTCCTCGTAGGAGATCTTACCCCTCCTTCTGAGATCTTCTCCGAAGCCTCTCGAGAGAACACAAGCTCTACCCGGCGATTGGCTCTGCGCCCGCTGCGGTAGCGGTTGTCGCCCACTGGATAGCGTTCGCCGCCGGTCGCGATCTGCACCCTGCTGGGTTTGATGCCACGCATGGCAAGATAGCCGGCTACAGCTTCGGCTCGCCTTCTGCCTATCTGAAGGTTGGTACCATCCGAGCCTACGCTGTCGGTGTGTCCGGTTATGACTACAGTAGCATCGGGGTTCTCCTCGAGGAGTTCGGCCACCTTCTCAAGCTGCGCCATCTGTTCGAAACCGACGTCGCTGTGTCCCCTGCCGAAGCCGGTTATGGTGACAGGCTTAAGTTCGACCGGTTTGGGCTTCTCTTCAGGGGTAAGGAATATATCAACCATCTTGTTTTCGGCGGTTCCGATGGTCAGGGTGGTGTGGTCTTCGTGATAACCCGGCGCTTTAGTCTTCATACGGTAGGTAGCGGGTTCGATTTTTGTTCGGAAGTATCCGGTAACAGCATCGGATGAGATAGAGGGGAGAACCTCGCCCGTCTCGATGTCATGGAAGCTTACCACCGCACGCAGCGGGTCTGCGGTTTCGGCGTCTGCGACTATGCCTGCGATAAAGGACTCCTTTATTGGATCCATAGCAATGGTAAGGGTAAGCGCCTCGCCGACCTCCTCGGCTGTAACCGCCTCAGGATGGTAGCCTTCCTTGGTTGCGTTGATCTCGTCGCCTTCAATAAGCTCTGGCAGGGTGAACCGGCCCGTGCTGTCCGAGTAGAAAACTGTGTCTATCAGGTCTCCTGAAAGCTTGATCCTGGCGCCCTCGATTGGTTGTTCGGTCTCAGCGTTTTTGACCAGACCTTCAATCAGTTTTTTCTTGGGGCGGATCAGGTCTCCGCCGATACCCAGACCTGCGTAAAGTGAGGAGGTGGCAGTGAAGTCCATCGGGTCGGCGCCGCCGCCGACGTGTAACATAAACGCAAAGTTGGGACCGAGATAGACCGGCAGTCTCAATCCGGCGCTGGCATGGGTGGATATTCCGGTGAGGGTCGGATCGGGGCTGCCCATGGGGAGGCCGTAGTTCAGGTTGAACTCCGCAAACAGATTAAACCACTTCAAGGGTGAGGATTCAATAGCAAAGCCGCCTATGATGGTCTGGGGGTAGGAGACGGTGGAATCCGGGCCAAAGTTATGGACGCTTCGGTACCAGTAGCCGCCGTTGAGATGAGCGGAGATATACTGCGATTCGAGCGAGAAGAGTAGCCTGCCGCCGAACTCAGGACCCGCCTCCTCAAATGGGTAGTAACCCAGATACTGGCTCATCGTTTGATTAGCTCCTGCGTCGAACTCGAAGGGAATAGACATGAGGAAAAATCCGTCGATACCTGTGGCGATCACGAGTGGATTATCCAGGGGGATAAACGGTATGCTGCCCTTCACGTGCCCGCCTACGTCTGTGAGTCCGTAGGTCATCGCCGAGTTGTCCACGTTGTAGTAGAAGTAACCGGAACCATACGCCGAGAACTCAAGGTAGTGCCAGGGGGTGAATCCCAGTGAAACCACCGGCTTTGCCGTCCAGTTGTCGTATGTGTTCTGGACTACCCCGGCGGAGTCCTGGAAGATGACGTGATCCTTGTAGCCTTCGGAAGCCATATAGAACCAAAGGTAGCCCATATTCTCGCAGCGGGCAGAGGAGACGAAGTCCGTGCCCCTTGTACCCTGCAGGGTGGGCAGGGCAAAGCCAAGGCTTGCAGCGATTAGAAGAAGGGCGATGGTCCTTTTCATCTGGCCTCCTCGAGGATTAATTCCTTGCCTGTGATAAGCGAAACTCTTCTACCTGAACTTGGGTTGATGGCAACAGCCGCCGATGAAGCTGTTTGCACGACACTTCCGTTGTCCAGATCAATGGTGACGTGCCCCTCGTTTTGATCGGGGATGTGGTCGTAGTAAGCCTCACCGTCCGGATCGCATAGAAGGATAGCCACCACATCAATTTGACCGGTAGGATTGCCAAGGATATCCAAACTGATGGTGCCCTTTACCGAGTCGGTATTTGCCGGGCGATAGGGGTCTTGTACCGAACCCACGGGCGTCTCGGACCATCCGTTGGCGTTGCCATCCCATGCATAGATCTCATCCTCGTTGATCCTGTCGCCTTTTGAGAATTCAGCGCCCGCCAACATCATGAAGTCAGCACCGATGTCGTTTGGAACCGCCTCAGCACCCCAGCCAGGAATCGACGTAGAAAGACCTGTTGAAGCATCCTGATCGGTATCGAAATAGATCGTAAGGATCACATCATCGTAGGCATTAGGGATGGCCGCATACGTCTCGACCTTGAACTCAAGGACGTCGTCTGAGAAGTCCGCATCAACGTAGAGGTAGTGCCCGTTATAGCCCACGTTCCCGTCGTCCGGGTCATCTACAAGAAGAAGCCAGTCGCCCGCACCGGTATATACGATGCGTTCACGGCACCCGGGCAGTAACGCCGTCAGGATAAGAAGTACTGCTAAAATGAGAGGTGTGCGTTTCATCATTCCACTCCTTAGCGTGTTACTATGATTCTTGAGGCCGCGTGCCCTTCTGGTGCCTTAAGGCGCAGGAAGTATACACCCGGTCCAACCAGAAGACCCCTCTCGTCGCACAGATCCCAGAAGGTTTCGTATTCACCCGCTGGAACCTTCCCTGACAGGAGCCGCCTGACCAACTGGCCGTTGACGTTGTAAATCGAAAGTTCGATGTTGGTGGATACAGGCGTTCCGTAGCGTATCTCGATCTTGCTCCGGGCGAGGGTTGCGAAGGATGCGGTCTGGGTGAAGAACTCGCCCGGCAGCACAACCAGCTGCACGGTGCCGGTTGTATCGTCGGAATCTCCCTGCGCATTGGAGACGGTGAGCCGAACGGTAAACTCCCCGGCAGATGTATATACGTGCGTGGGGTTCTGCTCGGTCGAGGTTGCATTGTCTCCGAAGTCCCAGTTCCAGGCAGTCGGATTCCCCGTGGACTGATCGGTAAATGTTACCTCCATGCGGTGCGTAAGCGGTACGTACCCCATCGAGGGGTTGGCGGTGAACGCCGCCTGAAGAGGCTCGGTAACCGTGATGTAGTCTGTTTTTGTCTCGGTGTCCGAACCGTCCGCGTTGGTAGCGGTAAGGCTTACCGTGTAGGTACCAGCCGTATTGTAGGCGTGTTGAGGGTTCTGATCCGCCGATGAGCCGCCGTCCCCGAAGCTCCACGACCAGGAGGTCGGGTTTTCGGTGGACAGATCGGTAAAGGTAACGTCCAGTGGGGCAGGACCGCTCGTAGGGTCGGCGGAGAAGTCGGCATCCGGAGGTTGAGGAGCGCTGCTTACCGTGATGTAGCCTGGTTTGGTCTCCGTGTCCGAGCCGTATGCGTTGGTAGCGGTCAGGGAAACGGTGTAGGTGCCTACGTTATCGTAGCGGTGGGTTGGGTTCTGACTCGTAGAAGTTCCGCCGTCGCCGAAGTTCCACGACCAGGAGGTCGGGTTTTCGGTGGACAGGTCGGTGAACGCTACATCGAGGGGCGCGGTCCCGGATCGCCGGTCAGCCGTAAAGTCCGCTGCAGGGAGCGGGCCGCTCGTCACGGTGATGTAGTTTGTTTTTACCTCGGTATCCTCGCCGTCCGCGTTTCGAACGGTAAGGGATACGGTATACTGACCCTCGGTGTCGTAGACGTGGGTGGGATTCCGGGTTGTGGATGTTCTCGTATCGCCGAAGTCCCACTCCCACTCGGTAGGATCGCCGGTGGAAAGATCGGTAAAACTCACCGTTAAGGGGGCAGGCCCAGAGCGTGGATCGGCGGTGAAATCCGCATCCGGAGGGGCTTGACCTGAAACTACACCCTTCACACGCAGTATGAGGTCTACGCTGTCGCCCAGGTTAACACCAAGCCCTGCATCAATGTCGTCAAAAGCTGCCCACTTGGGCTCGGTCTCGCCCTGGAAAATGGCATACATCCACGAGACATGGTGGAGTGGAGCACCGCCGTCCAATGCCAGGCCGGGGTTGTCGTTCACCTTGTTCTCGACCGCGAAGTAGAAGCTCCCGGATTCTATCGTGATACCCAAATCGCTCACGTCAAACCAGTTGAACGCCATCACCTCGACCGCGGATACTTCCTTGCGTCCCAGCTCAGCGCCGGGTTCAGCGCCGTCGTCGAAAAACACAAGGTAGCACGGTTGGTCCCAGTTGTCTGGGTCGTCACCCCAACCTATTGGTACGTAGCAGGCTTGTGTGAGTTCAAAGGGGTATGCTGGAGGGGTGAGCATAACCGCCATTCGGTTTCCTGTTTTCATCTTGAACCCGAAGGGTACCGGGCTAGCCTCATCCTCTATCAGCTCTATGGTATCCTGAGGCATCGCAAGATCCGGTGCTCTATTAAGGGTTGCCTCAAATGCAATAAGCTGTTGGCTTTCTATTAGGGAGGGCTCTCTTGAGAGATCGGCGTTATTGGAGAAAATGGCAGTGGGTTGCACTTCGTATATCTTCCGCGTCCCCTTTGAGGACGCGGCGGCAGGCAGGGCTAGGCCGAGGCTTATCCCTACCAGAAGAAGGACGATAGTTCGTTTCATCTTGCCTCCTCGATTAATCTCTTGCCTGTGATAAGCGAAACTCTTCTGACTGAACCTCCATCCACGGCAATACCCGCTCCCTGTGAGGCAGATTGCGCAACACCCCCGCTCTCCAGATCAATGGTTGCGTGACCCTCGTTTTGATCGGGAATGTGGTCGTAGTAAGCCTCACCGTCCGGATCGCATAGAAGGATAGCCACCACGTCAATTTGAGGGGTAGTGCCGATACCAAGTAATGCTTCGGTAACACTTCCCTTGACCGAATCGGCATCGGTAGCTTGATACAGCGAACCCACCTGACCAACCTCTGACCACCCTGGGATGGCAAGAGTAGCGTCCCATACAAACACAAGATTCTCGTTAATTATACTGCCGTCGGCTGTGTCGGACCCCACGAACATCATGTAATCCGCGCCGATGTCGTTTGGAACCGCCTCAGCACCCCAGCCTGGAGTCGACGTAGAAAGCCCGGTCGTAGCATCTCGATCCGTATCGAAGTAGACCGCAAACTGGACGTCCCGCGATGCGTCAGGAATCGGTGCATAGGTCTGGACCTTGAACTCAAGGGCGTCGTCCGAGAAGTCCGCGTCAACGTACAGATAGTGTGCGTTGTAGTCCACTGCTCCATCGTCCGGGTCATCCGCCAGAAGCAGCCAGTCGCCCAGGCCGGTATATACGATGCGCTCACGGCACCCGGGCAGTAACGCCGTCAGGATAAGAAGTACTGCTAAAATGAGAGGTGTGCGTTTCATCATTCCACTCCTTAGCGTGTTACTATGATTTTTGAGGCCGCGTGCCCTTCTGGTGCTTTAAGCCGCAGGAAGTAGACACCCGGTCCAACCAAAAGACCCATCTCATCACGGAAATTCCACAAGGCTTCGTATTCACCCGCTGGAACCTCACCTGACAGGAGCCGCCTGACCAACTGGCCGTTGACGTTGTAAATCAAAAGTTCGATGTTGGTGGATACAGGCGTTCCGTAGCGTATCTCGATCTCGCTCCGGGCAAGGCTCGCCAATTCCATTGTCTGGGTGAAGAACTCGCCCGGCAGCACAAATAAGCATACGGTGTCGCTTGTCGAGTTAGAACCGATGGTATTGGAGACGGTCAGCTGAACCCTAAACTCCCCGGCAGAGGTATATACGTGCGTGGGGTTCTGCTCGGTCGAGATCCCATTGTCCCCGAAGTTCCAAGACCACGAGGTGGGATCGCCTGTGGACTGATCGGTAAATGTTACCTCCATGCGGTGCGTAAGGGGCACGTACCCTATCGATGGGTTTGCGGTGAACGCCGCCTGAAGGGCCTCGGTGACCGTGATGTAGCCTGCTTTCGTTTCGGTATCCTGCTCGCTCCCGTCAGAAACGGTAAGTGCAACGGTATAGGTGCCCACATTCTGGTAGGTATGTGTAGGATTTTCTAGATCCGAGGTTGCGCCGTCTCCGAACTCCCATGACCAGGAGGTTGGGTTGCCCATTGACTGATCACTGAAGGCGACCTCGAGGGGTGCCGGGCCTGTTCTCGGGTTGGCCGAGAAATCAGCATCCAGAGGCGGAGGAGTGCTGCTTACCACAATGTAGTCGGTCTTGGTCTCCGTGTCCGAGCCGTATGCGTTGGCAGCGGTCAGAGAGACGGTGTAGGTGCCTTCGTTGTTGTAGATATGGGTTGGATTCTGGATTGTGGATGTTCTTGTATCGCCGAAGTCCCACGACCAGGAGGTTGGGTTTTCGGTGGACAGGTCGGTGAACGCTACGCTCAGGGACGGGGGACCGGATCGGGGGTCAGCAGTAAAGTCCGCGCTGGGGGCACTACCTCCAACGGTGATGTAGTTGGTTTTTACCTCGGTATCCTCGCCGTCCGCGTTTCGAACGGTAAGGGATACGGTATACGTCCCCTCGTTATCGTAGACGTGGGTTGGGTTCCGGGTTGTGGATGTTCTTGTATCGCCGAAGTCCCATGACCAGGAGGTAGGATCGCCGGTGGAAAGATCGGTAAAACTCACCGTTAATGGAGCAGGACCTGAGCGTGGATCGGCGGTAAAATCCGCCTCCGGAGCGGCCGGACCAGGACGTCTTGGCGCTTCGATATTTACGATGCCATCAAAAACCACCGAGAAGCCCGCTGGCATTCCGGCAGGCAAGACATACCACGAGGAAGGCAGGGGATCGGGGTTGCTTCCTCCCCAGCCGAAGTTCAGATGCCACTCGTCGTCGCCCGTGGTCTCACGGAAGCCGTCGCAGATGATTGAATGTGCACCGTTGGTGCCGGGGTTGTATATTCCCAATTGGGCAGGCATGCTGTCCTTCATGTTCTGCTCAAGGATGTCGTAGAAGCCCAGGCTCTCCTCTTCCCTCCATTGGGCACGGTCGAAATCGAAGTTGCTTCTGTAAGCATCAGCACAGTCGGTGTGGGATGCCCCGGAAGCCTGGCTTGTGTAGTTCATCTTCACGGAGACCCCGCATGCATAGGAGATGTCCGCACAAACCGCAAAGCTGGGGGACCCATCGTTGTAGTCTATCGCGGGTATGCTTGCTTCGGTGGCATCGATGGAGATGTGGCGCGTATTGGTCACGTAGTCGTCGGCGTGGGTGAAAATCACCGAATCAGGGTACTGCCAGAAGTTGATTATCTGCCCCATCGCAGTGGCCACACATCCCACAACGCAACGGTCGCTCGTAACCGGATCAATCGGGCATTCGTTCCAGTAAGGGGAACTCTGATGCCACATACTCTCCACCCAACCGCCTGTCCAGGTTTGTCCATCAGGCGGCCAGGAGTCCCCCGGGGCCTTAAGCGCGGCTTCGCCGGAAATAAACCCTTCCCATTCTCTATGATAGCGAGCGATGCGCTCCGGCTCAAGTATCTCGCGAGCCGCCATACGCAGGCTGAGGTCTTCCCTTAACATATGAGGCAGGAGATTCAAGGGATCCTCATCCCAGGGGAAGCAACTGCGGTTAGAGTAGGCAATAACCGGTACAAGATCGGTGTTCGCCGTTACTACGATAAAACCTTGTGGCTCAAGCTCGAAGACGTAAGCGAGCAACTCTTCCTTATCCTTTGCGTAGAGTGGTTTTATGGTCTTTATGGATAGGGTATAACTCGCGCCGAGATAATCAGCTTTCGCCAGACGCTGGCTTATGATTTCAATTTGGGTTTCGGTCACCTTTGCGGCGGTCTCGGGACCGACTGGCTCGGCGTGAAGTAGACCTATGAAAACAAACAGTATAAACACTCCGGCTGCCGGAAATCTAACTCTCGAACTCTTCAAGATTCCTCCTAGGATGGAATCGTTTACATCCAACTATTTTGCCGAAAGACAAACCTTAGCCTTCCGAATCTCTATCACTTAAGTATAACAATAAGTTTAGCGACTCAGAGTGTATTGTCAAGCCCCACAGCCTCTCCATGGATGTCGATTTCTTACAACCGCTTTCCTCACTTGGGTAGCTCGATCCCATTCCCAAACTTCCACATCAAGCTGAGGTTTTACGGGTTTGCTTCAGGTTAGTGTAGGCTTAAGCCAGCAATCTACCTTATGCGCTGCAGTTCGTGCCAGTCGAGTTTCTCCTTCCCGATCGCTATAATCTGATTCTGGTTCAGTATGATCTCGGCGATCCCTTTCCTGGATGTTATCTTCTTACGGATGGTGCATTGTTTCAACTTGAGGAATGAAGGGTTTTCTTCCCACTTCTCAAGGCTCTCGCACTCGATCTCGATGTCATTTTGACAATAAATCCACATCATGACCTCCAGGGTTTATAGGAAGTTTATGCATGGCGTCTCGCATGTCAAGGATATTGTGATGCTTATGTCTCATATTCAAGATAAATGGTAAGTGGTCGCTGTGCCTTATTACTTTTTCAAGGCTCTTTTCGATCTGCTGAAGTCTTACCGGGCGCCACCGGATAGACTTTAGCAAAAATCATAACCGTCATTTCTAGTATAAGTCGATTCTTATCTTTCGCAAGAATATGAGTCCTTCATATTAGTATTTTACCCTAGAAAGAAAGCTAGGGTATTTTGCCTATTGACAATCGAGTTGTTTTTGTTATCTTTCCAACAAGTGAGAGGAAGGAAACTGGAAAACGGAAAAGATTACGCCCTCCTCCCATACTTATCCGGTGGCTGTCGGGGTTTCCCCGACAGCCACCTTCCCTTTTTATCCAGTTTTATCTAGACGGATAGCAGGGCTCTGCTGTCTGAGTTCAAGCGGCCGCAGGAGCGTTTACGATCTTGACATTGTTCCACTTAGGGTTAGGATAGAAAGGATATGGCACTCAGAGAGGCCCTAAGCGAACATGAGCCCGAGATCTGCACGGTTGCCGGGCTTCTGGCCGAGCGCGGCTGGGCCGAAGCCAACGGTGGCAACCTGTCCCTTAGGCTGGGCGGCTCCTTTGATCCTGCAGGGGAGAGGTTTCCTTTGAGCATCCCAAGGCCCGAACTCGAGGGGCATTCGCTTCTTCTCACCACCAGCGGTAGTCGTATGCGGGATTTGGCCGAGAATCCTTTAGAGAACCTGTGTTTTGTGAGGATCGTGGATTCCGGCAGGTCTTTTCTTGCAGAAAGCGCCGGAGGAAAATTGACGAGCGAGTTCCCCAGCCACCTTGCGGTGCACGCCCTACTCGTCAAGGAACGCCCTGATCATCATGCGCTCCTTCATACCCATCCAACCTTTCTCATTGCTTTAACCCATCTTGCACCAGATAATTCCGAAATCCTCGATACCCTTGTCCGCATGTTTCCTGAGGCGGCTCTCCTGTTGCATGAAAACCTGGAGGTCCTCGATTACCGAACCCCCGGCAGCGATGAACTTGGAGTTGCAACCGCCGAAGCCATCCGCAGGGTCTCTGGCGTAGTCTGGCCAGGGCACGGGATGCTGGCTTCAGGCGCGAACCTTTACTCGGCACTTGATCTCGTGGAGGTCGCAGACAAGGCGGCACGGATCGCTCTTCTTCTCGGGGATAGGAGCAAGGAGTGCGGACTCTCTGATGACCAGCTTAAAGGTATCTACGAGGCCTTTGGGGATTGAAGCTCTGATCCATTCGAGGTCCCCTGGCTTGACCAGGGCTTTGAACTTACTATAGTTACTCCTGATATGAGTGTTGATGAACTTATCTCAAGGATCCAGCCTTATATGCGCATCGGTGAAGTAAAGGCTGGTGTGCGATTCATCATCCTGGAAGGGCAGATTTATGAACCTCAAACCGAGAACATCTCCGCGATTCGTTTGATCTTCAAGGAATCGGGCTATACCCCGCTTTTTGAACCGAACGACGGTTCAACCGTTGATCCTCACCGCCTGAAGATAGGTCTTTTTTCCCTCAAACGTCTGCGCCAGCGTCCGTGGCTTAACCTTCTTCTCCTTGCGGTGACGCTGATTACTACCACAATAGGAGGAGCGCTTTGGGCCGACGTTGATATCTTCCACAACCCACTGCTTATCTGGAAAGGTCTGCCTTATTCCCTTGCGTTGATCCTTATCCTCGGAAGCCATGAACTTGGGCATTACCTTACGTGTCGTCATTACGGCGTGCCGGCCACCCTGCCGTTCTTCATTCCCTTTCTACCACCCTTCGGAACCATGGGCGCCGTGATCCGTATGGGACTTACCACCAACCGCCGCACCCTTGTAAGGGTCGGGGCTGCCGGGCCGATAGTGGGTTTCCTTATTGCTGTTCCTGTCACGATAGTGGGCTTTATGCTTTCAGAGGTCGTTCCGCAGGGTTCGTTGGTGGGTGTATTTCAGTTTGGCTCCTCACTTATCTTCCAGTTGCTGGCATTTCTTGTAAAGGGACCTGTCCCTGAGACCTCGACCATCCTGATTCATCCCATAGCCCTTGCCGGGTGGCTGGGATTCTTGGTAACCGCGCTTAATCTTTTGCCTCTGTCACAGCTTGACGGGGGTCATATCGCCTACGGGCTATTCGGGAAGAAACGCATCTACCTTATGATTGTCGTTTACGCCCTGATGGTGGCGACGGCCTTCTTTTTCAAGGCTTGGAGCTGGCTGATCTGGGCTTTGATAACCGTAATCTTCGGTTTCAGGCATCCTCCTGCCTCGGACGAGATTACCCCTCTAAGGGCCTCGGATATCCTAATCGCCGTTGCAGCACTCATTATCCTCGTGCTTACCGTTATGCCGATCCCTCTGCAGATTATCCCTCCCCCTTCCTCATCCTGAGCTTTACTTGACTTTACCGGGTTTTCCCCTAAGATAGCTTCATGTATCCCGTTCTTTTCCAGATAGCTGGTTTTCAAATCCGCACCTACAGCTTGATGCTTTTGCTGGCTTTCGTGGCGGGGATACTTCTTCTTTGGCTTATCCTCAAACGCCGTACCCTTATAGATCCTGCAGTGGTGAGTGATCTTGCCTTCTGGGTAATCATCGGCGTTGTGATAGGAGCACGTCTTGCTTACGTCTTCATGCACTGGCCGCAGTTTGCAGATAACCCGGCCGGTATCTTCAAGATCTGGAAGGGTGGAGCGGTCTACTACGGAGGATTCATCCTTGCCATTATCTTCGGTCTTATCTTCCTGTGGAGAAAGAAGATTCCTGTGCTTCCCTTATTGGATTCAATTGCTCCTGCGATTGCCCTGGGAGAGGGGATCGGACGCATAGGCTGTTTCCTCAACGGCTGCTGCTTCGGCAAACCTACCGCCGTATGCGGTATCACGTTCCCTTACGAATCGATACCCTTTGCTGAGCTTTCCAAAGCTGGCCAATTACCTGCTGGTGCCTTTTCGGCAACGGTGTGGCCTACCCAGCTTTTCCAGTCAGGCGGTGGGGTCTTACTCTTTGTTGTCTTATTTCTTCTTATAAGGTTTACGAGGCTGCGTAAAGGTCAGCTTTTCGGTATCTTCCTTGCATCGTTCGGTGGACTGCGCTTCGGGGTGAACCTCCTGCGCTACTACGAGAACGACCTTAACCTGTTGACAAACCAGTGGATCGCCATCTCTTTTGTGGTTGTGGGCGTCGGGTTGGCTGTCTTTTTCGGTTTCACTCAGGAGAAGGTGCCTACCCCGCAGTGGGTTGCTGCCGAGCGCAAAAAGATGGCAGAAGCCAAGCGCAAGAAGGAAACCAAGGAAGCCAAGAGAGGCAAAAGGTACAGGAAGTCCAAAAAGTCTCGGGGATAGGATGGAGGGTGCACAGGTTCTATCATCTGAGCCGTTGAGTTCCAGGGTTTGGGGTGCTATTCGGGACTTTATCTTCCCCCCAGTCTGTCTGGTTTGCGAGAAGGATACGGACGGTGCTCCCATTTGCGACGACTGCCTTGCTTTGATCCAGCCAATCGAGCGGGGTTTCTGCCAGCTCTGCGGAAGGCCGCTTGGGCGCAAACGCCGCTCCTATATCTGTCCCGAATGTGTGCGCAAGCCGCTCGCACTTGCCCGCGTCCGTGCCTGGGCGCGATTCACGCACCCTTTGGACAAACTCGTTTATGCCTTTAAGTACGCTCGTTACTCCAGGCTGGCGCGTTTCTTTGCGCGCAGGCTTGCTCTTGTGGTGCAAAGTGACGGTCTACTCGGCTCGGCGGATGCGATTATCCCTATCCCCCTGCATCTGTCCAAGCGCTGGTGGCGTGGTTATAACCAGAGCGAGTTGCTCGCGCGCGAACTCTCCAGCCAGACCGGGATCGGCATGCTTGATTGTATCAAACGCAGACGAGTTACCCGCACCCAGACTCGCCTGACGCCCGAGCAGCGCAGAGCTAACGTAGAAGGTGCGTTCAGCATGAGGAAAGGCGTTGGTCCCATGCTTCTTGCAGGTCGCAAGGTGATTCTTTTGGACGACGTGATAACCTCAGGCTCGACCCTTGATGAGGCTGCCGAGGTCCTTTTCGATGCCGGCGCCGAAACAGTCTACGGCCTGACCGTCGGCGGAGCCTGGATAGCTAGATAAACACACCACAAAGTTACTTCGCTGCTCTGCGGAGACTCGGAACAAAATCTCCTTTTGTCCTTAGACAAAAGACCGCATCTATGCCGCTGGCGATTTAATGCCGCCTTGATAACCTATAAATTTTTCTATAATAAATTTACATGGGGGAGGTAAACTCCTCCATAAACCAAAAATAAATCAAGGAGGCTAAGTGACTACCAATAAAAAACTAATGCTGATCATGGGTGCGGTGGTTCTCGCGCTTACAGTAGGGGCAGGCATCGTCCTAGCCTACGATAACTATGACTTCGAAGGTGACACCCCGGACACCGCCAGCTGTGGAGACATCCACCCCTGGCACCCTTGGCAAGGTACCGTGTATGCCAGAACCATGCCCTTTTATTTCCGAGGCTACTGGGGCAACGACCCAGACAACTGGATCTTCGGGTGGGTAGATGCTGTAACCGCTGCAGACACATGCTTCAGCGTATCATCGGATTCA